>Ga0207695_10010053_pt1 | contig 11619 bp, 9 predicted proteins | sample KBSC54metaG_FD_184354 | JGI IMG/M metagenome (GOLD analysis project Ga0207695, IMG submission 184354) | Corn rhizosphere microbial communities from Kellogg Biological Station, Michigan, USA - KBS C5-4 metaG (SPAdes) (version 2) | ecosystem: Host-associated > Plants > Roots > Rhizosphere > Soil... | reverse complement strand
CCAGGTCCAGGCGACCTTCCAACCGTTGGTGGCCGCCGTCCCGGTATTGGCCACGGTCACGGTGGCCGTGAACCCGGTACTCCACCGATTGCTCACCGAGTACGTCGCTGTGCAACCTGCGCCTCCTCCCCCGCCGTTCGATGCGGTCGTCGCGTTCACACCACCCGACTGGGCCGAGACGTTGCCGGCCGCGTCATAGGCGGCGACGGTGTACGCGTACCGCGTCGAGGCGGACAGCCCGCTGTCAGTGAACGTGGTCCCGGCGGTGGTGCCCACCTGCACGCCGTTGCGATACACCCGATAGCCACTCACGCCGACGTTGTCGCTGGACGGCGACCACGACAGCGACGCCGACGAAGCCGTGGTGCCGGTGACCGCGAGATTCGACGGGGTCGAAGGCGGCGTCGTGTCACCACCGGAGCCGGAGGTGCTGGTCGACACCGAGAAGCTGTTGGTCCCCAAACCCTGACCGCCCTGCCAGATCTCGAACCCGGCCTCCACATCGATCAGATAATGCGAGGGGTTGATCGAGCCGCGAGAAACCGCATCCTGGAACAGGGCCTTGAGATCAAGGTTCGACACCGAGGTCGCACCCGGGTTCAGCACATAGGAGATGATGTTCCACGAGGTCTGCCGCCCCGTCCACACATTCCAGTTCATCCCCGCGGCATTAGACGTCCCGGTCTGCGACCCGAACGGCTGCACCCCACCCCGGCTGTTGATCCAGATCATCACCTCGGTCCCATCCGGCTGACCACTGGTGGTCGGCGTGGAATTGAACCAGATGTCATAGGCCACGTCATAGGCACCCGAGGACGGCTGCGTCGTACTCCACGAGGACGTGGCACTACCCAGCTTGCTCTCCTGAATCGGCATCCCACTGTTCGCAGTACACAAACCCCAGTGACAGCCCTTGAAAATCGACGGATACGTCGCCGGCGCCCCACCACTGAGATTGAAGTTGGCGGTGCTCACCGACCACGACGTCCCACTGTTGTAGGTGATGCACTGCTGCGCCGAGGAGTTCCACTCATTGGCCTGGATCATGTAATCCCCAGCCGGGATCGTGCCGGTACCCGAACACGTGGTCGTGGCAGCCTGCGCAGCCGGCAAAGCCACCGCGGACAAAGCCGCCGTGAAAGCAATCGCAAGGGCGGCCGCGAGGGCACGCGCCCTGAGAAGACGAGCCCTGAGAAGACGAGCCATCCGGTTGTCATCCTTTCGAAGATCCGCCGGAGCATGAAACGTGCGCTGTACAGCGAGTCGCTGGTGAAGCTGCCAAGAAGACGCCCGAAGCTCAACCAGTCGTCGAACCGATTCGCTGCCGATTCCGTCGAGGGCGCGCCGGGCACCGCAGGTCACGACTTCTGGAGAGCCTGTCGGCACCGCGGCGCGCCCGTCATCCGGAAAACGAAACTTTCAGAACCGGGACCGCCCGCTCACCCGAGTGCCCACTGCTGATTGGTCTGGCCGTTACAGGTCCACAGCTGGACAAGTGCGCCGTCGGCGGTGGAGGCCCCGGAGACGTCCAGGCAGAGCCCTGATTGGACGCCGGTGACGGTGCCGTTGGAGTTCACGTTCCACCGCTGGTTGGCCTGTCCGTTGCAGGGCCAGGTGATCACCTTGGTGCCGTTGGTCGTGCCCTGGCCGTTCGCGTCGAGGCACAGCTGGGTGCTGCCGGAATACACCGACAGCTGGCCCGAGGCCGTGTGCGTGAACAGCTGGTTCGCGCCCGCCGTGCAGGAACGGATCTGCAGTTGGGTACCGGCGGTGGTCGATGAGCCGGGCACGTCCAGGCACTTGCCCGCGCCGACCGCGCGCAGTTCGGCGCCGGCGGGCGGAGGAGTCGTTCCACCAGGGACGTAAGGGCACTTGCTCTGGTACATCGACACCCCGGTCGGATCGGCGAGCGCCGGGCACAGGAACTGGGGATAACGGGTGTCGTTGTCCAGGAAGGTCTTGAGCCAGGGGATCAGGATCCGCATCTCCACCGGGTTGGGGTGGGTGTAGTAGACGTGATCAGCCCCGGCGATCTGGATGAAGTCGCTCTGCGTCGACGCGGGAAGTGTCGCGTACAGACCGGCCAGGTAGGACGGCGTGACCACGGTGTCGTTCTGCCCGCCCATGACCATGGTGGGCACCGTGTCGGTCGCCATGCTCTGCGACGGCGAGTACGGCGCCAGCGCCACGGCGCCCTTGAGCGAGGGCTGGTGCTCCGTGGCGTAGACGACCCCGCCGCCGCCCATCGAGTGGCCGATCACGCCGAGCCGGGTCGGGTCGACCCGATCGCGCACCGGGCTCTGCGTCGTCAGATAGTTCAGCGCGGCCAGCAGCTCTGTGCCGCGCTGGGTGTCGAAGTCCGTGCGGCTGTTGGTCTCGATGCCGATCACGACGAACCCGAAGGAGGCCAGCCACGGCCCCATCCAGGCCTCCTCGTTGGCGAACAGCGCGGTGTACCCGGGCACGATCGCGACCGCGCCCCAGGTCCCCAGGCTGGTGTCGGTCGGGTAGTAGATCATCCCGCCGTTGAAGCCGTTGCCCGGCGGCACGGACACCTGCGCGGTCGCGAAGGGCCCGGTGGAAGAAGCCACGCTGGACAGGGTCGGATCCGGGCCGCGCTGGTACGGGTTTCCCGCGGCCACGGCCGCGGCCCGCTGTCGCGCCGCCGACCCCGACCCCGACCCCGACGCCGACGCCGACGCCGACGACACGGAGACCATGCTGAACAGCACGGTGATGACTGTCGCCGCGGCGACGGCGGCCCTGATGAACCCCATCCGCCTTCGGCGTTCCGGTCCGGCCCGATGCCGCTCGACGGCTTCGATGGTCTGGATCGAACTTGAGCTTCGTCGCATATGCGGTCTCCTTAACAGTCCACGAAGATGCCGACGAGCCCGTTGCGCGCATCGCCCGCCATGGATTCGGCGAAGCCGTGCCGCGCTTCGGCAGCCAACGGGTTCGGCAAGAAGCCGGCGGCACGGGACCGCCGGCTGACGCAGCATCGCGAACCGGCCCGGCAGTGTGCGCCGAACGAAGCTGTGTGCGAAGTAGGTAACTCTTGGGTGATAGCGCTGTCAAGAAGTGGGTGAAAATTCCATATCGTGTTCGATCGGGTCCTGCTTCGCCCCGTGGTCCCGTCACCCTCCGCTCCTCGGGCCTTGACAGAGCGCACGGTCTGATGCAGCGTCAACATCGGCATGAATCAGTGTTAGCGCTAACATCCGCTGGCGCGGATCCGGGAAGCCTTCGACGGCGAATCCACCGCAGGCGAGCCGTCGGGCTCCCACGGATCCCCATCAGCGAACAAGAGCACTCATTCACGCCCGTCGGGGCAGCAGCGATCACCGGCAGGATCCCGCCGCCCCGGCACCCCCCGCCCTCCGTCACGACGCCGACCAGCGAAGGAATGCCCGGATGCGCCATGATCCAGCGACCTCCACCTCCTTTTCAGGCACCCCAGCGGCGGCCGCCCCAGGGCGCCGCCCGATCTGGCCGCGGCGGATGTGGCAAGCGGCCCTGGCCATCACCGTCTCGCTGACCGCGGCGCCCCTCTTGGTCCTCGGCGCGGCGCAGCCCGCGCACGCGCTGAACAACTCGCTGGCGCTGACTCCGCAGATGGGGTTCAACGACTGGAACGCGTACGGGTGCAACGTCTCCGAATCGCTGATCAAGTCCACCGCCCTGGCCATGCACAACGACGGCATGCAGGCGGCCGGCTACCAGTACGTCAACATCGACGACTGCTGGATGACCCACAGCCGCGACGGCTCCGGCCAGCTGGTACCCGACCCCAACAAGTTTCCCGACGGGATCTCCGGCACCGCGGCCTACGTCCACTCGCTAGGGCTGAAGCTGGGCATCTACGAAAGCGCCGGAACCATGACCTGCGCCGGGTATCCGGGCAGTCTGAACCACGAGACCACCGACGCGAACACGTTCGCCTCATGGGGCGTGGACTACCTGAAGTACGACAACTGCTACGCCGACGGCGTCAACCAGTCCGGCAGCGGCGGACCGAGTTCCCAGAGCCGGTACACGGCGATGCGCGACGCCCTGGCCAAGACCGGCCGGCCGATTCTCTACAGCTTGTGCAGCTGGGGCCGGGACAACGTGTGGACCTGGGGAGCCGGCGTCGGCAACAGCTGGCGCACCACCGGTGACATCAACGCCAGCTTCGGCAGCATGCTCTCGATCTTCCACAGCAACGTCGGACTCGCCTCCTACGCCGGCCCCGGCGGCTGGAACGACCCGGACATGCTGGAGGTCGGCAACGGCATGTCCGCCACCGAGGACCGCAGCGAGTTCAGCCTGTGGTCGGAGATGGCCGCGCCCCTGATCTCCGGGACGAACATCGCCGGCGCCAGCTCGGCGACGATCAGTACCCTGACGAACTCGCGAGTCATCGCGGTTGACCAGGACTCGCTGGGCAAGCAGGGTACTGAGGTCTCCTCCTCCGGCGGCCTGGACGTCCTCGCCAAGCCGCTGGCGAACGGCGACGTCTCGGTCGCGCTGTTCAACGAGAACAGCGGTACCGCCACCATCTCCACCACGGTCGGCGCGATCGGCAAGAGCGGCGCGAGCAGCTACACGCTGACCGACCTGTGGAGCGGTGCCACCTCGACCACCACCAACGCGATCAGCGCCTCGGTCCCCGGGCACGGCACCGTCATGTTCCGGGTCGCCGGCGGCACCACCGGCGGTGGCGGCGGGGCGACCACCGGCGAGGTCCACGCCGTCGGCGCCGCCAAGTGCCTGGACGTCCCCAACAGCTCGACCTCGGGGGGTACGCAACTGGACATCAACGCCTGCTCCGGCGCCGCGAACCAGATCTTCACGCACAGCGGCTCCAACCAGCTGACGGTCTACTCCGGAAGCTCCCAGATGTGCCTCGACGCCAACAACAAGGGCACGACCGCCGGAACCAAGGTGATCCTCTGGTCCTGCAACGGACAGACGAACCAGCAGTGGACCGTGAACTCCAACGGGACCATCACCGGCGTGCAGTCCGGGCTGTGCCTGGACGTCACAGGCGGCAGCACCGCCAACGGAGCCCTCGTGGAGCTGTGGACCTGCAACGGCCAGTCGAACCAGCAGTGGACCATCGGCTGATCGGCTGAGTACCGGCTGATCGGCTGAGTGCCGCGGGGCCGACTTCGAGTCGACCGAGTCCCGCCGCCCGGTGCGCACTGCGCCGGGCGGCGTCCCTTACTGGCGCGGTGAGCCTGTGGTTCACAGGCGATCTTTTTCTACCGGATCCTCGTTGATCTCCGGTCCTGGCTGGTGACCGCGCGATCCTCGTCGAGGTGCTTGGCCAGCGCTCCAAGAGTCCGCCCTATGGTGGCGCTGTAGCCGATGATGTAGCGGGAGACGAAGCGGAAAAGCGGATTGTAGATCTCGCCGCGTTCGGTGACCACGACGAGACAGCCTTGTTCCGCCGGCTCGATGGTCCACGTCCAGGCACCGCCGAACGGCAAGCCGACGTCGGCGATGCGGGTGACGAACCGGACCGGCCTTTCAGCCTCGACCACCTCGTAGGTGATCTTCCCGTGGCGGTCGTACTCTCTCCATCTGGCCCGACCGTCCACGTCAGGCAGCCTTTCGGCGCGTTTCAGGCCGGGCCGCCAAGCGCTCAGACCATCGAGGTCCGTGATGGCCTCCCACACGTCCTGCGGCTGGCGGCCCAGACGCAGACTGCGGCTGGCTTCGTGGCCGAGCGGCAGCCGGCGGCCGATCAGCAGGACGGCCGCGACGGAGAGGGTCAACGCACCAGCGGCAACGAGCAACGCCACCGTCATCGGGCTTCTTCTTCCCCGTCGCCGGTCGCAGACCCCTGAATCATGGTGAGAACGTTCCCTGCCGGATCCTTGACTTGTGCCTTGAGCACCCAGCCGTTGTCGGTTGCGGGCATCACGACCTCACCGCCGAGCTCGGCCGCCCGGCGCAGGGCTTGCTCCAGATCCGGAACGACCACGCCCAGCGTGACGGCCGGCAGCTCGGCCTCAACGATGCCCCCGCGCAGCCCGCCCGGCGTTTGCACCAGCGCGTAACCCGGCCCCTTGGACACGACCTCCCACTCCAGCAGGTCCCCGTAGAAGCGCTGCAGCCGCTGGTCGTCCGGGCCACTGATGTCGAAGTGCACCACCGCATACGGCTCACGCATCGGCTTTTCACTCATGTCGGGTCCTCCTGTGATTCCTCGTCTTCGTGGATCGGCTCCATGGACGGAAACGCCAGAGCGAGAAGCTCTGAAAGCTGGTGCAGCCGTTCCGGCACCGCCCGGTACAGCCGGAAGGTGCCGACGATCCGCATGGTCACGAGCCCGTGTTTCCGCAGCACCCTCAGATGCTCCGAGACGCTGGCCGGGGCCAGCTCAAGCAACTCCGCCAAGTCCCCGGCGCTGCGCTCCCGACCCCACACTTGGGACAGGATGTGCCGGCGGTGCCTGCTGGCCACGGCGCGCAGCAGCTCGTCGAGATCATCTGGCTCAACCATGACCGCGATGCTACTTCGGAATTAGACGAAATAGCAAGGTGGAAGCGCTATGCTGGACTCACCGGGCCGTCGGGTCGGCGCGCCGCCGGAAGGGCTCAGGCTGCTCTGGGCACGGCGGTTCGGCTGGCGGCGTCCCTGCTCGCCCGATACGACCGCTCACCGGGTACAGGGTTGATCGGCCGTAGATCGAAGGGCGGGGCATAGGAAGCCGGCGCCGGAAGCCGGTGGCAGTCCGTATCAACGATTCAGGGTTATGCGACATCGACGAGGTGTCAGGATGTTCGGCAAGACACATTGTGCCCCTGCACGGATTCGGAGGCGACGGTGCCGGACGATGGTAGCGCTGAAGACCGCATTCGCAGTGCCATCAGACAGCAAGGAACTGGGCTGGACCTGTCGAGGATGGGCCTGACCGCGTTGCCGGAGGCCATCGGTGAGCTCACCAGCCTCACCACGCTCGACCTCAGCGTCAACCAGCTGACCGTGTTGCCGGAGGCCATCGGTGAGCTCACCAGCCTCACCGAGCTCCACCTCGGCGCCAACCACCTGACCGTGTTGCCGGAGGCCATCGGCCGGCTCACCAACCTCACCGAGCTCCACCTCGACGCCAACCACCTGACCGTGTTGCCGGAAGCCATCGGCCAGCTCACCAGCCTCACCACCCTCTACCTCAGCGCCAACCAGCTGACCGCGTTGCCGGAGGCCATCGGCCAGCTCGCCAACCTCACCCTGCTCCACCTCGACGGCAACCAGCTGACCGTGGTGCCGGAGGCCATCGGTCAGCTCGCCGACCTCACCGAGCTTTACCTCAACGTCAACGAGGTGACTGTGTTGCCGGAGGCCATCGGCCGGCTCACCAACCTCACCCTGCTCCAACTCAGCGTCAACCACCTGACCGTGTTGCCGGAGGCCATCGGCCGGCTCTCCAACCTCACCGAGCTCCACCTCGACGCCAACCAGCTGACCGTGTTGCCGGAGGCCATCGGCCGGCTCGCCGACCTCACCACCCTCTACCTCAGCGCCAACCAGCTGACCGCGTTGCCGGAGGCCATCGGTGAGCTCGCCAGCCTCACCACGCTTGACGTCAGCGGCAACCCTTTGACGTATCCGCCGCCGGCTGTGGTCGCCGACGGTTCCGAGGCCGTGGTGAGCTTCCTTCGCGGGGCCCGGGAGTCCAGTGCCTAGCGGCAGTGGCGCTCCAAGCTACTCCCTCACGCGTCGAAAGGGCTGCGATACGAAGGCGGATACGCCCGCAGCGTGAGCGCGAGCGTCAAACGGATGCGCGTCGAGCGGGGCAGGTCCACGCGCAGCCACGGGCCGTCGACCTCGGCGGTGGCGCCGGTCACCTCGGGGGTGCGGTGTCCGTAGTCGTACATGTCGCCGATCCACGAACCGTCGGTGCACACCGTGTACTGCACCGAGCGGATCGCGTGCTCGGCGAAGGCCCCGGCCTGGACGATCAGTGAACGCGGGTGCTCGGGGTCGAGGTTGACCAGGTCGATGACGGTGGCCTCGGGATCGATGCCGGACACCAGCGCGGATACCGCGGGCGGCAGGCCGGGGCGGCGCGCGTCGGCATCGTGGTACCGCACCCGGGCCTGCTGGAGCCCGCCGTTGTAGACGACCTGCGGTCCGCCCCAGGTGAGCTGGACCAGGGCCTCGGTGACCACCGGATTCGACTGCTGCCACAGATGGATGTCCTCCTCCGGGACGTCCACGTCCCGGTAGGCCTCCATCCGCGAGAGACGATGGCGCACCTGGGCCTGAGCGGCGGCGAGGATCTTCTCGGGGTAGTCGGGGTGGTCTCCGGCCAGGAAGGCGAGCCAGGGTTCTTCGTGCCCCGCCTCCTCCTTGCTGCGGAACGAGCGCACGGTGCGCCAGTCGTGGCCGGCGCCGTCGCGCAGATGCTGGATGCGCTCCCAGTCCCCCGCTTCGGCGCTGTGGTGCCACAGCGCGGTGGGCACGCCCATCAGCATCGGGTTGTAGTCGAACCAGCCGCGGTCGTCGTACCGGTAGGGGACGTGCAGGGTCGGTGTCCGCACATCCTCGGCCAGCTGCACGTTCCACTTGGAGCGGATGCTCGAGTCGGCCTGGGCGAACGCCATGGTCTTGCCCCGGGCGATGATCTCGTCCAGCACCGGCCGCACCAGGTCCAGATACGAGTCGTCCCCGGCGGCGCAGGCCCCGGCGAGCGCGGCGACGATCGCCGCGTGCCCGACGCTGTACCAGCCGTGCGGCCACGACCAGCCGTAGTGCCCTCCGTACCAGCGTCCCTCCAGCAGCCCTCCGACCCTGCCGTCGGGCGCGACGTTGTCCGGAAGGATGCCGTCGTTGGCGCGGGCCCGCTCGCGCCAGGCCCCGACGTAGTCCAGGATCCACTGCCGGTAGCGGTCCTCGCCGGTCAGCAGCAGCGCGTTGTGGACGAGCCCGGACGCCGCCAGGTTCACGGCCGTGTCGCCGACCCCCATCCGCCGTGCCATCTCCCCGCTCAGCCGCGGATCCTCGGCCCGCTCCGGCTCCGGCGCGTCCGGCGGCAGGAGCCAGGCGAGCGGGAAGCCGTACATCTCGGCTTCCTTGGCCAGCCACGGATAGTTCGGGCCGTCGAACAGGCCTTTGCGCGACCGATCGGTGCCGTTATGGGGATTGCGGATGATGCGGTGGACGGGGTCGTAGTTGCCGTATGAGGGATCGACGTAGAGCTCCGCGAACCGCAGCGCGCGCTCACGCCAGCGCTCGGGGGCGGCCATGCACAGGAAATAGAGCAGCAAGAGGCTTTCGCCCTGATGGAACCAGTCATAGCCGCGCTCGTATTCGTCTTCGAGCATGCCGAGCTCGGTGAGCTGCCGGGTCACGCCTTCCCAGTGCCGTTCGCTCGCCGCCAGCAGATCCGGCGCACCGCCGAGCAGATAGAGCTGGGGCCAGTTGAAGAAGACCTCGTAGAAGTCGTCGACCCCGTCGCGGGTGGTCAGCCGGTCGTGGTAGCAGAGCCTGCCGTCGTCGTCGGTGAAGTCGAGCTCGAACCGGCGCCAGGCCACGTCCAGCAACCGGAACAGGTCCCGTTGCGCCAGAGCCCAGCCCGGCGGTTCGAGCAGGGGAACAGAGGCGGTGATCGTCGGATGCATCGGAGTCTTCTCCTATGACTTCGTGGCGCCGGCGAGCATTCCGGCGACGAGGAACCGCTGCGAGAACAGGAAGACCGCCAGGACCGGGCTGATCGCCAGCAGGGTGGCCAGGGCGAGCTCGGGCCGTTCGACCGCCGAGGTCCCGGCCGTCGGGTTGAACTGGGGGACGTTGCTGAGCAGCGTGCCGAGGCCCACCTGGACCGGGAGCTGATCGTTCTCGGGCAGCATCACGTAGGGCAGGAAGTAGTTGGTCCAGTTGGCCACGAAGCTGAAGAACCCGACCAGCGCGGTCACCGGCGCCGCCAGCGGCAGCGCGACGCGCCGGAAGACGCCGAACTCCGTGCAGCCGTCGATCCGGGCGGCGTCGAGCAGATCCCCGGGCAGCGCGGTGCTGAAGTAGATGTAGGCCATGAACACGCCGAACGGGTAGAACGAGTACGGCAGGATGATCGACCACATCGACCCGATCAGGTGCACCGCGTTGATCTCCAGGAACAGCGGCACCACCAGCGTCGCGCTCGGCATCAGCATCACGGTCAGCGTGGCGATCAGCAGCGTGCGCCGGCCGCGGAACTCGGTCATCGCCAGCGCGTAGCCCGCGGGGATGGCCACCGCGATGGTGATGACCAGGGAGAGGAAGGAGTAGAGCGCCGAGTTGCGCAGCCACAGGAAGATCGCGTCGTCCTGATATCCCGTGAGCGCGTGCCAGTTGGCGCTCAGCGCGTGCCAGGAACCGAACGACAGCGGAGCGCCGTGGACGAGCTGGTCGTCGGTCTTGGTCGCGGCCAGCACCAGCCACAGCACCGGCACGACGAAGAACAGCAGGAACACCACGAGCAGGATCGCCGGAAACGGGTTCGCCCGAAGCGGATTCGCCGGCCTCGGCCGGATCATGCGACGGGCGTCAGTCGGCATCGAAGAACCCCGATCTGGCGACGAACACCGCGGCGACCACGAGCCCGAGCAGCAGCAGCTCGACGGAGATCGCGGCGGCGGTGTTGACGTTGTTGTTCTGGAAGGCGAAGTCGTAGGAGAGCTGGTTGGGTGAGTAGTCCCGTCCGGCCATGCCGTTGCTGGCCTGGGAGAGCAGCTCGGGTTCGACGAACAGCTGGGTACCGCCGGCGAAGGCCAGGATCACCATGTAGACGATCCACTTGCGGAGCAGGGGGATCTGGATGCGGCGCGCGGTCTGCCAGGCCTTCGCGCCGTCCATGCGCGCGGCTTCGAGGATTTCGTGCGGGATGTTGTTCAGCGCGCCGTACATCACGACGATCCAGCCGCCCGCGCCGGTCCAGAAGGCGATGACCGTCATCAGGACCGGCAGGTGGCCGGGCGCGATGACCTGGGTGAAGGTGTCGAACCCGAAGGCGCGCAGCACGAAGCTCACCGGGCTCACCGCCGGATCGAGCATGAACAGCCAGACCATCACGCTGGCCGCGCCGGCCAGCGCGCCGGGGATGTAGTAGACGAAGCGCAGTACCTTGCCGACGGGCCGGGCGCCGAGCCGGTGCAGCAGCAGCGACAGCCCGACGACGAAGACCACCAGCGAGACCAGCCAGCACACCAGGTACAGCGCGATGTGCCCGATCGCGGGGAGGTAGCGGAAATCGGAGGCCGCGTCGGTGAAGTTCGACAGCCCGGTGAAGGTGCCGCCGTCGTTCGTGAAGGCGAAGTAGATCGCGTAACCCGTGGGCACGATGCCGAAGGCGATCAGCAGGATCGTGTAGCCGGCGACGAAAGCGTGGCCGGCTCGGCCGGGCAGGAGCGCGCGCCGTCTGGCGGGCGCTCCCGCGCGGGCGGATTGCGCGGTGGTGCGGGTCGTCACTGCGACGTCACCTGGTATCCGTCGGTCTTGGCGTAGTTGACGATGGCGTCGTGCCAGGCGGGCAGGAGCGAGGTGATGGTCTTGCCGGCGGTCATGCCCGGGGTGACGGTGGCGGCCCAGATGGATTCCTGGCTGAACTGGCCATAGCCCCAGCCCGGCCAGACCTGGTTGGCCGCGGCC
>Ga0207695_10010052_pt1 | contig 11620 bp, 8 predicted proteins | sample KBSC54metaG_FD_184354 | JGI IMG/M metagenome (GOLD analysis project Ga0207695, IMG submission 184354) | Corn rhizosphere microbial communities from Kellogg Biological Station, Michigan, USA - KBS C5-4 metaG (SPAdes) (version 2) | ecosystem: Host-associated > Plants > Roots > Rhizosphere > Soil... | reverse complement strand
TTGTCGCTCGCTGGATCGATCCCTCAACCGGCCAGCCATCTGGCACAGCTGTCGCGTCTTCGGTTTCAGGATTTTTATTTTGCGGCAACGCGGGAAACATAATCAGTGGGCTGCTGGACAGCACCGGCCAGAATTTCAACCGCTTCGGCTCGAACGATGCCAGTCTCGAAGGCTCCTTTGATCTTGCTGGGTTGCAGATTCCAAACGGCGCAACCAATGCGCAATACCAGCTCAGCGTCGAAGCGATCGACTCTCTGTGGTCGACTCACGCCGGTCCTTACGGTTCTGCGTCGCAGGACGAGCCGTCCGGTTCGGCGCAGCCGATTCTGCTGACAGTTACTCTCGGTGGCGATGTAACTCAGAATGTGCTGATGCAAGCCAGCGCCGTTCAAAAGCCACAGTGGTATGGGGAAACCAGTTTTGCGGCTCCGGCGCAATTGCCCACATCTGGCAACTGGGCGGGTGTTTTGAGCGGATACGGCGATGCCGATTTTTTTCAATTTTCCGCCCAGGCGAACCGCACCCTTTCCGTCATTGTGAACGCGACAGATGACTCACACGGTCTTTCAGAATCGAAGGCCGCGCCGGTCATCGGAATGTGGGCGCTTGCCGATCCGGGCAATTCGCCGGCGCCTGCCAATACGCCATCGGCGTTTAACACAACGGTATTTGGGGAGACCCGGCTTGACGCACAAATCTTGCAGAACTCGGCGTTTCGAGTCGGCGTCGCCGATTATCGCGGAGACGGCAGGGCTGATTATCGCTACAACGCCAGAGTGCTCTATGGTGACAGCTTGACTCCTGGTCGAGCCAGCGTTGCCGGCGGAACGCCGCTGACTGTGACCGGGCTCGGCCTGCAGGCGAATACCTCGGTGCAATTAGGAACGCTAGCGGCAGCGGTGCTCGCATCATCTGCAACCCAACTATTGGTTGATAGTAAAGCTGCCCCCGATGGAACTTACGATGTCCTCTTGCAGGATGTGAGCTCCGGCGGAAGTTCGACAATGACGACTGCTCTGACCGTTGGTGCAGGCCCGAGCGACACTATCAAGATGGTTTCTGGGACGAATCCCGGCACGCCGGTAGGAGGAAGGGCACCTTCACCTTTTTCGGTTCTTGTCCTGTCTCCTGACAGCGTTACGCCAGTCGCCGGCAGCAGCGTGCAGTTCAGTTCGTCTCCGGCGGTTGGATTGTCGGCGTGCGCAGGCGCTGCAAGCTGCACCGTCCTGACCGACCAAAGCGGTGTCGCATCCACGAGCATGACCGTCTTGTCCGCCGGTGTATTGACGCTAACCGCAAAGCTGGCGCCGGCGTCGTATCCCAATCCGCAACAAGTACAAACTACATTACTGGGGACAACGTCGGCACTTGATCTAGTCCTGAATACGCCGCCGGTCTGGATTGCTCAAGGAGCGATTGTGAGCCTGCCAGTCGCTGCCCGCGTCCTGTCTAATGGAGTGCCAGTAAGCAGCAAGACATTGAATTACCAGATCACTGCGGGAAGTGGTACTTTAAGTGCCGCATCAGGAGTCACAGATGCGAACGGCAATGTTTCGGTGAATCTGCAGCTCAACTTGCTGGCAGCATCGGTTCGAGTCAGCGTATGCGTCGCACCAAGCAATAGTCCTTGCCAGATTCTAAACGCGACCATGGTACAAATGTCGTCGCTGCAATTACAACCGAGTTCCGGAACGCTGCAAATCTCCGCGCCGGGGCAGAGCTTTCAGCCGGTAGCGGTGCGGGTGACTGACTCTTCCAGTCCTCCGCATCCCGTGCTCGGCGCAAGCGTGGCTTTCCTCGATGACATCGGCCGAATACCGGGAAACGAGCCCGTCATCTGGGCCGGGGAGTCCAGCATCTCTCAGCCGGGTATGCCTGTCATCCTGGCCGAGTCGAAAGCCACGGTGCAATCGGACATCAACGGAACAGCCAACTTTGCTCTCTCAACCGGCGGAGTTTCAGGAAACGTCGCGGTCATTGGCATAGCAACCGCTGGAAGCAGCAGCGTGGAATACGAGGCGCAACAATTGGGGAAGTGATGTAAGTTCACGGCAGCAAGCGACCTCATTAAGCCGTCTCCCGCAATCTGTTTGTGTCATCTTGTGTCATCCCGAACCTGCACTCCGAAGGAGGGCAGGAGAGGGACCTTACGAACCCGTCGAGCTACTCGGAAGCAATTGGGAACGTTTCGTTGTGACACAATACAGCACTAGCCGTCCCGTCTACGTCCGCACCAATCCAATCGCATCGTACGGTCCCTCTCTCCTCCGCTTTCAGCGAAGGGAGTTCGGGATGACATGCTCAAATGAAAGGGTGGAAACCAGCGAGATCGACAAACCGGGTGGGGGACGGCCTCAGCTGTCCACGGACTCCCTTATCTCGGCTTCGCTTAACGTGTGGTCGGAATTCTTGGCACGCTTATATATCCGCTCTACTAAATCTTCAGATGCGGTAATCCCGTGCCGCTCCAGCCAAAAAATTACATTCGATTTACCGCTCATGGGACCGATATCGATGACCTGTTCCATCCCGAACAACTCAGAGGGCACGCCGGAATAAACCGCATTCGCCAGCTCAACATCATTTTTCTTGTACGCCTTGATTACCGCCGCCGCATGGACCCCGGTCGCGGTGCGGAATGCATCTTCTCCGACTATTGGATAATTCGGTGGAATGGGAATACCGGTCGCGCGCGAAACCGCTTCACAATAATCCTTCAACCTGGTGAGATCTTGCGTATCCCACGGTGGAATTCCCATCAGCTTCAGATTCACAAGCATTTGATCCATCTGCGTATTCCCGACACGCTCTCCGGTTCCCAGAGCGCAGGCGTGAACGCAATCCGCGCCCGCGGCCAGCGCAGCCACAGAATTCGCGACCGCAAATCCGCGATCACAATGTCCGTGCCAGTCAACTCGAATTTTCTCGCCAGACGGCTTAACTACTTTCTCAATGACAAACTTCACCAGCGCATATGCTCCCATGGGAGTCGCATGTCCGGCGGTATCGCAGACAACGATCGATCGAGCTCCGCAGTTGATCGCGGTCGAATAAAGCCGCTTCACCATCTCCGGATCACAGCGGCTGGTATCTTCTGTCACGTACATCACGTCGAGGCCCAACGACACCGCGTAGCGCACCGCTTTCTCGGTTGTCTGCAAGAGAAAATCTTCCGTCCAGCCTTCGGTATATCGACGAATTGGACTCGATCCGATGAACGTAGCAGCGTCGATCTTCAATCCTGTGCGCTGCACGATTTCAGCAATCGGGCGAATATCGTTCTCGTGCGTGCGCGCGGCACAGTTCGCCCTGATCTTCATGCGCTTGCCGACTATTTCGCGAGCCAGCGCTTCAACGTGTTCAACCGCGCGCGGGCCAGCACCCGGAAGACCCAAATCGAGCGAATCGATTCCCAGCGCTCCCATTAGATGAAGAATCTCAATTTTTTCTACAATGGAAGGATCGCGCACCGAAGGCGACTGCAAGCCGTCTCGAAGAGTTTCGTCGTTAAGCGAAACCGCACGGGTGGGCAAAAGTTGAAGCGGGAGCGCACGGTTCCAGTCGTAGATGAGATCAGCGGCCTTCATATCGCTACAAGCAGCAGCCATTTTACTTGATGATGCCCTGCTGCCTGCCGGTTTGCTATGCTCAACGGGTAATGCGGATTTTCGTCGCGCTTGATTTGGATCCGGCAATTCGCGAGCGTATTCAGAAGTTCGTCGAAGAAATTCGTACTACGGTTCCGGACGCTCGCTGGATAAGCGGCGAATTTTTACATGTAACCCTGAAATTCATCGGCGAACAACCGGACGCCGCGATCTCGCAAATTGAGGCATCACTGCGATCAATCCAAGCCGAACCATTTCCCGTTAGCTTCAACGGTACCGGTTTCTTCCCGACACCAAGAGCCGCACGTGTTTTCTGGATTCGGATACAAGCGGAAGATGGGCTGACTCGATTGGCCAAAACCATCGACGAATCGTTGGCAAGAATCGGTTTACCTAAAGAAGATCGAGCCTTCAGCCCGCATTTGACGTTAGCGCGAGCACGCGGCGGATCTGGTGCACCCGGACGTCGCAAGGACGACAAATCCAACCGCCAATTCGCTACACTCCTGGAGTTTCTGGCTACATATCCTGCACCGGATTTTGGTACCATGAGCGCCCGCGAGTTTTTTTTATATCGCAGCCAGCTTTCGAGCAAAGGCTCACAATATACAAAGATCGCGAGGTTCGAACTGCAGCCCGCAATCATTTGAGTATGCATCCCCTTCTGATCAGCGCCGCCGCGGGATATTTTCTTGGTTCGATCCCCTTCGGATATTTGCTCGTACGCGCGTTTCGCGGAGCTGATGTTCGGAGCACTGGCAGCGGCAACATCGGCGCCACCAATGTCGCCCGGACTTCCCCGTTACTTGGAATTCTCACGCTTGTGCTTGACGTGTTGAAGGGGATGGCAGCCGTCGGCATTGCTCTGGCACTTTGTCCAGCCGACCGAACTGTCGCATTTGTCACGGCTCTGGCGGCTGTCAGCGGCCACATATTTCCTATTTGGCTGCGTTTTCGCGGTGGCAAAGGCGTAGCCACAGGACTAGGTTCCTTCGTCTTGCTCACGCCGAAAGCGGTGTTGCTCGCAATGGCGGTGTTCCTAATTATGCTCACCGCGTTTCGATTCGTATCGCTTGCTTCGGTTACAGCAGCTGCCTTCTTGCCGCTACTAACGCTGGCATTGCATGAAGGATACTCTGCGCAAATTGGTATGGTAGCAATGAGTTCCGCTCTTATTATTCTTAAACATCGTCCGAATATGCTGCGGTTATTGGCGAGCGCAGAGCCAAAGTTCAAGGCACACCGCAAATGAGCAGGATCGCAATCATCGGTGCGGGGGCCTGGGGGACAGCGATCGCGATCGTCCTCGGCCGCGGTCAACGCCATGAGGTCAAACTTTGGGCCTTTGAAAAGGAAGTGCGGGATTCCATCGAGTTCACCCGAACGAATTCAGTTTTTCTTCCCGGCCAACAAATTCCAGACGCAGTTCGCTCGACCGGCGATTTCGCCGAGGCGCTGAGCGGCGCCGAGATCGTGGTAAGCGCCATGCCTTCGCAACATTGCCGCGGCCTGTTTCAGCAGATGGTCCCGCATCTTCAAGCCGACGGTTTGATCGTGAGCGCGACCAAGGGTTTGGAACAGACAACTCTGCTTCGCATGAGCGAAGTAATTTGCCAGGTTGCGGTCAAGGGAAAGATTCATTGCCGCGTAGGCGCAATCAGCGGGCCCACCTTCGCCGCCGAAGTTGCACGCGGTGATCCCACCGCCATCACGATTGCTTCGCAAGATGCCGAGTTGGCCGCGATAGTTCAGCGCGAATTCAGCGACCCCGCATTTCGCGTTTATACGAACGAGGATGTAGTTGGTGTTGAACTCGGCGGTTCACTGAAAAATATCATCGCCATTGCTGCGGGGGTTTGCCATGGATTGGATCTCGGCCACAATTCAATCGCCGCGCTCATTACGCGAGGTCTGGCTGAGATTACGCGCCTGGCAGTGGCGTGCGGCGGCCGCGCTGAAACGTTATCTGGACTCGCCGGCCTCGGCGACTTAGTTTTGACTTGCACTGGCGCTCTATCACGAAATCGCACCGTGGGAGTGGAACTAGGCCGAGGTCGCAAGCTCCCCGAAATTGTCGCGAGCATGCACGGCATGGTGGCCGAAGGTATCTTCACCACTAACGCCGCGGTACAACTGGCAAAGACACGCGGAGTGGAAATGCCTATTACCGAGCAGATGCATGCCGTCCTCAACGAAGGTAGATCGCCGCGCGACGCTATCCAATCTTTAATGACTCGCACTTCGAGGCGAGAGATTGACCTCCCGGCAAACGCCTCGAGTAACCTCTAGTAATAGACAAGACACCCGCTGGCCGCGGTACTTCGGTAACGCCTTAAGACGAGCAGAATGCCCCTGCATACTCAACCTGCACCGTAAAATTCAAGTAGGACTCCGGCTGCCTCAGTGCGCATACGGAGGCGTGTTCGCTTGGGCGCAAAATTTCTTCCAACTCGCATTCCTATTCTGTATGTAATCCTCAGTGTGCTGGTACTGATCAGCGTGGTGCCGATGTATTTTTACTCGGCGCAAGTCCAATCCATTAATCGCGACCGGCTCATCACCAACGAACGCCTACTGCAAAATACCGTAACGCGGTCGATCGCCGACGACATCTCTCAGCACCAGGACTCATTTCGTCTGATGCAGGCAAACTTGGCGTCAGCGCTGCAGATTGCCAGCGGCGGCGACTTGACCGGAGAACATGTGCAGGCGCCTGAACTGCGAGCGCTGCTCGAAAACTTCGTCTCGTCTTCGGAGGATTTGGACTACGCCACACTGTTGAACTCTGAAGGAAAAGGAATTTCGGCAGGACGAATTGAACCCGATGCCTTCTTGCAAAGAGAACTGGAGCAAGCTTACGCCGCGTCTCGAGACTCGCGCGCCTATAACGGCCAGCCGCTGGTTGTCGGTAGCGGCAAGTCGTCGCGGACCGTAATGCTGGTCAGCACGCCAGTCATGTACCAGGAACGATTTCTGGGAATGATCGCGTCGGTAGTTGATCTCGGATTTTTGATTCGCCGTTTGCAGGAGATCGAAGGCGGCGGCTTGAGCCCCTATGTTGTGGACAGCGAAGGTCGCCTCGTCGCCGGCACCAGTTCGCAATACGCCACCGGCCAGGACATGACCAATCTTGAAATTGTGCGCAATTTCGTGGAGCAAGGCAGCAAGGCGCAGATGGTGGCCGCCACCCGCGAATTCACAATCGGCACGGGAAAACATAGCACGCTGATGCTCGGCACCTATAGTCCGGTGACTAGCCTGGAATGGGCTGTCATTGCGCAAAAGCCCCGCGACGAGGCATATAGCAGCGTCTATGAAATGCAGAGATCAGCCCGGAACCTAGCCATTTTCGCCATCGGCTTAAGCATTGGCATCGGAATTATCGCCGCCCGTCGAATCACTAATCCCCTCGAAGTTCTCACCGAGTCCAGCCACGCGATTGCTCGCGGTGACTTTTCGCAGCGCGTGGAATTGAAGAGCCGCACTGAGATCGGCGAACTAGCCTCAACTTTCAACTTCATGTCAGAGGAATTGGAACACTTCGTCCTTGATCTGAAACACGCGGCTGCCGAGAACCGCGAGTTGTTCATGAACTCGATTCAGATGCTCGCCGGAGCGGTCGACGAAAAGGATCCATATACCCGCGGTCACTCTGATCGAGTTACGAAGTATTCTCTGCAGATCGCAAAAGAAATGGACTTGCCGGAAGATTTCATGGAGATTCTGCGCGTATCAGCACAGCTGCACGACGTGGGAAAGATTGGAATCGAAGATCGCATCCTGAAAAAGCCCGGCGCCTTGACCGAAGAAGAATTCACCATCATGAAGACGCATACTACGAAAGGCGCCAACATTCTGCGGCCGGTCTCCCAGCTCAAAGAGATGATTCCTGGAATCGAGCTTCACCACGAGTCTCTCGACGGTCGCGGTTATCCTCATGGTTTCAAAGGCGACCAGGTTCCGCTGCTGCCTAGAATCATTGCGGTCGCCGATACGTTCGACGCGCTGACAACGAATCGTCCCTATCAGAAGGCGCATCATTGCGATGATGCCCTGCGCATCATCCACTCGCTCTCCGGTAAGCGTCTTGACCCAGATGCCATCGCAGCGCTCGATGCAGTATTTAAACGCGGCGAGATCCAAGTGCCTCCGATTTTAGCCATGGCAGCCGGCGCTTCCAACGAAGCAGCCCCGGCGAGCATGGTCTTCCCGCCCGCTAACACAGTGATCGAAATGGACCGCGCTTAGTCTTCGTTTCGTTCCCCTCCCGCACTCCCAGTTCACTCTCGCCGCTATAATAAAAGTGTCCTTCCTAAGCTGAAGAATTCATGATCCAGACCCTTTTTGGCAGCACCGAGAAGAAGCCCGGCCTTTTTGATCGCATGAAAGAGGCGGTGGCCCGCACTCGCGAAAACCTCAGCGAGCGCATCGACGAAGTTGTTCCTTTTAACAAGGAGATCGACCGCAATACGCTCGATGATCTTGAAGGGACGTTACTCGGCGCGGACCTGGGCTCGGCTACGACTCGCCAGGTGATTACGAAATTGCGGGAACGGGCCGATCGTAAACAGATTAAAGATGTGGCTGAACTGAAACGCGTGCTCAAAGAGGAACTGCTAACAATTCTGATGTCCGCCAATACGCCGCCGGTGGAAAGGCCCGAAGGCGTCCCAGAAGTCGTGCTGGTGGTTGGAGTGAATGGTACCGGCAAAACTACTACCATCGGCAAACTGGCGCAGACGGTACGTTCCGAAGGAAAAACTGTTCTGCTCTGCGCGGCCGATACGTTTCGAGCGGCAGCGATCGAGCAGCTAGAAATTTGGGGACAGCGTACTGGGACCGAAGTCATTCGCACTAAACCGGGCGGCGATCCTGCAGCCGTGTTGTTCGATGCGCTGGAAGCCGCGAACGCGCGCCACATCGATTGTTTGATTGTTGATACGGCTGGACGCCTGCATACCAAGACCAATTTAATGTCGGAACTCGAAAAGATGCGGCGTACGGCTCAGCGCCTGATTCCCGGCGCGCCGCATGAAGTTCTGCTGGTGATTGACGCGACTACAGGACAAAATGGCCTGCAACAGGCGCGGCTATTCACCGACGCCGCCGCGGTCACCGGGGTCGTGCTCACCAAATTGGACGGCACTGCCAAGGGTGGGGTCGTGGTCGCCATCGCGCGCGAACTGGGCCTGCCCGTACGCTATGTTGGCGTCGGCGAAAAAGCCGGGGATCTGTTGCGATTCGATCCCAAAGAATTCGTAGATTCGCTCATCTCGTGAAATCCTGATTCGCGAATGCAATCTCTGAATACATCTTCTGAATTTGATCAGAAATATTTGCGGCAAGCTCTCCAGCTTGCACAAAAGAGCTTCGGCTTGGCATCTCCCAATCCCAATGTTGGCGCGGTTCTGGTGGATGCTGATGGCGAAGTTTTGGGCGAGGGATTCCACACCTATGATGGCAAAAAGCATGCAGAAGTTTTGGCTTTGGAACTGGCCGGCGAGAAGGCGCGCGGCGCAACTCTCTACATCAATCTCGAACCCTGCTGCCATCACGGCCGCACCGGGCCGTGCGCAGATGCACTGATCGCTGCAGGAATCAAACGTGTCGTGGCATGTACGGCTGACCCTAATCCCGCGGTCAGCGGACGCGGTTTCGCCCGCCTGCGACAAGCCGGAGTGCAAGTTACATCGGGCCTCCTCGAAGAGGAAGGTCGGCCACTGAATGATGCGTTCGCCAAATACATCCGCTATCACTTGCCGTTAGTGACTCTGAAAGCCGCAATGACTCTGGACGGGAAAATCGCTCCACCACCGGACGATTTAGCCGGCGAACGGGTTGCCGGAGGCGGACCAACTGGCGGTTGGATCACCAGCGACCAGGCGCGTTCACATGTTCAGTTGCTTCGCCATCAGCACGACGCGATTCTGGTGGGCGTGGGAACGGTAATCGCTGACAATCCTCTCCTCACCGATCGTAGCGGACTTCCGCGACGACGGCCTTTGTTGCGCCTCATCGTCGATTCGCATTTACGTCTGCCCTTAGAATCTCGCATCGTGCAAACGGCAAACAACGACGTGCTGGTTTTCTGTTCATTTGCCGAAGAGAAGCGGAAACAGCAATTGCAAAGCAAAGGCATTGAGGTCGAGCAGGTCGCCTCTGCGGGGCCAGACGGCCGGCCGGACCTGCAGGCAATCTGCCGTCGCTTGGCCGAGCGGGAAATCACCAGCGCTATGATTGAAGGCGGGGCCATGGTGAACTGGGCCGCGCTGGCATCGGGAACGGCGGACAAGGTGTTCTTTTATTATTCGCCGAAAATACTGGCAGGGACTGGGTCTGTGCCATTTGCCGCCGGTCCTGGCTTTCGCAAGATGAGCGAGGCCGCGTACCTGAAGGGGTTCCGGCTGCATCGTTTTGGTGAAGACTTTGCCGTGGAAGGATATTTGAGAGATCCATATTTGGATTGAAGAAAGTTTCAAAGTTTCAAGGTTTCGAAGATCACATGGAAGAACGCTCACAACGCTATCGCTCTCACGAGACGTCGAGATTAGTACGAAACGTGAAACTCTGAAACCTTGAAACTTTGAAACTTGCCTCTATGTTTACCGGAATCATCGAAGAACTCGGACGCGTGGCCTCAATCGACGCTAAAGGACAGCACCGTCGCTTAACCGTCGTGTCCTCAAGGCTGGTTCAGGAACTCAAGACGGGCGACAGTATTTCCGTTAGCGGCGTTTGCCTTACTGCAGTCGATATTTCGAAGTCGTCGTTCACCTGTGATTTTGCACAAGAGACCTGGCTGCGCACTTCCTTCTCGCGTCTAAAACGGAACGCTCCGGTCAATCTTGAACTTCCCATGCGAGCCAATGGCCGCTTCGACGGACATGTTGTGCAGGGCCACGTCGACGGCATCGGCACGGTAAAGTCGTTCGAACGAGTCCGCGACGGGAATGACTACGTGCTGGAGATCAATGTCCCGTCTGAACTCACGCGCTATGTTGTTGCCAAAGGTTCGTTGGCTATCGAAGGCATTAGCCTGACGGTCGCGGCGATTGATGGCACAAATTTGCGGGTGGCGATCATTCCTCATACAGCCGAACAAACCAACCTGCGATCGCTCAAATCCGGCGATCCGGTTAATTTGGAAGTGGATGTAATTGCGAAATACGTCGAGAAAATGATCGGAGCCGAGAAGGCAAAGAGCTCTATCACCATTGAGGAATTAGTCCGCGCCGGGTTCTAAGCTCTACGCGCCCAGATCCAACTCATCCAACTTCAGGAACTCCTGCACAATGGGTTCGTCGCATTGTTCCATGGCCGCGTAGGTCCCGAAGAAGAGCACTTTGCTCTCGTGCAAGAACACCACCCGGTCAGCTAACTTCTTGGCCAACCGCATGTCGTGAGTGACAACCACGCTGGTAAGGTGAAGCTGGAATTTCAGGCGTTTCATCAGGTCGCCGAGTAACTGTCCCATGAGCGGATCGACCATGGTCGTCGGCTCGTCGTAAAGCACGCATTCCGGCTGGGACGCGAGCGCTCGCGCAATCGCTACCGACCGCTTCATTCCCGTTGAAAGCTCAGCCGGAAGTTGGTCCGCCATTTCTTTCACGCCGACCATATTCAGCAATCCCGAGACGATCTGCAGTATTTGGTCTTCACTCAAGTCTCCGCGCTCGCGCAGCGGAAAGGCGACATTCTCTCCTACGGTAAGCGAATCGAAGAGCGCACCATTCTGAAAAACCATTGTGACTTTTTTTCGTATGCGCTCGAGCTCTTTCTCCGGATAATCGGTGATGTCTTCGTAGGCCACGATCACGCGCCCGGAATCAGGTTTAAGAAAGCCTAGAATGTGCTGCAGCGCGACCGACTTCCCTACCCCGCTGCGACCCAGGATGCACACGGTTTCGCCGGTGTTCACCTCAAAGCTGACATGGCTGAGCACATGCTTCTCACCAAACGCTTTCGACACATCGCGAAATTGAATGTACGGGCCTTTGTCGTCCGAAGGCTCG
>Ga0207695_10010050_pt1 | contig 11622 bp, 7 predicted proteins | sample KBSC54metaG_FD_184354 | JGI IMG/M metagenome (GOLD analysis project Ga0207695, IMG submission 184354) | Corn rhizosphere microbial communities from Kellogg Biological Station, Michigan, USA - KBS C5-4 metaG (SPAdes) (version 2) | ecosystem: Host-associated > Plants > Roots > Rhizosphere > Soil... | reverse complement strand
TCCTCGTCACGCCCGATCCAGCCGGCGGTCACCAGAACATCGTCACCGCGGTGAAGGGCAACGGCTTCTACATGCAGGATGCGACCGGCGACAACGACACCACCACCTCGGATGGCATCTTTGTTTTCACCAGCACCGCGCCCGGTGTGGTTCTCGGTAATTCGGTCAGCGTGAAGGGCAAGATCCAGGAATTCCACGGATCGACGGAAATGGTGCAGACGACCGTGACCGTGCTCGACAGTGGCGCCGTCTATGCACTGCCCGCCGCGTGGGACCTGAGCGCTCATGCGCCCTCGCACGACCCGACTACCGGCATTTGCGCCAACGCCGCGATCAATGCCTCTACTGCCGGCTACCAGGCCAACAACTTTGCCTGCCTCGACGGCATGCTGGTTTCCGTGAGCCAAGGCACGGCAGTGACGGCAGTGACCGGCAGCAAGAGCTACAGCACGACGCCGATTTCCGACGGTGTCCATCCGAATACGGTCGAATATTTCTACGCCACCGCAGATGGCACCCGGCCGATGCGCACGCCGGGCATCGACTTCCCCGGCGACAGCTCGCGTCCCGACATCCCCGTCTACAGCGATGCACCGGAAGCGTTCGAGGTCTACTTCCCGGGCCTTGGTTTCAACGCAACGAATTTCGTCTACAACGGCGGCACCCAGTTCCACGCCAGCGGCATCATGACCGGTTTTTCGAGCAGCACGACCGGAGGCGTGGCCAAGATCTATGAGCTGTACCCGATCACGATGGCCACCGACAACACGCCGACCTATCCCGTCGTCGTCGCCACGCCCGAGCCGGGCAAGTTGACGATCGGCACGCAAAACATGCTGCACTTCTTCAACGCCAGCAACGACGGCTCGAACGATTCCAGCCAGTACACCGACACCTGCAGTGGCGACGGCTCCACCGATCAGTGCCCGACGCCTGCCGAATACGGCGTGCGCCTGCAGAAGATGTCGAAGCAGATCCGCCTGACGTTGAAAGCGCCGGTCGTGCAGGTCGTGCAGGAACTCGAGAACTACAGCGTGCTGGTCGATCTGGCCAACCAGATCCACAGCGACGATGCGAGCCTCACCTACGTGCCGTACTCGATCCGCAGCAACGACCCGGGCGGCATCAACATCGGCATCCTCGTGCGCGATGGCGTTACGGTGAATTCGGTCACCCAGTTCTTCCGTGACACGAAGGTGTCGGATGCCTGCAACCCGAGCTTCCCGGTCCCATGTCTGCTCAACGATCGTCCGCCAGTGCTGCTCGATGCGACTTACCAGGGCTATCGCTTTCGCGTGCTCGCGATCTACCACCGTTCGCTCGGCAGCCTCGCCAAGACCGGCTATGTCGGCCAGAAGCGCATGGAACAAGCGGTGCAGGTGGCCGGGCTGATCCAGGCGCTGCAGACCACGGGCCAGTTCGCGGTCGGCAACACGCGACAGGCCGCCGGCGGCGTTTCCACCGACGGCAGCTTCACCGTCAACGGCGACGCGACGATTCCGCTCGTCGTGCTCGGCGACTTCAATGCCTACGAATTCAGCGACGGCTTTGTCGACGTCACCGGCCTCATCATGGGAACCGCGGTCACCAACAATTCGGGTACTTATCCCTGCCCGACCTACTACTGCCCGACGAATGCGATGGACGTGGGCAGCTACACCGCGCCCTCGCCGGTGCTCGTGGATTCGGGCACTTATCCCGATCCGAACGGCAACTATTCGTACACGTTCAACGCGTACTCGCAGGAAATCGATCACATCGTGATGACCGCGCGCGCCAACCAGGACTTCGTACGCATCTCGCACGCGCACGGCAACGCCGACGCCAGTGACAGCGCCGACACGACCAATGCCTACGGTGCGCTCATGCTCGATCCAACGACGGCCGTGCGCACGTCCGACCACGACGGCCAGGTGGTGACGCTCGGCTACGTCGTCACGCCCAACCCGGGCAACTACGGCACGATCAGCCCGTCTGCCATGCAGACCATCTCATCGACCACACCGGCAGTATTCACGGTGACACCGAATCTCGGCAGCGGCGTGGCGACCGTGACCGATACTTGCGGAGTCGGGGGAACTTCAGTCGGAAGTCTCAACGGAACATCCAATACCTACACAGTCCCGGCCGGCGTCAACCGGGACTGCCAAGTCTCCGCAACTTTCACTACGCCGGATCTGGAACTCAGTGTGAGTTCACTACCCTCGACTGTCGCACAGTATTCCGAACAGCAGTTGATCTACACGCTGAAAGTGAACAATCCGAATGCCGGCCTTGCAAATCCGGCCTTCGGTACATCGGTTACCAACGCGACGATTGAGTCCATTTCTGCACCCAACGAATTTACATGCGGGGGATCCGCTTATGAGGTTACGTGCCTGGTACGGAACTCCGGGGGCATTGCACCGCCGTACGATGATGTGAAATTTATTGTGACGTTGCATGCCGATGGACCGATTGGGTCAACCATCGATGCTTCCGGTCGGTTCGATACTTATGCAGGACTAGGCCCTAGTTCAGAGACCAGTACCAGCACCACAATCGTCAGTGGATTGGTGAACGGCACTTGTGGTCTTGCTAACGGCAGCGCCTTTGTATCGCTTTCATCGGACAATTCGACCCTATGTGGCAGCGGCAAGTTGGTGAACTTCACCGGCAGCGGCCCATGGCAATGGACGTGTTCCGGCGTCGGTGGCGGAACTGATTCATCTGCGTGTTCTGCCAACAAGGGCTACACGGTGACGGCCACTGCCGGCGAGAGTGGTTTCGGTTACATCTCACCACAGTCGCAAATCGTCGCATCCGGCAACACGGCAAGCCTCGTTGTCGTTCCCAGCGCCGGCTATTCCGCCAGCGCCAGCGGCGACACGTGCACCGTCACCCACGACAACGGCAACACCTGGACTACAAACGCCATCACCACCGATTGCACGGTCGCTGCAACGTTTAGTGAATTGACCTACACAGTGACTACGACCGTCAATGGTGTGGGCGGCACGATCTCGGCGCCTGCGCGGTCGCCGGTGCCCTACCACCAGCTGACTACCTTCACCGTCACTCCGCTGCCCACCTATTCGATCGCCACCGTCACCGGCGACACATGTTCGCCGTACTTGCTGGGTGGCAGCGGTAGCACCTGGGAGACCGGCGCCATTTCTGCCGACTGCAAGATCACCGCGACGTTCTCGGCCATTGTGATCAACGGTGCTTGCGGTTCAGCTGATACAGGGGCGTTTACCTCGCTTAGCTCGGGTAGCCCGAACCTATGCAGCGCAGGTACGGCAACAAACTTCCCGGGGAGCCATGCGTGGGAATGGACCTGGACTTGCGCAGGCAGCAACGGTGGTGCGAATTCGTCTACATGCGCAGCCAACAAGCTCTACACGGTCACTGCTTCGGCCGGTCCGCATGGTTCGATCACGCCAGTATCACAGACGGTTCCCTATAACCAGGGGGCATGGTTTACGGTGACTCCTGACGCGGGCTATACCGCTGTTCTCACTGGCGATACCTGCAAGGTCGGCTCGGTCAACACTGCCTGGGGCGCCGGTCCCATCACCTCCGACTGCGCCGTGTCCGCCACGTTCATCCCTGTCTCGAGCTATGTGTCGCTGACTCCTTCGCGCATCCTCGACACACGTCCGATCGGCACCACCGCCGACGGACTGTTTGCCGCGGGAGGAGCTCTGGCCAACCAGCAAAATCTGGAACTGAGCGTGCTCGGTCGAGGGGGCATTCCGCTTAGTGGCGTCAAGGCCGTAGTCCTGAACGTCACCGCCACCGAGGCAACGGCGCCGACCTACGTGTCTGTCTGGCCGACCGGGAGCAATCGCCCGGTGACTTCCAATCTCAATGTCCTTGCCGACCAGACGATCGCGAATCTCGTGATCGTCAAGGTCGGTGACAACGGCCGGGTATCGTTCTACAACAACTCCGGCGCGACCCAACTCATCGTCGATGTCCAGGGCTACTTCACCGACACCTCGGACTTGACTCCGTTGGTGCCGATGCGCGCGCTCGACACCCGCCCGGACTCGCCAACTTTCGACGGCCTGTTCGAAGGTCAAGGCGCTGTCCCAGCCAATGGCCAGATCGACCTCAGCCTGAGCGGACGCGGCAGCATTCCCGCTGTGGGCGCGGATGCGGTGATCCTCAATGTCACCGCGACCGATCCGATCACCGCCGGTTACATCACCGCATGGCCCAGCGATCAGCCCCGCCCTCCCACCTCGAACCTGAACTTCGATCCCGGGCAGACGATTCCCAACTTGGCGATCAGCAAGCTCAGCAGCAGCGGCCAGGTCTCGCTGTACAACTCTACCGGCGCGACGCAGCTGATCGCGGATGTGATGGGCTGGTTCCCGGCCGCATCGGATCTGCACACGCTCGCTCCCGCACGCCTGCTGGACACGCGGCCAGGCGTGGGCCAAACCGTCGATGGCAACTACGCAGGAACGGGCGCCGTAGCGCCACAGGGCTGGAAGCAGCTGGCCGTACTTGGACGCGGCAATGTGCCGGCAAACGGTGTAGGAGCGGTGGTGCTGAACGTGACCGTGACCGGCCCGACCGCTCCCGGTTATATGACGGTATGGCAAAATGGAATGCCGCAACCGCTTGCCTCGAACCTCAATTTCGTGGCCAACCAGACGATCGCCAACCTCGTCATCGTCAAGGTAGGTCCGGCGCTTGACGAGATATCTCTGTCGAACTCTTCGACCGGTTCCACCCACATGGTCGTCGATGTGGTCGGCTGGTTCCCGCCATCGGAATGACGGAAGTCTTTGGCGCCGTGGCGTTTGCCCGGCGCCAGTACTCCTCCGCTACGATTTTGCGCCGCGCCTTGCATCGGCAATGCCAAGACTGCTATCAAGCACGTCCGCATCGCAGGGTAGCAGCGTGAGCATCGCAGCCAGTTTCGAAATCGAATACCTGCAATATCTGGACGAGTCGGGCAAGCTCCTCAACGAGGATGCCCCCGCGTTCGCGCGCGACGTGCGCGCGCTCGTCGAGGCGTACAAGCTCATGTGCTTCACGCGTGTCTTCGATGGCAAGGCAATCGCGCTGCAGCGCACCGGCAAGCTCGGCACCTACGCCTCGTGCCTCGGCATGGAGGCAACGCATGTCGCGATCGGCTCAGCGCTTGCCGAAGACGACGTGTTCGCACCGTTCTATCGCGACTATGGCGCGCAGTTCCGGCGTGGCGTGAAGCCGCGCGAGGTGTTGCTCTACTGGGGCGGTGATGAGCGCGGCAACGACTTCTCCGGCCCGGCGCACGACTTCGCCTGGAGCGTGCCGATCGCGACGCAATGCCTGCACGCCGCCGGTTCCGCGCTCGCGTTCAAGATCCGCAAGGAACCTCGCGTGGCACTGGCAACCGTCGGCGACGGCGGCACCTCGAAGGGCGACTTCTACGCGGCGATCAACGCCGGTGGCGCGTTCGCGCTGCCGCTCGTGATCGTCATCGTCAACAACCAGTACGCGATCTCGATTCCGCGCGCGCAGCAGACCGCGGCGAAGACGCTGGCGCAGAAGGGTATCGCCGCGGGCATCGAAAGCATCCAGGTCGATGGCAACGATCTGATCGCAATGCGCGTCGCGCTCGACCATGCGGTCAAGCGCGCGCGCCACGGCCACGGCGCGACGCTGATCGAAGCGGTGACCTATCGCCTGTCCGACCACACCACGGCCGACGACGCGCGCCGCTATCGCAGCGAAGATGAAGTGAAGGCGGCATGGGAAAAGGAGCCGATCAAGCGCCTGCGCGGCTACCTGCAAGGGATGAACGCCTGGACCGACGACGAAGAGAAGGACTGGCTCGCCGAGTGCAGCAAGCGCGTCGACGAGGAAATCGACGCTTATCTTGCGACCCAGGCGCAGCCGGTGTCGGCGATGTTCGACTACACCTACGCCGAACTCCCGCTCGATCTCGAACGCCAGCGCGCCGACGCGCTCGCCGCGGCAAAGGGCTGAGGCGATGACGCAGATAAATCTCATCGAAGGCATCACCATGGCGCTCGCGCACGAGATGGCGCGCGATCCTGCCGTCGTTGTGCTCGGCGAAGACGTCGGCGTTAACGGCGGCGTGTTCCGCGCCACGGTCGGCCTGCAGCAGAAATTCGGCGCCGAGCGCGTGATCGACACGCCGCTCGACGAGGCGATGATCGCCGGCCTCGCCGTCGGCCTTGCCGCGCAGGGCATGAAGCCGGTCGCCGAGGCGCAGTTCGAAGGCTTCATGTATCCGATGATCGATCAGATCGCCTCGCACGCGGCGCGCATGCGTACGCGCACGCGCGGGAGGCTGACCTGCCCGGCCGTGTTCCGCGCGCCGTGGGGAGGCGGCATCCACGCGCCCGAACATCATTCGGAGGCAATCGAAGCGCTGTTCACCAACATCGCCGGCCTGCGCGTCGTGATCGCCTCTTCGCCGGGCCGTGCCTATGGCCTGTTGCTCGCCGCGATCCGCGATCCAGATCCGGTGATCTTCTTCGAGCCCAAGCGCATCTATCGCCAGCACAAGGAAGAAGTCGCCGACGACGGCGAAGCGCTGCCGCTCGACGTCTGCTTCGTGCTGCGCGATGGCAGCGATGTAACGCTCGTGACCTGGGGCGCGCAGGTCAAGGAAACACTCGAGGCTGCCGATGCGCTCGCCGCCGAAGGCATCAGCGCCGAGGTAATCGACGTCGCCACACTCAAGCCACTCGACTTCGACACGATCCACGAATCGGTGAAGAAAACGCATCGCTGCGTGATCGTGCACGAGGCGCCGTACACCGGCGGTTTCGGCGGCGAGATCGCGGCGCGCCTCGTCGAACACGCGCTATACGATCTACATGCGCCGGTCGAACGCGTCGCCGGCTACGACGTGCCGATGCCCCTGTACAAACTCGAAATGAACTACCTGCCGAGCACCGCGCGCATCGTCGCCGCGGCGAAGCGTACGTTGCAAGCAAGCTGAATCGCACCTGGGGAAACGCCATGCATCTCATCACCCAAATCCTGATCGGCTTCGTCGCGCTGCTGCATCTGTACTTCCTCGCACTCGAGATGTTCTTCTGGGACAGACCGCTCGGGCGCCGTGTGTTCAACCTGACGCCCGAATTCGCGACGGCATCGAAGACGCTGGCGGCCAACCAGGGCTTGTACAACGGCTTCCTCGCCGCCGGACTAATCTGGAGCCTCGTGCTCGGCGGCCACGAAGGTTTTCACGTCGCGATCTTTTTCCTCGCCTGCATCATCGTCGCTGGCATCTACGGCGCACTGACGGTCAACAAGCGCATATTCTTCTTCCAGGCGATGCCAGCGATCGTCGCCCTGATCATGCTGCACGCGCGCTGAGGTACCCGTGAGCGAAACAAAAACATTCCGTCTGCCCGACCTCGGCGAAGGCCTGCCCGACGCGACGATTGTCGAATGGCTGGTCAAGCCCGGCGACACGGTCGCGCTCGACGCGCCGATGATCTCGATGGAGACGGCGAAGGCCATCGTCGAGGTGCCATCGCCCTACTCGGGAAAATTGGTAAAAGTATACGGAGGCAACGGCGACGTGATCGCGACCGGCGCGCCGCTTGCCGATTTCGAGATCGATGCGAACGCGCCGCAACGCGCCGAGGCGCACTCTACTGGGCACCACGCTGCTCCGGCAGTAACCGCGGCACCTGCACCCCCGGCATCTGTCGAGCGACCCGACACCGGTACCGTCGTCGGCGAGATGCAGACCAGCGACCGCGTTGTCGCCGAGGCTGCGGTTGCGGTCGGTGGCGTCAAGGCCGTGCCTGCCGTGCGCGCGTTGGCAAAGAAGCTCGGTGTCGATCTCTCGCAGGTGCCACCGAGCGGAGCGGGTGGCGTCGTGACGTTAAAAGACGTGCGCGATTTCGCGGCATCGGCGCAAGCGGGCGCGACGAAAAAATTTGCTTCACCTCTCCCACCTGGAGAGGTCGGCGCGCGCAGTGCGACGGGTGAGGGACAAGCCCCACCACCCGTGGTCACGTTGGAAACTGGAGCGGCGATTCCCTCATCCGCCCTTCGGGCACCTTCTCCCGGCGGGAGAAGGGAAGCAAACATCGCTGGCGTGCCGGAGCAACTCATAGGCGTCCGCCGCAATATGGCGCGCGTCATGGCCGATGCGCTGTCGAAAGTCGTGCCGACGACGCTCAACGACGACGCCGACATTCACGTCTGGCGTGCCGGCGAGGACGTCAGCGTGCGCCTGCTGCGCGCGATCACCGCAGCATGCAAGGCCGTGCCCGCGCTCAATGCCTGGTTCGACGGCGAAAATCTCATGCGCACACTGCATGAACGCGTCGATGTCGGCATCGCAGTCGATACGGTGGATGGTTTGTTTGTACCCGCGCTGCGCGGTGCGGATACGCTCGATGCGAAAGGGTTACGCGCCGCACTCGACAATTTGATGCGCCAGGTACGCGACCGCAGCATCCCGCCGTCGGAGCTGACCGGCTATACGATTTCTCTGTCGAACTTCGGAGTGTTCGCCGGGCGCTACGCCACGCCGATCGTGGTGCCACCGACCGTCGCGATCGTCGCGGCGGGTAAGCTGCGTCACCAAGTCGTACCCGTGATCGGCGGCATCGAAACGCATCGCGTGATTCCGCTGTCGCTGACTTTCGACCACCGCGCCTGCACGGGCGGCGAGGCAGCGCGTTTCCTCAAGGCGATGCTCGAAGACCTTGCCCTTGCGGAATAGCCTTTGGCACATTGACGTCGTGCGCAACCGGGCGTATACCATTGCGCCCAGCCTGGTCCGGAATGAGATGAAACGTAACGGATTGAAGCCCGTCGAGACGAATCGGACTCGATTGACCACGGACGAGCGCGCGCTCGTCACCGCAGCAAAGAAAGCAAGACTGCGCGCACATGCGCACCAGTCGCAGTTCAAGGTCGGCGCCGCGGCGCGCTACGGCAACGAGATCGTGCTCGGCTGCAATGTCGAATCAGATTCTTACGGACTGACCAACTGCGCCGAACGCACCGCCGTATTCTCGGCTCACGCGAGCGGCGTCGCGCGCAAGGGGCTGCGCATGATCGCGGTCATCGCCGACTCGCCCGAACCGGTCTCGCCATGCGGTGCCTGCCGTCAGGTGCTGTTCGAGCAAGGTGGCCCGGATTTGCGCGTGATCATGTGCAATACGCGCGGCGACGTACGCGTGGCGACGCTGGCCGAACTGCTGCCCGGCGGCTTCCGCCTCGAGACCGCGCCGCAGCGTCGTGCCGCGGCCGCAGCGAGTCCGCGCAAGGCCATCCGGCGCAGCTGAGTCCATGCATCACAGTCGCATCAGCGCCTATGTCCTCGATTGCAAGGTCGACGACCTGAAAGACGCAACGGAGTTCTGGAGCAAGGCGCTCGGTCGCCCGGTCGCCTCGCTCGACCAGGACGGCGACGGCAAATACGCCGAGCTGAAAACCGATGCCAACGAACCGTTCCTGCTGCTGCAGCGCGTCGACCACGAGGCGCGCATCCACCTCGACATCGAAACCGATGACCTCGACGCCGAAGTCGCGCGTCTCGAAGCGCTCGGCGCGACGCGCATCGCCTTCGTCAAACGCTGGTGGGTGATGCAGGCGCCGACCGGGCATCGATTCTGCGTCGTGCGCAAGCAGCGTGCAGAATTCGGCCCGCATTTGAATCAGTGGGACTAGATCGGGGGAACGCGTGATCCGCCATGCCATTTGCATCACCATCTTGCTCGGCGCCACTACCTGTGCCCACGCCGACGAGAAGGACTACGTCGCCTACTCGCAGCCGACAATTGCTTTCGTTCACGCGAACATCGTCGACGGCACCGGCGCCAAAGTCCGCCGTGACCAGACGCTCGTCGTCGACAAGGGCCGCATCGTCGCGCTCGGCGACGCGAAGCGCGTGAAGATCCCCGCAGACGCACAGCAGATCGACGCACACGGCAAGACGCTGCTGCCCGGCTTCGTGATGATGCACGAGCACCTGTTCTATCCGACCGGGCACCGCGCCTATACCGAGATGGTGTACAGCTTTCCGCGCCTCTACCTTGCCGGCGGCACGACGACGATGCGCACCGCCGGCACGATGATGCCCTACGCCGACCTCAACCTGCGCCGCGAAATCGACAAGGGCACCGTCGCCGGCCCCGACATCGACGTCACCGCGCCGTATCTCAACGGGCCCGGCCTGCCTATCCTCGGTGTCAACGCACTCGGTGGTGTCGAGGATGCCGAACGCATGGTCAACTATTGGGCAGACGAAGGCGTGACTTCGTACAAGGCCTACATGCATATACGTCGCGACGAACTGCAGCGCATCATCGAGGTCGCGCACCGGCGCGGACACAAGGTGACTGCACACCTATGCTCGGTCACCTATCGCGAGGCGATCGATCTCGGCATCGACAATCTTGAGCACGGCTTCTTCGTCGCTTCGGATTTCGTCAAGGACAAGCAGCCCGATGTCTGCCCCGGCGCGGCGGTGAATTCATCTCTCGCCGCGCTCGACATCGACTCGCCCGCAGTCAAGGCGCTGGTCAAGCACCTCGTCGATCATCACGTCGCCCTCACCTCGACACTGACCGTGTTCGAGACGTTCGTGCCCAGCCGACCCAAGGCACCGCAGGCCGCGCTCGATCTGCTGATTCCCGAAATCCGCGCGCAATACGAAAAGAGCTGGGAGGGCGTGCAAGCCAAGCCGAATCCGGAGCAGGTCGCACTGTTCGCGAAGCTCGGCAAGCTCGAAAAACGTTTCGTCGAAGCTGGCGGCCTGCTCATGGCCGGCACCGATCCGACCGGCTACGGCGGCGTCGTGCCGGGCTATTCGGGCAAGCGCCAGATCGAACTGCTGGTCGAGAACGGTTTCCGCTTCGAGGACGCGATCAGGATCAGCACGCTGAACGGTGCGAAATTCCTCGGCCGCGACAAAGACATCGGCACGCTCGAAGTCGGCAAGCGCGCCGACATCGCCGTCGTCGACGGCGATCCGCTGACACAGACCAGCGCGATCGAAAACATGCCGCTCGTGTTCAAGAACGGCGTTGGCTACAAGACCGAGACGATCTTCGCAGCGATGAAGAATACGGTCGGCCTGAACTGATCCGACCGCAGCGTCATTGTGCGGCTTCGACCGCTTCCATCGCTGCTCGCGCCGCGGCCATCGCGGCCTTCGCGTCGGCGAAGCCGCCCTGGGTCTTGAGCACGTTGCGTTTGGCGTCGAGCACCTTGAACGCGAATGCGTCCGCCTCGCGAAACACGACGGGCTGCAAAGCCGGCTTCTCGCTGCGTGCAGCGGACTTCGTTGCCGCCTCTGCACTCGCACGCAGATCGCGCAACCCCGCCGCGTAGCGCAGCTTGTCGAGAAACGGGCCGGCCAGGGCGCGCGCACGGGCGGCGCCGGCGTGCAGGATGTCCTCGATCTCGGCAGGCTTCGCGATCAGCGCGTCGTAGTGCTCGCGCATCGGCGCGAGTTCGGCATCGATGCGTTCGAACAGCTTCTGCTTCGCATCGCCCCAGCCGATGCCGTCGGCAAACGCCTGGCGCATCGCCGCCGTTTCCTCGCCGCTCGCGAAGGCTTGGTAGATACTGAAGATGTTCGAATCGTCGGGATCTTTCGCCTCGCCCGGCGCGAGCGAATTGGTCACGATGCCG
>Ga0207695_10010049_pt1 | contig 11622 bp, 9 predicted proteins | sample KBSC54metaG_FD_184354 | JGI IMG/M metagenome (GOLD analysis project Ga0207695, IMG submission 184354) | Corn rhizosphere microbial communities from Kellogg Biological Station, Michigan, USA - KBS C5-4 metaG (SPAdes) (version 2) | ecosystem: Host-associated > Plants > Roots > Rhizosphere > Soil... | reverse complement strand
TCGTCGCCGATGAACTGAAAAAGCTCGGCTACGAAGTGCGCACCGGCATCGCGCATACCGGTGTCGTCGGCGTGCTCAACGGCGGCTTGCCGGGTCCGAAACTCGCGATCCGCGCCGACATGGACGCGCTGCCGGTGACCGAGCAACTCGATCTGCCGTTCGCTTCCAAAGCGACCGGCGAGTATCTGGGCAAGAGCGTCGGCGTCATGCACGCGTGCGGGCACGACGCGCACACGGCGATGCAGCTCGGCCTTGCGCAGATCCTGGCAAAGCTGCGCCCGCAATTGCACGGGCAGATCATGCTGATTTTCCAGCCGGCCGAGGAAGGCGCACCGCAAGGCGAAGAAGGCGGTGCGCCGCTGATGGTGAAGGATGGCGTGTTCAAGGATTTCAAACCCGACGCCGTGTTCGGCATGCATGTCGTCAGCACGATGAACGTCGGCGAGGTCGGCGTGCGTGCCGGCGGCGCGATGGCCAGTTCCGACACGTTCCGCATCGTCGTGCACGGCCGCCAGAGCCACGGCGCGCTGCCGTGGAAAGGCATCGACCCGATCGTCACGGCGGCGGAAATCGTCACTGACGCGCAGACCATCGTCAGCCGCCAGCTCGACATCAACAGCAATCCGGCCGTCGTCACGTTTGGCATTTTCAACGGCGGCCAGCGTTTCAATATCGTGCCGGAAAGCGCCGAATTGCAGGGCACCGTGCGCACGTTCGACGAGGGCATGCGCAAACAGGCGCTGGCCAGCCTGCGCAATGTCGCCGAACACGTCGCCGCCGCGAATGGCGCAACCGTCGACGCGCAGATCCCCAGCGACAGCAATCCGGTCAACTACAACGATCCGGCGCTGACCGCGCGCGTGCGCGCAAGCCTGGAACGGGCGCTCGGCAAGGAGCACGTCAGCGAGGCGCCGCGCTGGATGGCATCGGAGGATTTTCCGTCGCTCGGCTTGTCGGTGCCGGCGCCGAGCGTGTACTTTTTTGTTGGCGCGACACCGGTTGGCGTCAATGCCGACACCGCGCCGCCGAATCATTCGCCGAAATTCTTCCTCGACGAAGGCGCGCTCGATGTGGGCACGCGCAGCATGCTGCAGGCCGCGCTGGATTTCACCGCAAGCGCGGAGTAAGGCCGCTGGGGTGCTGTGCTAAAGTCAAAGGCTCGAAATTCGAGCTTTCGACATGTCCCACGGTGAAGACTTCAAGCACGCCGCACTTGAATATCACCGGCGCCATCCGCCGGGCAAAATCAAGGTCGCGCCGACCAAGCCGCTGGTAACGCAGCGCGATCTGGCGCTGGCGTATTCGCCGGGCGTCGCTGCGGCCTGCGAGGCGATCGTCGCCGATCCGAGCCAGGTCTCCGCGCTCACCTCACGCGGCAATCTCGTCGCCGTCATCACGAACGGCACGGCCGTGCTGGGCCTCGGCAATATCGGCCCGCTCGCCGGCAAACCGGTCATGGAAGGCAAGGGTGTGCTGTTCCAGAAATTCGCCGGTGTCGACGTGTTCGACATCGAAATCAACGAATGCGATCCGGACAAGCTCGTCGACATCATCGCCGCGCTCGAGCCGACGTTCGGCGGCATCAATCTGGAGGATATCAAGGCGCCGGAATGCTTCGAGGTCGAACGCAAGCTGCGCGAGCGCGTGAAGATTCCGGTTTTCCACGACGATCAGCACGGCACCTCGATCATCGTCGGCGCCGCGGTGCTCAATGCGCTCGCGGTCGTCGGCAAGGACATCGGCAAAGTCAAAGTGGTCTCCACCGGCGCCGGCGCCGCCGGCATCGCGTGCCTGGACATGCTCGTGCAGCTGGGCGTCGCGCGCGAAAACATCTGGGTGGCCGATCGTTGCGGTGTCATTTATCGCGGGCGCAAGGAAGAGATGGATGAAGCCAAGCAGCGTTACGCGCGCGACACGCCCGCGCGCATGCTCGGCCAGATCATCGACGGCGCCGACATTTTCCTCGGCCTTTCCGCAGGCGGCGTGTTGACGCCGGAAATGGTGCAGCGCATGGGCGCGCGCCCGGTGATCCTCGCGCTGGCCAATCCAACGCCCGAGATTGCGCCGGAGCTGGCCAAGGCCGCGCGCCCAGACACGATCATCGCTACCGGGCGTTCGGATTATCCGAACCAGGTCAACAACGCGCTGTGTTTCCCGTACATCTTCCGCGGCGCGCTCGACGTCGGCGCGACGACGATCAACGAGGCGATGAAGATCGCCTGCGTGCACGCGATCGCGGAACTCGCGCGGCGCGAACTGACCGATATCGCCGCGCGCGCGTACGGCGATCAACAGCTCAGCTTCGGTCCGGATTACCTGATTCCGCAGCCGTTCGATCCACGCCTGCTTGCCTCGCTCGCGCCGGCGGTGGCGAAAGCGGCAATGGCTTCGGGCGTGGCAACACGACCGATCGCGGACCTTGCCGCCTATGCCGAACGCCTGAACCAGTTCGTATTCCGCACCGGCCTGGTGATGAAACCGGTGTTCGAACGCGCCAAGGCCGACATCAAGCGCGTCGTTTACGCCGAAGGCGAACAGGACACGATCCTGCGCGCGGTGCAGAACGTGGTCGACGACAGCCTGGCCCGACCGATCCTCGTCGGCCGCCCGGCGGTCATCGAGCAGCGCATCGAGCGCCTCGGCTTGCGCATGCGCGCCGGCGAGCATTTCGAACTCGTCAATGCCGACAGCGATCCGCGTTACACCGAATACTGGAACTTGTATCTTCGCCTGAACGAGCGCCGCGGCGTGACGCCGGCGCTGGCCAAGTCGCTCGTGCGCTCGCGGCCGACACTGATCGCATCCTTGATGGTCGCGCGCGGCGAAGCGGACGCGATGATCTGCGGAATGGTCGGTCGCTATCAGCGCCAGCTGCGGCATGTGCTCGACGTGTTGCCGCTGGATCCGGGCATCAGCGCACCGGCGGCAATGACCGCGGTGCAAAACGAAAACGGGGTGTGGTTCTTCGTCGACACCCACGTGCAATACGACCCGAGTGCCGAGCAGATTGCCGAAGCGACGCTGCAGGCGGTATTGCGCCTGCGAGCTTTCGGCATCGAACCGCGCGTGGCGCTGTTGTCGCATTCGAATTTCGGCAGCCACGACGATCCGAGCGCCGCGAAGATGCGGCGTGTACTCGAGATCGTGCGGCGCAAGGCGCCGCGCCTGGAAATCGATGGCGAGATGCAGGCAGACACCGCGCTCAACGAGGAAATCCGCGCACGCATTTTCCCGAATTCCACGCTACGCGGCCGCGCCAACCTGTTCGTGTTCCCGAATCTGGACGCCGCCAACATCGCCTACAACATGGTGCGTCAGCTCACCGACGGCGTGGCGATCGGGCCGATCCTCATGGGTGTTTCGAAATCCGCACACGTGCTCACGCCGGTGTCGACCGTGCGCCGCGTCGTCAACGTCACGGCGATCGCCTGCGTCGAAGCGCAGATTCGCTCGCAACAGGCGGCCGGCGACTAGGCAGCCTTCTCGGCGACGGCGATGTAGCCGGGGATCGGGATCTCGTTTTCCAGGCGCACGTCCATCGTCTGGATGTCGCAACGGGCGAATCCGGACTGCTGGCACAACGCTTCGATCGACGACTGCGAGTGCGCGTACCGTTTGCTCGGGCGCAACACCAGCGCGCCCTCGGCCTCATTCGTGGACTCGCAGGAAAACACCAGCGCGCCACCGGGCCGCAGCACGCGGAAGCAGGCCGGGATGACCGCGGAGACATCGCCGACATAGATGAACACGTCGGCGGCGACGATGTAGTCGAAAAAATCGGCTGGCGAGCGCCGCAGTTCGTCGAGCAGGTCGGCTTGGCGCAGGGCGGTATAAATCTTGTGCCGCGCTGCCTGTTCGAGCATCTTGCCGGACAGGTCCACGCCGACGAAGGCGCCGGCGACACGGCCGAGATAGACGCCGATCAGGCCGGTTCCGCAGCCCAGGTCGAGAACGTTCATCTGCACGTTGCCGTTCTGCCGCGTGCGGATGATCTCCGTGATGCGGCGCGGTACGCCGTATTTGAGCCGGCCGACGAGATGGCGATCGAAATAGCTCGCGTAGCCGTCGAAAATACCCTGCACGACTTCCTTGGGCTGTGCCGCAGGCGTTTCGCCTCGCGCGGCGGCGAGATAGAACTGAATCGTTGCGTCGCCCGGGCTGTCGCGCAAGGCTTTTTCGAACTGCGCGCAAGCTTCCTCGGTGCGCCCCATTGCGGCCAGGCAGACGCCGAGATTCCGTATCGCCATCGGATCGTCGGGTTGCGCAGCGAGCAGTTTGCGCCAGTTGGCTTCGGCTTCTGCATGCCGGCCGAGATTGGTCAGAGCAATTGCGCTCTGCCGGCAGATCGCGGCGTTATCGGGCCACAATGCACTGGCCTTTTCCAGGTAACCGTATGCGATCTGCGGATTCCCCGCCGCGGTGGCTACCGCAACCGCAGCCTCGAGCGGCGGCATTTCGCCCGGCGCCAATTCGACGGCGCTGTTGGCGGCGGCAATGGCCTCTGCATGTCGGCCTTCGCGCGACAGCGCCAGCGCGAACTCCATCTGCGCGCGCGCCCATTGCGGCGCGAGCTGCGTCGTGCGTTGCAATGCGGCAATCTCGCGCGCCGAATCTTTCGACGCGCGCGCGATCAAGCCTTCGAACAAACCCGCGCGCACGTCCGCCGGATGGGCCGCCTTGAATGCGTTCAGCGCGGCGAGCGCCGGCGCGAGTCTTCCGGCGCGGATATCGGCTTCGATTGCCTGCAGCCGTTGCGTAGCCGGATCGGCCACGTCGAATTGCATCACCATTGTTGCGTTTGCCGCGAGTCGAGGGTCGCCAATGTAGAAATGTTTGCCGCGCTGCGCAAGCCGTGCCAAGCCGGGATCGCCGTGTTGCAACGCTACTGGTTATGCCGCGCGCGGCGCAGTCGGGTAGACTCTTGGGCTCAAAACGACACGAAGGAAACGCCGCATCGGCGTTCGCGGAGGGATGGCCATGAACATGCTCAACGACATACTCGACCAGGATCTGGATCCGGCCGAGACGCGCGAGTGGAACGAAGCGCTCGATGCGGTGATCAACCACGATGGACCGGAGCGCGCGCATTACCTGCTCGAGCGCATGGTCGAAGCGACCCGCCGCGCCGGTGGGCATCTGCCGTTCTCGCCGACCACCGAATACGTCAACACGATTCCGCCGCATCTGGAAGCCAAGATGCCCGGCGATCCGACCATGGAATGGCGCATCCGCTGCCTGATTCGCTGGAACTCGATGGCAATGGTCGTGCGTGCCAATCGCAAGCCCGGCGAACTCGGCGGGCACATCGCGAGCTTCGCCTCGTCGGCGACGCTGTACGACGTCGGCTTCAATCATTTCTGGCGCGCGCCGAGCGACAGCCATCCGGGTGATCTGATTTTCCATCAGGGCCATTCGAGTCCCGGCGTCTACGCGCGTTCGTTCCTCGAAGGCCGCATCGATGCCGAGCAGATGGACCTGTTCCGCATGGAAGTGGCCGGCAAGGGCCGCGGCCTCGCTTCGTATCCGCATCCGTGGTTGATGCCGGATTATTGGCAGGTGCCGACGGTGTCGATGGGTTTGGGGCCGATCCAGGCGATCTACCAGGCGCATTTCTGGAAGTATCTGGAAAACCGCGGACTGATTCCGAAGTCCGACCGCAAGATCTGGTGCTTCCTCGGCGATGGCGAAACCGACGAACCCGAATCGCTCGGCGCGATCTCGCTCGCCGGCCGCGAGAAACTCGACAATCTCATTTTCGTCATCAACTGCAACCTGCAGCGCCTCGACGGTCCGGTGCGCGGCAACGGCAAGATCATCCAGGAACTCGAGGGCGTGTTCCGCGGCGCCGGCTGGAATGCGATCAAGGTGGTGTGGGGCAGTTATTGGGATCCGCTGCTCGCGCGCGACGACAAGGGTTTGCTGCGCAAGGTCATGATGGACACCGTCGACGGCGAATACCAGGCGTGCAAGGCGTTCGGCGGCGCCTACACGCGCGAACACTTCTTCGGCAAATATCCGGAAACGCTGGAGATGGTGCGCAATCTCTCCGACGACGACATCTGGCGCCTGAACCGCGGCGGCCACGATCCGCACAAGGTTTACGCGGCGTATCACGCAGCGGTCAACACGCAAGGCATGCCGACCGTGATCCTGGCCAAGACCGTGAAAGGCTACGGCATGGGCGCCGCGGGCGAATCGCAGAACCCGACGCACCAGCAGAAGAAGCTCGACAACGACGCGGTGCGCCATTTCCGCGACCGCTTCCGCATTCCGATTGCGGACGACAAGGTCGACGAGGTGCCGTACTACCATCCGGGCAAGGATTCGCCGGAAGTCAAATACATGCTCGAGCGCCGCGCCGCACTCGGCGGCTTCCTGCCGCAGCGCCGGCGCAAGAGCGAATCGCTCGCGGCACCTGCGCTGTCGGCGTTCGAGCAGATCACGAAGGGCACCGGCGACCGCGAAATTTCGACGACCATGGCGTTCGTGCGCGGCATCAATTTGTTGCTGCGCGACAAGACGCTGGCGCCGCGCATCGTGCCGATTGTCGCCGACGAGGCGCGCACGTTCGGCATGGAAGGCATGTTCCGCCAGATCGGCATCTACGCGCCGGAAGGGCAGAAATATCGGCCCCAGGATGCCGATCAGCTCATGTATTACCGCGAGGACGTCAAGGGCCAGGTCCTGCAGGAAGGCATCAGCGAACCCGGCGCGATGAGCGCGTGGATGGCCGCGGCGACGAGTTATTCGCTGAGCAATGTGCCGATGCTGCCGTTCTACATCTATTACTCGATGTTCGGCTTCCAGCGCATCGGCGATCTTGCCTGGGCCGCGGGCGACATGCGCGCGCGCGGTTTCCTCGTCGGCGGCACCGCGGGACGCACGACGCTCAACGGCGAAGGCCTGCAGCATGAAGACGGCCACTCGCATCTGCTCGCCGGCGCGATCCCGAATTGCCGCGCGTACGATCCGACGTTCTCGTACGAAGTCGCCGTGATCCTGCAGGACGGCGTGCGCCGCATGCTGACCGAACAGGAAGACTGCTACTACTACATCACCGTGATGAACGAGAACTACAGCCATCCGGACATGCCGGCCGGCTGCGAGGCCGACATCATCAAGGGCATGTATCTGTTTCGCGACGGCGACGAACCGCTGCCGGGCGGCTCGCCGACCGCGGCGGCGACGCCGGACAAGCACGGCAAGAGTCGCGTCCCCGAAACCGACGGTCCGCCCCCGCGCGAGACGAAAGCGTCGGCAAAGGAAACCGTCAAGGGCAACGAAAAATCCGCTGCCGCGAAAGGTGGCAAGAACAATCGCATCCCGCGCGTGCAGCTCTTGGGTTCGGGAACGATCCTGCGCGAAGCGATCGCCGCCGCCGAACTGCTCGAAAACGAATTCGGCGTGGTCTGCGACATCTGGAGCTGCCCGAGTTTCTCCGAGCTGCGCAAGGACGGCTTCGATGCCGAACGTTGGAACCGCCTGCATCCGGAAGATCAGCCGCACGTGCCGCATGTGACCGCATGCCTGGCGGAGCGCGCCGGTCCGGTGATCGCGGCGACCGACTACGTGCGCGAGTACGCCGACCAGATCCGCGCGTTCATGCCCGATGGGAAAAAGTATACCGTGCTCGGCACCGACGGCTTCGGTCGCAGCGACACGCGCGAAAACCTGCGCCGCTTCTTCGAGGTGGACCGCTATTACATCGCGCAGGCCGCCGTCGCTGCGCTTGCCGCCGAAGGCAAGATGAGCGCGAAAGATGTGGCGCGTGCGATCAAGACCTGGAAGATCGAGGTGGACAAGCCGAACCCCGTGGGAGTGTAGAGATTCAAATGCCGCCATGAGCCTTGAAATGATGCATCAGTCGGCCGCGTTGTACTCAAGCAGCCTGCAGATTGTTCGCGTCCTTTCCGAAAGATGGTTGGCCAATCAGGGTTATTGCCCAAGCTGCTCGCGGAGCCTGATTGCTCACCCCAACAATCATCCGGCCGCAGACTTTTTTTGTTCAGCGTGTCGGCTAGACTTAAGCAAAGACGGACCATTCGGTCGAAAGGTCGTTGACGGCGCTTATTCCGCCATGATGCTCCGGATTGCATCGGATAGCGCACCGAGTTTGTTTCTTCTGAGCTACAAGAAACCTTCCTACATCGTGACAGGCTTACAGGTCATCCCGAGTCATTTCTTGCACAAAGGAATTATCGAGCCTAAGAAAGCGCTTTCTGAAACTGCCCGACGAGCGGGATGGCAAGGTTGCAACATCCTCCTGAACGCGCTGCCGAGTTCCGCAAAGATCGACATCGTTGTGCGGGGCGAGCTCGTCCCCCGATTGCAAGTCCAAACCGCTTGGGCAAATAACGCCTTTTTGCGTCATACCTCTGTATCGGAACGGGGTTGGCTTTCGGAAACGATGAGATGTATCGAAGCTCTGAGATCAGCGTCATTTTCGTTGGAGGATGTCTACAGGTTTGAAGGCGAACTCTCGAAGAGATATCCAAAGAACAACAATATACGGGCTAAGTTAAGGCAGCAGCTGCAGAAGCTTCGCGACATGGGCCATGTCCGCTTTTTGGGCAACGGCGTGTACGAGGTGCCTTCCGCCTCCCCTAAATCGGCCGACATCGACGAATCTTTTGGAGAGATGAGCCATGTCTAAGATCGTATTCGTTTGTTCGAAATGCGGAGGCGAAAATGTATTTGCGGATGCCTTTTGCAGTTGGAACGTTGACGAGCAGGAATGGGAGATTGCCAGCACCTTTGAAAAGGGTGCGGTTTGCGATGACTGCGATGGACCTTGTCGACTCGAAACGCGCGAGCTAATCGCCGCGACGGACAAGGACTAGCTGGTCGGATTGAGCACTAGGAAGCGCGACGTTTCGACAATGTTAGAACACCAGCGATCAGGAGTTCACTATCGCGGCCGCGACTTCTTCAAGGCCGGATTGACGCGGTCCAAATCAGCCTGCACCTGCTCCGGGCTGCGCTCGTAGACGATCTCGCGGCCGAGCACCTTGCCGGAAAACGCGCTGCGGTTCGGCGTCGGGGTCAGTTCGCATTTGACGCTGTGCACGCCCTCGCCGAGCACGACCTGGATGCGGTGGGCGTGTTTGCTCAGTACGACCACGTCCACGGTTTTGCCGCTCTCGGTGATGCGGACCGGGATTTTTTCGATGTTCATGGCGTCAATGGCTCGATGGCACGTGTGTGCCGGGGACGCCGCCAGTCTAATGCCATCGGAGCGCCGGCGCGCTGCGGGCGGCCGGCGCCTGGCTCAATGCAACGGCCGCTTGAGCTTCTTCGCCAGCGCGGCTTCCATCGCCTGCAGCAGCTCGAGCAGCTGCTCGTCGTCCGGATCCTTGTCGAGCGCGGCGCGCACCAGCGCGATGTAGCGTTCGGCATGGCGCATCCAGTGCAGTTCGTAGACTTGTTCGCGAGTATCGGCCAACACGTTCGTATCTCCCAAAGTGTGCGTTGCGATGCGCGGCGTTCCCGTGCATCGTGGTGCACAGCGTAGGGGGATGGTGCCCGGCACTCCGCCGCAAACTTGGCAGCGGCCATGTGACACAGTTCACACTTTCCGGTATTTTTCCGTCAGCGCACCGGTTGTTGCACGCGTCACGGCATGCGCAGGCTCGCGCGCGCCGCGCGTGGCGGGCCCGCATAGAGCTTGCGCCAGACGCGGCGGAACTGCCGCGTAGATGCGAAGCCGGCGCGCTCGGCCACGCGTTCCATGTCCAGCCGCGTTTGCCCGATCAGCTCGCGTGCGAGCGCCGCGCGCAGGCGATTGCGGTAATCCGCCAGATGCATGCCGACGTGTTCATGGAACAGCCGCGACAGATGGCGCGGGCTGGTGCCGGCGATCTGTGCCAGGCGCCGCGCCGGCCATGGCCGCGCCGGATCGGCGGCGATCGCATCCTGTACACGATGCACCGAAGGATGAATGTGATTGCGCCCTTCGAGCCAGGGCGACAGTTGCGGATCGCTGCCGCTGCGGCGCAGGTAGACGACGAGGTAGCGCGCGACGCTGAGCGCGCAGGCGTGATCGGTCAGCTGCGCGACGACGTGCAGCATCAAGTCGATGCCGGCGGTGATGCCGGCGCTGCTCAGGCGATCACGGTCTTCCACGTACAGTCGGTTTTCGAGCACCTTCGCCCCTGGCGCGATCGCCGCCAGTTCCTCGCAACTGAGGAAGTGCGTCGTGCACGCGTAGCCTTCGAGCAGTCCCGCGCGCGCGGCGAGCAGCGCGCCAGAGCAGATCGTGATGAGCCGATGGCCGGGTCGAATCGTTGCGCGCAGCCAATCGACGATCTTCGCTTCATTCTGTGCATCGGCCGGCTGTGCGCCGGCGCCGTCGATCATCGTGTCGGCATTGCCGCCGACGACGACCATTGCGTCGTTCTCGATTTTCTTCGGCAACGTTTCAAGGCCGGAAACCTCCAGGCCGATCGACGTGCGCAACGTCCGCGTTGGCGCGACATAGCGCACGTGAAACCGCACGGTGCTCTGCACGAGGTTGGCGCGACGCAGCACCTCGATCGGGCCGGCGACATCCAGCAGCAGCGTACGCGGCGGCAGCACCACGTACACGTTGAGCTGGCGCGGAACGCTCACGCCGCGAGCCGCTGTGCTGCGCCGAGCGCCTCTTCGACCGTGGCTATGCGCGCAAACCGATCGTGCAGCACCAGCTCGGTGCGCGCCTTGATCTCCGCAGGCGTCCACAGTTTGCCGTCGCGGCCGGTCATTGCGAACGTGAGCGTGGCTTCGCTGACGTAATCCACGCGGTAACCGATATCGGAGGCGTGGCGCGTGGTCGTCTCGCAGCACTGTTCGGTACGGATGCCGGAAACGATCAGGCGCCGGATGCCGTGCTGTACGAGCCACACATCGAGCCCGCTGCCGACCAGTGCACTGTGGCTGCGCTTGTGGAATGTCGCATCCGGCGCGATCGCCAGGCCTTGCATCGTGCGCACGAATCCGGAAGCGTGCGAAAACACGCCTTCATCCTCGACGTGGAAAATCTGCACGACCGGAATGCCGCGAGCGACTGCGCCGTCGACGAGCGCTTGTTGCCTGGCGATGTAGGCGGCCGCATCGGCGGCGCTCCAGTACGGACGGTGATGGAACGATTCCTGCGCATCGACGACAATCAGCGCAGTGTCGGAATGAGACATGATGAATTCTCCGCATCAAAGTGGCTCAGGGCCACGTTGGAGCGCATATTATGCCGCCATTCCGGGTGGAAACAGGCTGTGTGCTGCCTGGAATCGGACAAAAAAGGACATAACTATCTTGAACCGCGTGCGGCCGATGTAAGGATTCGGCGCGCGACCCCGTCTAAATCACATTCTTCGAGGGTTCTTCGCATGCTCAGCAAGCTGTTCGCCGCAAGTTTGATGACGATCACCGCGTTCTCGGCGCCTGCGGCGACAGGCGACACGCCGGTGCCCGGCGAGGTGATGACGCTCGGCGGCGGCTGTTTCTGGTGTCTGGAAGCGGTGTTCGACGAATTGAAAGGCGTCAGCCGTGTCGAGTCGGGCTACGCCGGCGGGCATGTGGCGAACCCCGATTACGCACAGGTTTCGGCGGGCGACACCGGGCATGCCGAAGTCGTGCAGATCACGTTCG
>Ga0207695_10010040_pt1 | contig 11625 bp, 9 predicted proteins | sample KBSC54metaG_FD_184354 | JGI IMG/M metagenome (GOLD analysis project Ga0207695, IMG submission 184354) | Corn rhizosphere microbial communities from Kellogg Biological Station, Michigan, USA - KBS C5-4 metaG (SPAdes) (version 2) | ecosystem: Host-associated > Plants > Roots > Rhizosphere > Soil... | reverse complement strand
TATTGAATATGTTGAGAATGACGGCTTCCCTCCTCTTAAGATCAATGGAAGCCTGGGTAAACAGCAAAAAGAAAAAATCAGCATTAAAGGTGATATCAGCAGTCAGTACATTACTGCACTGCTGCTGGTTGCGCCAACTCTTCCACAAGGTCTGATACTGCATATTGATGGGGAATTAACTTCGAGGCCCTATGTTGAAATGACACTCGCGATGCTTAGACAAGCGGGAATTCAGCACCAATGGGTTGGCAATAACATTCACATCGAGCACCAGGAATTTAAAGAAACTTCCTTACCTGTTGAACCCGATTGGAGTGCGGCTTCATACTGGTATTCTATTGCGGCACTAGCTGATGAGGCAGAACTATTTCTACCAGGATTAACTGCCTATAGCCTTCAGGGCGATAGCGTTATTACAGAGATCATGGCGAATTTTGGTATCACCTCGCAGTTCAAAGATGGCGGCGTGCACCTAAAAAAGGAACCAAAACCCCTTGGACGGAAGATATTTGACCTAAAGTCATGTCCTGACCTGGCACAAACAGTTATTGTTGTCTGCGCAGCCTTAGGGTATGATGCAACTTTTACCGGGTTAGAAACCTTAAAGATCAAGGAGACCGACCGCGTTAAGGCATTGCAGAATGAGCTGGCCAAGATTGGCGTAAAACTCATCGAAAAAGGGCAAGTTTACAAACTCGATTGCAGTGAAAAGTTCATCCCTGAAAAGGTATTCGTTAATACGTATGACGATCACCGCATGGCGATGGCATTTGCGCCGTTAGCTCTGCTGATCCCGAAAATTGAGGTTGAAGATTATATGGTGGTAGAAAAATCGTACCCTGCATTTTGGGAAGACCTGAAAAAGGTAGGGTTTGAGTTTTGATAAAAACTGGAAAGGTTGACTAAATAATAATATTTCAAGTTCAATTATTAAGCTGGCTGGAATTAAAACGCTTAATTTGTTAAACTATGTTCTGTGTAAAAGGCGGTAATAAATTAAGGCACATTAGGACGTTGAGATAAACGGAACAGTTGAATAAGTCAGTTACAACACTAAATTATCACAGAAAAATGAAAGCATTGCTTAAAAAGGTTCTTTTTGCTTTCCATGCAACTTTACTCTTTCCTGCAATTCTTCTTATGAAGTTTCATAGGGAAAAAGACATTATCAGGCAAGACATTGATCGTTGGATCAATAACAGGGACCTACCATTGAAGAACAATGTATTCGGTTTCGTGAATCTCCTGGCATTTTATAAGGAATGCAGGAATGTTTTCTATTATCGTATTGGGAAATGGAGATATTTCACTTGTTTTTTTTATCCAGCAATGCCTACAGCCTTTATTTATTCAGGCCGGGGAAAGATCGGACCTGGATTTGATATCGCCCACGGTACCAGCGTACATATACTGGCCAAAAGCATCGGGCAGAATTGCACCGTATTTCAGAACGTCACTATCGGCAGCGGAAGAAAGGGCGATCTGCCAGTTATTGGGAATAACGCGTGGATTTGCGCGGGTGCTAATGTACTTGGCGGTATCACGCTTGGTGATAATGTCATCGTTGGAGCAGGCACCACCGTAACGAAAAATATTGAATCAAATTCAACAGTGGCAAGTCAGCGCTTATGTTATATAATGCGCGACGGGGAAAAAGTCGACTGGATGCCAGTCTGACGAAAACTTGTAATCCTAATTAATCTATTGGTTTTTCTATTTGTTTATAGAATAACCTATTGTTATGCAAATTTGCTCATCTAAAAATCACTCGAATTATTCGGTGTAACTATAAGAATATATCATGGCTGGCAATTCATTCGGACAATTATTTAAAATAACAACTTTTGGTGAATCGCATGGTGAGGCGATCGGTGTGATCATCGATGGCTGCCCTGCTCAACTTGACGTCGACCTGGAGTATATTCAGTCCGAACTGGATAAACGCCGTCCCGGTCAGTCGAAGATCACTACACAACGCAAGGAAAGTGACACCGTGCAGATCCTTTCGGGTGTGTTTGAGGGTAAAACTACCGGCACGCCAATTGCCATGCTCATCCCGAATGAGGACCAGCGCTCCAAAGATTATTCGCATAATGTAGACGTGTTCCGCCCTTCTCACGCCGACTATACTTACCAAAGCAAATATGGTATCCGCGACCACCGCGGCGGCGGCCGCTCGTCGGCTCGTGAAACGGCTGCGCGTGTCGCTGCCGGGGCTTTGGCAAAACTGCTCCTAAAATCGCAAGGCATTGAGATCGTTGCACATGTAAGCAGCGTGGGTAAGATTGATGCACCAAATGTAGAGATCATCAATGCACAGGAATTTATTGATGCTCGTGAACAAAATATCGTCCGCTGTGCTGATCCGGCAACTGCCGAAGAAATGATCGAGTTTATCGATTCAATCCGCAAACAAGGCGATACTGTTGGGGGTAAGATCAGTTGCTATGTGCAGAATTGCCCTGTAGGTTTAGGGGAACCGGTTTTTGATAAACTTCATGCCGAATTAGGCAAAGCAATGCTAAGCATCAATGCCGTGCATGGTTTTGAATATGGTTCAGGCTTTGCAGGCAGCGAAATGCGCGGTTCTGAGCATAATGATATCTTCATCAACCAGGCTGATCAAATTAAAACTATCACCAACTTCTCAGGCGGCATTCAAGGCGGTATCAGTAATGGAATGCCGATTGAGTTCAAGGTAGCCTTTAAACCTGTGGCCACTATCATGCAAAGTCAGCATACCGTTGACAGCCATGGCAATGCTGCCGAAATATCCGGCAAAGGCCGTCACGACCCGTGTGTTGTCCCGCGTGCAGTTGTTATTGTAGAGGCAATGGCTGCTCTGGTTATTGCGGATCATTGGTTGAGGAACAGGAATTCTATTCTTGGGTAAAAAGGTTAAAGGACATATACCACATATCTTCTCTTCGTCATATTTGTGCATCTGCACATCTTCCCATCTGGACATTTGCACATCAAAAACTATATTTGTGTAAATGCTCTCCCGTACTATCCAATTATACAAAAAAGCATATAGTGGGTTATCGATAAATAGCTGGTACCTGTGCCTGGTGATGTTCATCAATCGCAGTGGTACCATGGTTATTCCTTTCATGACCATTTACTGCACCCATGTACTTCATTTCACCGTGGAACAAACGGGAATTATTATGGGCTTATTTGGTTTAGGCTCAATTGTCGGTGCGTTTATTGGCGGGAAAGTTACAGATAAATATGGGTTTTACTATGTGCAAGTTTTTGCCTTATTGGTTGGCGGAATATTATTTATTTTCCTGGGCTTTCAGCAAACATTCGTTTCTGTAGGTATTTACTCTTTTATTTTAAGCGTTTGTAATGACGGATTCAGACCGGCCAACTCTACTGCCGTGGCTTATTACAGTACTGAGCAAAATCGTACGCGTTCTAATTCGCTTAATCGCCTTGCAGTGAACCTGGGCTGGGCATTCGGCGGCTTTTTGGGCGGCACACTGGCGCATATTAATTACCACTTATTGTTTTGGGTTGATGGCTGCACTAACATTTTAGCTGCTTTAATGTTGATGAAGCTACTCCCCTTCTCCAAGATAACTAAATTGGCAAAAAATGCAGTGAATAAAGTCGCCAGCGCGTCGGCTTACCGGGATGTTATTTATTTAATATTCATCGGCTTACTGATACTTTATGCGACTTGTTTCTTCCAAATATTTACGATGATGCCTTTGTTCTATAAAACACAATGGCATTTTAACGAGCAGTTCATCGGAGCGTTGATGGGGATTAATGGTCTGCTGATTGTTTCTTTTGAGATGGTCATCGTCCATAACCTCGAAGGTAAGAAGCATCCACTACGACATATTTATAAAGGCATTATACTGGTCGGCGCCGGTTTTGTTTTATTAAATTTTTTGCCACCACAATCATATTCAGCATATATAATCCTGCTTTTTATTACCGTCGGTGAAATGTTGTCCATGCCTTTCATGAATTCATTTTGGATCATGCGCACCAATGAAAACAACCGCGGTGAATATGCTGCGTTGTATTCTATGGGTTGGTCGGCAGCGCAGATCATGTCTCCTATTATCGGCGGGCAAGTGATTACTTATGTCAGTTTTAATTTATTATGGTGGATCACAGGTGCTATCTGTCTGGCTGCGTCCTTTGGCATTGTTGTACTATATCGATCTGGAGTTAAGAAGACAATTGTTGTTCCTATTGAAGAAACCGTATTTTAACCGAATGAAAAAGGCCCTCATACTTGACCTTGATAATACCATTTACCCGGTAAACTCCATTTCAGAAATTCTTTTTGCTGATCTGTTCGCCATACTGGATAAGCATGCAGACATGATCAATATAAGTGATGCAGATAAGGTAGATAAGATTAAGGATGAGATGACGCGCAGGCCCTTTCAATATATTGTCGATGAATTCAGCCTGAATGGAGAAGTCAGTGATAAAATGACCGATATTCTACGGGACATGACTTATTCACAGCCCATGGCACCATTCGACGACTACCAGCATGTGCGCTCTATTCCTTTGGATAAATTCCTTGTAACCACAGGTTACCCCAAATTACAATGGAGCAAAGTAAAAATGCTGGGCATTGAGGACGATTTCAAACAAATCCATATTGTCGACCCAGATGTAAACCAGCAGACCAAAAAGGACGTTTTTGCCGAAATCATGCAAACCTACGATTATGCTCCCGGCGTTTTGCTTGTAATTGGCGATGACCCTGAATCAGAAATAAAAGCGGCAAAAGCTTTGGGAATCGATACCTTTCTTTATGACCCTACAAACAGATACCCTGATGTACAGGTGACCTATCGGTCAAATAATTTGCGGGATGTATTAAAAGTGATCGGCTAACTTTAATTCTTTAATATCCTTGTTGTCACCAATAATTGCCCGGTATGACGCATCATATGTTCGGCGGCATGAAACAACAAACCTTGTACCGTAGATGGAATTTGTGCCCGTCCTACTCCTCTGACTTCGGTTAAAGTAGTTTCGTCGGTATTGCTTAATTGTTCTATAGCCTTGTCAACCTGTTTATTCAGGACGTCAAGCAAATCACGAACGCTCCCTCCACGCTCTGGCTCATTACCTTCATTGGAAAGGTAAGCAAATTGCTGTTCGTTTAATAACTCGCCTCGGGCATAAGTAAAAAGCCGGTCGAGTATGCCCGCTATATGCTGCAAATGAAACCCAGGGGATGCGATTGGGCCAGGCTTCACCCAAAGAAATATTTCAGGAAAGTCAGCCATATAACGGTTTATCTCCTCCCAGGCTTGCAATATGGTGTGTGCTACAGGTTGCAGCAGAGGAGGTATACCAGGCATCGGCCCGCGTAGCCAAACTTCTCTTTTATTGTTATCACTTTCAGCCATAGAGATTTATTTACGAACAAAACTTAATTCTTTAATACATTATAAGTAATTTATAATGTTCAACTTTGCGACCGGAAAAACAGACTTTAACGTCTGCTCAAATTTATAGTAAAAATAGGTATATTAGTTTGGTATAGTGATTGCTGAATTTGTACTGTGTAACTAAAATTTTTATATGATAATATCTGCAGGTACTAAAAGAAACACCTGTTTTGCTTTAGTATTAATATTTTTCTCCTTTATAACCATCATTCAGAGCTGTAAGAAAAAACGGTCTGAAATGGCTTCCCTTCTTTATAAAAAAACGCACAATGCCGTTTTTAAAGATATTGACCCAGACGAATTCGCCGCCTATTTCAAAAGGGAGCTTAGAAGGGAACGTGATAACATGACCAATCCTGATTGGATCTCAGCCCACTATGTAGGAAACGATTACGAGCCTGATTTTGTGTTGTACCAGCTTTGGGATGGCGGACTCGACGCTATGGTTACCGAATTCAGGAAAGCCAATGAACATGGCCTCGATCCGAAATTGTTTAAACCGGATCAGATCATAGCATTGATGGATAAATTCCACAGGAAATCCGCAATCAAAACCCCGCAGGAGGCCTATAAGTACATTGCCCAATTGGAGATATTGGCAGCTAATTCACTGATAGATTATTCAAACGACTTACAATACGGCATCGTTAACCCGAGGAAAATATATTCCCGATATTTCATCAAGACACAACGTCCGGATAGCGCATCAGCCAATCATATATTCTCCGTCGAGAATATTCCTGCTTACCTGGATAGTATCCAGCCGAAAGATCCACAATATCTGGCTCTACAGAAAGCTTATTTGGAGGGCTACGAAGCGCCAAAAATGTCCAAAGAAGAAACCAAACGCGTCTTATTAGTAAACATGGAACGCTTGCGCTGGAAAAATAAACCCAACTACAATGAATACGTTTATGTGAACATTCCCGACTTTCATCTGGACGTGATAGATAGTGGCAAATCCATTTTAGCCATGAAAGTTTGTGTGGGCGAAGGGCGTAATAAGAAATATTTAAATAATCTTGAAAATTACAATGATACCTGCAAGGTTGATAACCCCAACTCTCATGAAACACCGCTACTAAGCAGCGTGATACACAGTGTGCAGGTAAACCCGGTATGGAATATTCCTAAAAGCATTGCCACTAAAGAAATCATTAAGGAAGCAGCCGACGACCCCTATTACCTGGCAAACAAGAACATTAATGTCTATGTTAATGGCAAACAGATCAAGGACCCTGAAACTATTGATTGGTCAAATGTGACCAAAGAAAATAACGAATATGAATTTAAACAGCAGCCAGGTGCCGATAACTCTCTGGGCAAAATCAAATTTTTATTTGAAAACGGAAGCAGCATCTACTTGCATGACACTCCTGCAAAAGATGCCTTCAAATACTACATGCGTGCGGTGAGCCACGGTTGTGTACGACTGGAAAAACCGCTTGACCTTGCTCATACCCTTTTCAAAGATACGGTAAAATATAACCGGATAGTTAAAGATATGGATGAAGATGACAGCACCTCTCAGGACATAGCATTACGGCCGAGGATTCCGGTGTATATCACCTATGTCACTTGCTGGTCTGATCCAAACGGGCAATTACAATTCAGGGGCGACGTGTACGGATTGGATATTGTTCTTTACGAGCACCTTAAAAAGTATCTCCCTACAGAATAATAAATCGAAATTAAAGGCTCGCAGTTTCAGGATAAACGTAGCTGGTCGCAACGTTAGCATCAAGATATTTTGAACTGTAGCTGCTATCGTTTCCGTTTATAAACAATACTGAACCGCCTTTTATGGTGTTGATTACCTTTGCGGCAACCTTTGGCGACACTGCCGGACAACCTTCGCTCCGGCCCAGGCGACCTAACTGATTGATCGATCCCTGCGAAACATACGGTGCTGCATGCACAACTATTGAACGTGCACGGGCATTATCGTTAAATCCGGCATCCATACCGTTCAACTTAAGTGATTGGCCGTGCTTGCCATGGTATATACCTTCAGTAACGTAAAAACCAAGGCTGCTGGCATGCGAGTCATTGGCATTTGAGAAATATTCGGGCACATCACCTCCACTGCCGTTACCATGAGCTACCCATGTGTTTAATACAAGGTCCTTATTGATCAGGTCGACAATCCACATGCGCTTGGTACAGCTTGATTTAGCCAGATCGACAATAGTAATTATTGAGCTATACTGCGACACTTTATTGGCGGCTTTCAGATTAAAATAGCCGGTTACTGCTTTTTGAAAAACAGCCATATCCAATCCTGTTTCATTTAATTGGGCTGTGTTATAAATATCTTCAATGTATTGAGCAAAGTGCTCCTTCGCAGAGAAAGCTTTTGTAGTTTTAGTAGTTTTTTTGGATTTTTCCCTGGTATCAGCTTTCCAGCTGATACTAACAATAGCAATAGTGAAGATCAATGTTGCACACAATATTCCCCAGAAACGTCTCTTCATAATCCGTTGATTTGTTTTTAAATTTAATCAATAAAAATTTCAACTGGCTAAGGCTAAACTAATTAGGTCTATTGTTGTGAATTTACAAATGTATAAATTAAATTATACTAAACCTACTAACGAAAATAAATTTGAATTATTTTATACTAATAATTAAATAAATTACAACAAGATTAAACCCAGAGCCAATCAATTGATTTCTTTTACGGTAAAAACGCTTCGCGGGTTAGCCGAAATTTATTTAACCCAGGTAATTTTTTCTTCGAGAGGAATAGCACGGTTACCTTCGGGATTGTTATCTGCGTAACCTAAATATAAAACACCAATCACATGATCATCTTCGGCTAATTTAAAAAACTCTTTCATTGGTGCTCGAAGAGCCATACCACCTGTGCTCCAGAACGATGCAAGGCCTAAAGCGGTTGCTCCCAACAGGATATTCTGTACCGCGCAGGAAACTGCTTCCACTTCCTCAATAACAGGAATTTTAGGCAGATTACCGCGTTTCATAATGGCCAATATCACATGCGAGGCCTTGTCGCCCTGATCATATAGTTTGTTATAAACAGCCTGATCAAAGGTTTCTGGTGTAGTGCTACATTTATATAATTCGGCATGTTGATGAGAAAAGTCGGAGGCGGTGCCATAGACCACAAAGCGCCATGGTTCTGTGAAACCATGCGTAGGCGCCCAATCCGCTAGTTCCAGTAAGGACTCCACCTGGTAGTCGGGTATCTTTTTACCATTCATTGCCACAGGCTTAATACTGCGGCGGCTTTTAATAATAGTTGATATAGTAGAGAATGCCATGTCTATAAATAAAAATAGTGCCTGCAAAAATACGGGCACTATCAATACAATATTCTACTAAAATGTAATAATTAATATAAGTTAGGATATTTCGCAGGATTAGCCTCGTTCATCATATCGTAAACCACCTCTACTACATCATCCATTGCAGGTTTACTAAAATAGTCGCCGTCAGTTCCATACGGAGGACGGTGCTCCCGGGCAGTCAGTGTTTTAGGCTGCGAATCCAGGTGATAATAGCCGTTCTGCGTTTCCAGTATCTTTTGCAGGATGTAAGCCGATCCCCCGCCGGGCATATCTTCATCCACTACCAGCAACTTGTTGGTTTTCTTTAACGATTCGCCACAAACATTCTCTGTATCAAAAGGATATAACGTCTGAGGATCGATCACTTCTATATGTATACCCATCTTTTCCAGCTCTTCTGCCGCTTCCATTACAATACGCAAAGTTGAGCCATAAGAAACGACAGTCATATCGGTACCTTCTCTTAACACTTCAGCCTTTCCTAGCGGAACGGTAAACTCTCCTACGTTAGATGGCAGGCGCTCTTTCAGGCGATAACCGTTCAGGCATTCGATCACCAAAGCAGGCTCGTCACCGCGCAATAAGGTATTGTACATTCCCGCAGCTTGTGTCATATCGCGAGGTACGCAGATATGCAGACCACGCATTGCGTTCAATATCAAACCTAACGGTGAGCCCGAATGCCAGATGCCTTCCAGTCTATGCCCACGTGTACGTACGATTACAGGTGCTTTTTGTCCGCCGCGTGTGCGGTAGCTCAAAGAAGCCAAATCATCGCTCAAAACAGTGGTGGCATATATAAGGTAATCCAAATATTGAATCTCAGCTATTGGCCTGATGCCACGCATAGCTAAGCCCATGCCTTGACCGATTATTGTCGCTTCTCTGATACCGGTATCAGAAATACGTAAGTCAGAATATTTAGCTTGCAAACCTGCAAAACCCTGGTTTACATCGCCAATTGCGCCAACATCTTCGCCGAACGCCACTATTGATTTATCGCGTTCAAAATTACTGTCAAAACAAGCGTTCAATATCTCGCGGCCATCTAGTAATTTGGTATCGTCATCATAGATTGCCTTTACTACAGGAACATTTAACGGTGACGCAGCAGTACCTGTGAATAACTTTGAGCTAAAACGTTCATTATTCTTTACCCTTTCGGCATTCAGCCAATTAACCAGTTCTTGTCTGCTGCTTAGCTTTTCTTTTACCGTTATACGCAAAGCTTTCCGTCCAGCAGAAATAGCATCCCTGCGGCCTGGGTCGACAGTCACTTTTAATTCAGAAATAATGTCTTTTAGCTTAATGTTATTCTGGCTTTGTGCAGCAACTTGTTCGATCAAAGCGGAAACTTGTTTAATCTCTTCATTGATCTCTCCCGCAAAATCGTTCCATGCCTCTCGCTGAATTTCGCGTACATATTTCTTAGCGATTGCTTCCAACTCATCCATCTCCTCTTCGGTAGCAATAGCTGACTCGATCATCCATTTGCGCATTTGCAACAGGCAATCATGTTCGTTTTCCCACGCCAGGCGTTCTTTTGACTTGTAACGCTCGTGAGAACCCGACGTAGAATGTCCCTGCGGTTGAGTCATTTCAGTTACGTGGATCAACACCGGTACATGCTCGCGGCGACAAACCTCTATTGCTTTTTCATAAGTTTCGCAAAGGGCTACATAATCCCATCCACGTACCTTGAATATCTCATAGCCGTTAGTGCCCTCTTCTCGTTGGAAACCTTTTAGTATTTCTGAAATATCTTCTTTCGTAGTCTGGAGTTTGGCCGGAACTGAAATGGCATAAGCATCGTCCCAAATAGAAATAGCCATTGGCACTTGCAATACGCCCGCAGCATTAAAAGTTTCGAAAAACAAACCCTCAGAAGTGGACCCGTTGCCAATTGTACCAAACGCCACCTCGTTACCATTAACAGAAAACTGTTTCAGGTATTCCAGCTCTTTATTCTGCCTGTATAATTTAGACGCATAAGCCAAACCCAGCAAACGCGGCATATGTCCCCCGGTTGTTGAAATATCCGATGCGCAATTTAACGTCTCAGCCTGGTTTGCCCATGTACCGTCCGCATTTACAAAGCGTGTGGCAAAATGACAATTCATTTGCCTGCCAGCCGATGCCGGGTCTTTTTCTATATCAGGATTAGCATATAACTGGGCAAAAAACTCTTTTAGGTTACTGATACCTGTAGCAAACATAAATGTCTGATCGCGATAATATCCCGCGCGCCAATCACCCGCACGAAATGCCTTCGCCATAGCCAGTTGTGCCACTTCTTTACCATCGCCAAAAATTCCGAACTTGGCTTTCCCCGTCAGTACCTCTCGCCTGCCAATTAAACTGGCCTGGCGGCTTTCGAAACCAATCCGATAGTCGTTTATAACTATCTTTTTGAAATCTTCAAAACTGAGTTCAGCCCCACTGAATTTACTTGTAGCACTTATTACACTTTCAGGCATAATAATATTTTGTTTAAGGGACAAAAGTATAAAATTCTATTTTGTATACGTCATATGTAACACACAAAACACATTGTACGTTTAATAGTTTTTTATTGAAGTTAAACCTTTTATATTTGTATTAATCAAAACGATAATATGAAACGATTACTATTAGTTTTTGCGGTTATTCTAGGCTTCGCCTTCACCGCGTCGGCGCAAGATAGCGAAAAAGCCGAATTTAAGTTTAACGAGGAAAAACACGACTTCGGTAAAATTCCGCAGGGTACTCCGGTTACCACTATTTTTGAATTTACCAATATTGGCAAAGAGCCTTTGATCCTAACAGAAGTAAGACCTACATGCGGCTGTACTATTGCCGATTACACTAAGACCCCTGTAAAAAGCGGCGAAAAAGGT
>Ga0207695_10010039_pt1 | contig 11627 bp, 12 predicted proteins | sample KBSC54metaG_FD_184354 | JGI IMG/M metagenome (GOLD analysis project Ga0207695, IMG submission 184354) | Corn rhizosphere microbial communities from Kellogg Biological Station, Michigan, USA - KBS C5-4 metaG (SPAdes) (version 2) | ecosystem: Host-associated > Plants > Roots > Rhizosphere > Soil... | reverse complement strand
GTGAAGTGGACGGCCGATCATTTGAGACTGCCGTACGAGTGGATCGAGACCGATGTCCAGAAGGCCGAGACGCGGACTCCGGCGTTCCTGGCGATGAATCCGGCCGGTCAGGTTCCCACGGTCATCCTCGACGACGGGCGGCCGTTGGCCCAGTCGAACGCCATCATCCTGCACCTCGCCGAAGGCTCCGAGCTGATCCCGCAGGACGCCTATGACCGGGCCAAGATGCTCGAGTGGCTGTTCTGGGAGCAGTACAGCCACGAACCCTACGTCGCGGTGGCGCGCTTCCAGGTCCATCTCGGCAAGGACCCTGCCGAACTCGAGCCGCGGCTGGTGGAGCGTGGCAAGGCGGCCCTGCAGCGGTTGGAGGATGCGCTGGCGGGAGCGCGGTTCCTGGTGGGCGCCCGCCCGACGCTCGCAGACATCTCGCTGGTGGCCTATACTCGCGTGGCCGGCGAGGGCGGTTTTGCGCTCTCCGACTATCCCAATGTGCAGGCCTGGATCGGCCGGGTGGAAGCGGCGTTTCGGATCCCCGACTGAGCCCTTGCAAGCCGCGGCGAGTGCGGCCAAACCCGGCCCATGCGCCGCCGCCTCGCCGCCTTCGCCAGCGTGATCGTCCTCACCGCGCCCTGCGTGGCGCTCGCGTGGGGGAGCACCGGACATCGGATCATCGGCGAGACGGCGATGCGCGCCGCGCCGGCCGAGCTGCCGGGGTTCCTGAGAACACCGCAAGCCGCGATCGACGTGGGCGAATATTCCCGCGAGCCGGATCGCTCCAAGGCCGCGGGCAAGGTGCACGATAATGAGCGCGACCCGGCGCACTTCGTGGACCTGGGCGACGATGGGCGGATCTTCCACGGCCCGACGCTGGCCAACCTGCCGCCGACCCGCGAGGACTACGACAGCGCGCTTAGGGCCGTGGGCCAGGACAGCTGGAAGGCCGGCTGGCTGCCTTATTCGATCGTCGACCGCTGGGAGCAGCTCGCCAAGGATTTCGCCTACTGGCGGGTGCTGACCGCGGCCGAGGCCAATCCGCAGTGGCGTGCGCACCGCGCCTGGTTCGCCGCCGACAAGCGTCGGCGCGAACAACAGATCCTGATCGACATCGGCGAGCTGTCGCACTTCGTGGGCGACGGCAGCCAGCCGCTGCATGTCAGCGTGCACTACAACGGCTGGGGCGACTTTCCGAACCCGCAGGGCTTCACCAACGCCAAGATCCACGGGCCCTTCGAGGGCGACCTGGTGGCGCAGAGCGTGCGGCCGGCGGCGGTGGCCAGCGCGGTCGCGCCGCTCAGGCTCTGCGGCTGCGCCATCGATAAGCGCACCGCCGATTACCTGGCCGCCACCGGCAGGCAGGCGATCCCGCTCTATGCGCTCGAAAAGGCCGGCGGTCTCAACCCCGGCGATCCGCGCGGGCCGGCGTTCGCGACCCGGCAGCTCGCGATCGGCGCCTCGGAGCTGCGCGACCTGATCGTCGAAGCGTGGAGGACCAGCCTCAAGGAGACGGTCGGCTACAAGCCGGTCGCCGTCGGCGACGTGCTGGCCGGCAAGGCCGATCCCTATCCTGCCCTCTACGGAACCGACTGATGAACGTCCCCCAGTTCGGCCAGCGCGAGCCTGGCCGCAGCTATCCCGACCGGCCTGCGGCCTTTGCGGTGATGGCGCGCGAGGGACGCATCGCGCTCGCGCACGTCAGCCTGAAGACCGGCGGGATCCGCATCGACCTGCCCGGCGGCGGCCTGGAGGACGGCGAGAGCGCCAGCCACGCGGCGGTGCGCGAGTACGGCGAAGAGACGGGCCTGGTGATCGAGGTGGAAGGCGAGCCGTTCACGCTGGCCGATCACTACTTCATCAACGATAGCAACGAATCCCACAACACGCGCGGACGGTTCTTCGCGGGGACGCTGTTGCGCGAGGATGTGGCCCGCAAGATCGAGCACGACCACACGCTCATCTGGCGCACGCCGCACGAGGCGCTGCTCGAGCTCGACCGCGACTCCCACGTCTGGGCGCTCGCCTGCTGGCTGCGGCGCGAGCGCGCCTAGGCGGACTTGCGCGGGGGCTGGCGAGTGCGGCGGGTGGCGCTCTTGCCGGCCGGGCGGATATCCGCTTTCCGCTTGGCGGACGCGCGGGCCTCTGCGCGGCGAACGACGTCCGGCCGGTTTTTTTCGCACTCGATCAGGATGTCATCGAGCTCCTCGTCGCTCAGGTTCTCGATGCCGATGAACTCGTTCTTGGCCTTCGAGGCGCGGATCAGCTCGTCGAGCTTGGCCTGCAGGGCGGCGTTGTCGCGGTTCTGGGTGTTCTGGATCAGGAACACCATAAGGAAGGTGACGATCGTCGTGCCGGTGTTGATCACCAGCTGCCAGGTGTCGGAGTAGTTGAACACCGGTCCGGTGACCGCCCAGACGATCACGACGAAGCAACACAACAGGAAGGCGGAGGGCCGGCCGGTCCAGCGCGAGGTGGCGCTCGCCGCCTGTGAGAAGGCTTGGCTCAGATTGACCATGTCTCGCGTGCGGCCTCCCGGTTTGCGAAGCCCTCGATGAACGGCTAGTCCGTGGCCCAGTTCCGGAGGTCGCCATGGCCGAGTCTGCAGGCCCAGCCAAGATCATCGACGGCAAGATCTACGCCGAGCGGCTGCACGCGCAGGTGACCGCAGAGGTGGCGAGGCTGAAGGCCGAGCACGGCCTGACGCCCGGCTTGGCCGTGGTGCTGGTGGGCGACGATCCCGCGAGCCAGATCTATGTCCGCTCCAAGGGCGAGCAGTCGAAGGCGGCCGGCATGCATTCGGCCACGCACCGGCTTGCCGAACAGACCACCCAGGCGGAGCTCCTCGGTTTGGTGGCCGCGTTGAACGCCGATCCGGCGATCCACGGGATCCTGGTGCAACTGCCGCTTCCGAAGCACCTCGACGAGCGGGCGGCGATCGCCGCCATCGATCCGGCCAAGGACGTGGACGGTCTGACCATGATCAACGCCGGACGGCTGGCGAGCGGCCTGCCGGGGCTCTACCCCTGCACGCCGGTGGGCTGCATGGTGCTGCTGCGCGAGACGATCGGCGATCTCACGGGCCTGCGGGCGGTGGTGGTGGGCCGCTCGATGCTGGTGGGCCGTCCGGTCGCCCAGCTGCTGATCCAGGCCGACTGCACGGTGACGGTCGCCCATTCCCGGACGCGCGACCTGCCGGCGGTCTGCCGCGAGGCCGACATCCTGGTGGCGGCGGTCGGGCGTCCCAGGATGATCCGCGGCGACTGGATCAAGCCGGGCGCGGCGGTGATCGACGTGGGCATCAACCGCGTGCCGTTCGACGATCCCGTGAAGGCGGCGCAGGGCAAGACCAAGGTGGTGGGCGACGTCCACTTCAAGGAGGCTGCGAAGGTGGCGGCGTGGATCACCCCGGCGCCCGGGGGCGTCGGCCTGATGACCGTGGCGGTCCTGCTGCAGAACACCGTCACCGCCGCCAAGCAGAGCGTCGGCCTGGCCTGAGGCGTCTTCCCAGAAACTCAGCTGGTCTTTTCGTTCGTCCAGGCGACGAGCTGGGCCAGCACGTCGTTCACCGCCTTGTCGTATGCCGCTACGATTGCGCCGACGCGGTTGTCGGCGGCCGGCGCGCGGGCCTCGAACAGCTGGTCGGAGAGCAGCGTGTGCCCGCGGTCGCGGGTGAGCGTCGCATGCAGCCGGACGAGCACCGTGGGCGCCGCGTTCGGCCCTGACTCGTAGCGGGTCTCGAAGTCGCGCACGTCGACGCGCAGCACGAAATCGGTGGGCGCCGGCGCGCCGCGCGGCGCCAGCCGGACTCGGCCGCCGGCGGCGTCAAAGGCGTCGAACACCGCCTGGTCGAACAGCACCTCGGCCGGCGCGGCCCAGCGGACCTCGGCGATGTAGGCAACCTTGTCGCCGGTGACGGTCAGGATGCGGTCGGCGGCGGATTCCCGCTGAAACGCGCCGTCCGACCAGAAGACGCCCACCGTCGAACTCCCGGGCGGGCGGCGGGTGGGCTGCGCGTGCGTCGCGCCGAAGCGATAGAGCTGGGCGGGCTTGCTCTTCGGCAGCAGCGAAACACAGCCGCTGAGGGCCAGGGCGATGGCCATGGCGGCGCCCAGCCGCAGGAAGGCTCCGGCGCGACTCATGGCTTCACCTTCAGGTCTTCGGAGGGGGGCTTCGCCAGCGTCCCCTGCGGGCTGGCCTCGATCTCGTCGACCAGCCGCTGCAGCGCCTGGGCGGCGGTGCGCATCTGGATCACCGCGGCGGTGATCTGCGGCAGGCCGTTGTTGGCGAAGTCGGTGGTCGGGCCTTGCAGCTTGTCCATCAGGGCATGCGCCTGGGCGGCGGTCTGCTTGGCCTCCTGGGCGGCGTCGGCGATGTTCTTCAGGCTGCGGCGGCCGTCGGTGTCCAGCATGTTCTGGCTGGTCGAGGCGAGGTCGGTGATCTTCTGGGTCGCCACGTCGATGTCCTGCAGCGCCTTCTGGGCGTCGGCGATCACCTGGCGGTGGGTGCGCAGTTCCTCCGTCACGGCCTGGGTGTCGGACAGCGCGGTCGAGAAGGTCTTGATGTTCTGATCCGAGAGCACCCGATTGACCCGGTCGAGGGCTTCGATGGTGCGGGTGAGCACGGTGCCGCCGCCCTGCAGCAGGTCGGAGAGCGCGCTGCGCTGGCTCCGCAGGATCGGGATCGTGCCGTGCGGCACGGTGTCTTTCAGCAGCGGCTTGGTGGCCGTGCCGGCGGTGATCTGGACGTAGTTCACTCCGGTGATGCCGAGCGGCTCCAGCGTCGCGTAGGAGTCGGCGCGGATCGGCACGTCGGAGGTGATGCGCGCGCGCGCGATCACCCGGCTGGGATTGGTGCGGTCGAGCGCGATCTTGGTCACCTCGCCCACCTTGATTCCGTTGAACCGCACCTCGCCGCCCTGGGACAAGCCGTTGATCGGCCCCTGGAAGAGGATGTCGTAGAGGTCGTACTCGGCGTTGATGCGCAGGCGCGCGAGCCAGACCACGAAGATCACCAAGCCCACGAACAGCACGAGGGTGGAGAGGCCGACCAAAGCGTAGTTGGCGTTCTTTTCCATCAACCCTCCGTCGTGGCCATCGCGGCCGCGGCGCGCCCCCGTGGACCCAGGAAATACTCGCGAATCCATGGGTGATCAGAAGTTTCTAGATCGCGAACCGGGGCCGTGGCGACCACCTTCTTGTCGGCGATGACCGCAACGCGGTCGGTGATGGCGTAGAGGGTGTCGAGGTCGTGGGTGATCAGGAAGACCGTCAGGTCCAGACTCTCGGATAGGTCGCGGATCAGCTCGTCGAACGCGGCCGCGCCGATCGGATCGAGCCCCGAGGTCGGTTCGTCGAGGAACAGCAGCTCCGGATCGAGCGCCAGCGCCCGCGCCAGGCCCGCCCGCTTCTTCATGCCGCCGGAGAGCTCGGCCGGCTTCAGCACCCGCGCCTGAGCGGGCAGCCCCACGAGCGCGATCTTCAGGTCGGCGAGGTCGTAGATCTCCCGTCGCGAGAGGCTGGTGTGCTCGAAGAAAGGCGCGGCGACGTTCTCCCGCACGGTCAGGTTGGAGAACAGGGCGCCGCCCTGGAACAGCACGCCCCAGCGGCGCTCGATGGCGCTCCAGCGGCGTTCCGACACGTGGGCGATGTCCTGGCCGAACACCTGGATGGTCCCGGCCCGCGGCCGCTTCAGGCCGATGATGGTGTTGAGCAGCACCGACTTGCCCGACCCGGAGCCGCCCACCACGCCCAGCACCTCGCCCCGGTTGAGGGTCAGGTTCAGCCCGTCATGGACCAGGTGATCGCCGAACGCTGAGCGCAGGTTCTTGACCACCAGGACCGGCCCATCGCCCTCGAGCGCCGCCTCGTCGGGATCCTCGGCGACAGGCCCGCTCACAGGTCGAGTTCCATGAACACCAGGGCGAAGGCGGCATCGATCATGATGATGGCGAAGATGGCGTGAACCACCGCCGCGGTCACCCTGCGGCCCAGGGACTCGACGTCGACGCCCACCTCCATGCCCTGCCGGCAGCCGACGCCGGCGATCACCGCGGCCATGACCGGCGCCTTGGACAGCCCCACCCAGAAGTGAGTGACGCCGACGTTGTCGATCATCCGCTGCAGGAAGAAGGTCGGGCCCAGCCCGAGCACGCTCCAAGTCACCATCAGCCCGCCGAACAGGCCCGCGAGGACGGCCACGAAGGTCAGCAAGGGGATGGTCAGCAGCAGGGCGGCGAAGCGCGGGAACACCAGGGCTTCGAACGGATCGACGCCCATAACCTGCATGGCGTCGATCTCCTGGTTCATCTTCATGGCGCCGATCTCGGCGGCGAAGGCGGAGGCCGAGCGGCCGGCCAGCAGGACGGCGGTGATCACGATGCCGAACTCCCGCAGCACCGCGATGCCGATCAGCTCGACCGTGAACACCTCGGCTCCGAACTGGCGCAGCTGGTTGATTCCGAGAAGCGCAATCACGGCGCCGATGAAGAAGGAGGTGACGGCGACGATCGGGATCGCATCGAGGCCGGCGCGCTCCATCTGCGAAACCACCGCCGCCCAGCGGATCCGCCGGGGATTGACGACGAGGCTCACCAGGCTGCGGCCCAGGACCACCAGCAGGTGCCCCAGGAAGACCATGGTGTCGACGCCCTCCATCGCCACGTTCACCACGCCCTTGCCGATGCGGATGGTGAGCTCGTGAAAGCCGGACGGCGCGGGGCGGGGCGGCGGCCCCGCCTTGGCCGCCTCGGCCACGATGCTGATCAGCCGCAGCGTCTCGGGCCGCGCGCGGACCTTGGCCACATCGAAGCCGTCGCCGGCGGCCCGGATCACGGCGAACGCGCCGGCGGTGTCCAGGCGGCCGACGCCGGTGAAGTCGAAGACCGCGGGCCGCTCGCGGCCCAGCGCGCGCCGCAACGCAGCGGGCACGCCCCCCAGGTCATTGGCCGTCCAGTCGCCGGAAAGCGCGACCGCGGGACCCTTCTCGCCGGGTTCGACCTTGAATTCGGCGGGGCTGTCCATCCCGGGGCGCGGTCTCCGACCAGCGGGGCGCGCGCGATCCCGTTCCGAGTCGCTGCGTCCCTCGCGGGCGAGCCTAGCAGAGCCGAACGGCGCGCCGAACGCTCTTGTGCCCGCGCCGCCGCAGACCCGCCAAGGCCAAGCTCACGCAGGCGTCATCTCTAGGGCCAAGCTAGGCCCACATTTGGCCCAAGTCCGCCGGGTATCCATGGGCGGGCCCGCCTTGCGCAGACCCCAATAAGCCGATTTCTGGAGAGAGTGCGCTTGACCCGACCGATCGAGCTCGCCGGCAAGTCCGGCGCCCGCTACCGCTACCTGCCCCTGGAGGAGGAGCGGTTCCTGCCGCCTGCCGGCGCGAACTTCGTGATCGCGGAGATGACCCCCGAGGGCGCCAAGGTGGTCTACGCCGGCGAGACGGACAACTTGGCCAATCAGAGCTGGCGCCAGGCGCTCGAGCGGGCGCGCAAGACCTACGGCGGGGCCAAGGTGCTCACGCGGCTAAACGTCACGCGCGCCGTGCGCGAAGCCGAGCGGATCGACCTGATCGAGCAGCACCAGCCGCCGCTGAACGGCAAGGAAAGCCGCGCCTGAGAGGTCTCAGCGCGCCGCCAGCACCACGCCGACGAGCACCGCCGCCCAGTGCGCGCCTGCGGCCGCGACCACGTGGCCGTGCCAGATCGCGCGGGCGAACTTCAGGCGCTTGTTGACATAGAAGACGACGCCGGTGGTGTAGAGCAGGCCCCCCACCCCCAGGAGCAGCAGGGCGACCCAGGTCACGCTGTCCAGCATGGGCTTCAGGGCCACCACCACCAGCCAGCCGAGCGCCAGGTAGAGACCGATCCAGAAGCGTCGGTCGAGGTGCATGAAGACCATCTTGCCGAGCGCGCCGAGCCCGGCGATCGACCAGACTGCTGCGGTCATGCCCCAGGCCCAGGCGCCGGTGAGGTCCTGGGTGGTGAACGGCGTGTAGGAGCCGGCGATCATCAGGAAGATGCCGGCGTGATCGAGCCGGCGCAGGACCGGCCGGTGCTGCGGCCTCGCGAAATTGTAGGCGGTCGAGAAGGCGAGCATCGCCAGAAGCCCCGCCGCATAGATCGCGACGCCGACCACCAGGCTGATTGAGCGCGCCTGGACTGTCAGCGCCAGCAGCACGATGCCGCCCACCAGCGCCAGCATCAGGCCGACGATATGGACGACGAGATCGGCGCACTTGGCGGCAGGGGTCGGATAGTGCCGCGGCGGCTTGGACGGCGCGGCGGGCGGTGGCAGGCTCATGGCGATCTCCAGGCCTGGGAGGCGCGCCTGCATGAGATGCGACTCCGGCTTGCCCCGCGCAAGTGAATAGGCGGTGACAAGCCGGCCCAAGGCCTTCCATGCTGCGCCGATGAGCGGCTCGGCGATCGTCATCTTCGGGGCGGCGGTGCGGTCCGACGGGCAGCCGTCGCCGACGCTGGCGCGGCGGATCGACTATGGGCTGCAGGCCGCGGCGCTCTGGCCGGAGGCGCCGATCCTGTGCTCGGGCGCGGCCGGGCGCATCGGGCCCAGCGAAGCCTCCGTGATGGCGCGGATCCTGGCGGCGCGCGGCGTGTCCGAAGCCCGCCTGGTGCTGGACGAGGCGAGCCGCGACACCTTGCAGAGCGTGGTGGCGGCCGCCCGCTTCGCCCGGGCCCGCGGCGGCGTCCATTGCGTCATCTGCTCGGACCGCTACCACCAGCCGAGAATCCGCCTGCTGCTGGGCGCGCTGGGCGTTGCAACCGCGCCGGGGCCGCTGACGCCCGGCCGCGGCGGCACGTCCGTGCGCCACTGGGCGCGCATGCGGCTGCGCGAAGGCGTGGCGATCCCCTACGACCTCGTCCTGGTGCTCGCGAAGCGCCGGAGCCTGCTCGCGGAAATGGCGGCCGAAGCCGGATGATCAGAGCGGCGCGGCCGGCCACGCGGCTCGGCTGGTCATCATGCAGCTCCGGGAAGATTGGGCCGCGAGCGTCACCCCAGGTAGAGATCCGCGCAAGCCTCGACGATCGCCTCGAGGTCCAGGCGGTAGTGGCGGTAGAGGTCCGGTAGGTCGCCGACCTGGCCGAAGGCGTCGACGCCCAGGGCGCTCACCCGGTGGCCCATGACGCCGCCGAGCCAGGAGAGCGTCGCCGGCGAGCCGTCCACCACCGTGACCAGGCCCGCATGCGGCGCGAGCGCGCCCAGCAGCGCCTCGGCTTGGCTCTGCCGCTTGAGGCCTGCGGCCCATCGGTCGCGGCGCGCGGCCATCCAGTCGCGATGCAGCAAGCCCGGCGAGACCACGTTGAGCACGCCCAGGCCGGGGATGTCGTCGGCGAGCGCCTCGGCGGCCGCCAGGACCTCGGGGGCGACGGCGCCACAGAACACCAGCGCGGCCTCCGCCCCCGTCGCGGGCGGTTTCAGCCAGTAGCCGCCCTTCAGCGCCTCGGCGGACCATGCGCCGTCCGCCCGCTCGGGCTGGCGGATCGAACGGGTGGTGAGACGCAAATAAACCGAGCCGCCGTCCTCCGCCTGCAGATGCTCGAAGCTCCAGCGCATGACCAGCGCCAGCTCGTCGACGAAGGCGGGCTCGAAGTAGGTGAGGTTCGGCTGGCCGATGCCGATCAGCGGCGTGTAGATCGACTGGTGGGCCCCGCCTTCGGGGCCGAGCGTCAGGCCCGAAGGCGTCGCCACGAGCATGAACCGCGCATCCTGATAGCAGGCGTAGTTGAGCGCATCGAGCCCGCGGCAGATGAACGGGTCGTAGACGGTGCCGATCGGGATCAGCCGCTCGCCGAACAGCGGCGCCGCCAGTCCGAGGGCGGCCAGGTTGAGGAACAGGTTGTGCTCGGCGATGCCGAGCTCGATGTGCTGGCCGGCGCGCCCGCCGCCCCAGCGCTGCGGGGAGGGGATCTTGGCGTCGCGGAAGACGTCGCGGCTCTCGCGCCTGCGGAACAAGCCCCGCTGGTTGACGAACCCGCCGAGGTTCGTGGACACGGTCACGTCCGGCGAGGTGGTGACGATGCGGTCGGCCAGCGGCTCGTGGGTGCGGGCGAGATCCAGGAGGATGCGGCCGAAGGCGGCTTGGGTGGATTGCTCGCCGCCGGGCGGGGCCGGGATCTCGGGCACGGGAACTGGCTCCGCGGCATAGCGCCGGGTCCGCGTCGCAGCGAACGGCGCGGCGTCCACGAAAGCCGTCAGGGCGCGGACCTCGTCCTCGGGCAGGCCGGCGAATGGCTCCCACTCGGCGCCTTGCGGGATGCCCATCGAGACCCGCAGCGCCTCGACCTGGGCGGGCGTCATCAGGCCCGCGTGGTTGTCCTTGTGGCCCTGCAGCGGCAGGCCGTAGCCCTTGACCGTGTAGGCGATGAAGAGGGTCGGCGTGTCGTCGCGCGCCGCCGTATCGAAGGCCTCGATCAGGCTCTCCACGCAGTGCCCGCCCAGCCCGATCATCAGCTGGTGGAGGGCCGCATCGTCGAAGCTGCCGACGAGCGCTGCGACGCCGGGCTTGCGGCCGATGTCGCCCATCAGGCGCTCGCGCCAGGCCGAGCCGCCCTGGAAGGTGAGGGCGGCGTAATCGGCGTTGGGGCAGTCTTCGATCCAGCCGCGCAGGGCGCCGCCGCCCGGCCGGGCGAATGCCCGCTCCTGGGCCTTGCCGTACTTGAGCGTCATCACCCGCCAGCCGGCGGTCTCGAAGATGTCGTCGAACCGGTCGAACATCCGGTCCGCGGTCGTCGCGTCCAGGCTTTGGCGGTTGTAGTCGACGATCCACCAGACGTTCTTGATGTCGTGCTTGTACGCCTCGATCAGGCACTCGTAGATGTTGCCTTCGTCGAGCTCGGCGTCGCCGAGGGTGGCGATCATCCGCCCCTCGCGCGCCGGATCGAGCCAGCCATGGGCCTTCAGGTAGTCCTGGGTGAGCGCCTCGAAGGCGGTGACCGCGACCCCCAGTCCCACTGAGCCGGTCGAAAAATCCACGTCGTCCTTGTCCTTGGTCCGCGACGGATAGGATTGCGCACCGCCGAACGCGCGGAAGCGCTCGAGCTGATCGCGGCTCTGGCGGCCATAGAGGTGCTGGACGGCGTGGAACACCGGGCTCGCGTGCGGCTTGATCGCCACCCGGTCCTGCGGCCGGAGGGCGTGGAAGTAGAGCGCCGCCAGGATCGTCGTCATCGAGGCGCAGGACGCCTGGTGGCCGCCGACCTTCATCCCGTCGCGGCTGTCGCGCAGGTGGTTGGCGTTGTGGATCATCCAGGTGGCGAGCCAGCGCAGGCGCGCTTCCAGCCGCTGCAGGTGTTCGACCTCACGGTTGCTGGCGAGGCGGGAGGGCGTGCGGCGCGGCGCAGCTTGGGACATTCGTGCAGGTTACCCCGTGACCCGGGGCAAATCCTTGCCTAATTGATCCGACGTCAGCTGCGGAACACCCCGCGGGTGACTAGGTCCGCCCAGGTGAGCCCGATCAGGATCGGCCGAAAAGGATCGCGGAGCGATTCGGAATGTCGCACAGCGATGCAACCGCGCCGCAGTTCAGTATTGGCTCGCCCTGGACTGGGAAAATGGTGGATGCGACAGGGATTGAACCTGTGACCCCCTCGGTGTGAACGACGGGGAGAGCGCCTTAACACGCTG
>Ga0207695_10010028_pt1 | contig 11633 bp, 7 predicted proteins | sample KBSC54metaG_FD_184354 | JGI IMG/M metagenome (GOLD analysis project Ga0207695, IMG submission 184354) | Corn rhizosphere microbial communities from Kellogg Biological Station, Michigan, USA - KBS C5-4 metaG (SPAdes) (version 2) | ecosystem: Host-associated > Plants > Roots > Rhizosphere > Soil... | reverse complement strand
CCAACTCGCTGTCGATGCGGCTGCGATGGGTAACGGGATTGAGGCCGGCCAGCGACAGCGCAATCTGGTAGCGCACCGCCACATTGCGCGGTTGGGCCCGCACCGCGCGATCGAAAAGCGTCATCCCCTGCTCGACGCTGGCGCCGTAAAGCTTGTTCGCCAGGAATCCCCCCCCGGCCCGCACGATCTCCACATTCCATCCGCCCAGCGCTGCCAGGGCATAGGCGTTGTCGGGCTCGGCCTTCAGCGCCTCATCGAGATTGGCCTTGGCCTGGGCCGGATCATTGTCGAGTCGCGCCCGTATCAGCCCGACAATGCGCGCTTCATAACCCAAGGCGGCCGCCAGCCAGACATGGCCGTCGGCCGCGTCCTTGTCGACGGCAATGGCGCGGCGGGCATAGGCTTCCGCGCGCTTCAAACAGTCCAGGCAAGGCGCCGGACGCATCATCGCATCGGCCATCGCGGCGCGGGCGGCGACGGCAAACCCCGCCGCGGTGCCGGCGGAAGCGCCCTGACGCATCGCCTCTTCATACTGACCCTGCGCATAAAGCGCGAACAGCGAACCGTTTTCCGCCGAAGGCGCCGCCAGCACCAGTGCGAGCAGCGCCGCTTTCATGCCAGAAATTCACCGTCCAGGGCGCGGCGGATCAAAGCGGCGGTCTCGGCGCAACCGAAGAGAGCCGCAAAGGAACCGAAGCGCGGCCCGGCCGTCTGTCCGAACAGCACTTCGTAGAGCGCCGCGAACCAGGCCCGAAGCGGCTCAAAACCATGCACCTTGCCGACTTCGTAGACCGCATTCTGCACCAGCGTGCCGTCGCGTTCGTCACCCAAAGCTTCCAGCCGTGTCGCCAGATCTTCCAACGCGGCGCGCTCCTTCGCGTCGGGTGCGCGATACTGTTTGGCCGGCTTCACGAAGTCCTCGTAATAGCGCAGCGCATAGCCCACCAGCCGCTCCAGGCCCGGATTTCTTTCCGGAGAAGCATCCGGCGCATAGGCGCGAATGAAGCCCCACAGCACGTCGCGATTATGCGCGCCCGAGGCACTCACCAGATTGAGCAGAAGCGCAAAGCTGACCGGATATTTTTCCTCCGGCACATTGCCGCCATGGATGAACCAGACAGGATTTTCCAGCTTCTGTGCCACATCCGCATTGGCATGATAGGCGTCCAGGAAAGCGATATAATCGTCCACCGCTTTGGGGATGACGTCGAAATGCAGCCGCTTGGCGGCACGCGGCTTCTGGAACATGAAGAGCGCCAGGCTTTCGGCCGGTCCATAGGACAGCCACTCTTCGATGGTGATGCCGTTGCCTTTGGATTTGGAAATCTTCTGGCCCTTGTCGTCCAGGAAGAGCTCATAGACGAAATGTTCGGGCGGCATTCCCTCCGCGATCCTGCAGATCGCGTCATAGAGCGGCGTCTGGGCAAGATGGTCCTTGCCGTACATCTCGTAATCCACGCCCAGCGCGGCCCAGCGCATACCGAAATCGGGCTTCCATTGCAGCTTGCAATGGCCGCCCGTCACCGGAACGGTCTGAAGCGATCCATCTTCCTCGACATAGGTGATGGTGCCTTTGGCGACATCGCGGTCCACCACTTTGGCTAGCAGCACTTTGCCGGACCGGGGACTGACCGGAAGAAACGGCGAATAAGTCTGCTGCCGCTCTTCACCCAGGGTCGGAAGCATCACTTCCATCACATCATCATAGCGCGCCAGAATCTGCAGCAGCGCACCGTCGAAGGCGCCCGACTTGTAGGTTTCGGTCGAACTCATGAAGTCGTAGCGGAAACCGAAATGGTCCAGGAAGGCTCGCAACCGCGCATTCATGTGATCGCCGAAACTGGCATGGGTGCCGAAAGGATCGGGAATGGCGGTCAGCGGCTTGCCCAGATTGGCGCCGATCATCTCCGGGTTGGGAAGATTGTCGGGCACTTTGCGCAAGCCATCCATATCATCCGAGAAAGCGATCAGATGGGTCGGCACATCCGACATGGCCTCGAACGCCTGGCGTACCCAGCTGGTGCGGGCCACTTCGCCGAAGGTGCCGATATGCGGCAGGCCCGACGGGCCATAGCCGGTCTCGAACACCACCCGATTCACGGGTTTTCCGGCGGCTTTTTGGCGCTCAACCCGGGCCAAAAGCTTGCGGGCCTCCTCAAAGGGCCAGGCTTTGGCGACAAGTGCCTGATCCCGAACGGTTTTCACAACAGAATTCACTTTCTATTAGGGCTGATATTAAGCGTTTCGAAAGGGCGCGAAGCTAGGCTTTGGCAGGGGATAGCGTCAATGACTGCCAAAATCTTGCCAAAGCGTGATGAGGCCCGGCAAGTCTTCGCCGGCCGCATCGACGTGCTTTACAGCATGGGGCGGCATTATCTCTCGCTTCCCTTTGCGGTTTTGTGCGTACCCGCCACGCTCCTGGCCGGCAACCGGATGGGCTTTTTGCCCGTCACGCCTCTGTTGCTGCTGATGGCGGTTGCGGTCGCCGCCGAGCAATTGACCACGGCCTATCGCACCCGCGCCCCGGACAGCGACCCGCATTTCTGGGCCAGGCGCTATACCTTCATTTCCGCCATCGCCGGCGCCACCTGGGGCCTGGGCTCGGTGTTCTGGTTCGTCTGGGGTGCCTTTCCCGCCCAGGCCTATCTCGCTCTTGCCTATCTCGGCATGACCGCGACCGAATTCATCGCCCGCTCCGCCTACCGACCCGCCTATGTCGTGCATTCCCTGTTCGCGCTGAGTCCGATGGTGGTGATGCTAGCCATGCAGGGTGGATTGTTTCCGACCCTGACCGCCGTGCTGATGGCGTTCTTCGCTGCCGCCTTGATGAGCTATAGCGGCGGGATGGGCAGGCTGATCGACGAAAGCCTGTCGCTGCGCAATGAGAATGCCGATCTGATCGTCCATCTGCAGAATGAAAAGGCCGAAGCGATCCTGGCGCGCGACAGCGCCCGGGCCTCGACCATGGCGAAATCCGCCTTCATCGCCAACATCTCCCATGAACTGCGCACGCCGATGAATGCCTTGTTGGGGATGGCGCAATTGCTGGAGCGGGCCGACTTGCCCAAACAGCAGGCTGATCACGTCAAGGTGATGCTGGAAGCGGGACGCGGCCTGCAGACCCTGCTCGATGACGTGATCGCACTCACCCGCGACGATGACGATGCGCTGGAGGACGAAGATTGCGATCCGGTCCAGATCGCCCGCGCGGTGACGCGGCTGCTCCAGCCTCGCGCCTGGGAGAAACGGCTCAGGCTGACGCTCACCACCGGTACGAACCTGCCCCGTGTCGCGGCCGATCCGCGCCGGGTGCGCCAGGCTTTGCTCAAGCTGGTGGACAATGCCCTCAAATTCACCGAGCGCGGGCTGGTGGACATACGAGTCGAGTTGGACACGGGCACAGCCGGCGCATCCATGGTGCGCTTTGCCATCGCGGATACCGGTCCTGGCGTCTCGCCGGAAGCAACCCAGCGTTTGTTCAAGCCTTTTTCGCCAGGCGACAATTCCTATGCACGCAAGGAACAGGGCGCCGGACTGGGCCTGGCCGTCACCAAGCGGATTGTCGAGCAGGCCGGCGGGCAAATCGGATTTGAATCGGCGCCGGGGGACGGCGCGCTGTTCTGGTTCACCTTGCCGGTGTCCGGTCATGCCGGCATGGCGGCAGCGCCCGGCTCGCCCATGGAAAATGCCGGGGTCGCGCCGCAAGGCTTGTCGGTGCTGATTTCGATAACGGCGCCCAATATCGCCGCATCGCTCAGCAACATGCTGGAGCCTTTCGGCAACCGGATCGTGATCGCGCCCAACGCGGCCGAAGCGGCGGCCAAAGCCTCCAGAGAGCATTTCGATGCCCTGCTGGCGGGTCCTGACGAAGCCGACCTCCTCAGCGCCGCTCCCGGCGTCAAGGCACCGACCATCGCCATCCTCTTGCGCGGCGATCGCACGCCCAGCGCCGCCGATTGCGTGCTGCGCTGGCCCGTGACCAGCCATGCGCTGTTCAGCGCCCTGGATTCGGTTTGCCTGCCTCGTGAGCCAACGCAAGAGACCGCCGCGCTTCCGGCGGCGATCGACGCGGTGACCTTCTCGAGCCTGGAAAAATCGGTCGGCGTCAAAACACTGATCGAGATTCTGCAATGCTATGAGGCGACCGCCGAGCAGCTCACCAATGCGCTGGCGAGCGCCTGCGCCGAGGAAAAATGGGACGAAGCGGCGCGGCTGGCACAGGATATCGTGGGCGCCGCGGGTGGGTTGGGCTTAACGGCTATGACCCAGGCGGCGCGCCATTTCGCCAAGGCCAACCGCGAAGGCGAAAATCCCCATGCCTTGCGCAACGCCGCCCAGATGGTGGTGGGCGAACATTTGCGGGCACGCAAAGCGCTCTCCAATCTCTATCCCGACCTGCGCTGAACTATTTTTTGGTCGCACAGCCGGACGGAAAACCGTTCTGCGGCCTGACGGCTGCTGCACACTTTTCCTGGCCGATGCTCCCGTTATGATGCCGGATGCCTCCCGCGCCCGACTCGCTTTCGGAACTCATCGCCCTGGTGCCTGCGCCGCCGGGCGCGGCGCTCTGCGATGGCGCGGGAGAATGCCGGCGCGCAAGCCGAGATGAAGCGCGAACTGCCTTCCAATCCGGCAATGTTCTGGTGGCGCATGCCGCCTTTGTCGCCGGGCGATTGAAGGTTCAAGCGCAGAAGCCGCTTTATGACGTTCTGGAATTATTTGCCTTCCTCAGGCCGGGCCGCCCTTTCGTGCCCAGCGCACTGGGACTGGCGCGGGCCTTGTCGTTGGATTTGCCGCAGACGCCGGAACAATCCGCATCCGCGCTGTTCGATGTCGCGCGCTGCCTCCTGGACGAAGCGCGCGACTTGGCTCCGGAGACACGCGCCGCACTTTCGCCGTTGGCGGCCACGTTGACGCGAGGCGGTTGGCGCTGGGGACCACTGCTGCAAAAAGCCTTCGGACCGGAAGCGCCGCATGGCTCGCCCATCGCCGGCATGGAAGCCTGGCGTGGACTGCCGCAATGGGAAGACGAAGCGCCGGTGGGAACACCCGGTTCGCAACCGGTTGCCGTCGAAGAGGCCCGGGCGCGTCTTCTGTCGTTGGTGGGCACGCCGCGCCCCGAACAGGGTGCTTATAGCGACGCCGCCACCTATGCCTTCGGTCCACGCGAAGATTCCGGCGCGCCGCGCATCGCGCTGGTGGAAGCGGGCACGGGCACCGGCAAGACCTTGGGCTATCTGGCACCCGCTAGCGTCTGGGCCGAAAAGAACGGTCCGGGACTTTGGATCTCGACCTATACCCGCAACCTCCAGCGCCAGATCGTGCAGGAGATCGCCCATCTTTATCCCGATCCCATCGAGCGGGCGGAGAAAGCCGTGGTGCGCAAGGGACGGGAAAATTATCTCTGCCTGCTGAATTTCGAGGAAGCCGCCAAACGTACCGCTTTGGCGCCCGGGCAACGCAGCGTGGCGCTGGGCCTGATCGCACGCTGGATCGGCTCCAACACCGATGGCGATATTTCCGGCGCGGGTTTTCCCGCCTTTCTGGCGGCATCATTGCCCTTGAGCGAAATCACCGACCGGCGCGGCGAATGCATCTATGCCGCTTGCCCGCATTACCGCATCTGTTTCATCGAGCGTGCCATCCGCCGCGCCCGCCATGCGCCCATCGTCATCGCCAACCACGCCCTGGTGATCGCGCAAGCAGCCAGCGACTGGCTGGCCAGCGACCAGACCACGGACACCCCGCCCGAACGACGCCTGCGTTATGTCTTCGACGAAGGCCATCACCTGTTCGATGCGGCGGATTCCGGTTTCGCCGCGCTGCTGTCCGGCCGCGAGATGGCCGAACTGAGGCGCTGGATCCGCGGTCCCGAAGGCCGGGCCCGTACTCGCATGCGTGGCCTGGAAGAGCGGCTGAAAGATCTCATCGCCGACGATGAAGGCGCACAACATGCCCTGGAAGACGCGGTGCAGGGCGCCGGCGCGCTGGCGGGCGAAGGCTGGATGGCGCGGGTGACCGGCGCGGCGGCCCGCGGCCCGGGCGAAATTCTTCTGGCCGAAATTCATCGCCATGTCCGCGCCCGCAGCGACGACCGCGACAGCTTCTACACATTGGAAGCCGAAGCGCATCCCATGGACGAAGAGATGTTGCGCGCGGTGATGGAGTTGTCGCGCGCCCTCAAGCGCATCGCCGATCCCCTCACCCGGCTTTCCAAATTGCTGCGCCAGGCGATGGACGAAAAAAACGCGACGTTGGAGCCTTATACCCGCGCGCGGCTGGAAGCGGCGGCGCGGGGACTGGATCGGCGCGCCAAGCTGATCCTGCCGGCCTGGATCCGCATGTTGGAAAGTCTGGAAACGGGCGAGATCAGCGACGATTTCACCGACTGGTTCGAGATCAGCCGTGAAGACGGCCGCGATGCCGATGTGGGGTTTGAGCGTCACTGGATCGATCCCACCGTGCCCCTGGCAGCGGAAATATTGGAACCTGCCCATGGTGCGCTGATTACGTCTGCCACCTTGCGCGACGCCGGCGCCGAAGGGCTCGATTGGCAAAGCGCCGAAGTGCGCACGGGTGCCTTACACCTGCCGCAGCCACCTCGCCGCGCCTCGTTCGGATCGCCGTTCCGCTATGACGAACAATCGCGCATCTTCATCATCAAGGATGTTCCACGGCGCGATGCCGACGCTCTGGCCGCGGCGATGCGGGAATTGTTTCTCGCAGCGGGCGGCGGGGCGCTGGGACTTTTCACGGCCGTGCGCGCTTTGAAGGAAACCGAGGCCCGCATCGCCCAGCCGCTCGCCGATGCCGGCATACCTTTATATGCCCAGCATATCGACCGGCTGGATACGGGTGCGTTGGTGGATCTGTTTCGTGCCGAAGAGAATGCCTGCCTGCTCGGCACCGATGCGCTTCGGGACGGTGTGGATGTGCCGGGCCGCTCCCTCAGGCTGGCGGTGTTCGACAAAGTGCCCTGGCCCAAGCCCACAATTCTGCACAAAGCGCGCCGGGCCCGCTTCGGCCGCTCTTATGACGATCTGATTACCCGCTTCCGCCTGAAACAGGCGTTCGGCCGCCTGATTCGGGGCCCGGAGGACAAAGGCTGTTTCGTGATCCTGGAAGGCGCCACGCCGTCACGGCTGCTAACAGCCTTTCCGGACGCCGCCCCCATCAAACGCTGTGGCCTGGCCGAAGCGATTGGGGATATCCGGAAATTCCTGGGCTGACCCCGGCAAAGCGACCCCCTATAACCCACGGAGCATCGGCCAGGAAAAGTGTGACGCATGCGCAGCATGTGGAGCGGTTTTCCGTCCGGCCATGCGATTAGGAAGACGTATGGCAGACGCGCGCGAAATCCAGGCTTCAGACGAAGACGGCTATGGCCGCTTCTCCACCGGCATCCTGCCTAGCCATGTTCTGAAGCGCCTGATCGCGTCCGGGCGGGAAATCGGTGCCAGCGAGGATTTCACGGATGCGCAGATCCAGCCCGCCAGCATCGATCTGCGGCTCGGTCCCGTCGCCTACCGGGTGCGGGCCAGTTTCCTGCCCGGGCCGAACGCCACGGTGGAGGAAAAGCTCGCCAGCGTTTTTATGCATGAAGTCGATCTGACCAATGGCGCGGTGCTGGAGACGGGTTGCGTCTATATTGTGCCGCTGCTGGAACGGGCCGACTTCTCCGCCCGCATCTCCGGGGTCGCCAACCCCAAAAGCTCGACCGGGCGCATCGATGTCTTCACCCGTCTGATCACCGACCGGGCTCAGGCCTTCGATCGCGTCGAGCCCGGTTATCGCGGCCCGCTTTATGCCGAGATCAGCCCGCAGACCTTCCCTGCTCTGGTACGCAAGGGCTCGCGCCTCAATCAGCTGCGCATCCGTAACGGCTCTCCTCAATTCAGCGACACACAACTGCGCCGCCTGCATGCGGACTCGCCCCTGGTGGATCGCGATCCGGATATCGAGAACGGCCTTGGCCTCTCCATCGATCTAAAAGGTCCAGGCCGCATCGGCTGGCGCGCCAAGCGTCACACCGGCCTGATCGATGTCGACCGGCCGGGCGTGCTCGACCCTTATCAGTTCTGGGATTCCATTGAAGCGAACGCGGCCGGTCATCTGGTGCTGGACCCCGATGAATTTTACATCCTTGCCAGCCGCGAACGGGTCGCAATCCCGCTCGATCACGCCGCCGAAATGGTACCGTTCGATCCGCTGGTGGGTGAATTTCGGGTTCATTATGCGGGCTTTTTCGATCCGGGCTTTGGCTTCGCCCCCGGCCAAGAGCCTTGCGCACGTGCGGTTCTGGAAGTGCGTTCGCGCGAAGTGCCCTTTATCCTGGAGCATGGACAGACCATCGGGCGGCTGGTGTTCGAGCGACTCACCGATCCGCCGCCGGAAGCGTATGGCTCCGGACTCGGCTCGAACTACCAAGGCCAGGATCTGAAACTGTCCAAACATTTCAGGACACCTTGATTTTTGCCTTGCGCGGGCACCGCCACGCGGAATTTTGTTGCTGAAAATCCACAGAGCATTGCCAAAAGCACAGACCAGCCCCGCTTGCCTGTTGCGTCTTCGTAATCCTACGGCACAGTACCGCCATTCGCGGATGGACGGTTTGGGGAAACCCCGCGAGTGTTTGGTTCCGTGATTTGGGGATTGGAACCAAGGGTCCGTTTTGAAGGGGGCAGCGTGAGGCGGCTACGGCGCGAAAGCAGCCGGCCGCCTCACAGTTTTCCGACACTTATTTCAGCGCGAATGTTTCTCTGGCCTCCATAGGCATGGCGGGCATCATGCTGCTTTTGTTTTGTCGCGGTTCCGGACGGAGCTGCCTAGCGGCAGCGTCGTGGCAACGCTACACACTTTTCCCGGAACCGCTCCATGATTCTGAAAACCGAACGGCTGACATTGCGGCCGCTGCGCGCGGCGGATGCGCCCCCCCTCTTCGCCATCCTGGGCGATCCCGAAGCGATGAAGTTCTGGGACCGCCCGGCGATCGCCCGCACCGCCACGGCCACCGAGATTATAGCCAGCCAGCTTTCGGCGATGGAGGATGGTCACTTTCTCTATTGGACTGTGTGGCGCGGCAATGACGCGATCGGCAGCGTCGATCTCAGTGCGCTGGATTTCACCCATAAGCGAGGCGAAATCGGCTTTCTGTTCCGCCGCGACCAATGGGGCCAGGGTTATGGCCGCGAGGCGATGGGCGCCATGATCCATCACGCGTTCCATCAGCTGCGGCTGGAGCGCCTGGAAGCCAAGGTTCATGCCGCCAACCTGCCGGCCAAAAAACTCCTGAACCTATTGGGCTTCATGCCCGAAGGGCGGCTCATCGGATATGTGCTGCGCGACGGGATCCGTCACGATGTCGATGTTTTTGGCCTTTTGAACCGGTCCAGCAGCCAGAACGGCGCATAATAAACCGCGACTGAGACCAGGCCGATCGCCACCAGCTCGCCGATATACCAGGGCCAGGGCGCCAGCCAGGTCAGCAGACTGACATGATCGCCTTTGCCCCTGAGGAAGCCGTAATTGGTTCCCAGGGCATAGTCAGCGATGCCCGCAACGGCGACATATATCAACGTCGCCAAAATCACCCGGGGCAGGGACGAGGCCTGCGGCCGCATGCGGCTTCCCCATGTCAGGTACAGCAGCGCTGCGATCAGCCCCGCATGGTCGAGCATGAAAAGCAGGAACTGCAGATCCGGAAAGCCGCTGGGAACATCCGGGGTGATCACGCCCTGCAAAGTCCCGCCCAGACCCCAGAAATATCCCAGCTCATAGGCGCGCTGGTTTCGGGTGAGAAGCGCTGCGATCAGCGCGCCTTGCGCCCAATCGCACAAATTCAGCGGCAAGGCATTTCCCGGCGCCAGCCAACCCCGGTGCCACAGCATCGCATACCAGCCGAGCCAGCCGGCAATCAGCAATACGGCAAGACATATCCGCACGCCAAGATCGCGGGACGGACTTCTCCGCACCCATACAGCTAATGCCAAGGGAACCGCCACGCTCAACGCCAGCGCGGCCAGATGCGCAGATCCGAACAGAATGAAAGGCGGCGCCAAATCCGTCGCGGCCGGTTTATTGCGGCATATGCAAAGTCATCAGCACCAGCGCGCCGCCTTTGACGGCGGTGATCTGATGCGGCGTGCCATGCGGCACCATGATGAAATCGCCTTTCGCCACGGCGATATCCTTGCCGCCGCTGATTCCCAGTGCTGACGGGTTGGCCGGTTTGGAATTCATCATCTGTCCGCCCATGGTGATGGTGCCCGCCCCCTCGATCACCACCATCAATTCGTTCTCGGTGTCATGGAGCGCCGCGGGTCCGGGAATCGGACGGTATTCCAGATTGGCGTGATAATTGGCTAGCGACAGAATCGGTTCGACCGTGGTGGGCGCATCGCCTTTGCGGTCGGCCTTGGCCTTGGCGATCAGCTGCTGCACCTCGGCGGACGATGTGAAGGTCTTCACTTGTGGCATGGGCTGTGCCGCAACCGGCGCGACGACCATCAAGAAGGCGGCGACAAAAAAAGGCGCGCGCATGAGCATGAACTTCCCCCGGAAAATTTCGGCGCAGCGTAGCGGGCTGTGGCCTGCAATGCGAGGCACTCGCATATCATCGATCGGGCGCCAGCGTCGGGGCGGAGCGAGAATCGCTCCGCATTGCGCGGCAGAGCTGCGTGCCAATTGAGGTCGCACGGAGAACCGGAAGACCCAACTTACGGATGGCGCCCACGATCGATGCGCATGATGAAACCCATCGTGCGGGGAAGGTTTGGTGCCCGACCGCAAATTCCTCATGCATCGCGGCGCACCATTTTCTTCCTCTTGTTCCATTTCCGCCGGAGAAAGGAAATTGCGCTATCGCCGTTTCCTCAAGGATTTCGGGGCGTCCGTGATGGAATCCGGGCGCGGCCATTTGCGCGGACGAACAGGCATGGAACATGTGCGGTGCAACATGACAGATCGCGACAAATTCGAGCCTTGGGAAAGTAGAAGATAAATCCAATTTTCCAACTTTTATCCAAGCCCGATTGTCCATGCCTTTTGCAGTGCAAAAAGAGCCTCGCAGCCTTCCGCGACGATATGAACGAAGCTATAGTGATAATTCATCGGCCATTTGGGGATGTGGCGGAAACGGCAACGGATGCCTATCCGTCCTCCATGTGCGCAGCAAAAAACGGGGAGGTAACTTTTGGAACAGGCTATGAAAACAGGCTTCAATCGTCGTTCATTTTTGAGGAATGCGGGTATCGGCAGCGGCGTTCTTGCGCTGGGCCCCTTGGCCGCCTCGCTCGCAACCAGCACGTCCGCTTCCGCCGCCGGCGCCGGATCGGCTGCTTTCGACACGATCGCCAATCGCGTCGGTCATGACAGCGTGAAGTGGGACGGCGCCCTGCGCAACGAGAAGATCGATCATGTCGTTGCCGGCATGGGCATCGCGGACATGGACTTCAAGGCCGCGCCCGCCATCACCGCCGCGCTGCGCAAGGCCGTCCAGTACGACAACTGGGGCTATATCGACATGGGCCAGCCCGGCCGCAAGGCCTGGCTCAAGAGCATCGTGGACTGGAACCATAAGCGTTATGGCATCACCGCCATGAACGAAGGCAATATGGGCATCACCACGGGCGTGC
>Ga0207695_10010027_pt1 | contig 11633 bp, 10 predicted proteins | sample KBSC54metaG_FD_184354 | JGI IMG/M metagenome (GOLD analysis project Ga0207695, IMG submission 184354) | Corn rhizosphere microbial communities from Kellogg Biological Station, Michigan, USA - KBS C5-4 metaG (SPAdes) (version 2) | ecosystem: Host-associated > Plants > Roots > Rhizosphere > Soil... | reverse complement strand
CTTCCATAAGCCGGCGCTTGCCGTCAGCCGGCTCCGCCCAAGGGCGGAGCCCTTGGCGTTCTTGGCGACCTTGGCGGTCAAATGCTGTTCCGGCGAACGTCTCCGCCTTCGGCAAGGGTTACGCTGCAGGGCGGTGCATCGCGGTAAACGATTCATTGCCAACTTTGCGCGCATGGTGGGGACAGGGGACTGGTTTGGAGTTTTAGACCCATGGACCGACGCCTGCTGCTTCTGTCCGGCCTGGCCATCGCGGCCGCCGCGCGCCCCGTCTGGGCGCAGCCCGCCGACGGCGCGCCGACCGACGACCCCTATGCGACGCCGAACGATCGCTATAACGGCCGCAACGGCGCCCCGCCGGCGCCGGACCGCTACGATACCGCGCCCCAGCCGCCCGCCGGCACGGACGACGCGGCGCGCACGCTGAACGACCAGCCGCAGCCGCGGGGCGACCAGCGCTACACCGACAACGGCTACGGGCCGGCCGGGCCGCCGGCCCAGCCCTACAACCAGCATGAGCTCTCCGACCGGCTGTCGGACTTCATGGGCGTGACCGCGGAGAACGCCGGCCGGGCGATCGAGAAGACCTTCTCCGACCACGGCTCGCCCACGGCCTACATCGCCGGCGAGGAGGGGTCCGGCGCGTTCTTCTTCGGCGCGCGCTACGGCCAGGGGCTGATGTACATGCGCGATCGCCCGGCGATGCCGGTGTTCTGGCAGGGCCCGAACGCGGGCTTCGACATCGGCGGCAACGCCAGCCGGGTGTTCACGCTGTGCTACGACCTGGCCTACCCGGACGCGATCTTCCGCCGGTTCCCGGGCGTCGAGGGCGCGGCCTACCTGGTGGGCGGCATGGGCATCAACTACCAGCGCGCCGACGGCATCACCCTCGCGCCGATCCGCGCCGGGGTAGGGCTCAGGCTGGGCGCGAACGTCGGGTACCTGGCGTACAGCCGGAAGCGCAACATCGTGCCGCTTTAGGGCGCGCTGCGCCTCGGCTGCCCGCAAGCACCTTCACCGCCCTATCAGTAACCCTCTCCCACATCGTGGGAGAGGTGAGGTGAGGGCAAACGGTCTATCGACGAGCATCGTTGTCGCTGAGAGGGCGTCCCCTCACCCAGCCTCTCCCCGCGAACGGGGAGAGGGGTACTTTTTGGGAATGGGAGAGGTGGTGGGGTCCACGGCGACGCTCAGTCCGTCAGGTATTCCACCGTGTAGGTCACGACCGCCTCGCCGTTGGCGGGCAGCGGGACGCGCCAGATCGGGTCGCCGGCCTTGGTTCCGTGGGCCTGGGATTCGGCGGTGACGCGCAGGCCGGTGAGGCTGGCGCTGAGCAGGCGCAGTTCGGCGGCGATGGGTTCGGACTTGGCGTTGGTGAGGGTGGCCTCGACGGTGGCGCGTGCGCGGTGGCGCCCGCCCGCGCGGCCGGCGGCGGTGACGGCGGTGACCCGCCATGCCACCTGGACGTCGGAGGCCTCGCCCAGCTCCAGCTCGAACGGCTCGCCCACGGAGACGTCGCGCAGCTGCGGCTCGCCGATCAGGTAGTCGGTCCCGTCCTGGGGCTGGCGGATCGAGACGGCGCCCGCCGGCAGGGCGCGGCCGAGGCCGTTGGCGGGCTTGTTCTCCAGCCGCAGGGTGGTGGTGGTCGGGCCGGCAGCGCTGGCGCCCTCGGAGGCGTCGAGGTCGAGCTTGAAGACATAGACGCGGTCGAAGCGGACGTGCTCCTGGTGCAGGAACATCAGCTGCTTGGTCTGGCGGGCGGCGACGGTGGTGGGCTCGTCCAGGGTGTAGAGCTTGTAGTCGCCGAGGTCGGTCTGGCGGGCGCGCTCGGTGGCCTTGAAGGCGCCGCCCAGGGCGCCGCGGGCGATCGTGGCCGGGGCCATCATGGCTTCGTCGGCGACCATGTTCATCGGCGCCGGCGGCGGGGGCGGTGGCGGCATCTCGAAGTTGCCGCGCGGGTGGTGCGAGTTGCCCATGGGCCAGCAGGCGCTGGTGCGTGAGGCCATCAGGCGCTGCACGAGGTTCACCGCCTGCCGGGCCAGGCGGCCGGCCACCACCGAGGTGGGGGCGTTGGCGAAGCCGGTGTCGCCGTGGTTGGCCAGGGTGATCCAGCCGTCGAGGTCGAGGGTCGTGGAGTCCGGCGCGATCCGCGCCACGTAGCCGGCCCGCCAGGCGAGGCCGACGGTCAGGTAGGCCAGCCGCACCTGGTAGCGGCCGGGGCGGTCGACGGTGACGGCGGTGGAGAGGGCGGCCTTGCCGGTGAGCTCGGAGGGGACGTCGCGGAACACGATGCCCTCGATCCCCCCACTGCAGCCCAGCGCCTCGATGCGCCCGCCGATGTCGAGCACGGCGCCGTTCGGGCCGGAGCGCAGCACCGCGTCTTCCAGCGTCACCTTGCCGGTATGGGGGTTGACCCGGCGCACCTGCACCGGGCGGCCGACGGAGTGCTGGATCAGGGAGCCGGGGCCGAGCAGGTCGTAGTCGAAGTTCTGCTCGAGGATCCGGCCGGGCAGGCCCTGCAGGGCGGCGGTCTCAGGCAGGGCGCCGTCGGCGACGCCCTGCAGCACGAGCCGGGACTGGCCGGCGGGCAAGTCGACGGTGCGGGTCTCGGCGATCATGGCCAGGCCGTAGCCGTTCCAGTCGGCGGCGGCGGGATCGGGGATGGCCTCGTCGCGATAGATGGTGACGGCGACCGCGTTCGGGCCGCCGGAGATCACGTCGGCGGCGTGGGCGGGGAGGGCGAGGAGCGTCAGGAGGAGGCCGAGCGCCAGCCCCAGTCCTTCTCCCCTCGCGGGAGAAGGTGTCGCGTAGCGACGGACGAGGGGGCGGCGCAGCTGCCGCAGGCCTATCCGGACGAGACCCGCCAGCTTCGGCAGCCCCCTCATCCGGCCCTTCGGGCCACCTTCTCCCGCGAGGGGAGAAGGGTCCTCACGCGGCGGCCGCATGGCTACCACCCGGTCTCGAGCGTCGTCGTCACCGTCACCTCGCCGTTGGCGGGGACGGGCACGGACCAGCCGCGGGTGAAGGCGTCGATACTGCGGCTGGCGAGGCTTTCCTTGATCACCTTGGAGTCGCGGCCCCAGAGGCCGGCCTGGCGCAGCTCGACGGTGACCGGCTCGGAGCGTGCGTTGCGGACCAGGTAGCTCATCGAATAGCGGGTGCGGTGGCGCCCGGCGGCTTCCGAGGACACCAGGGTCGGCTGCACGGTGACGTCGAAGGCGTCGCCGATCTTCACCGCCAGTTCGCTGCCCTGGGGCGTGTGGCCGATCTGGTTCTCGCCGACGAACTTCGGGTCGCCGGCCTGGTCGCGCTGGTAGACCCGGATGGTCCCGGCCGGCAGGCCGGCGCCCAGGCCGCCGGTGGTGCTGTTGGCGAAGTCCACCACCACCGCGGCGCTGGCGGGGTTCTCGGCGCTGGCGAAATCGCCGACGTTGAACTGGTAGACCTTGTGGGCGGCCACCCCGAGGGCGTCCAGGAAGCTGACCTGCTTGGTCTGGTTCTGGGCGATCGTGGTGCGCTCGGGCAGGGTGTAGATGTAGAAGTCGCCCAGCGCCTCGCCGGGTCCGGTGCGCGCCTCGCTGCCGGCGCGTCGGACGCCGTCGATGCTGGCGTCGCGGTTGAAGGCGCCGCCGCCGCCGAGCTGCACCTCGCCGGCCACCAGCTGGGTGCGGGCGTCGGCGAACGGCGTGCCCGAGTTGTTGGTCAGGGTGATCCAGCCCTGGAGGTCGAGCTTGCCAGCCCGCTCGTCGAACAGCGCCACATAGTCGGCCCGCCAGGCCAGGCCGGTGGTCAGGTAGCTGAGGTGGGTCAGGCGCGGGCCGGCGTGGTCGGAGTCCACCGTCACCGACAGGGTCGGCTGGGCGCGCAGGTTGTCGGGCACCTTGTCGAAGATCACCCGGGTCGGCACGCCGTCGTCGCGCAGCACTTCGATGCGGTCGCCGATGCGCAGCACCACGCCCTCGTTGGCGGCCAGCACGGTGGCGGTCTCGGTCACCTCGGCGCCGTTGCCGGGGTTGGTGCGCACGATCCGCACCTGCTGGCCGACCGCCTTCTCCATCAGCTTCGAGGGGGTGAGCAGGTCGTAGTCGAAGTTCTGCTCGACGATGGAGACGCCGTCGGCGCCGAGGCTGACCGTCTCGGGCCGGATCGCCGCGGAGACGTCGCGGAACTCCAGCCGCTGGCGGCCCTGGGCGATGTCCAGGCTGCGGATGTCCTGCACCAGGGCGAGGTTGGCGTTGTAGATGGTCACCGAGAGCCCGGGCGCATCCGCCGCCCACGCCGACGCCGCCAGCGCCGCCACGGCGACACCGCCGGCCAAAGACTTCCTGATCATGGGGTTTCCTCGCTGGGCGCCTTTGTCACGCGCTCCGCCCTCTCGCTGCGGCAAAGCCTGTCATGGGGTAGTACGCAAGTCGAGCGCGGACGGGGTTAGGCGCCGGGCGCTTTTTTTCCGCTCACCCGGCGAAGCCGGGGGCCCAGCCGAGTGGTCGAAGGGAGTGTCCACGGACCACGCTGACCACACGGACGCGTCGGCGCGAGAGATGCACCTGCGTATCAGGTCCGTTTGGTCCGCGTGGTCCGTGGACAAATTCCTTGGCCACCGCACCCCCAGGCATAATACTGGGTCCCGGGGTTCGCCGGGATGAGCCGGTTCAAAGGTGCTGGGGTGTCCTACCGCATGAAGGCGGGGAGGGTGATCCAGGTCTGGGAGGCCCAGATGGCGCCGAACCAGAAGGCCGCGCCCATGGCGCCGACGAAGACGATGCAGGCGATGGAGCCGCTGGCGCTCCTGGCGCGGGGACGCTCCTCCGTCCGAGGCCACGTCGGGTCATGCGCCATGTTGCCTCCCTGAAGGCTTTTTCTGGCAGCGCGCCGGTCGAGCGGCGCGCCGTGCAAGGACGTTAAGTCGATGTTAGGCAACATGTCCAGACGGCAATAGTTGCTTGGCCTCGCCTCAACCGGCCGCGCCTGCGGCCTGGTCGACGACCGTGCAAGACCGGCGCCACGCGACCCCACTCCCCCCGGTCGCGCAAGCCGTGTATTCAGGCGGCGGGGTTACGCAGCAGATTTCGGGGGACTTGAATGCGCAGCCAATCCTGGCGCCTCTGGCTCGCGGGCGGCGCGGCCGTCCTGGCCCTGACCGGATGCTCGAAGCCGGCCGGCAACGCCGTCGCCACCAACGCGGCCGCCAACACCGCCGTGGCGGCCAACACCGCGGTCCCGCCGCCCTCCACCGCCGCCGACACGGCCGCCGTGAAGGCCTATCTCGAGGGGCTCTACGCCCACTACAAGGGCGGCGCCGAGCACAGCCACTTCGACATGTACCAGGCCAATGCGGCCGAGGTGTTCGATGCGGACACCATCGCGCTCCTGAAGAAGGACAGCGACGCGCTGCAGGGCGAGCTGGGCACGATCGACGGCGACTGGCTGTGCGCCTGCCAGGACTGGTCGAACCTGCAGGCCACGGTGACCGTGACCTCGGTCACCGGCGACACGGCCAAGGCCGGGGTCGACTTCACCGACACAGGCATGGAGGGCCAGGCGGCCCGGCACAACGACTTCGACCTGGTGCGGGTCAACGGCGCCTGGCGCGTCCACGATATCACCGCCCGCGGCGAACAGAGCCTGCGCACCCAGCTGCAGGCGGAGATCACCCAGCTGGCCCACGAGTTCCCCTCCAACGGCGCCAGCGGCGAGGACCGCGGCGGCGGCAAGGGCGGGGAGTGAGCCGCGGTAGGGTCTGGTCACTCCGGCGTCGTCGCCGGGACGCAGGTCAGGAATTGTTCGGGAAGCAGGCGTTGACCTCGAGCGGAACGCTGTTCAGGGGCGCCAGCAACGCGGGCGCGCCGGTGTGGAAGGCGTAGCTGAGGGTGACGGAGGAGAAGCCGGACACCCCGGCGCAGGTCGCGTTGCGGTCCAGCTTCACGCCCGAGCTCGGCAACAGGATGCCCCAGCCCTTGGCGACGTCCTGGACGTAGGCGGTGCTGCTCGAGGCGCTGTAGACGCCGGCCGAGGCGCAGTTGGTGTTCAGAACCCCCATGCAGCGCGCGCCGGCGGTGGCGGTTTCCTGCAGGGCTTCGCGGGTCCACATGACGCGCCCGAACTCGACGATGGCGAGCAGCAGGAGCACGAACGGCACGGCGACCAGGGCGAACTCCACCGCATTGGCGCCGCGACTGTCGCGAAGGAACCCATGGCGGCGCGCGCTCACTGGGCCTGCACCACGGCGCTTGTGCTGACGGTGTGGTTCCTGACGAAACCGTAGCTGGAGAAGGTCGGCGTGTAGGGCAGGCTGGCGGTGATGGTGACGAACTTGCCGGCGATCCCGCCGCCGGCGCAGACCGAGCCGCAGGTGGCCGGGAGGCCCCAGGCCAGCGACGCGAGGCTGCCGGTCGGGCAGTAGCACTTGTCGGCGTTCTCGGCCGCCCCGCTGGAGACCGCGGCGCCCTCCCGCATCGTGACGGTCGGACCGTTGTTGACCACCACCACGACCCCGGCGTGGGGCGCGCTCTTGTTGGCCTCGACGACCACGGCGATGTTGGTCGCGAGGGCCGCGCCATCGGCGGAACTGATGTTGGCGGCGTTGACCTGGGCGTAGTTGGCGCCCGCCGCCACGGCCGAATCCAGCTTGAGCTTGGTGTAGAGCGCGCCCCCGAAATCGACGGCGGCGGCGACCAGCAGGCAGACGAGCGGCGCGACGATGGCGAATTCCACGGCGGCGCTGCCGCGGCGGCTGCGCCGGAACCGGAGTGGAAGGATCCTTGCCGCCATCATTGGACCAGCACCACGGAGTTCCTGGAGGCGCCGCTGCCCGGGCACGTCGAGGCCAGCACCGAGCCACCGCTCAGGCTGATCAGCGACCCGATCAGCTCGAGGCATTGGCCGGCCCCGTTGCCAACGGACGCCGCGCCGCTGAGGCTGACGGGGCCTGTGGGAAAGTAGAACACCCCGGAGAAGCTGGTGCTGCTCGCACCCTCGGCGAAGCTGGCGCCGGCGGGGCTCCCGTTCACCGGACCGACCACCACCAGTCCGGCGGTGGCGCCGCTCGACGGCGCCGTCAGGGTTACGGCGCCGTAGCCGGAGGCGATGCAGAACGCGAGGCCGCCGCACCTGCCCTGCCGGATGGTCTGGGCCCCGGAGGTGACGAAGGTGACGCCGGCGCCCAGCAGCCCGACGGACGCGCCGCCGCAGCTGACGTCGCCGCCGCCGTTCACGCCAAGACCGATGTAGCCGTTCACGGTGTAGACGCCCGCGCCCAGGATCGTGCCGCCGGCGGTGGTGAAGTTGCCGTTGATGTCGTGCTGGGCGGCGGCCGGCAGGGTCAGGCAGCTGCCGCCGCCCGACTCGATGTCCAGATTGCCCGACAGTTCGAACAGCCGGCCCGGGCCGGTCGCGTCGCCGAACACCGTCACCGCCCCGCCCTCGGCGACGAAGGAGTCGCCGTCGCTGGTCTCGCCGAGGTCGAAGCTGTTGGTCGCGCCCGCTCCCAGCACCATCCGGGCCCCGCCGCCGTTGTACACGCCGCCCTGGGTCACGAAGGTGCTCGGCCCGTCGAAGGTCAGCACCGAGCCGGTGTGGCAGATGCTGAAGCCCTTCGAGCCGTTGCAGGGGGCCGTGTTCGCGCCGATGTTGAACGTGCCGGCCCCGAAGGCGGTGGTGGTCCCGCCGCGGGTGACGATCCCCTGGGCGATGTTGAAGGTCCCGGGACCGAACCGCATCACGGCGCCGGAATTGTAGATGCCGCCGCTGAAGTCATAGACCGCGGCCGAAGAGCCGCCGGTGTTGAACAGCACCGAGATCCCGCCGCCGGTGGTGATGGCGCCGAAGTGGTACGGGCCGATCCCGGCGCAGGTCACCGTCCAGGTAGAGCCCGCAAACGCGCCGACGCATCCGGCGGCGGCGAGCTGGGCCTGGGTGGCGCTGACCGAGTAGCCGAAGTCGACCGATACGCCCGCCGGCGCGGGCGGGGCCGGGGGCGCGGCCAGGGCCGCCACCGCGGGCATGCGGGCGGTGGCCGCGGACACCCGGCTGTCGCCACCCAGCGGGTCGGCGGTGGCTGTCTTGACGATGCGCAGGGTCTGGCCGGACGGCGCGACGATGCCGCCGCACGGCTGGCTGGGCGGGGCCGCGGAATTGTAGTCCACCTCGACAGTGGTGAGGGTCGCGCCGCAGGGGACGGCGACCGCGGCGTTGGACGCGACCGTGCAGGCCGGCGCCTGCACGGCGGCCCCGCCGGCGAGGGTCACGCCGGAGCTGGCGCCGTCGAGGGCGATGATGCAGCCCTGGCCGTTGGCCTTCAGTTCGGCATAGGCGGTTGCCGACACCGGCAGCTGGGTTCCGGCGCCGATCACCCGCGCCAGTTCGAGCGGGGCAATGGTGTTGACGATCACCCGGACCGCCTTGGCGCCGTCGCCGGTGGGCGAGAGGACCAGGGCCCCGCTGATCGCGCTCGCCGGAACGCCGTTCAGGGCGCCGACGTTGGTGATCACCGCGTTCATCGTCGAGGTTGAGCCGGTGGCGGCGTAGGCTGTCGCCCCGGCGTAGGCGGCCAGGTCGGCGACGCGCTGGTCCTCCATCTTGCAGTGCAGGCCGTAGCCGTACTCGGCGACCAGGGCGACGATGGCGATCAGGACCGGCAGCGTCAGAGCCGCGATCACACTGACGCCGCCCCGCGTGGCGCGCGCCAGGGGCAGCCGCGCGCCGCCCGCGGCGATCGCCCGGGCGAGCCAAGCAACCCGCCGGGCAGGTTTGAAACAAGATCGAGCTCGGACCAAATCGCCCCTCTGGCTCCGATCGACGTACGCGGTCATCGCGGCGCGCGTCACAATCGCCCCGTAGGGCTTCGACTTGGTTTACGCCTGACCTTTCGGGGCGTGACATTTGCGCTCACTCGGGCCGTACGGCCCCCTCATTGCGGGGTCTTTAAGCCGACTTTTACCGGCAGGGTCGTCTGCTTCACGCGGCAGATCCCAGCTGCCCGGATGGACCACAGCAATGACCGACGCACCCGCCTCGCCGCCCGACTGGTCGGGCGGTCCCCAGCCCAACGCCCTGGTCTACGTCCGCGACAAGGAAAGCGAGGGGGTCATCCGGCAATGCCTGCTCGGCCTCGGCGTCACTGACGCAGTGTTCAGGTCCGGTCTTGTCGATGGGGCCATCGCCGAGATGTCCAGCCAGCCCGCACTGAAGCTGCTGATCGTCGACACCGGTCCCGAGGTCGACCTGGCCGCGGTCTCCAAGCTGCTCAGCGCCTGCTCTCCCTCCACCGGGGTGATCGTCCTGGGCCAATCGAGCGATCTGAGCCTCTACCGGCACCTGCGGGACGCGGGCGTCGCCGAGTACATCTTCAAGCCGCTGGTCAGCACCCTGGTCGCCAAGGCGTGTCAGCGGGTCCTGACCGGCGCGCGCGGGAGGGAAGGCCCCCCGCCCGGCCAACTGGTCAGCGTCATGGGAGTGCGGGGCGGGGCGGGCGCCACCACCATCGCGGTCCGGACGGCATGGGCGCTTTCCCAGTCGCCTCCGCGGCCGGTGCTGATGCTCGACGGCCAGTTCCGGTTCGGCGACGCGGCCCTGCAACTGGACGCGGCGCCCAATGACGCGCTGTCGACCGCCCTGCAGAGCGTCGAGCGCGTGGACGACCTGTTTCTCGAGCGTGGCGTGATCCGCGTCAGCGATCATCTGGACCTGATGGCGACCCTGGCGCCGCTGGACCAGCCGCCGCAGTTCAGCGAGGACGCGGCTATCACCCTGATAGAGCGTGTGCTGCGCCGGTACCGCTATGTGGTGCTCGATGTGCCGGGCATGGATGCGGCCCTGATGCCCCGCGCGCTTCAGATTCCTGCGACCATAGTGCTCGTCAGCGACGGACGCCTTGCCTCGGCGCGAGACGTCCGGCGCTGGCGCGAGGCGCTTGGAACGGGCGGTCCGGATCGCTCCATCCTGCATCTTCTCAATCGCCAGGGGAGCCCAGGCGACCTGCCGGCGGAAGACTTCGCCCGGGCCTGCGGCCAGGCGCCCGACATCGTCCTTCCATACTCGCGGGACATCGCCGTCGCGGGCAACATGGGAATCCGGGCGAGGCCGGACTGTCCGGACCTGCAGCGGGGCCTCGCCCCCCTTCTGGAGCGCGTGGCGGGCCGCCCGGCCCCGCACGACCGCCCGCTGCTCGCCCGCCTGTTCGGCTGACCCATGGCCAGGGAGACCCAGGCCGTCGCGCCGCATGGCGGCGCTGCCCCGCCGGACATCATCCGCGATGAGGTGCTGCGGCGGGTCGAGCCCTCCGCCGCCATCCGCCTCAGCCAGGCGGAACTGACGCTGAGGATCGAGCAGTTCATCGCCCAAATCGCCAACGAACGTCGGTTGCTGCTGAACGTCACCGAACAGAAGACGCTGGCGGCCGACATCGTCGACGACATGATCGGCCTGGGTCCGATCGAGCCGCTGCTCGCGGACGAGACGGTCTCCGACATCCTCGTCAACGGCCCGGACAGGATCTACGCCGAGCGCCGCGGCAAGCTGGTGCTGACAACGCTGAAGTTCCGCAACGACGCCCACGTGATGCACGTCGCCCAGCGCATCGCGTCGTCGATTGGCCGTCGGATCGACGAATCCAGCCCGATGCTGGATGCGCGCCTGCAGGACGGCAGCCGGGTCAATGTGATCATCGGGCCCCTGAGCGTGCAGGGCCCTTGCATATCGATCCGGAAATTCTCGCGCGCGGTGGTGGACTTCTCCCGGTATGTCGAGCTTGGCACAGTCTCGCGCGACCTGGGCCGGGCGCTGGAGATCGCGGCCCGCTGCCGCCTGAACATCATCATTTCCGGGGGCACCGGCTCGGGCAAGACGACCCTGCTCAACGCCCTCTCCCGGATGATCGAGAGCGACCAGCGGATCATCACCATCGAGGACACCGCGGAGCTGCAGCTGCAGCAGCCGCACGTGCTCCGGCTGGAGACCCGGCCCCCGAGCATCGAAGGCCGGGGCGAGGTCATCCAGCGCGATCTGGTCCGCAACGCCCTGCGGATGCGCCCGGACCGGATCATCGTCGGCGAGGTCCGCGGACCGGAAGCGTTCGACATGATGCAGGCGATGAACACCGGCCACAACGGCTCGATGTCGACCATCCACGCCAATTCCGCGGGCGACGCGCTGGCAAGGCTCGAGAACCTGATCCTGATGGCCAACACCAGCCTGCCGGAACGCGCCATCCGGGCCCAGATCACCAGCGCCATCGACCTGGTCGTGCAGACCGAGCGCATGCGCGACGGCGTGCGCCGGGTCACCGAGGTGGTCGAGGTCTCGCACATGGAGGGCGAGACGATCGCGCTGACGCCCCTGTTCGCGTACCGCTACGTCGGCGAGAACGCCGATGGCAGCCTGAACGGGGTGTTCGAGGCCGCTCCGGCCAAGCCGCGTTTCCTGACCCGCCTGAGCTACTTCGGCCTGGCGGACGCCTTCCTGGAAACCCTCGGCGCGCCGAAGGCGCGGGCCGCTTGAGCTTCGCGATCATCCTGCTGCTTGGGCTGTTGATCGGGACGCTGGCCGCGATCGCCGACGCGGTGTCGTCGGGCGCCGCGCGGCGGGCGGCGATCGAGAACCGGATGCAACTGATCTCGGTTGGCGCGGAATCCCTCGCG
>Ga0207695_10010025_pt1 | contig 11633 bp, 16 predicted proteins | sample KBSC54metaG_FD_184354 | JGI IMG/M metagenome (GOLD analysis project Ga0207695, IMG submission 184354) | Corn rhizosphere microbial communities from Kellogg Biological Station, Michigan, USA - KBS C5-4 metaG (SPAdes) (version 2) | ecosystem: Host-associated > Plants > Roots > Rhizosphere > Soil... | reverse complement strand
CGCCTTCGAGCCTGGCCGGGTGATCGCCGCCAACGCCGGCGTCCTTGTCGCGCGCGTGCTGCACGTCAACGCCCGGCCGGAGGGGCGGCGGTTCCTGGTGCTGGACGCCGCGATGAACGACCTGCTCAGGCCCGCCATGTACGAGGCCTACCACGACATCCGCCCGGTTCGGCCGCGCGCGGGCGAGGCGGTCACCTACGACGTCGTGGGCCCGGTCTGCGAGACCGGCGACACCTTCACCCGCGACCGTGCGCTGCCGCCGCTCGCGGCCGGCGACCTCATAGCCTTCATGAGCGCAGGCGCCTACGGCGCGGCCATGGCCAGCGAGTACAATTCGCGCCCGCTCGTGCCGGAGGTGCTGGTGAGAGGCGGCGAGTTCGCGATCGTGCGCCCCCGCGAGACCTACGAGGCCATGCTCGCCCGCGAACGCCCTGCGCCCTGGCTGTAGGACCGCCCTACGCGTCCGTGCGCGGCGCCAGCGCGCGGAAGGCGCGGGGGCGGAAGCGGATCTCCACCTGGCGACCCAGCCGGAAGAACTCGCCGTCGAGCATGGCCGGCAACGAGCGGCCGGCCCAGGCCCGGCCGCTGACGCACGGCGCGGTGATCTCCGGATCGTCGCGCCAGTCGCCGACCAGATGGCGCAAGGCCAGATGGAGCCCGGCCCTGGCGCGGGCCGCCGCCCTGGGGGGCGGATCCAGCACCGCCGCCCTGAGCGCCGCGTCATGCTCGCCCGGGGCGCGCGAGACGGTCGGACAGATCAGGCTGATCGCGACCCCGCGGCCGCGTCGTCGCCCATCCAACTCATAGGACAGGCGCGACAGCAAAGCCTTGCGCGAGGCGACCACCGCGCGGCGCCATGCGCGACCGAGCTCGCGCGCCCGGAACGCCTCGCGCGCCGGCGCCAGCAAGGCGGGCGAGCCGAGCACGGCGCCGCAATAGAAGGCGCGGCCGCCGACCTCGCCGCCTGAAATCCAGCGCGGCGCGCCGCTCTGGAGGATACCCATCAGGGCCTCGCGCCAGGGGATCGGCCCATAGAGCGCCCGGCCGAGCTTGTTCATGGTGCCGCCGGACAGCGGCGCGACCAGCGGCCCCAACGGACCGCACGCCTCGGCGACCAGCCGGGCGGTGCCGTCGCCGCCCAACACGACCACGAGGTCGGGATCCGTCTCGACCGCCGCCCGCACCATGTCCTCCCCTCGGCCAGGGGTGATTTCGCTGACCCGGTGGTCGAGGCCCAACTCCGCGAAGAGCGCCGCCAGCTCCTGCGCGGTGGCGGGACCGACGCCGCCTGACGCGGGATTGACCACGGCGTGGACGCGGCGGATCGCGACCGCGGGCTGCTCGGCAAGCTGCAACTGCACGGAGGCCCCAACGTCGCGCCGACGGCGCCGGTTGCGGGCAACCGAGCGCGGGGGCGCCACGTTCGAGGGCCATGGAAGAGGCCGCCGTCCCTCCCCGTCCCCGAAGGCGGCTGCTGGCGAAATTCACCGGCGCCGCCCTCGTCGGCTTCGCCTTCAGCGCCGTGGCGCTGCATCTGGGCCTGCAGGCGGGATTGCGCGGGTGGGCCGCGCGACTGATCGCGCTGCTGCTGGCGATGCACGTCACCTTCCTGATCAACGGCCGGTTCACGTTCAATGCGCTCACCCGCGCCCGCTTCCTGCCGCTGTGGGGCGCCTATGTGGCCAACAGCGCGGTCGGCAATTTCTGCAATTACTTCGTGTTCCTGACCCTGAGGTCGACGCACCGGCCGGTGATCAGCAACACCGACGTGGCGTTCCTGGCGGGCTCGGTGACGGCCTGGGCGATCAACTTCCTGGGCGCGCGCTACCTGGTGTTCGGCGGGCTCGGCCGGCGGCTGGCCGCGCGCGTAAAGCGGCTGGCCTTCAGCCGGCCTTCGCGCCCCTGCCCTTCTCCCCCTCGCGCCCCGGCTCCAGCCGAACCTGGATCCTCTCGCCGGTGACCGCCTTGGTGGTGAACGCCGTCGTGTTCGGGATCGCCGTGCAGTAGGTGAAGATCAACCGCCTGAAGCAGACCTTGTCGCCCCTGCGGCTCCAGCGGCCGGTGTGGCGGTCGTGGCGGCGGCCTTCCGAGACGTAGGAGCCGTCGGGCTTCAGCCACAGCTCGGCCTTGCGCCCGTCGGGATAGGTCGAGACGATCGTGCCCCTGAACGCCTTCTCCAGCTGCGGCGGCGCGCTGGAAGCCTTCTCCAGCCGCGGCTCGGCGCTCGCGCCCATGAGAAGAACCGCCCCCCCGATCAGACCCAAAGTCCGCAACATCCGCTTAAGCCTCGCGTTTCCGGAGCGGAAAGAACGCGCATGACCCCGGATCGTGCCCCGCCGAGCCTGCATGGCGCTGCCGCCCGGCGTCCCGACGCCCGGAAATGGAACCCGAGTCCGACGCGCGCCTTTCGAGGTCATGACCACCGATGCGCAGCCGTGGTCGGCGAAGGCCTGGGCGATTCACCTCGTCCGGACCGAGCTGCGCCTGCTGATCGGCCTGACCGTCGTCTCGGTCTTCCTCTGGGCGTTCCTCCATACGATGGGGGAGGTTCGCGAAGGCGACACCTACAGGTTCGACCGCTCCATCCTGCTCGCGCTGCGGCGCCAGGGGGACCTCGCCGTGCCGATCGGTCCACGCTGGCTGCAGGAGACTGCGCGCGACGTGACGGCGCTTGGCGGCGTCACGATCCTGGCGCTGGTCGTGGTCGTCAGCATCGCGCTCCTGGTGCTGCACCGGCGTCGCATCCAGGCGCTGATCTTCGGCGCAGCGGTGCTGCTCGGCCAGACGCTGGCGGAGCTGACCAAGCACCTTGTCGGCCGCAACCGGCCCGATCTCGTGCCGCATCTGGACCTGGTCTACTCGTCCAGCTTCCCGAGCGGCCACTCGGCGATGTCGCCGATCGTCTACTTCACGCTCGCGGGGATCCTCGCCGCGGGCGAGCCGAACCGAGGGGCGAAGACGCTGCTGCTGGGGGTGGCGGCCGCTCTGGTCCTCTGCGTCGGCGCGAGCCGGGTCTACCTCGGCGTCCATTGGCCGACCGACGTGCTGGGGGGATGGGCCATGGGCACGGCCGTGGCGCTGCTCGCGACCTTGGTGCTCCACCGCTTCGCGCCGCACCGATCGAGGCGCGCTGGCCGGCCCGGCGAGACCCCGGTCGCGCCTCAGCCCAAGGCCTAGGCGCCGCGTCCTACATGTCCGCGCAGCTCTCCGGGTTCACCGACTTATAGGGGCTGCGGCTCCAGACGCCCTTGGTCTTCTCGAACAGCGCCGCCGAAGAGGCGGGCTGCGAAGCGCCCTTGTCGTCGAAGCCGGACCAGGTCATGTCGGCGACCACCTTGACCGAGACGCCGCTCGCCTGCTCCTCCGGCGTGATCACCCGCTGCGCCTTGCAGGAGATGTCGAACATCTCGCACTTCTGGGCCGGGTCCTTCGACCTGCAGCTCCGATCGGTCGCAGCGACCTCGTTCTTCCAGGCGCGGATCGCGTCCTCGAGCCCGGCGTAGGGATCGCCCGCGGCGCCGTTCGGCCGTCCGCTGCAGCCGGCCAGGAGGATGAGGCTGAGGGCGAGGCCGCCCGTCACGATCTTCAAGAGGCGTTGCTCCGATGAGGGCCCGTGCTCAAGCCAAAGACTTGCGGCCCCAATATGGCGAACACGATGGCGAGGGGGCGCTTACGCCAACAGGAAGCGATCCACCTCGCGCCAACGGCGACGCACGGTGGTGAACAGCGAGACCGCCTCCACCCGCTGCCGGATGGGCGGATCGAGGCGGCGGCGAAGCTCAGGCTCCAGCGCGGCGAGGTCAAGCCCCTCGCCGAGCGCGACCGTCACGTGCGGGATGACCGTCTCGAACTGTCCGCCATAGGGCGGGAACTCCGGGAAGGCCTTGGCCAGCGCGGCGCCAAGGGCGATGACGCCCTCGGCCGGATCGGGCGCGATCCACAGCGCCTCCGGGAAGCGGCCCATGCGGGCGAAGCTGAGATCGAAGGCGGGAAAGCGGCGGACCGCCTCGGCCAGGCGGGCCCGGGGCGTGGGGCCCAGCCGCACGGGGTCCATGAACGGATAAAGCAAGGTGACGTGCGCCGGCATGCCCTGGCGCGAGGCCGGATCGTGACGGGCGCGCAGGTCGCCGACGCGCTCGTCGAGCTCGGGCGCCAGCAGGACCAGGCCCGATGAGCTCAATCCAGCGCGCCGACGTAGGGCAGGCCGCGCAGCGCCCCGGCGGCGTCCATGCCGTAGCCCACCAGGAAGCGCGCCGGCGCCTCCCAGGCGACGAACTCCGGCTCGATGGCGCGCTTCGCGGGCCAGGGCTTGCGGGCGAACACCGCGGTTGAGACGTCCTTCGCACCCGCGTCGCGGACCAGCCGGGCGGCCTCGGAAAGCGACAGGCCGGTGTCGCAGACGTCGTCGACGATCAGCGCCCTGCGTCCGGCCAGCGGCCGCTGCAGGTCGGCGCGCACCTCGCAGCGGCCGAGGCTCGCGCGCTCGTCGCCGTAGGAGGCGAGCCACAGCGCATCGAAGCCGACGTTGCGCCCCAGCCTGGCGAGCGCGCGGGTGAGGTCGGCGCAGAACCACAGGCCCCCGGTGAGCAGGCAGACGGCCACGGTGTCGTCGTCGATGCGAGGGGCGATCCGGCGGGCGACCGCGGCCACCCGCTCGGCGACCTCGGCCTCGGTGAGCAGGATGGCCGGCGCCTGCTCAGCCATGTTCGGTGAGCGAATCGGGCGTTCCGGGCGGCAGAGGCTGGGCGTCCACCGGCTCGACCGCCGGCTGCGGCGGGAGGCTCGCGCCGACCGAGGCCGCGCGCCGGGCGTCGGGGCCTTCGAACCGCACCTCCAGGTCCTGGGCGTTGGCCGGCGGATCGGCGATGGCGATGGCGAAATGGCGCAGGGCTCTGGCGGGGATGCGGGCGTCGAGCGGCCGGGCGATCTTGGCGGCCACCGCCTGGCCCGCGCGGTTCAAGAGGTTGATCCGGATCGGCGGCGCGTCCAGGGCCTCGTCCTTGACGTTGCGGATGGAGCCCGTGACCGAGAGCACCGGCCGGCCGCCCTGGAAGGTGGGCTCCACGCGCACCGCTTCGATGATCAGGCCGGGACCTTCCACCGGCAGGCCGAGACCGGCGTAGGCCGCCTGGCTGGTGGGCCAGATCCGCACCACCTGGGCCCGGAACAGGATCGCCGAGGCGACCACGCCGATGACCGCGACCGCGGCGGCGGCCCACATGAAAGCCTTGGCCTTGGCTTCCCGCGCCGGCGAGAACCCGGGCCCGTCCGGCCTCAGACGGAACGGCTCGCGCACCGGTTCGGCCGCGACCACCGCCAGGTCGTCGGCAAGGGCCGGGTCCGGCGCGACCTTCGTCTCGGCAGGAGACTGGCGCGCCTCCGGCTCGCGCTCAGGCGCAGGTTCGGACGGCGGCGGCTCGCGGCTCGCGGTCCAGCGCGCGCCGCAGCTCGTGCACTTCACGGTCCGGCCCGACGCCGGGATCCGCGAATCCTCCACGAAATAGCTGGTGGCGCACTCTGGACAGGTCAGTATCATTCGAGCGAATCGGACGCTTTCCAGCAACCTCACCCGAGGTCGCCGATTTCGGCCTCCATGTCCACAAGCCCGAACGCCGCCGCGCAGCCTGATGGCGCCGAGGAGATCGTGCGTTTCGACGCCGTGTCTATGCGCTATGGCCAAGGACCCGAGGTGCTGAGGAGCTTGGATTTCACGCTCGCGCCGGGCTCGTTCCATTTCGTCACAGGCTCTTCCGGGGCGGGCAAGACCTCGCTCCTGCGGCTGATCGCGCTGGCCGCGCGGCCCTCGGACGGCCGCATCGCGCTGTTCGGCCGCGACGTGGGCCGCATGCCGGCGGCGAGCCGGCCGGCGCTGCGCCGGCGGATCGGGGTGGTGTTCCAGGACCTGCTGCTGCTCGATCACCTGTCGGCGTTCGACAACGCCGCCCTGCCCCTGCGCATCTCCGGCCGGCGCGCCTCGGAGTATCGCGGCGACGTGGCCGAGCTGCTCGCCTGGGTGGGCCTGGGCGCGCGCATGGACTCCATGCCGCAGACGCTGGCGGGCGGGGAGAAGCAGCGGCTGGCCATCGCCAGGGCCGTGGTCAACCGGCCGGAGATCCTGCTGGCCGACGAGCCGACGGCGAATGTCGATCACGAGATGGCGCTGCGCATCTTCCGACTCTTCGTCGAGCTCAACCGGCTGGGGGCGACGGTGCTGATCGCGACCCACGATCAGGACCTCGTCGCCCGCTCGGGACGGCCCGTCCTGCATCTCGACGAGGGCCAGCTCACGCAGAGGGCGGCCTACGGCGCCGAGCCTGCATGACCGCCTTCGATCCGGTCCGCTGGCGCCCGGCGCCGCTGCTGCCGGAGGCCGACGTGCGCGATGGCGCGCTGCTGTTCGTGGTGGCGGTGCTCTGCTTTCTGGCCTGCCTGACCGCGATCGGCGTGATCGCCTCGGATCGGGCCGCGCGCGGCTGGATCGGCCAGCTGGGCGGGGAGGCGACGGTGATCGTCCGGCCCACACGCGGCGAGACGCCGGATGCGGCCGCCGCGCGGGCGGCCGAAGCGCTGGCGGGGACTCCCGGCGTGGCCGAAGCGCGGGCGCTCGAACCTGCCAAGGCCTACGACCTGATCCGGCCCTGGCTTGGCGACATCAGCGACCTCGAAGACCTGCCGGTGCCGCGGCTGGTCACCGTGACGCTCGACAGGAAGGCGCCCGCCGACGCCGCACGGCTGACGGCGGCCCTGAAGGCGCAGGACGTCGACGGCGCGGTCGACGATCACAGCCTCTGGATCCGCGGCGTGAAGCGCTCGGCCAACCTGGCGCGGGGATTGGGCGCCGGCATCTTCCTGCTGATCGCCGCAGCGGCCGCCGCGGTGGTCGCCTTCGCCACGCGGGCGGGGCTCGCAGCGCGTCACGACGTGGTCGAGGTGCTGCACCTTTCGGGCGCCGGCGACGACTTCATCGCCGGTCTGTTCCAGGCCCGGTTCGCGCGCATGGCTGCGGTGGGGGGCCTCGCCGGGGCGGGCGCGGCGGCCCTGGTCGGCGCAGCCCTCCGGCTGGCGGGCGGCCCGCAGGGCGTGACGCCGGCGCTGCCGGTCTCTTGGGTTGATCTCCTGGCCGTGCTGCCCTGCCCGCTGGCGGCGGCCATGGTCGCCGCCGCCGCCGCCCGGTTCACCGCCGCCGGGCTGATCCGGGCGCTCGAATGAGGAGCGTCGCGGCCTTCCTGGTGCTGGCGCTGATCTGGACGTCGGGCCTCTTGGCCTTCGCCGCCCGGGTGCAGCAGTCGACGCCCGCCCCGGAGCCGCAGGTCGCCGACGGCATCGTCGTCCTGACGGGCGCGTCGTCCAGCGAGCGGATCGCGGCCGGCGTCGACCTGCTCTCCAACGGCTTCGGCAAGCGCGTGCTGGTCTCGGGCGTCAATCGCGAAGCGAGCCGCGAGGACATCCGCCACGTCTCGGGCGCCGTGAAGCGGCTCTACGACTGCTGTGTCGATCTGGGCTTCACCGCCGCCACCACCGTCGGCAACGCCCGCGAGACCGCCGACTGGGTGAAGGCGATGCGGTTCAAAAGCCTGATCGTGGTGACGGCGGACTACCACATGCCCCGCGCCATGCTCGAGCTGAAGGCGGTGCTGGGTCCGCAACACGTGTCGCTGCAGACCGTGCCGGTCGCCACCTCGGCGCTCAACGCCCGGCGCTGGTGGCGCTCGCCGACCGCCGCGCGGTTGATGGTGGTGGAATATTGCAAGTATCTGGCGATCCTCGGCCGCGAGCTCGTCCTGAGTCTCGGTCCCCGTGACCGGGGCGGACCCGCGGCGCCACGGAAGGCCTGATCCTTGATCGTCATCCGCTCGCTTCTCTACGTGGCGCTGTTCTACCTCTGGACCGCGCTCGTGGCCGTCGTCTGCACGCCGATCCTGCTCGGACCGTCGAACTGGACGCTGGCGATGTTCCACCTCTGGGGCCGCGGCGTCGTGCGGCTGCTGGTGGTCTGCGGCGTGCGCGTGGAGGTGCGCGGACGCGAGCACATTCCGACCGGCCCGGCGCTGGTCGCGCCGAAGCACCAGTGCATGCTGGACGTCTTCGCCCAGTTCACCTGGCTGCCGGCTTCGGTGTTCGTCATGAAGAAGGAGCTCAACTGGATCCCGTGGTTCGGCTGGTACGCGGCCAAGGTCGGCACCATCGACATCGACCGCGGGGCCGGCGCGAGCGCGCTCAAGCAGATGGTCCGCGAGGCCAAGGCGCTGTTCGCCCGGGGACGCCAGGTGGTGATCTTTCCGGAAGGCCACCGCGGCGAGCCGGGGATCGCCGGCGAGTACAAGCCAGGCGTCGCGGCGCTCTATCGCGAGCTCGCGGTGCCGGTCCACCCGGTGGCGACGAACTCGGGCGTCCACTGGCCGGCGCACGGCCTGATCCGCCGTCCCGGAACGATCGTCTTCGAGTACCTCGAACCCATTCCGCCGGGCCTGAAACGTGCGGAGTTCATGCGCATGCTGGAGGCCCGGATCGAGACGGCGTCCAACAAGCTGCTGACGGTGTAGTCCCCGGCTCAACGCAGGGACTTGAGCTCCCGCGCCTCGACCAGGCCCAGGAGCGTCTCCATCGCATGATCGCGCACGCCCGCTTCGCGCAGGTGATGGATCAGGTCGCGCAGGTAATCGACGTTGCGGCCGGAGACGCCGCTGGCGCCGGCGATCAACTGGGCTTGATGCTCCAGGCTGAGCGCGCCGGCCCACTGCGCGTGGCGGACGTCTGAGAAGAACACCAGCGCCTCGACGCGGCGGCCATCGGCGAGCCGCACGTGCCGGGTGGTCTCGAAGTAGGTCTCGGTCGGCTGCTCGCGCTCGCGCAGGTAGGCGTAGGCGACCGCCCAGTCGGCCTCGGCCACGCGGTAGGCCGTCCCGCGCGTCGCCCCGCCGGGCGCGAGGCCCAGCACCAGGCCCGGGCGCTCGTAGGTGCCGCGGTGATGCACCGAATAGATGCAGAAGGCGCGGCGGCGTCCGTGTAGGGTGGCGGCCGTTCGCTCCACGTAGGGAAAGTCCGGCCGCCACATCAGCGAGCCATAGCCGAACACCCATCGCTCGCCAGCCATCCGCCGCGCCCGCACCGCCGAAGCCCTGACGCATGTCTCTGCCCGATCCCGCCCCCGCCCGCAAACCGAGCCGCCTGGGCCTCTATGCGCCGATCGCGATCCTGCTGGCCCTGATCGCGGCCTGGTCGATCGCCTGGTTCGCGGCGCGCAGCCAGGCGCAAACGCGGATGGATGCGGCCGTGGCCGGACTGGAGCAGTCGGGATACCGGATCGGCTGGAGGCGGCGCGAGATCGGCGGCTATCCGTTCCGGATCGACGTCACGCTCAGCGACTTCGAGGTGCGCGGGCCCTCCGGCTGGGGGCTCTCCGCGCCGACGCTGGAAGGCGAGGCCTATCTCCTGTCGGTGACGCATTGGATATTCGCCGCGCCGGCCGGGCTCACCTTCGTGCGGCCGGAAGCCGGTCCGGTCGCGGTCAGCGGCAAGCTGATCCGGGCGAGCCTCAGCCACTTCGACCAGCGGCCGCCGAGCTTCGATCTCGAAGGCGTCGGCCTGGCCTTCCAGCCGGCCCCGGGCGGGCAGCCGTTCGCGCTCTCGGCCGCCGACCGCGTGGAGTTCCACCTGCGCGCCGGTCCGGACGACCAGGGCGGGGTGTTCCTGGAGGTCGAGAAGGGCAAGGCGCGGCTCGCCGGCCTATTCGCGCGCATCGCCGGCGGCAAGCCGATCTCGATCGTCTGGAACTCGACGCTCTCGAAGATGAGCGCCTTCACCGGCAAGGACTGGCCCGCGGCCGTGCGTCACTGGGCGGACGCCGGCGGCCAGATGACCGTCCGGCAGGCGGGCGTCACCGCCGGCGAGGCGCTGATCGGCTGCAACGCGGGCACGCTGAGCGTCGGCGCCGACGGGCGGCTGCAGGGCGTGCTGGACGTGACGCTGCGCCAGGCCCCGCGGGCGCTGGGCGCCATGGGCGAGAGCGGGGTGCTGCCGCGCGAGACGGCCGACGCCGCCGCCGCGGTCGCCCGAGCCCGCGAAGGCGCGGATCATGCCGCTCGGGCCACCCTGGATTTCCAGGCCGGGCGGACGACCCTCGGGCCGGTCTCGATCGGGCCTGCGCCGAAGGTCTACGATACGCGCTGATCTATGGGGCCAGCAGGCCCGTGCCGACGCCGCCGCTTTTGGCCTGCACCAGCAGACCGTTGCGCACGCGCTTGACGCCCAGCACTGCGGCGGCGACCTGCTCGGCCTGCCGGCAATCGGTTTCCGACCAGACGACGCCGCTCAGGCGGACCTCGCCGTGGTCGGAGGTGACTGCGATGTCGGAGGCGTCGAACCCGGGCGCGTGTCGCAGCCGATCCAGGACCTCCAACCGGATCCGAAGATCGGACGTGGGATATATCGGCTCGGGCATCACGCGCACCTCCGTACAGACACTTCTCCACCAGCTCCTCGATCCTACGCCGCTTGCCAGCTTCACCGGGCTCACAGCTTCGCGACTGACGCAACGTAAAGCGCAACTCGTGCGAAAACATGGCATGGCCTCGCTCTACGAACGCGTCGTGCTGCCCAAGATCCTCACCTGGGCCTGCTCGCAGAACCCCATCTTGCGCCAGCGGCAAAAGGTGGTTCCCGCCGCCGAGGGCCGCGTCCTCGAGCTCGGCGTCGGCATGGGATACAATCTGCGCCACTACGATCCGGAGAAGGTCACCTCGATCACCGGCATCGACCCCTCGCCCGAGCTACGCGCGATCGCCAGCCGGGCCGAGCGCGACCCGCGTCTCGAGGTCCGCGTCGAGGACGCGACCGCCGAGGCGCTGCCGTTCGATGACGCGAGCTTCGACAGCGTGGTCTGCACCTACACCCTCTGCTCGGTCTGCACGCCCATGGCGGCCCTGTCGGAGGCGCGGCGGGTCTTGAAGCCGGGCGGCCGGTTCCTGTTCTGCGAGCATGGGCTATCCCCCGACCCGGGCGTCGCCAAGTGGCAGCGGCGAATCGATCCTGTCTGGTCGAAGCTGCTCGGCGGCTGCCACATCAACCGCCCGGTCCGCGGCGCCCTGGAGGCGGCCGGCTTCCGCACGGAGCAGGTGGAGACCATGTACCTTCCGAAGATGCCGCGGATCGCCGCCTGGAACGAGTGGGGCGCGGCGCGACCTTGAGGCCGGGGCGGCGCCGTCGCCGCGCGCCTCCCGCTGGTGTATGGGTTGCGCCCTCCACGCCCGCTCCGATCGAAGGTCCCTCGTTGGTCAAGCGCGTCCAGAAGCTCCGATCCCGCACGCCGGCCACGCCGCCCAGCGAAGGACCCGTCGCTGTCGTCGCGCGCAGCGACGCCGATCGCGCCATGGCGCTCCTGGAGCACGGCCACGTGCTGGTGCTGCCGGACCTGACGTTCGACGTGAGCGGGGCCGCCGATGTCATCTACGCCGACGTCTCCGACGCAGGCGTGAAGAACGTCAGTTACAATCCGGCGAACGGCGAGTTGAAGGGCACGCCGCTCGACGGGACGGCGCGCGAACGGCTGGCCGACGCGGTCGCCCGCTATTCCGATTGGGCCGAGGCCCTGGTGCGCGAGCTCCTGCCCGCCTACGCCAAGGGCCTGGAGAAGG
>Ga0207695_10010024_pt1 | contig 11634 bp, 10 predicted proteins | sample KBSC54metaG_FD_184354 | JGI IMG/M metagenome (GOLD analysis project Ga0207695, IMG submission 184354) | Corn rhizosphere microbial communities from Kellogg Biological Station, Michigan, USA - KBS C5-4 metaG (SPAdes) (version 2) | ecosystem: Host-associated > Plants > Roots > Rhizosphere > Soil... | reverse complement strand
GACTGCCTCACCATCGCCCGTTCCAAGGCGCTCGCTGCCCATCTCGAGAGCCAGCGCCGACCGAAACCCCCCGCGTCCCCGCCCGGGCAGCTACGCCTGGCCCGACCTGCGCCGCGCCATCGAGGCCGGGTACGCAGCGGGCGCGACCCCCGGGGAGATCGCGCCCGCCGTGCCGCCGCACCATCCAGCGCTGGCACGCCCAGCGCCGGTGGCTGGTCAGGCCGCCCTAGAACCCCATGCCCGGCCGCATGTCGTTCGCGGTCGCCGCGTTCCCGAGGAACGTGGTGATCCCGAGCGCCTCTTCGGCCGAGCGGAGCATGGAGTAATGCGTGTAGAACGTGGGGTCGGCGACCGGCTGTACGCCGGCGGCGACCGCGATCGTCATGACCTGGCACGACGGGTCGGTGTTCGCCGGGTCGGCGCAGTCCTCGCCGGGCGTGCCGCCCTGGCCCTCGTCGAACGTGACGAAGATCAGCGTCTGACCCGCCTGGTAGTCGGGCGTCGCCTGGATCGCCTGGATCGTCCCCGAGAGCCACGCGTCCATCGACTGCGTGAACGCGGTCGGGTCGCTGGCGCCGGTGCAGCCCGTCTGCCAGTGGTGGTTGTGGCACTGGTTCGGCGTGATCCACGTGAAGGCGGCCGTCGGCAGCGCCGTCGCGCCGGCATCGGACGGATCCATCGGCAGGTCGTTCACCAGGCAGTCGCCGGCGATCGCCGGATACCAGAAGGCCGGATCGTGCCCGTGCTTGTAGTGCGGGCCCTTGCCGCCGCAGTTCGAGCCCATCGACTCCTCGAGGTCGTTCCACGACGACACCTGCTCGTAGATCGACGGGTTCGTGCCCTGCTGGTCGGTCGCCGTCGTGAACCCGGACGTCGCCGCCATGTAGTTCGGCTGGCTGGGATGGGTCTCGTTGTGGAAGTTGGTCGCGAGCGCGCACTCCGACGCGAGCTGGTTCAGGTAGGGCGCGTCCGGGTTGCCGATCGCGTCGGCGTAGGCGAGGTTCTCCTCCATGATCACGACGACGTGCGTGTAGGTCGGCGGCGGCGGGCCCGGCAGGAGCCCGCACGGATCGGGCGCCGGGGTGGTCTCGTGCGGAACGGCGGCGACGGCCGATGCGCCTGACGGCACGAGCACAGCCGCGCCCGCGAGGACGACGACGCCCAGCCACCGCGCTCTTCGCAGCAACGTGCCCATGGCCGAGACTTTACCGGATATTGCGGCGATGCGTGTCATCTCACAGAAAGTTGATGCCTGCGTTGTGGAAACACCGGCACTCGACCACGGTTGGACCGAGGCTCGACGGCTCAGGCGTTCCGGCGGCACCGCGCCTCGCGGCTCGTGCGCCGAGCGCCACCAGCTGGCCGGCCGCCTCGGCTAGCTCGCGAGCCGCCGCTCCATCACCCGCCGTCCGACGTCGGCGGCCACCACGAGCGCGATCGAGAAGGTGACCACGATCGCCCCGAGCGCGATCACCTGCGGCTCGAGCGCGGGCGTGCGCGTGCCGGAGTAGAGGAACACCGGGTACGTCGGCGAGCTCGGCGGCGCCAGGAACGAGGCGATCGCGAACTCGTCGAACGAGATCGTGAAGCAGATGAGCGCGCTCGAGATCAGCGCCGGCACGATCAGCGGCAGCGTCACCAGCACGAACGCCCGGACGGTGTCCGCGCCCAGATCGCGGGCGGCCTCGACGATCGACTCGTCGAGCGTCCGCAGTCGGGGCACGATGACGAGCAGCGAGTACGGCAACGAGATCACGATGTGGCCGGCCAGCACGGCGGCCAGCGACGCCTGGTAGCCGAGCTCGTGGATCACGATCACCATCCCGATCGCGAGCACGATGTAGGGCACGACCAGCGGCAGCAGGAGGAGCGTCGTCCACACCGAGCGCAGGAACAGGCGCCTGCCGGTGACGGCGAGCGCCGCCAGGAGCCCGAGCAGGCTGGCGGCGATGCCGTTCAGGAGCGCCAGCCAGGCGCTGCGCTTGAGCGCGCCGGTCAGGTCGGTGTTCGCGAACGCGGCGTGGAACCACTTGGTCGTGAACCCCGAGAGCGGCAGCGCCGGGATGTACGCGTCGTTGAACGCGAACACCACCAGCACGACAAGTGGCACGTACAGGAACACGACCATGAGCCAGAAGTAGCCGCCCAGGATCACCTTGCCGAGACGGCCGGCGGCGGCGTTCACGAGTTCGCCTCGCGCAGGTCGGTGGCGAGGAACCGCCCGAACACGAGCAGCATCACGAACACCACCGCCACCAGCCACAGCGCCAGCACCGCCCCGTAGTTCCAGTTCGGCGTGTCCTGGAAGAACGACTGGATCGAGTTGCCGAACATCTGGCTGCCCGGGCCGCCGACCAAGAGCGGCGTGATGAACTCGCCGGTGGTCGGGATCAGGACGAACACGAACCCGGCGATCACCCCCGGCAGGCTCAGCGGCAGCGTCACCCGGAAGAAGGTCGCGAGCCGGCCGGCGCCCAGATCCTGGGCCGCCTCGAGCAGGTGCGTGTCGAGCCGGTCGAGCAGCACGAAGATCGGCACGGCCACGAACGGCACCCACGAGTAGAAGAGGACGAGGCCGACCGAGAACTTCGAGTAGATCAGCCACGGCACGCCGTCACCGTGCGAGCGCAGGTGCAGATCCCAGATCGCCGTGTTGATGACGCCGTTGTTCGAGAGCATGATCTTCCAGGCGATCACCCGCAGCAGGTAGCTCGTGAAGAACGGCGCCAGCATCAGGAGCAGCAGCGTGTAGCGGGAGCGGCGGGCGCCGAACGCGAGGAAGTAGGCCAGCGGGTACGCGGCCGCCACCGCCACGAGCGAGACCACGACGGTGATCACCATCGACACCTCGAAGCGGTGCCAGAACGGGTTGGGGAACTTTCCCTCCGACGGCGGCAGGAAGTCCTTCCACATCGACCAGGTGAACTTGGTCGGCGTGAACGGCAGGTTCGTCTTGACGTCGACGCTGTAGAGCGCGATCAGGACGATCGGCGCCACCATCACCGCCAGCACGATCACGACGGGCGGCACGATCAGGAAGCCGCGCCCGGCGCGCATGCGCGGCCGCCGCCGCGGGCCCTCGGCGATCTCCCGGCCGGTCACCCCGATCTCGAGCCGACCCGTTCCGGCCTCATCAGGCGGACGCGGTCACCTCTTCCCACGCCTGCTGGACGGCGGCCTCGTTCGGCTCCCACGACTGCAGGTGCACGTCGGCCGAGGCGAGCACGTTCGGGTTGCCGATGTCGAGCGACGTGGCGACCGCCTTGTCCTGGATCTCGCTCGGCTTGATCGTCGCGTCGGCGCTGCCGTAGTAGAAGTAGTTCGTGAGGCTCAGGCAGGACTTGTGGTTGATGTAGGACTCGACGTAGTCGTGGGCGTGGTAGTAGTTCTTCGTGTCCTTGCCGAGCATGAAGCCGCAGTACCAGCCGAGCCGGCCCTGGCTGGGCTTCATGTAGGCCATCGGGATGCCCTTGCTCTTCGCGTAGACCCACTGGTCCTGCCAGCTGTAGGCAACCCAGACGTCGCCGTTCTGGAGCGCGGGCTGGAGGTCGGTGTACTCGCTCGACCACAGGAACTTGTTCAGCGGGTACTGCTCGATGAGCGCGTTCTTCGCGTTCGTCAGCTGGTCGTTGCTCAGGTGGTCCATGGCGTGGCCGCCATAGCCGAGCTTGAGCGCCGCGATCTCGAAGTTCGTGGTGTTGCCGTTCCACATCGAGATGCGGCCCTTGTACTTGGGGTTCCAGAAGAGCTCCCAGCCGGTGGCGTCGGCCGGATCGACCTTGTCGGTGCGGTAGATGACGCTGCCGTAGCCCCAATCCCAGGGGATGAAGTACTGCTGGCCGTTCACCTGGCCGCCCTTGACGAGCGCCGGGTTCAGGTTCGCGAAGCTCGGCAGGAGCTTGGTGTCCCACGGCTGGACGAGCCCGTCCTGGACGTAGTCCTGGAGGTTCTCGATGCAGGGGTGGATCACGTCGAACTGCTGGCCGGAGCGGACCTTGTTCAGCGCCTCGCTGTCGTTCACGATCAGGCTGTACGTGATCCCGTCGGCGCCGAACTTCTTCGTGTACTCCTCGCCGGCGCTGAGCCCGCCGGCCTTCTTGTTGGTCGGCGTGCCGAACGCCTGGTAGCCATCCCACTCCAGGATGGAGAGGTTGCCGGGCTCCTTCGCGATTGAGGGGCGCTTGACCGACGACGCCGCCGGGCTGCCGCCCGAGTTCGACGACCCACAGCCGCCGAGAAGCACCGCGCCGCCGAGTCCCGCGGCGCCCATGAGAAACGACCTGCGATCCATCGAAGACACGATTTTGCCTCACCTTTCGTCCAGCGGGATGGATGACCCTACCGGTAATCTGGGCGTGAGTCCAGAGCCGGATCGCATGTTCCAGCCATTGCCCAAACGCTCCTGCACGTGGTGTGTCGTGCTCGCCACAATCGCCCTCTGCGGGTGCGGCGGCTCCTCACCCGCGGCCGCGCCGAAGTCGCCGCCCGTGCTGCCCGCCGCGGCCGTCTCATTCCTCCCGAGCAAGGTGCGCGCGCTGACGGCGACCGACCTGACCCACGAGTCGACGGCGCCGGGGCTCGCCGCGGGCCTCGACCGCTGGGGCTACGTGGCCGGTGCGCAGCGCCTCTTCCAGGGGCAGTCGAAGACGCTCCAGGTGGTCGTCTCGCGGACGCTCGAGTTCCGCTCGCCGGCCGGCGCGGCCGCCTATGTCCGCTACGTGCACGAACAGGCGACTGCCGTGTTCGGCGCGGTGCCGACGCAGGTCCCGCTCGTCGCCGGTCCGCGGCGCGGCTGGACGATCACGCTCGCGCCCTGCGCCTGCCACATGGCCAGCCCGGCCCTCGTCGGCGTCGCCAGCGCCGGCCGGCGGGTGAGCTGGCTCGAGGTGAACGGCCCGACCGCGTCGGTCGACGCGCTGACGCGCCTCCTCGCCCAGGCCCCCTGAGACAGCTCCGCCACGCCGCGAGACAAGTGTGTCACAAGTCTTGCGAGTAAATTAGAGCACGTGGATACTTTCGCAAGGCCACGGATCGAAGAGAGGCGCAGGGTCTTCGCGGCGCCAGGGCAGGTGGCGAAAACGCGAAATTGGAGGAAGCAACGTGAGGGTGTTTGGACGTAAACGCGCTGCGGCAATGGCCGTGGTGTTCGCGGCGCTCGCGGCCGCGCCGGTCGCCAACGCGGCCGTGATGCAGCAGCGGCCCGCGTCGTCGTACCAGGCGAACGGCACCGTACGCAAGATCATCGTCGTGGGGAACACGGCCTATCTCGGCGGCGATTTCACCGCCATGATCCCGAGCGGCGGCGGCACGGCCTTCACCCGCAACCACGCGGCCGCCGTCGACATGACCACGGGCGCCCTGCTGCCGTGGAACCCGAACGTCAACGGCACCGTGCGCGCGCTGCTTGCGAGCGGCGGCAACGTCTACCTCGGGGGCTCGTTCACGACGGTCGGCGGTGCGGCGCACAAGAACATGGTCGAGGTCGACGGCACGACCGGCGCGCCGATCGCGGCCTTCGCCAACACCACCCGCCCGAACAAGATGGTGCGGGCCTTCGTGCAGATCGGCAACAGCCTCTACGTCGGCGGGGCTTTCACCAGCCCGCGGTCGTTCCTCATGGAGGTCAACGCCACCAACAACACGTACATCCCGACGTGGGCGCCCGTCGTCGACGGCGAGGTGCACGCGCTCGCCACCGACTCCACCGGCTCGCGCATCGTCGAGGGCGGATTCCAGCAGTGCGCCATCGGGTCCGGCTGTGACGGCCGTATCGCCGTCGGCGCCGTGACCACGACCGACGGCTCGTTCCTCCCGTTCGTCTACCACGGCCCGCCGACGTTCATCCCGCCCCCGGGCTTCCCGTACCGGCCGTTCCAGTCGCTCGCGTTCACGACCGACGGGGACACGCTGTTCCTCTCGGGTTCCGGCAACGGCGGCACGATGCTCTCCATCAACATGGAGGACGGCAACGTCAACTGGCGCGCCGGCTTCAACGGCAACGTGGTCGGCGTCGGCGTCACCGACGGCGTCGTCTACGTCGGCGGCCATTACACCGACTACTGCGGCCCGATCCAGGGCAACAACTTCGTCTGCGCCGGCCTGCCCGGCTCCGCGGCCCGCGACAAGCTGTCCGCGTTCGACGAGACCACGGGCGCCATCTTCCCGTGGGATCCGTCGGCGAACACCAACCTCGGCATCGAGGCGGTCGCCGCCGGCGGCAACCGGCTCGCGATCGGCGGCGAGTTCACCCGCGTCGGCGGTGTGGATCAGCAGCACTTCGCCCGCTTCACCGAGTAGCGCCAACCATCGACCGCCATCTCACCCGCTACGGGGCGAGGTGGCGGTCGAGCCATGCCCGCATCCGCTCGATCCCGTCGAGCACGTGGGCGCGCTCCCGCCACCCGTGGCCCTCGCGGGCGTAGACGACCAGCTCGGTCTCGACGCCCTCCGCCGCGAGCGCCTGGTAGAGCTCCTGGCCCTGCGAGAGCGGGACGCACAGGTCGAGCTCGCCGTGCATGACCAGCGTCGGCGTCTTCACCCGGCGCACGTGCGCGATCGGTGAGCGGTTGAAGTAGTCGCCGGTCTGGTCGTACGGATCGGCGTCCAGGAAGAGCTCGTCGAAGCGGCCGATGTTCGTCGTGTTGTGGAAGGACAGCCAGTTCGTGACGGCGGCCATCGGCACCGCGGCGCGGAAGCGGTCGGTCTGGGTGATGGCCCATGCGGACATGAACCCGCCGTAGCTCGTCCCGACGATCGCGACCCGGTTGCCATCGGCCGTGCCGTCGGCGACGACCGCCTCGACGCCCGCGAGGATGTCGCCCAGGTCGCCCCCGCCCATGTCGCCCAGGTTGGCGCGGGCGAAGGCCTGGCCGCGCCCGGAGCTGCCGCGCGGATTGGGCAGCAGGATCGCGTAGCCGGCCTCGAGCATCCCGGCCACGCGCGCGCCTGGATGCGAGCAGTCGTACGAGTCGGTGGGGCCGCCGTGCACCCAGACGACGAGCGGGAACGGCGCCGCACCGGACGGTGTCAGGAGCAGGCCCTCGATCTCGAGGTCGTCCGACGCCCACGTGCGCCGGGCGCACGCACCGGCGACCGCCGCCGGCTCGGCGTTGAGCTGCGAGAGCGGCCGCCAGCCCGCGCCGGGATCGGCCACGGCGAGCGCGCGCAGCTCCGGGCCGCTCCGCCACGAGCTGTGCGCCGCCGCGAGCACGGTGCCATCCGGCGAGGGCGATGCGGCGGGCACCCAGCCGGAGAGCAGCGACTCGTCGCCGCTCCAGAGCACCTCGGCGCCGCCGTCGAGGCCGATCGTGCCGACGGCGTGCGCCAGCCCGCGCGCGCCCGCGAACCAGAGCGTGCGCTCGTCCCGCCACGCCAGGCAGCCGGCGTCGATCTCGGGCGCGAGCACCCTGGCCTCGCCGCCGGCGGTCGCGACCACGGTCGTCTCCCCGAGCAGGATGCCGCGGTCGGAGCAGAAGCCCTCGACGAACGCGACGGCGCCTCCGTCCGGCGAAAGGGTGGGGTGGGCGATCTGCATCGCCGGCTCGTGCAGCGTCCGCGCCGCGCCGGTCTCGAGGTCGATGGCGACGAGCCGGGCGCGGTACCAGCCGCTCTCGGATGGATCCTCGCCGGCGACGGCGGCGACCTCGCCGCCGCGCCAGTCGAGCTCCCAGACGTTCAGGCCGTCGGGGCCGACGCGGGTCGTCTCGCCGGTGGCGAGGTCGATCGTGTAGAGCCGGCGCCAGTGCTCGGCGGGCCGGGTGACCTTCGGGTCGCCGTCCCCGGCGTCGATCCGCGTGGCCGAGTCGGCTCCGGCCCGGTCCGAGCCGGGATCGGCCGCAAGAACGAGGAGCCGCGAGCCGTCCGGCGAGAAGCGCACGTCCTCTGCCGATCCCTCGAGCGTGCCGACGGGGCGGGCGTCGCCGTCGTCGAGCAGGTGGACGGCGGCGCGGCCGGCGTGGTCGCGGTCGGACAGGAACGCAAGCCGGCGGCCGTCCGGCGACCAGCGCGGCGACGTGTCCGATCGCGGGCCGTGGGTCGCCTCGCGGGCGCCCGAGCCGTCGGCCGCGGCGACCCAGATGCGGCTCGCGACGCCCTCCTCGGGGCGGCTGAAGCTCTCCTGGACGCTGAACGCGACCCGCGTACCGTCCGGCGAGAACGCCGGCTGCGACGGGTGCAGGAGGTCGAGGAGCCGCTCGGCGATCACGCCGGCGATCCTACTGGAGCCGTGCCCGCGTCAGCCCGAGCAGGACGGGTCACGGCGCCACGACGTGAGCCCGCAGCTCGCTCGAGTTGAACCAGCCGTTCGTGTAGACGACGCTCAGCACCGAGCGGAACCAGCTGGGGCGCAGCGTGTGCACCCGCACGTCGATCGCGCAGCTCGCGCGAGCCCGGAGCACGAGGCCGGGCTTGCACCGCGGCTGGCCGGAGTCGGCCAGAAGCTGCGTGTTCGCCGCGAGGGTGAACACGTAGCCGCCCGAGCCGCTGATGTCGACCGTGTCGATCATCCGCCGTGCGCCGGTGCCGTTGTGAAGCGTGATCAGCCTGTCGGGGTGCTCGCCGCTCACGACGGTGCCGTAGTACACGTGCGCGGGCTGCATCGAGTTCCTGGCGTTCGCATACGCCGCGGCTGCGACGACGAGCACGGCGGCGACGACCGTCGCCGCGATGAGCTTGCGGTGTCTCATCCATCCCCTCCCTGGGATTGGGGTATCGGGCCCGTTCGGGCGCCGCGCACCTGCCGTACTCATGGCGAGCGCCGAACGACTGATCGTCCGGATGTCCGATCATCCGGCCCGCCGACTTCGCGGCGTCGTCGCGCCTGACCGGGACGTCCCGCGCCGGAGCGCCGTCATCCCGAGTCCGCCGAGGCCGTCGTCGTCAGCACAGGGCCGATCCGGTGAAGCGGGCAGTGTGCCACCCTCCGATGGCAGCCGCAAGCTGACAGATTCTGCGACGGCCCTTGAACCGCCCTTGTCACAGGTGTACCTTTTCCCTGCTGATGCGCAGGTGGAGGATTCTCATCGGGATCGTCACGGTCGCCGCGGTGGGCGCGGCCTTCGCCGCTCCTGCCTCCGCCCGCTCGCCGAGCAACGCGAACATCACCTTCCGGGTCGGCTCCACGGTGACCGAGCCGAACCCCGGGACGATCGTCGCGCACGCCATCCTCACGTGGACGCCGGGCGCGAGCAACGTCGGCGCGAGCTGCTGCACGAATGACATCCAGGACGCGTCCGCCGACACCTTCCTCGCCGAGACGACGGCCAACCGCTACCCGTTCATGTGGAACAGCGACGACGCCAAGAGCTTCGAGATCGACTCGTACGACTCGCGCGGCTTCTACGTCGGAAGCGCGTTCACGAACGCGCCCACCTACGTGTCGCTGTTCGGCGAGGCCGACGACGCGTTCGGCACATACTCGGGCCGGTGGTTCACGCAGACGACCACGAACGCCCTCGACGGCTCGCTGCACTACTCGACGGCGAAGGGGGCGAGCGTCACATTCGCAGCCGGCGTGCGCACCCTCGGCTGGATCACGGCGGTCGGCCCGTCGCACGGATCGGCGCAGGTGTACGTCGACGGCCACCTGGCGCAGACCGTCTCGACCCATGCGACCCGCAACGGCTATCGGCGGATCGCCTTCGCCCGGGCCTGGTTCGCGGGTCCGGCAGACCCGACCCATACCATCATGATCGTGAACGCGGGCACCGCCGGCCACAGCCGGGTCGACGTCGACGGCTTCATCAACGTCACCGAGGACTGAGGCGCCCGGCTCCGACGTCGAGGTGGTGGTTGTCGGCGGCGGCATCGCCGGGCTCTCGGCGGCCTGGGAGTTGCGAGACCGCGACGTCCTCGTGCTGGAGGCCGAGGACCGGGTCGGCGGCCGGCTCATGTCGGAGCCGCGCGGGCGCTACTGGCTGAACTTCGGCGGCCACGTCCTCGCCGGCGAGGACTCGGCCACCGGCCGGCTGCTGACCGCGACCGGCGTCGAGGCGGCGCCCGTCCCCGGCGTCCTGACGGCGCTTGCCATGAACGGGCGTGTGCTCGCGGGCGGGCGGGTCGAGACCTATCCGCTGCGGCTGCAGCTGACCCGGTCGGAGCGGCTCGCGCTGATGCGGGCCGGCGCGCGGGTGCGGCTGGCCGTGCTCGAGTACGGCCGCGTCTCCCGCCGCCGTGCCGGCGAGTCCGAGGCCGACCGGCGGGCGCGCGTGCTCGCCTATCGCGACGACCGCACCTTCGCCGCGTTCCTCGGCGAGGTGCCCGCCGAGGTCGACGCGATCTTCCGGCCGACGATCCAGCGCTCCTCCGGGGAGCCCGAGCAGGTGTCGGCCGGCTACGGGATCGGCTATTTCCAGCTCGTCTGGGATCGCAGGGGCGGTCTGACCCGCAACGTGCTCGGCGGCTCTGCCCGGCTGCCCGACGCGATCGCCGATGCCCTCGGTGAGCGCGTCCGCACGGGCGCGCGGGTCGAGCGGGTCGTCGCCGCCGGCAAGGGGGTGACCGTGGCCGTGGGCGACGACGAGATCCGGGCCCGGTTCGCCGTCGTGGCGGCGCCGGCATACGCCGCCCGCGAGCTCTTGGAGGGCGTCCCGGCCGAGACGGCCGAGGCGCTCGGCCGGGTCGCATATGGCCCCTACGTCGTCGGCGCCCTCCTGACCGACGAGCCGGGGCCGATGCCCTACGACGGCATCTACGCCGCGGCGACGCCGAAGACGTCCTTCAACATGCTCTTCAACACCGCGAACGTGACCCGCGGCCCGGGCCCGCGCGAGCCCGGCGGCACGCTCATGGTGTACTCGGCCGCCGGGCTGGCCGGCGCGCTGGCCGACCGCGACGACGAGGACGTCGCCCGCATCTACGCCGACGATGTCGCCCGCATCTTCCCCGCGGTCGCCGGCCACATCCGCGAGGTGAAGATCCGCCGCTGGCCGCACGGGCTGCCGCATCCCCGGCCCGGTCGCCACCTGCTCCAGCCCGCGCTCGAGCGACCGCTCGGAAACGTCTTCCTGGCGGGCGACTACCTGGGTACGACCTACGTCGACACCGCCGTGACGACCGGCACGGCCGCGGCCCACGAGATCCGCCGCCGCCTGCACGGATAACCGGGGCCAGGCCCCGAATAAACGGGGCCTGGCCCCGGTTCTCGGTCAGATGGTCGCGCCGCCGTCGACGACCAGCGTGTGGCCGGTGACGTAGTCCGACGCCGGCGACGCCAGGTAGGCGATCGCGCCCTTCAGGTCGGAGTCGCCGCCGTAGCGGCGCATGGGGATCCCGGCGGTCAGCCGGTCGCCCGCCCGGTCGAGCACCGGCTGGGAGAGGTCGGTCGGAAACCAGCCCGGGGCGATCGCGTTCACCGCGATCCCGTGGCGCGCCCACTTGGTCGCCAGGTCGCGGGTGAACGCGACCACGGCGCCCTTGGTCGTGCTGTAGGCGATGGCGTCGAGCTCCTCGGGCGGCTGGCCGCGCAGCCCCGTGATGGACGCGATGTTCACGATCTTGCCGCCGCCCTGCCCGATCATCACCCGGCCGACCGCCTGGCTGCACAGGAAGACGCCGGTCAGGTTCACGTCGACCACCTTCTGCCAGCCGCGCAGCGGCGTGTCCTCGACCGGGTCGGCCCAGGCAGTGCCGGCGTTG
>Ga0207695_10010023_pt1 | contig 11634 bp, 10 predicted proteins | sample KBSC54metaG_FD_184354 | JGI IMG/M metagenome (GOLD analysis project Ga0207695, IMG submission 184354) | Corn rhizosphere microbial communities from Kellogg Biological Station, Michigan, USA - KBS C5-4 metaG (SPAdes) (version 2) | ecosystem: Host-associated > Plants > Roots > Rhizosphere > Soil... | reverse complement strand
TTGATGCGGGAAGATTGCCGTGGTGTCGACTACCTTGCCGGTCGCGTCGACCACCGCCACTTTGACGCCGGTACGCAGTCCTGGGTCAAGACCCATGGTAGCGCGTGGACCGGCAGGTGCGGCCAGCAAAAGATCTTTCAAATTGCGGGCGAAGACGTTGATCGCTTCCGCTTCGCTGCGCTCGCGCAGGCCGGTCATCAGTTCTGTATCCAGATGCATGAAGACCTTCACGCGCCACGCCCAGCGCACGGTGTCAGCCAGCCATTTGTCGGCCGGACGGCCCTTGTTGCTCACGCCAAAACGCGCAGCAATGCGGCCTTCGCAGGGATTATGCGGCGCATCCCACTTCGGCTTTTCTTCTTCCGTATCCAGACGCAGGGTTACGGTCAGCATTTCTTCACGGCGGCCGCGGAACAAGGCCAGCGCGCGGTGCGAAGGAATGGTGCCGATGGTTTCGGAATAGTCGAAATAATCGGCAAATTTTTCACCGGCATCTTGCTTGCCTTCCACCACTTTCGACTCGACCACACCATGTTCGGTCAGGTATTCGCGCAGCGATTGCAGCAACGCCGCATCTTCGGAGAAACGCTCCATCAGAATCTGACGCGCGCCGTCCAGCGCAGCCTTGGTATCAGCCACACCAGGATTGTCGCCGTTGTCGGTGGTGAAGGCCGGCTTGAGATACTTGGCGGCTTCTTCTTCCGGATTGAGCATCGGGTCGTTCAGGAGAGCATCGGCCAGTTCCGTCAGACCGGCTTCTGCTGCGATCTGGGCCTTGGTGCGGCGCTTTGGCTTGTACGGCAGGTACAAGTCTTCGAGACGGGTCTTGTCTTCAGCGTGGACGATGGAATCAAGCAGTTCCGGCGTCATCTTGCCTTGCTCTTCGATCGACGCGATGATGGCCGCGCGACGGCTTTCCAGCTCGCGCAGATAGCGCAGGCGCTCTTCCAGCAAGCGCAATTGGATGTCATCCAGCCCGCCGGTGGCTTCCTTGCGGTAACGCGCGATAAACGGCACGGTCGCGCCTTCGTCGAGTAAGGCAATCGCGGCGGCAACCTGCACCGGCTTGGCGACGAGTTCAAGAGCTAAACGTTGTTCGATGGAAGGCAACATGACAATGAAATCCGGGAATTGAAAAACAAGCGTTGGATGATACGCAATTCAACCGCATGCGCCAATCTTGACAGGGCTTATTTCTTGCCAAATAGATGAAATAAATCGCTTGCATCTAGACGCACACTAGGTTTGAGGCGGATTGAGGAGATTTTCTGGCGATTTTTTGACAATACCCAGTCATAAATTTCACACCAATTGGACGAGGGGATTCGATATCCGCGATAATCCCCGCTTTAATGTTATTTTTTATACAGCATGTCTATCCGTCTCATCGTCGGCCTCGGCAATCCCGGCCCGGAATACGAGCAAACCCGGCACAATGCCGGCTTCTGGCTGGTAGACAATCTCGCCGGCAGCACCCGTCTTGCACGCGAGACCCGCTTTAACGCGCTGGCCGCGAAAACATTCATCAGCGGCAATGAAGTCTGGTTGCTCGAACCGCAGACTTTCATGAACCGTTCCGGGCAATCTGTGGGCGCATTGGCTCGCTTTTACAAGATCGCACCGGAAGAAGTGCTGGTTGTGCATGACGAACTCGATATTCCGCCCGGCAGCGCCAAGATCAAGAAAGGCGGCTCCTCCGGCGGACATAACGGCCTCAAGGACATCACCGCCTCGCTCGGCACGCAAGACTACTGGCGCCTGCGCATCGGCATCGGCCATCCGCGCACCATGGGCTTGCAACAGCCTGTCGCCGACTTCGTGCTGCATCGTCCACGCAAGGAAGAACAAGCCTTGATCAATGAGGCCATCGAGAAAAGCCTCGACGCGATTCCATTGCTGTGTGAGGGCAAGTTTGAAGCAGGCATGATGCAGCTGCATACAGCGGCGAAATAGTCTCGCCTCACACGGAACCAGACGCCCAAATAAAAACGCCGGCAGCGTGCATCAAGCAGGCTGCCGGCGTTTTTAACGCTTCAGAAAATTACTTCAATGTAGAAAATTTCTGCTCCAGCGTCTTGGCGTCAATCGCGCCGGGAATACGCGAGCCGTCCGCAAAAATGATGGTCGGCGTGCCGGTGACCTTCATCTTCTGACCCAGCGCCAGCACTTGCTCATGCGGCGCATTGCAGGATGCCGGCGCAGCCGATGCTTCCTTGCCGTTCATCATCCAGTCGCTCCATGCCTTGCTTGGATTGGCGGCGCACCAGATATTGCGCGACTTCTCGATCGAATCCTGCGCCAGGATGTTGTACTGAAAGGTATAGACGGTCACATTGTCGACGTCTTGCAAAGTCTTCTGGAAGCGCTTGCAATAGCCGCAGTTCGGATCTTCAAACACGGCGATGAAACGCTTGCCGTTGCCCTTGACGGTCTTGATCGCCAGGTCCAGTGGCAGGTCGGAGAACTTCACCTTGTTGATCGCCTGAATCTTTTCCTTAGTAAGGTCGCGATAGGTTTGGGAATCGACCACGCGGCCGATGAACAAGTACTGCGCCTTGGCATCCGTGTAAATCACGTCGCCGTCGACCTGCACTTCGTAAAGACCGGAGTATGGCGTCTTGGTCACGGATTCAACCTTGGCGCCTTCGCCGAGACGCGGCTCAATCAGTTTTTTGATATTGGCCTCGGTCGTATCGGCAGCACATGCCGAACCGCCGACACAAGCCAGAAACAATCCGGCAGCGGCCACAACTGCGGAGAGTGCGGCGGGAAGTGCAAAAATCTTTTTCATGTTTATTCCAATGGAAGGACAGTCTCGTTGCAACCGGTTCCGCAGCAATATCTTGTCTGCCGGCCGGCTCATGCAAATTCTGCCCACACTATAAGTTAAATCGATTAAGTACGTTTGCCGAGCGCGTGGGCCATCAAACGCCGCTTTAAGACAGGCAGGTGATTCACCAAGTTCAATCCCAGATTACGCATTACGCGCAAGGGTTCAATATTGGTTTCAAACAGGCGGGCCAGACCGTCTGTCGCCAACTGCATGAGCAAAACTTCTTCCTTGCGGGCGCGTGCATAACGGCCCAACACGCGTGCATCGCCGCAATCACGCTGCGGCTCGCGCCTGCTGATGACGTCAAGCAGCGCGGCAACGTCGGCAAAGCCGAGGTTCATGCCATGTCCGGCCAGCGGATGAATCACATGCGCCGCATCGCCGATGAGCGCGACGCGTGCCGCAGTCATGGCGTGCGGCTTCACCAGCGTCAGCGGAAAATCGCGCACCAGCTCAGGCTTCAGCGGCGTCAGTGCGCCCAGAACGGAACCGGCATATTTGGCCAGATGTTGCGCCAATTGTGCAGCGGACTGACGCAGCAAGGTTTCGGCCAATGCATCCGGCGCCGACCACACCAGCGACACGCGCTGACCCGGCAACGGCAACAAGGCGACAATACCTTCGGCAGCGGTGAACCATTGATAAGCCACACCCTGATGCGCTTTCTCGCATGCAAAATTGGTGACGATGGCACGTTGACCATAGGCGCGATAATCGAGTCCGATGTCGCACTGCCCGCGCACCCACGACTGGCCGCCGTCGGCACCGACCAGCAAAGACGCTTTCAGCACGTCGCCACTTTCCAGTTGCAGCTCAACACCCTGCGCGTCCGTGCGAAGCGAAACAGCGCGACCGTTGGTCACGCGCACATTGGGAGAAAATTTCAGTGCCGCATCAAGCGCGCCATTCAGATTACGGTCTTCAACAATCCAGGCCAGCGCATCGACATGCGCCGAGTACGCATCAAAGCCCAGCTTGCCCGCATGATTGTCGCCATCGCCGAAGACTTCCATACCATCCACGGCAGCGACACGCGATGCATCGAGCGCATCCCAGACCTTGATGGAAGAAAGCAAATCGCGCGCGATCTGATTCACCGCGTAGACACGCACGTCCCAGCTCGCCTGCTCGGCGGTAGTCGCGTGCGACTGAACGGGCGCCAGCAAATTGACACGCAGGCCGGCTTGCGCCAAAGCCAATGCAGCCGTCTTGCCGATCGCACCATTGCCGACGATGCAGATATCGCTGGACTGCGCATCCGTCACCTTGCGAGCGGCGGCCGAAGAGGAATTTAATGTATGACCATTCATGGGAAAGCATTATAAACGGCTTCACGGTATGACCTTCCTTGATCTCCATCACAAGAAACTCAAGGAAATGCCGCATAAATAAAGGGCTCGCAAGCAGGTGACACAGGGAAAACAAATGGACAAACAAACTTTTTATAAAAAAAGTGGAAGCACCCTTTGCATTCCAAAATTATCTTGCTATAATTCGGCCTCTTGGCCTGGTAGCTCAGTCGGTAGAGCAGAGGATTGAAAATCCTTGTGTCGGTGGTTCGATTCCGCCCCGGGCCACCAAAAATAAAAGTTGTACCCGAAAGCAGCATTACTCACGTAATGCTGCTTTTTCGTTTTGGTGATTTCGGGATGCACGTTTTCCCACCCATCCGGACAAAGAAATGACGCGTCCGACATCGTCCCATCTTGATCAATGTAAAACCCGGGGGCCTTCCGGCAGGCTTTCCCAATCCAGAGTAGAATCAGCCCCAGTCAGTGAACTGTTGTCCCTAGTTAATGCTTTTGTTTGATTTTCATTAACTCCCCCGCAGGACGGCTCCGCGACTTTGAGCAACCATCATCACGCAGTAACACAACATGAACATCCCCGAGCAAGGCCAGCTGGTCTGCGGCCCTTGTGGCCTCAAGAGCGGCTACAAGATTCCCGCTAGCGCCATCTGGCATTACGCGACCTGCATCAAATGCCATACCAAACATAGCGTCACCGCTCAGGTCAAACCCGACGCGCGATAAGCGACAAACAATAGTGAAAAAAGCGGAGCGCCCTTTAAGGGTCGCTCCGCTTTTTTACTATCCGCCTGACCAAAGCTGATCAGGCAAGCCGGCTTAGCGCGGTTTGAGTTCAGTCAAACCCTGCTCGGCCAATGCCCGCAACCAACCCAGACCTGCCGAGGTCGCGGCCGCAGGGACGTACTCGCAACCGATCCAGCCTTTGTAACCCAGCGAATCGATCAGTTTGAGCAGATAGGGATAGTTCAGCTCGCCGATGTCCGGTTCATGACGTTCCGGCACGCCGGCGATCTGGATGTGACCGACGCCGGCCATGTCGCGCTTGAGCTTGACGGCAACGTCGCCCTCGACGATCTGGCAGTGGTAGCAATCAAACTGCACCTTCAGATTCTCTGCGCCGATTTCTGCACAGATGGCTTGCGCATCGTCCTGGCGATTCAGGAAGAAGCCCGGAATGTTGCGGGTGTTGATCGGCTCGATCACCACTGTCACGCCAGCCAGGTCGGCATGGTGCGCAGCGTACGACAGATTGTCCATGTAGACGGCGCGATGCTTGGCGCGATCCTGCTCGGGACGAATCAAGCCGGCCATCACGTGCAAGGTCTTGTTGCCGATGACGCTGGTGTATTTCAGCGCAGTGTCGATGCTGCGCTTGAATTCATCTTCGCGTCCAGGCAAGGAAGCAATGCCGCGTTCGCCCGCAGCCCAGTCGCCGGGCGGCGCATTGAACAAGGCTTGCGTCAGACCGTTGGCATCGAGACGCGATTTGATTTCTTCCGGCTGAAAATCATACGGAAACAAAAACTCAACGCCGCTGAAACCATCTTTGGCAGCAGCGGCGAAGCGATCGAGGAAAGCATGTTCGTTGTACATCATGCTCAGGTTGGCGGCAAAGCGCAGCATCGTGATCTCCTTGGGATGAGGGCGCGCACCTTGTTCGGATGCGCGCCGGATAAATCTGTTGAAAGCTTATTTATTGACTAGTTTAGGCGATGTTTTGAGCACCGCGGCAGAACCGATCACCAGCATGATTGCCAGCATGTACATGCCGGTGGCGCCGTTGTGCGTCAGATCCTTCAGATAACCGATCAGATACGGGCTGACGAAACCTGCCAGATTACCGACCGAATTGATCGCGGCAATACCAACTGCAGCCGCCGCGCCAGTCAGGAAAGAAGTCGGCAGCGACCAGAACAGCGGTGCGCAGGTCAGCACACCAGCAGCGGCCAACGACAGCGATGCGATCGAAATGGCGGTGTTGTCCGCGAACAAAGCGGCGCCGACAAAACCTACCGCGCCCATCATGGCAGGCACGATCAGATGCCAGCGACGTTCGCGGCGTGCATCGGCGCTGCGGCCGATCAGGTTCATTGCGATGATCGCGCAGCCGAAGGGAATCGCACTCAGCAGACCAATGTGCAGGTTGCCGGTCACGCCGGTGGCCTTGACCAGGGTTGGCATCCACAGTGTCAGACCGTACTGGCCCATGACGAAGCAGAAATAGATCAGGCACATCAGCCATACGCGCTTGTCGCCGACGATGTCTGCAAACGAATGCACGCTTTCCTTGCCCTTTTGGTCGGCGATGATTTCGTCTTCCAGCAGTTTCTTTTCGTCGTCCTTGAGCCACTTCGCCTTGGCGATGCCGTTGTCCAGATAGGCCAGTGTTGCCAGACCGATCAGGACAGCAGGAATCGCTTCGATGACAAACATCCATTGCCAGCCGTGCATGCCGGTGGTGCCGTGGAAGGCGTCCATGATCCAGCCCGACAACGGGTTGCCGAGAATGCCGGCAACCGGGATACCCGACATGAACACGGCAATCACCTTGGCACGGCGATGCGATGGATACCAGTAAGTCAGATACAGGATGATGCCGGGATAGAAGCCGGCTTCAGCCAACCCGAGCAAGAAGCGCAACACATAGAACTGCATCGGGGTTTCAACGTACATGAAGGCTGCCGACAGAATGCCCCAGGTGATCATGATGCGGGCAATCCAGACGCGTGCGCCGACCTTGTGCATCAGGATGTTGCTTGGCACTTCGAAGAGGAAGTAGCCGATGAAGAATACGCCGGCGCCGAGGCCGAACACGGTTTCGCTGAAGCCGAGGTCGACCGACATTTGCAGCTTGGCAAAGCCGACGTTGACGCGATCCAGATACGCGATGACGTAGCACAGCATGAGGAAAGGCATGATGCGCCAGAATACTTTTGCATAGACGCGGTTTTTTTCTTGTTCGTTGGCGCTGGAACCCTGGTTAGGCTTAGACTCGGCTCCGAGTGTGGTTGATGCAGTCATGCTACGACAATCTCCTGTTGATTTAATACAGCCGCTCCCACGGCCGTTGGTTTATGGTGCCTGCTTGAATGAAGCATGCGCAGGCAATCTAAAAATCTGACGTACTGATACCCAATCGGCTGATGCTTGGCCGGCAAAAAAAGTGAATGCTGCCGCCGGGATACCTGTTATGGACGGCATCCCTGTTTGATTGCTTTTTGTTTTTGTTGAAGCCGATCCGGATCGCTGAATGACTACCAGCGCGCGTTGAACACCTCGCGTAACTCTCGCAATGCAGCCTCATCCAGAGGTGCAACATTGCCGCCTGCCAGATGCCACAGCTTGGCGGTTTCTTCCAGTTCTTCCAATGCGTAGGCTGCCTTGGACACAGAGCTTTCCCACACCACCGGACCGAGGCGCTCAAGCAATACGCCGCGCACCTTGTTGGCGAGTTGCTTCACTTGTTCCGCCACCAGCGGATCGCCCGGACGACGATAAGAAATCAATGGGATATGACCGACCTTCATCACGTAATACGGCGTAATCGGCGGCAGCACATCGTCCTGTGACCAGACACCCTTGATGGTCAGGTTGACCAGATAAGTCGAGTGCGTGTGAACAACGCCGTGCATCTCCGGATTGTTGTCGTAGACCATGCGGTGCAGCGCCAGCGTCTTGGACGGCTTGTCGCCCGACACCCAGTTGCCGCCCGCATCGACTTTGGCAATACTGGCCGGGTCGAGATAGCCGAGACAGGCGTCCGTCGGCGTGATCAGCCAGCCTTCGCCATCCGGCAGCCGCGCGCTGATGTTGCCGGCAGATCCGACGGTATAGCCGCGCTGATAAAGACTGGCGCCGGTGCGGCAGATCTCTTCGCGCAGTTGGAACTCTTTGTTCATACTCACTCCTCGGCTCCGCCGAGGAAGCGCAACGCCTTTTCAAAGAAATCAACAGTGCCGAAATTGCCCGACTTCAGCGCGAGTGCCAACGGTTGGTCGTCGAGCGTGGCAGTAGCCGGCACACCCGGATCGATTTGCGGTCCGATGCGCAATGCGCGCACGTCGAGCGCCTGCACCACCGCGCCGGAGGTTTCTCCTCCCGCAACAACGAACTGGCGCACGCCACGTTCACGCAAACCCTTGGCGACATCGGCCAGCGCCTGCTCCACCAAATGGCCAGCCTTGGCAACGCCCAGTTCTTTTTGCACCGCCTTCACTTCGTCGGGTGTCGCCGTGGCGTAAATCAGCACCGGTTCTTTCTTGATATGTTCGTCGGCAAAGGCCAGTGCCTGTGCCACGACCGCTTCGCCGCGCGCCAAAGCCAGCGGGTCGATACGGTAAGCGGGATGCTTCGATTTCCATTCGGCGACCTGCGCGTTGGTGGCCTTCGACGCGCTGCCTGCCAGCACCACCGACAAGCCATCAACCTTGGGCAATTGCGCTGCTTCGCCTGCTGCATGCAGCAATCCGGCACGGCGGAAATTCTCCGGCAAGCCGAGTGCAATGCCTGAACCGCCTGTGACCAGTTTCAACTCAGCGCATGCCTCGCCCAACACGTACAAATCACGATCGGAGACGGCGTCAGCGATGGCTATCTTCACGCCATCAGTACGCAGCGCCGTGAAGCGTTCAGTCACGGCCGCGGCATCCTTGGCCACCGTGTCGTAACGCACCAGACCAACCTTGGACTCGGTCTGACGTTGCAGCACGCGCACGAGATTGGCATCGGTCATCGGCGTAAGCGGATGATTTTCCATCCCCGACTCATTGAGCAGCGCGTCGGCGACGAAGAGATAGCCGCGATAAATGGTGCGGCCGTTCTCCGGGAAAGCCGGGCAGGCAATAGTGAAGTCAGCACCCAGTTCTTTGAGCAACGCGTCGGTCACCTGGCCGATGTTGCCGGCGTCGGTGGAGTCAAACGTGGAGCAATACTTGAAGAAGAATTGCGTGCAGCCTTGCTGCTGCAACCAGCGCAACGCAGCCAGCGATTGCTCGACCGCTTCGGCGGCAGGAATCGTGCGCGACTTGAGTGCGATCACCAGCGCGTCGGCTTCGACGGCGGGCATTTGCTCAGGGATACCGATGGTTTGCACAGTACGCATACCGCCGCGCACCAGCATGTTGGCGAGATCGGTCGCGCCGGTAAAATCGTCGGCGATGCAGCCGAGTAGAGGCTTGGCTTGGGCTTGAGACATGGTCAACTCCTGTGTTGCTGTGCTGTGTTTGCTGTGTTTATTTTTTCGACGGCGGCAGATCGATACCCGGGAAAATCTTGATCACGGCGGAATCATCTTCGCCGCCATGACCGGCGGTCGACGCCATCATGAACATCTGATGTGCGGCAGCCGACAGCGGCAGCGGGAATTTGCTGCGGCGAGCAGTGTCCAGCACCAGGCCCAGATCCTTGACGAAAATATCGACAGCCGACAGCGGCGTGTAGTCGCCATTGAGAATATGCGGTACGCGATTTTCAAACATCCACGAATTACCGGCGCTGTGCGTGATGACTTCATACAAGGCATCGGCGTTGACGCCCTCACGCAGACCCAGTGCCATGGCTTCCGCCGATGCGGCAATATGCACGCCCGCCAGCAATTGGTTGATGATCTTGACCTTGGAGCCGACACCGTGGACATCGCCCAGGCGATAGACTTTACCGGCCATGCCTGTCAATACGTCTTCGATCTTCGCGTAGACGTCGGCCGGGCCGGAGGTCATCATTGTCATCTCGCCCGATGCGGCGCGCGCAGCACCCCCTGACACCGGCGCGTCCAGCATGAGCAAACCTTTTTCAGCGAGACGCTGACCCAATGCGATCGAGAAATCCGGCGCGACCGTGGCGCTGGAAATCACGACGCTGCCCGGCTTCAATGTCGACGCGGCGCCGTTCTCGCCAAACAACACAGTCTCGGTTTGCGCAGCATTGACCACCAGCGTGACGACCACGTCGACGGCCTTGCCCATCTCGGCAGGGTTGGCGCAGGCAACGCCGCCCTCGGCAGCAAACTTATCCAGCACTTCCTTGCGCACGTCACAGGCGTGCACCTTGAACCCTGCACGCAGCAGCGAGCGCGCAACGCCCAGACCCATTGCTCCCAGACCGATCACACCAACATTTTTAGACATCGTCGACTCCACTGATTACGGCGGCGTTGGCTGTGGATCACTCAGATCGGAACTCGAGGACCGTGGCACGCTGCGCCTGGTTGAAATTTTAAGTACGAGTTGTACTGCGATTTTTATTGCGCGTATTTATTTTTGCTACCCGGCCTGACCTAATCGCCGGGCTGCATTGAACATATGCGTCTGTGCCGCTGCACGCGCTGCCATCTCGTCGCCGGCACGAATCGCGGCGACGATTGCCTCGTGCTCTTCGCGCACCTGGCGCGAAAAATCGTCACGCCGCGCTTCGTTACCACGTGTCACCGTCGTCGCAGCTTCCAAGTACTGACTGAGAAATTCCAGCGTCTTGATGAAATACGGATTGCGCGTCGCCGTCGCCAGCGCGCGATGAAAAGCGACGTCGGCGGCTACACCATCGCCGCCCTCTTTCACATCCATGCCGATACGCGCCAGTGCGTTGTCGATGGCGACCATGTCGGCATCGGTACGGCGCTTGGCCGCCTGCGCCGCCACTTCAGCCTCAATGGCGCGACGCAACTCGACGATCTGCAAGACCGCTTCGGGAGAGCTCACTTCGGTGTAATCGATGCGCAACGGCTTGATACCCGCTTGCTCGGTAACGAACACGCCGCTGCCCTGACGCGGTTCGACCACGCCTTCATGCTTGAGTCGGGAGATCGCCTCGCGCACAACGGTGCGGCTGACGCCGAATTCCTGCGCCAGCACGGCCTCGGTCGGCAATTTGCCGCCGCGGGGGAACGCGCCCAGATCGATTTTCTCCAGCAATTGCCGCGCCACCGTGTCGCTGAGCGCCTGCACCGGAATCTTTTGGAACATGAATGTCTCGTCGTTTTCGATTAAGTTATACGGTCATCATACAAATTTATGTAGCGCGATGCAATCCGTCACTACAAAATACTTTCAGGCAATATTTATCAAAGATGCATGCAATATCATGTGTTTTGACGGAGATAGCGTACAAATACGAGATGGAAAGTAGGTGAAGACACATCATGCAGATCCGGCATGGGGCAAAATCACTACATAACTAGGGTGAAAATGGCATCTGTGGCACACTGCACGCATCCCATTTTGCAGTCCGAACGAGTTAAAGAGACATGGCTTACGATCTTTCCGGCATGCTGGTCATCGGCATTTCATCGCGCGCGCTGTTCGACCTCGAACACGAAAACGCCATCTTCGACAACGAAGGCGTGGAAGCCTATACCGCCTACCAGCGCGAACACGAAAACGACCCGCTGCTCCCGGGCACGGCCTTCCCGCTGGTCAAGGCGCTGCTCAAACTGAATCACCTGATTCCCGGTCGCCGCCTGGTGGAAGTGGTGGTCATCTTTCATGATACGCCGGA
>Ga0207695_10010022_pt1 | contig 11635 bp, 8 predicted proteins | sample KBSC54metaG_FD_184354 | JGI IMG/M metagenome (GOLD analysis project Ga0207695, IMG submission 184354) | Corn rhizosphere microbial communities from Kellogg Biological Station, Michigan, USA - KBS C5-4 metaG (SPAdes) (version 2) | ecosystem: Host-associated > Plants > Roots > Rhizosphere > Soil... | reverse complement strand
ATCGAGCCTGAATGCGCTTATTCAGAAAGGACTTTTGTGCTACGCTTGCTCGCGTTAGGAGCGGTGCACATGCAAGCCTTCTCTGCCGCGGACATTGTTTCTCCGGCCATCAAGCGGACCAAATGGTTTCTCTTTGATCAGTTTCGATGGAGCACCTTTCTCAAGATCTGCCTGGTTTCCGTCGTCACTGAAGGAGGAACGTCAGGAAGATTCAGCGTTCCAGGCCGCAGCCATCCCGGCACTTCCACGACTACCACCCCCACAATCGCCACCCCACATGTTTCCCCTCTTGAACTTGCAATGATCGCGGCAGCGGTGGTGCTTCTCATCGGTATTGCATTCGTGATCGCTTATCTCATCACGCGCCTTCGCTTTGCTTTTTTCCATTGCCTCGTGCAACCAACCAGAGAGATACGCCCAGGGTGGCGAATCTATGAGGCACAATCGTGGCGCTTCTTCCTGCTCACTCTTGCAGTCGGCTTTACATTCCTTTTCGTCACATTTCTTATTGCACTTCCGTTCCTCATTGCTTTCTATCGGATGCTTCGAGGTTTGCATCCCGGTTCCGGGGCCGTGATCGGCCTGATCCTCCCACTTATCCCGGTCATTATCCTCATCGTGCTTCTTGGCCTTGCAATCCAGATCGTCCTCAACGACTTTATGCTTCCGCACTTCGCGCTTGAGAACACCTCGGCCGGCGAGGCATGGCGGCAAGTGCGCACGCGGATAGTAGCAGAGAAGGGCGGCTTCCTACTCTATGCAATACTGCGCATCCTGTTGCCCATCGCCGCCATGCTTGGCGCAATCATCATCCTGGCGGTTCCAGCCTTATTCACAGCCATGTTTTTTGCCGCGCCTTCGGCTGGTTTAGCAGCCATCATCTCGGGTGCGACCGGTGCCACCAAGCTCTTCTTCATCTTCTTGATTGCCGTGATTGTCCTTGTTGCAGTCGCAGTTGTCATACTTCTCGGGCTCTGCATCACAGGCCCGATCGGTGTCGCTGTCCGCAATTACGCCCTCCTGTTTTACGGCGGCCGCTACAAAGTACTCGGCGATCTTCTATCGCCACCAGCACCGCCGCCACCCATCGTCGAGAACGCCGGAACAGCGTAAACGGGCTCAGGTACTTTGAAGGGTACAGGTTTTAGCCCGTACATAAAGCGCTGCAAAGCCGCGAGGTGCTTCACAGCCCCAGAGAGAACCCCACCCCGGCCAAAACGCGATGACACTCTGGCACCCTGCATCCCGGGAACCTTTCGCCACCTCTCAGTGTCCAACTGTAAGAGGATGCCGCAGAGTGTACCCTTGAGATTGGGGCTTTTTTTCGATTGAACCCCACAGGAATATGGAGCAGGTTCATGCGTTGGATTGCAGTAATGGTTTGCTCGGCCGCAATGGCGGGGAGCGCGGTTCTTTCAGCGGCGCAGGCTGCGCCGGCTAAAACGGCCGCACCCAGCAACACAACGGGCAAACCGGCGGGAAATGAAGTCGTCACACGAGTGGCGCTACCGCCATCCCCTGCAGCTTTGCTCCCAGACATGCTCGACGGATGGTCAGCGACCGCCCCCGCCAAGGTGTTGGCCGATGCTGCAGCGGCCGATGCGGCCAATGCCGCCGCGCTTAAGGAATACGAGTTTACCGGCGGCGCCTCCATCCAGTACAAACGTGATGGCGAAACACTCTCCGTTCGCGCACTGCGCTTTCAGGACACCAGCGGCGCCTACGGCATGTACTCCTTTTACCGTCAGAATGGGTGGCCCAAAGCAGACATCGGCAGCGGTGCCGCTTCAAATCACAATCGAGTGCTTTTTTGGAAAGGCGAGATCCTGGTCGACGCTACGTTCTCGCAGATCGGTCCGTTGGCGGCATCAGAAATGCGTGAACTTGCTGCACGCATTCCAAACGCGTCCGGAAATAGATCCATCATGCCGCCCATCTTGGCCAACCTGCCGCAACACTGGCTCGATCCGCAGACTACCCATTACGCGGAGGGTCCAGCGGGTTACGCGGGGGGTGGAGGCGTTCTGCCGCCGGAACTGGTCGGCTTTGATCGCGGTGCTGAAGCAGCAACTGCCAGCTACTCGCTCTCTTCAGGCCCTGCAACTCTCACCGTCGTCGACTGCCCGACGCCACAGATGGCTGAAGCCATGGAAACGAAGATCCGTGACTACATTAAGGCTGGAAGCAATGCGCAGCCGCCGTGGACAAAGGCCCTCAAGGACTCCGACGTGGCTTCTCTCGAGGTGCGTCGTAGCGGCCCGCTCGTGATCCTCGTCAGCGGCGATGCCATTCCGAACGAGAGTCATCGCCTCGTCGAGACCGTGCACTTTCAGGCCGATCTAGTTGCTATTCCGCAACCCACTTCATCGGAGATCAACAAAACCGCACAACTGCTGATTGGCATCGCAGGCATCGTGATCGTGGGCGGCAGCGCTGCTATTTTGCTGGGCTTCTTCCTGGGAGGCGGAAGGGCCCTCTACCGCATTTCGAGAGGCAAGCCGGCCTCCTCCATGTACGACGAAGACTTCATCTGCATCGACCTGCGCGAGAAATGGGACGAGAAGCTGGACCGTCTGAAGAGCCCGAACCCGAAGGGTTAACCTCGGCCCGAGGCTGTGGAAAATAGGACATAAATCCTAGGAAACACGGCTAAATACAGGTAAAACCCGACGCAATAAAGGCGAATGGATATCGAAGAACGACAGCCCTTCGCCAGAGCATCGCCTCCCATAAATCGCTGAAATCAAAAAGGTTATTTCGGGAAAGTTTTCTTCTTGACACTCCTTCCCCCCGCTCCTACTATGCAGCCAGAAAGTTCTGATGGTTTTGCCTCCGTTGGAACTATTCTCCCTGAGGAAAGAGCTGCCCTGTTGCCGGGCGGCTCTTTCCGTTTAACTGGCTCATTCGCCCCCATTTGCCGCCTCGGCAGTCCGCCCATCCTCTGACTCCGTCCATTGATAGCCGCAGCCTTCGCATCGCCACGAATTGAACGGGTTGACCCCTTCGAGCGCCGGATCTTTCGCTCCGCAATGAGGGCACTTCGGCATTTCGAACTCAGGCACTACGAACTTCGAATCCTCGATAAACTTTTTGGGAATCGGATTCGCTACGATTGCCCGTGCCTGCTCCAATTGATCGGCCGCAACCAGCACTCGCGGTTTCGGATGTTCGAGCCCCTTGAAGTGAGACGCCACATTCGGATCATCGATCCAGCTGTCTACGCCGGCGAGCTTCAGGTATTCGGAAAGCTGTTGTGCCCGTTCCATTGACTCGCATTCGCACAGCAGCGTCTTCCATGAGTACTCAAGCGGCGCTTCACCCATCTTCGCCCGGTAATCAAGAACAATCTGCGCTGCGCCCCCCTGGTTGCCAATCAGCGCTGCTCTGCGTTCGCGCATCGGCTCCGGTGCTTCTCGCGCGGGACCGGCATGGGACAAATCGCCCAGCCTGCGCTTCTTCAACTCGAGATCGAGCACCTGGCGCGCTATCTCGGTCAAATCCGCTTGATCGGCGACAAGGTTGATGAGCTCGTCATCGTACATGCCGCGATAAACTTCAGTGATCCTTTGCCATTCCACCATCGGATCTGTCTGCATGGGGAGAAGTATAACCGCGTTGCAAAGCTCTCAGATCTGCAACCAAAGCAGCATTATCGGAACGAGCTTCTGCCCAGGTCCGCAGCCATCGCGCGAAGAATCACCAGCGCCGTCACGGTAACGGCGGCCAGCAGGCAGGTCCAGAATCCAATGCGGTTGTAAGGAACCAGCAGTTCGTTCGCTCTACCGTATAGCGTGACTCCAATTTTGTCGGGCAAAAGGGCATTCACCGCCACAGCAAGCAGAAAACCGCCGGTCCATACAAGGGCGATCCTGAATGCCAACTGCAGCGTCTGTGCCAGGATGTTCATCGATTCACCTCGCTTGTGTTTTGGATGATCGAATTCCGACTACGGGCCGCAAACCCTCGTTCAACGGTCAACTTTACCTTCCAAAGGCGCAACGATACAATCGAAGAGCAGGCCGAAGTAGCTCAGTTGGTAGAGCAGCTGATTCGTAATCAGCAGGTCATCGGTTCAAGTCCGATCTTCGGCTCCAGTTTTATCCCCAATTTAAAAGACGATCGAAACATCAAATGGCTTCCTTGTGTCGGGAGCCATTGTCGTTCGCATATGGAAATGTGCAATCGGCACGAGCCGCTCACGCTTCGTGCCCAACCGCCTCCATCTGGGTCTGCAGCTGACTGCAAATCGCGTGCAGTTCAGACATCCTTGTTAGCCCGACGGGATCTCTGCCTTGCGTTTTGCCCTGCAGTATTTCGGCAGCCACGGTATGTAATCTCTGGTGAGCGGCATCGATCTCGCTGCATCCAGGCGCATTTCCACGGCCCGCTCGTTTCTCACTTTCCAGCCATTTGCCGAAACGGCACTGATGCCGGTCCATAACCGGGGGCGCATGGCGTCTGCCTGTCAGGTAAGCCTCAAAAGCCGCCAGCCATGCTCGGTGCTCCACGCATGCATACAATAACGTTTGGTTGCCGGAATGGAGAGAAGGAGTTTTGGACCAGCGTGCATCCGGTTTCCAGTTCCAAACCCAATTGTGGACATCCTCCGCAGGCATTGGCCTGGCGATGCCGTATCCCTGCCCAACTTCGCAGCCCAGTTGCAGCAGCATCAGTCCGTGTTCAACCGTCTCCACGCCTTCCGCAATCACCTGCCGATGAAACGCCGAAGCCAGGCTGAGAATTCCCTCCAGAATGCTCAGATTTTCCGGATCTTCAAGCATGTCGCACACAAAGCTCTGGTCGATCTTCAAAATGCTTGCGGGCAGTCTTTTCAAATAAGTCAGCGACGAGTATCCGGTGCCGAAATCGTCCAGCGCAAAAAGCACCCCGATTCCATGGCACGCGGTGAGGACTTGGGAGGTCTGCTCCACATCCTGCAGCGCACTGGTTTCCAGAATTTCAATCTCCAGGCTGAACGGCTTCAATGTCGGGTGGGCTGCAAGCAACTGGCTCAGGCGATCGACAAAATCCGGCTGCTGCAACTGCAGCGCGCCTACATTAACGCTGACCGGAATTTCCAGCCCTGCGTCACGCCAGATATCCATTTGCGCCAACGCAGTTTCAATTACCCATTCGCCCAACTCGATTGCCAGCGGATGATCCTCGATGACAGGCAGAAACATTCCAGGGGGGAGCAACCCTCGCTCCGGATGCTGCCAGCGAATCAAGGCTTCCAGCCCGACCACTTTGCCGGTGCGCATGTTCACCTTCGGCTGGTAGTGGAGAACAAACTCACGGGCAGCCATCGCGCGCCGGATATGTTCCAGATTCTCGTGCCGGCCTCGAACATTCTGGTCGTGTTCGGGATCGAAGATATGGTATCGATTTCCGCCTGCGAGCTTGGCTTGGTACATCGCCTGATCCGCTTGGCGTAGCAGCAGATCCGGGTCAGCCTCTTCAGATTGCGGAAAAAATGTGACCCCGATGCTTGCGGAAACGCTCAGGCTTGAATCGCCAACTTGTACCGGCTCTGAAGCTGCTTCCAGCAACTGAACGATCACAGGCACACTTGAGGCCGCTTCATCCAGATCGAGAATCACAGCCACAAATTCATCGCCCCCCAGCCGCGCCAGCGTGTCGCCTTCACGCAAAGCGCATTTCATATTGAACGCCAGTGAGGTCAGCAGCCGGTCTCCCGCTTCGCGGCCATGAATGTCGTTAATGTCTTTAAAGCCGTCCAGGTCAAGATAGGCCACCGCGAAAAACTGCTTGCGGCGGTTTGCCTGCGCCATGGCCTGCTGCACTCGATCGGCAAGCAACGCGCGATTCGGCAGGCTGGTAAGCACATCGTAGTAAGTGAGGTGCTCTAGTTGCTGCTCGTGCTTCTTGAGTTGGGTGATGTCAGAGAAAAGGGCAATGTACTGCAGCACATTGCCTGATGAATCGCGCACGGCGTTGATGTTCAGCATCTCCGCATAGATCTCGCCGCTCTTGTTCCGGTTCCAGACCTCACCCGACCAATGACCTTCATTCTTCAGTGCCCGCCACATCCCGGCGTAGAACTCGTCGCTCTGCAGGCCCGACTTGAGAATGCGGGGATTTTTGCCAAGCGCCTCTTCGCGCGCGTAACCAGTGATCTTCGTGAACGTTTCGTTCACCTCAAGGATGGCGCCGGATGGATCAGTGATACTGATGCCTTCGCGCGCATGAGTGAACATGCTGGCTGCCAGCCTGAGCCTGTCTTCTGTCTCGCGATTTTTGGTTATGTCTTCAGCAAAGAGGATGATGCCCCCGATTTCACCAGCGCCAGTGAGCCATGGCCGTAACAATCGCCGTATCCAGTGCACCGACCCATCCGGAAGCTCAAGCATCTCCTCGCCCGGATTCACCGTCTCTCCGGACATGGCCTGACGATGGATTCCTCGCCAGTTCTGCGGCAGTTTGGGTAGAACGTCGTAATGTGACCGGCCAATGAGAACCTGCCCTGCAAGGCCGTGAATCTCAAGCCAGCGGCTGCTGACCGAGAGGTAGCGCATGTCGCGGTCGAGCATGGCTATGGCCGCGGGGGCGTGCTCGATGAAGAGGCGCAGAAGCTCCTTGCTCTCCCGCAACGCAAGTTCTCCCTCCTTGCGTGCGGTTATGTCGCGGATCGTACCGAGGACCTCAATGGGCCGTCCTTCCGCATCAAGCTCCAGCCGGCCCAGACCATGCACCCAGCGTGCTTCGCCGTCCGAGAGGCGAATGATGCGGTACTCCATGTCAAAGGGCCGGGCCTGCACAATCACTTCATTGAAGTAATCCAACAACATCACCCGATCATCCGGGTGAACGATGGCCGCCCAGCTCTCCAATGTGCGCTCGTAGCCGCAGGTGACTCCGAAGATCTCGTCAAGCAGATCCGAACTCGTCCATTCCCCAGTTTTGATGTCCATGCGGTATGTGCCGATGCCGGCAACGATCTGCGCATCGCGCAGCATCTCTTCACTTTTGCGGAGCTTATCCTGCGTTTGGCGGTGACCCGTTATGTCGTGCGCAACACCAAACAGGCCGATCACATCTCCTTCCGGTCCGCGAACGGAATATTTCAGGCTGTTTAGCCACTTCTTTGATCCGGTGTCCCCGGGACTAGCATGAATTTCAGTGGCGACATCAGCCCCCGCAAGCACCTGCTTTTCCATTCGGTAGGAGATGTCTGCGTATTCTTCGGTGAAAAGATCGTAGTCCGTCAGTCCAACCGCATCCCGGCTGTCCTGAGCGTTTCCGCAGAAAATTCGCCGGGCAACGCGGTTAAGTGCAGTGAAAACATGATCGCGATTTTTGAAGTAGAGGACCTCGCCCACAAAATCCATCATCGGTTCAATGGTGGTCAACCGCGGCGGCTGCGTTTCCAACCTATGAAGGCTCGATGCATCTTGCAACAGAAGTTCAACAACCGGATTCACTTCGCGGATTCCCTGCGTCTTGCTGAAACATGCGCGCACACATCGCACGCGCCCGTCGGCGTGGCGAAGCCGAAGATTGACGCTGCCCGACTGGCTTTCGGGGGCCCGCGAAAATAGCTGCGCGGCCACATCAGCATCATCAACATGGATCAGGTCAGCTAGTTTGACCTCGCCTGTCGTGAACGCGGTTGCACTAAACCCGAGTAGCGTCTCAATATCGGCGTCTACCGACAACGGAGTCATTCGATCATCGAGCGGCAGGCGCAATCTCGCCTGGACTGGAAGCCCATTCATAATCGTCTAGGTCGGCCGATCCGTTCCCAAAAACGCCAAATGCGCCGAGAACCAGCTATTACCGCAAAAATTGCCTGTTAATTGCGAGAACCAAATTCTATAGAAGCTATGTCGACCATGGGAATCCCTCCATGGTAACAGTGGCTTTTCAGCCTACATGAACCAAAACAAGTACTCGTTATCCACGAGTTTTTTCTCAAGAGGCGAGTTCTTGTCGGATTATCCACCTCTGCTCTTGGCATAATCGCACCAACAGCGGTTTCTTGGTGACTGTTCCAGGAGCTACGTGTGGCCCCTGCACCGGAACATTCCGGTTCAGGTGTCGAGATCAGAATGGGAATTCAAAAACCCAGGGAGAACGTGCCACCTGCGGGAGTACTGAAAAGTGACCAGCTACAGCCGTCAGGACGTCCAGCGAATTCTACAAATCAGTTCCCGCCAGTTGCAGGGGTGGGAAAGAGCGGGCCTCATTCCCCAGCAGCAGAACTACATGTTTCAAGATCTGGGTCAGTTGAGGATCCTGCGGGCTCTCCGCCAGGATGATGTGCCCGCCGCTTCAATTCGCGACTCCATCCTGGCGATGAAAGCTGTGGCCGGAATGTCGAACCCGCTGCTCGAAGCACGCCTGGTCCGTACCGGCACGCGTCTTGCATTTCGACATCATGGCGAGATCGTTGATCCCATTCGCCGTCAATTGCTCTTCGATTTCGAGCGATTCGAAAACAGCGAAATCGAAACATGCAAGGGTTTCCAGATGAAGACTGTTCCCTCCGATTCGGCCCTGCACAGCAAGGTCGCGGCCAATTCCCGAACGGTCCAGAATCTCTTTCTTGCCGCCGTTCAGGCGGAGGAGTCTTCAGAAAAGCACCGGGCCATCGGTCTGTATCACGAGATACTCGCGATCGACCCTGATTATGCGCCGGCCAGCATCAATCTCGGGACTTTGCACTTCCATCTACGTCAGTACACGCAAGCCGAAGAGTACTACCGGCGGGCGACCGTCGCCGATCCTGCCTACGTTCTCGCCTATTTTGATCTGGGCAATGTTCTGGATGAACTCGGGCGCATGGACGAGGCGATCACGGCTTACCTTCAGGCAGTTACGCTGGCGCCTGGCTATGGGGATGCCCATTACAATCTGGCGTTGGCATACGAGCGCAGAGGGCAGCACCGGTCTGCGCTGCGCCACTGGCAAAACTACGTGCGGCTCGACAACCGGGGCCCGTGGGCCGAGCACGCCCGCTCCCAGATCCGCAAGCTCCTGGGCCGGGAAAAGCTCACCATCGCTTCGCGCTCCGACCACTTCGTTCCGCCGCACCAGGGCCGCGCCTCGCTTGCATTGGTGGGATAAGGCAAGGATCGCCTTCAGTTCAGGATGAAAGAACCCGGCACTGTGCGCATGAGCGCCGTTCCTGGAGAACGGACGCTCGATCTCCTGTTGCTCAAGGAGTCGCTTAAAACACCGGACATGCTATGTGCTAAGTACAGTCGGCGATCGTTAACTAAGACCAAATTGCATCAGAAATGGGCAAGGTTACACTTGCCGGTGACACGCTAGCGAGGGTTCTTTTGTGCCCAAAAACGTGCTGAAAACGGCCTTTTAGCAGCACTAAATCGAGCGTTTGTATTTACCAATAGGTATATAGCCATGCCTGGCCGAACTGATTCCATTCAGGTTGCAGGATGAAGTTGGTTACCCTGGCTTGTTTTTTGCGGGGAAGGGGGAGGGGTACGCGGTTTTTTTAGAGGTTTGGCTCCCCTGGGCTGGCGCGGAAGAGCGCTGATTGCCACCTGCGCGGCGTAGAGGAGTCGGCCTGAAACGTCCTCATCGATGGCTCTGATGAGAACGCCGTGAGCTACACAAGAGATGAAGTTGCCAATGCCATCCTGATCAAAGAGGACCGGCAGGGCACTGCAGTATGCCATCGAGGCAGCTTGTTGTGCTTCTTCGATGGAGTCTTCTTCGTCCTCTCCACCTTCGATGGACTCGGCATAGACGGCATCGTAAGCGCGCTGCCAGGCATCGCGGCAACGCTTGAGTGCCGTGCCGGTTTGGGAGCGCTTGCAGACCGGCGCGGGATTGATATCTGGAATCAGCATGAATTCCCCGGTTGTTGCGAGATGGATTGCTCGGCGATAGTTTGCGCCGCGCAGGGGAAATGATCGGCAAAGGGCAGCGGAGATGGCCGGGGAAGCGGTGCTGGCGATGTCAAAAACGATTATGGACCCGGTAGGGACGACTCTCGCGAGTCGCCCCCCGGACAGACCCGTACGTGCGCGTCTACGCATACGGTTCTTATGAAGGATGGATGGCGTAAAAGCGAACTTCGGGATAAGGGTGCAGAACGCGGGGTGTTGGTATCCATTTGTCGAAGACCGGAACGAACTTCTCCCACTTCTTCCGCGCGCGTTGACTGCGTCGGATTAGTACGCCACGCCACAGTCGATTGACGCGTTGACGGAAGAGGCGCAGTTGATCGATGTTGCCGGGCACAGCGTGGTATTGGTAGTACCCGGTGACCACACTCCGAAGCCATGCACCGGTCTGACTCGTGCGATCGTGCTTACGGCGTTGAAGCTCGGCCTTGATGGCTTTGAGCTTCGCAACCATACGCTTCTTCGCAGTGATTCGCCAGACCGTGAAGGTCTCGGTCTTGTGGCGTTGCCCACAGAAGTGGGTAAACCCCAAGAAGTTGAAAGTCTCCGGTTTTCCTTCTCCACGCCGGCTCCGGTCACGGGCCGCATAACGCCCGAACTCGATCAGCCGTGTCTTGTCAGGATTTAATGCCAAGCCGAACTTTGCCAGCCGTTCCTTGAACGCTTCCAGGAACCGCACAGCATCCGCTCGCTGCTGAAAGCCCAGCACAACGTCGTCGGCATATCGAACGATGATGACATCGCCCTTTGCCTCTTTCCTGCGCCAGACATCAGCCCACAGGTCGAACAGGTAGTGAAGATACACGTTGGCGATCAGCGGTGATATCACTGCTCCCTGCGGCGTACCTTTATCTGTCTTCGACCACTGGCCGTCTTCCGATATTCCCGCCTTCAACCATTTCCTGATCAGGCGAAGTATCCTCTGATCGGCCACCCGATGCTCGATGAACTTCAAGGCCCATTCGTGACTTAAATTATCGAAGAAGCCCATTACGTCCGCGTCGAGTATCCAGTTCACCTTCTTTCGCTCGATGCCCACCACAAGCGCGTCGAGCGCCTGATGCGGGCTGCGCCCCGGACGGAACCCATAAGAGAAGCCTTTGAAGTCGACCTCATAGATCTGGTTGAGGATCGTCACCACAGCCTGTTGGACTACTTTGTCCTCCAGAGCCGCGATGCCCAGCGGGCGTTGCCGCCCGTCGGCCTTCGGTATATAGACTCGCCTCGAAGGTTGCGCCCGGTACACTCCGCGATGAACCCGGCTGTGAAGATCGATGAGCCGATCGTCCAAGCCGGATTCATACTCCTGCCACGTCACGCCGTCTACGCCCGGAGAAGCCTTGCGCTGTAGCGCATTGAAGCTGTCCCGGAGTAAATCAACATTCAGATGGTGGAGCATGGAAGTGAACCGCTCCTGCCTTCTTTCCCTTGCTGCTTTTCGCACACCGTCCAGCCCCTGGGACATGCGTGCCCCGCTCTGTGTCGGATGCATGTGTGGCTGTGCGATGTTCTCCTTCATCTGCACCCTTCCCTCCCCAACCTCCGCTGAAGCTTCTGCTTCTTTGTCTGCATTATGGTTTATGGCCTTCGCAGACCGGCCTTCCTCGACAAGCGAAGGCGTGCTGGAGATCTCCCGGTTCTCGTGCATGTTGTTTTCTTAGCGTGCGCGGGTTCTAACGACTACGCAGGACCGGACAGCCACTCGCGTGTATCGCAGCCACCGTATTGCCTTCCTCGTACCT
>Ga0207695_10010020_pt1 | contig 11640 bp, 8 predicted proteins | sample KBSC54metaG_FD_184354 | JGI IMG/M metagenome (GOLD analysis project Ga0207695, IMG submission 184354) | Corn rhizosphere microbial communities from Kellogg Biological Station, Michigan, USA - KBS C5-4 metaG (SPAdes) (version 2) | ecosystem: Host-associated > Plants > Roots > Rhizosphere > Soil... | reverse complement strand
GCAGCAAACTTCCATACCTAATTCGTTTACGCCCTGAACCATCTCGAGCACACGATCAAAGTCTTTGTTATCCCTCACTTCGCGCCAGGCGGCGCCCATGCAAAACCTGGTAGAGCCGGCATTTTTCGCCTTCTCTGCATAAGCCAAAACTTCTTCTTTTTTCATTAGCGCCTGCACATCTACGCCCGTATTATAACGGGCTGCCTGCGGGCAATAAGCACAATCCTCAGGGCATCCGCCCGTTTTTATTGATAGAAGTGTGCAGACCTGAACTTCGCCGGTGGCATGGTACTCACGGTGAATGGTAGACGCATTATAAATAAGTTCAAGCAAAGGAGTATTATATATCTCCGCAATTTCGTCTTTGGTCCAGTTGTTTCTTATTTGCATTTGTAAATAATCTTAATTAAAAATAACTCAAATTAGTTTTTGGTGAAAGCGTCAATACACTTTCATACATAAGTCTAATGGTATTTTCCACGTCATCTTTATTGATCATTTCAACAGTGGTATGCATGTACCGCAACGGCATTGAAATTAAGGCAGACGGACATCCATCATTAGCATACGCAAATGAATCTGTATCGGTGCCGGTACTGCGGCTTACGGTTCTTAATTGTAAAGGGATTTTATTTTTTTCTGCAACTTTTTCTATAATCCCTAAAAGCTTGTTATGAACTGCAGGGCCATAAACCAATGCAGGGCCTTTTCCACACGAGCAATCACCTTCAATCATTTTATTTATCATGGGAGTGTTGGAATCATGTGTTACATCAGTAATGATGGCAATGTCGGGTTTGATTTTGCGGGCAATCATTTCAGCACCGCGAAGCCCAATTTCTTCCTGAACTGCGTTAACAATGTACAACGAGTAAGGAAGTGTTTTTTTATTTTCTTTTAATAAACGGGCTACCTCAGCTATTATGAAGCCGCCAATGCGATTATCAAATGCACGGCCAATTAGGTTTCCATACGATAATTCATCAAATCCTTCTGCATAAGTTACTACCGATCCAACATGGATGCCTAAATCTTCTACTTCTTTTTTGCTGCGGGCGCCACAATCGAGAAAAAGATTTTCTACTTTAGGTTGCTGTTCTTTATCGTTACCGCCAGACCTTGTATGGATGGCCGGCCATCCAAATACAGCTTTTACCGGTCCCTTTTTACCATGTATCGTTACTCTTTGGGAAGGTGCAATCTGGTGGTCAACGCCCCCATTCCTTTTTAAGTAAATAAATCCTTCGTTTGTTATATAATTTACAAACCAGCTTATTTCATCTGCGTGGGCCTCAATTACCACTTTAAACGGTTTTGTTGGATTGATAACTCCAACAGCAGTTCCATAGGCATCGGTAAACGTGCTGTCTACATAATTTTTAATATAGTTAAGCCATAATTTCTGCCCACCGCTTTCAAACCCTACTGCAGAAGGTGTATTGATATAACTTCTTAAGAAATCAAGCGATTGCTCATTTATTAACGATTTTGCTTTTTTGCTTTTAGCCATAATGTAAATGTTCTTTTAAAGATGAAAGATGCAATTTAAAACTTTAAACCGATAAGATAAACGTGCCATGCCTGCAGCAAAATCATATCATCAATATATACAAGCCGTCGCACAGGTCGCAATAAAATGCTGCTGCTTAAACCAAATTCCGCAATTTGATTAAACTAACCTTTAATTATAAATAATAATCGTGGGCGAAGATGCCGTATCACTTACATGGCCGGCATTATCTTTTAATACGAAACGAAAAACGGTGGTGTCATTAAGCGGTGAACATTGAGGAGTGATATCGCCATAATTCAAAGACACATTTATAGTTCCTCTTTCATCTTTGGTAGCCGGAAAAACAGGCAACGTAAAAGTGGCATAATTATTAGTAATTGTGCAGGCTGGCAGCATTCTTTGTGGGAATTCTACATATATCGAACCACTATCGGAAAAATCGCCTTCTGCATCAGTAAAAGACAAGGCGAAATTTAATACACCCTGCGGATGAAGTGCCGTTGTGTTTACAGATTTGAATTTTAAAGATGGTGTTGAGGAAAATTTATTCTTGGAACAAGACCAGGTAATTAATATCAATACAAAAAATAAAAGGGTATAACGCATCTTTGTGTTTTAATTGTTCAAAATTAAATATTAAAACCTGAATAATTTTTTAGAAATATCTAAATGGGAAGATAAAGTTTTCTCGGCCAACGATTATAATTTTAACCAAATGGCTTTGGAAATATTCCGGTTACAGTATAAATACAATAAAATATACAACAGCTATGTTGATGCACTAAAGGTAGATCCGCTAAAGGTTGATACAATTGAAAATATTCCTTTTTTACCCATTCAGTTCTTTAAATCTAATTTGGTTACTACTTCAAATTTTGACCCTGAAATTATTTTTGAAAGTAGCGGAACCACAGGAGAAAACACCAGCCGGCATTTAGTAAAAAAAATATCGGTTTATAAAGAAAGCTTTATGGAAAGCTTCAAACTTTTTTATGGCAGGCCGGCAGACTGGTGTATTATTGGGTTACTGCCGGGTTACCTCGAAAGGCAAAATTCATCTTTGATCACCATGGTTGATCACCTTATAAAAATGAGCAATCATCCGCATGGCGGATTTTATCTTCATGATTACGAAAAACTTTACCAGGCTTTAGTGCATAACGAAATAAGAAATCAGCGTGTTTTATTAATTGGTGTAACTTTTGCTTTACTGGATTTCGCCGAAAGGTATTCGATGAAACTTAATCATACAACCGTTATGGAAACAGGCGGCATGAAAGGGCGAAGGGAAGAAATTACGCGTGACGAAGTTCATAGTTTTTTGCAGCAAAAACTCGGGCTGCAAAACATTCATTCAGAATATGGGATGACTGAATTATTATCGCAGGCATATTCGAATGGAAAAGGTATGTATAGGTGCCCGCCATGGATGAAAGTATTGGTAAGAGAAGAAAATGATCCTTTTGAAATAACAGCATTGCCTTCAATAATTAAGCCATCTGCGGGTTTAATAAATGTGATAGACCTTGCAAACCTTTATTCATGTTGTTTTATCGCAACTGACGATGTTGGCAAATTATACCTGGATAGCTCTTTTGAAGTATTGGGGCGCAGGGATATCAGCGATATGAGGGGTTGTAGTTTACTAGTTTCATCGAACTGATTTTCAAAAAAAATTCTGGCAATTCACAATAAGTTAATGGCCGGTCGATGAAATAAAAAAGTTAATTGACTGGTTTCACTTAACTTTAAAAAAATTAATTTTTGCATTAAAAGTACAATTGTAGATAGCAGGAAATTTCCGTTGATAATTAAAATTTAATCGTGTAGTGGTAACAGTTAGCAACAACAGTAAAACTAATTATGATAATCCCCGTCATTATAACGCTTTGTGGTTTATTGCTGATCGCCTATGTCTTTGATCTTACATCCTCTCTCACAAAAATACCTTCGGTTCTCCTATTATTACTTCTTGGATGGATTGTACGCCAGGTTTCACAGCTAATGAAAATCAATATTCCAGACCTTACAGGGTTGCTGCCTTTTTTAGGCACTATTGGACTAATATTAATTGTACTGGAAGGTTCGCTGGAACTTGAATTCGATAAATCAAAAAAGACCCTGATAACTAAATCATTTTTTGTGGCTTTGATTCCTATGCTTTTCTTATCGTTCGTCCTTGCTTTCCTGTTTCAATATTTTGAAAATATACCTTTTAAACTAAGCCTTACAAATGCCATTCCTTTTTGTGTAATAAGCAGTTCTGTGGCAATTTCCAGCGTTAAAAATCTGACAACTACCGACAGAGAATTTATTGTTTATGAGAGCAGCCTTTCAGATATACTTGGAGTTTTGTTTTTTAATTTTATTGCGCTTAACACAGTTATTAATTTGCAATCGGCAGGCCGCTTTACTTTGCAATTAATATTAATTGCAATTGTTTCATTCATTGCCACGTTAGGGCTTTCTTATTTACTCAGCAAAATTGAACATAATATAAAATTTGTACCCATTATTTTACTGGTCATTTTGATTTATGCTATTTCAGAAATCTATCATTTACCAGCCCTTGTTTTTATTCTTCTTTTTGGACTTTTTTTAGGAAATCTTGACGAGTTAAAACAATTTAAATGGATACAAATTCTTCGGCCAAGAGAACTGGACAAGGAGGTGCACAAATTCAAGGAATTAATTGTTGAAGTTACTTTTTTAATCAGGGCATTGTTCTTTTTACTTTTTGGATACCTGATAAAGAAGTCAGATATCTTAAATGCCGAAACCTTTTTATGGGCAATAACAATTGTTGGTGTAATATTTCTATTTCGTGCAATCATACTCAAACTCCTAAAATTATCCATATCGCCCCTATTATTCATTGCACCAAGAGGCCTTATCAACGTCCTGCTGTTTTTGGCAATTACACCAGCAGACAATATTACATTTGTAAATACATCATTGATGATCCAAGTTATAGTATTAGCAGCATTAGTGATGATGTTGGGACTTATGTTTTCCAAGAATCCTGGTGTAGTCATCGCAAAACGAGAGAAGGTTGAAGAGACTTCTGATTGAATAGAAACGAAAATGCGGCATTCTGGAATTAATCAATTAAATATCCACACCTCGAGCTTTTTCAATCCAAACCTATGCAATTTTATATTGACTATCAATTGTTTACTATCAAGTAAATTCCGCCCGAAAAAAGCTTTCCACATAGGCAATTAAATAATTATTTTCCCGTTTATCATTTATATCGCTATCCACAGGTAGCAATGTACAAATTCAATATACTAGTTATCCAAGTTAAGCAATCCAGTATATTATTTAATTTAACCTGGCAATAATGAATCCTAAAAAAGAAAAAACCACCGTACTGTTTGTAAACAAGAATGCCCAGGGTATTAAGCCCATGCAGATTTCAAGCAAACTAATTCTCAATTGGAAAAAATACCTCGCAGCCATGTTGCTTGTTTTTTTTGGCCTGATAGGCGCAATTGTATTTCTGACCTCGAATAACCTGAAGCAGTCTCAAATTCGTGAAGCGCTTACACAAAAAATACAATCGATGCATGTGACTTACGCACAAGTGGATACCAATGCGATCCGCGACAAGTTTACCACTATTGATAAAGAGCTTGTAACTATTAATGGATATTTAAGAGCCAGGGGCATTAAATCGACCTTGAAAGTACCGGAAGGCGGTGAAGAAGATCATGACATTATATCCACAGACGAGATCAGCGATTTTTACGATAATTATCTAAAGAAAATAATTTATAATATTTCGTATACGCCTTTGGGTTATCCTTATCCCGGGGCAATCACTTCTACATTTGGACATCGCGAAAATCCATTTAGTGGAGAAGGAGTTGAAACCCATAAAGGCGTGGATATTAGAGCAGCCTGGGGATCTCCGGTTAAAGCGATGGCGAAAGGCGAGGTTGAATTTGCCGGTTTAAGAGGTGGTTTCGGAAACTGTATTATGTTAAAACATGGCAATGGTTTTGAAACTCTATACGGGCACTTATCAAAAATTCTTGTAAGTGTTGGCCAGAAGATTGAAATAGGCCAACAGATAGGTAACATAGGTTCTACCGGCCGCTCAACCGGGCCGCATTTGCATTATGAGGTGCATAAAAACGGCGAAAAAATTGATCCAAAAAACTTTTTAACCCTTAACTAATATAACATGTTTAAAAAAAACAACAAACAACAGACACTGGAAATTAACCAACAGGAAATTTCAACCATAATTGGTGAAGGCTTTGTTTTTACAGGAAAACTGCAAGGCACCGCCGCAATAAGAATAGAAGGCAAAATAATTGGAGATGTAAATGTTGAAGGAGGCGTGATATTAGGGGAAAAAGGCACCATTGAGGGTAACCTGAATACTAAATCGGCAGTTATATTCGGATCAGTAAATGGCAATGTAAAATCGATTCAGTTGGAAATAAAAAAGACGGGACATGTGAACGGAGACATTACAACCGACACACTCGAAATTGAATTAGGGGCACAATATAACGGCAAATTGAATATGAAGAGGCAGCAGCCTCTACCCCAACAGGAGCCTTTAGCAGAAGCTTCATAACATAGATGAATAGTTGAAGCAATCAATCTACTCTAATAAAATTTATAGTAACAAAAACGCCCCGCAATTGCAGGGCGTTTTAAGTTTAAAAAATAAATTATTAAAATATATATCTCAATCCAAGTTGCATACCCCATGTGCTGAAGGTAGAAATATCTTTTTGAAATGGAGTTGTAATTAATGCCTTATTAAATTCTGCAAGATTATAAACAGGAGTTCCTGAAGCGTCGATTGATTTAAGGGTTAGCGGATTGCTTACTAAATTAGTTGCCGATCCAAGCGCTGTATATTCTTTAAGTCCCCAATCTTTATTAAGCAGATTAGGAAGATTCAACACATCAACACTAAATTCAAGCGTGTGTTTCACTCCACCGGCCGTGATAAAGAAATCCTGCAGAAATCTTGCATCAATACGGTTGTACCAGGGAGTTAGGGCAGAATTTCTTTCTGCATATTGACCCTTATGTCTTTTTAAATAAGGATCATTACTTACTAACTGATCATAAGCTGCCTGTTGTTGTGCAATAGTGTACTTAACGGAGCCATCGGCATTTTTAAAATCTGAGAAAGGAACATCAGAGCCTTTTGCATAGATATACATAAGATCAGAAGAGCTATTGCCGTCCTTATTAATATCACCTCCAACTATATAGCTAAAACGCGCCTGTGCTTCTCCTTCATAAAAAAGAGATAAGGTGCTTGCAAAATGATGTGCGTACTCTTTCCGGTAAGAAATAGTGCCAATAACTCTGTGGGGGATTGAATAAGCAGAATTGTATAGTTCCTCACTATTAGGAGTTCCCCTGTTAATAATAGATTGCCATGCAGAAGTAGCCTGGGAGCCGGGGTTTGGACTTACTTCGGTTGCTAATGTATAAGTATAAGCTACAGAACCATAAAATCCATTTGCGAATGCTTTGGATAATTGAAAACTGCTTGAAAAAGAATATCCTTTTTTAGTGTTTTCAAGAACGATAACAGAACCTACGCTGGGGTTAACAAATTTGGAACTTCCCGTTTGCACAGAAGGATAATATGGCCTGTTGTCTTCGCCTGACAAGGTTCCTGAAGGAGCGATCAGGTTAGCATTGCGCATTTTAACTGCGTTCAAATCTTTCGTATACAAAAGGTCTACCGTGGCCGTAAAGCCATTTCCAAGTTGTTTGTCAATTCCAAGATTCGTTCTGAAAACCTGTGGAAATTTAAATTTAGGATCAATCAAAACAAAACTTCCAGGAGCCTTAGCAGTAATTGTGGAAGGGAACTTAGAAACATACGCATCAGGGCTTGGATTGAAAGTGATACCCGCCAAATCAGCCGCTTGGTTAAGAACAACACCATTTTGATAAACCCCGCTGTTACTTGGCATATTGGTTAAAAATACAAATGGTATTTTGCCTGTGAACACACCTGTTCCGCCACGCAAAACAAGCCCTTTTTCGTCGGGAACTTTCCACCTGAACCCAACACGTGGCGAATATAATACGGTCGCCTTTGGCCACTTACCACTACTATAATTTTTAAGATTCCCATTCTCATCGGGAAATTGTAATGCATCAATTGCCGGATTTGCAAGTGGTTGTTTAAGATAGGTAGGAACATCTCCCCTTATCCCATAAGTAAGTTTAAAATTACTGTTGATGTTAAATTCATCTTGCAGATAAGCTCCCAACTGACCGAGCTGTAGATTGGCGGAAAATACCTTAGGTTGGCCTGCAACTAAAGAATAGGTGTACGAAAAATAAGCAGGCGGAGCATCATTTACAAAATCATTTAAATCATTATAAATATAATAGCTCTCAGAGCCGGGCATAAATGCATTACCTACTTTTTGATATTCATAAGTTGCACCGGCAGTTATGGTATGATTTCCTGTAAAAAAAGTGAAGTTATCAGTAAGGTCGGCAATATTGTTAACCACTTCATTATTCCTTGTGAAAGGATCGGTGCCTGCACTCATATAATTACGTCCTTTGGTTACACCGGCTACAGTTCCATCTGCATCGAAAATTTCTATCGTAGGAAAAATTCCTCCGGGACTGTTTCTTTTATCATCTATGTGGGTATAGGCAAGCAATAGTTGATTTGAGAACCTGCTGTTGAAATTGCTGTTCAACTCAATTGTGCCTGATTGAACAATATGATCTGTTCCATAGTCAGAATTAGAAAACCCAATTGACTGATTACTGTTCCGGTTATTAGGTAATCTTGACAGAGCCCCGGTTGTTCCCCTGATTGTAAATCCTCCTGCCCCACTATTTGGTACGCTGCTTCCATTTAATGGAGATTGATCTGATCCTTTAAAATCACTAAACTTAATTACCAATTTCTGTTTATCACTTATGTTCCAATCTATTTTACCAAGTAATTTCCTGTTTTTGGTGACATAGTTTGGCCGATTATCATAACCTCCTGCATCATACCCATATTTTGATTTTAAGACAGAAGCGAATTTATCTAATGAATCTTTTGGTGCAGCAGATAAAGTGCCTGAAGCGGAAGAACCGGTAGGAACGAAAGTATTTCCATTAGGCACAGATTTGTTTTCCCACTCAGCATTTACAAAGAAAAATAATTTGTTTTTTATGATTGGCCCACCAAGGCTTGCACCATACACTTTATTTTTTTGCGGGGTTTGGGTAAGATCTACATCTCCAACATGTTTCCCGTTGAAGCTTTGATCGCGATAGAAACCATAAGCAGTTCCATGAAATGTATTGGTTCCACTCTTTGTTATTACGTTTAGACCAGCTCCTGTAAAGCCCGATTGTCTAACATCATAAGGCGCAATGTTCACTGAAATTTCATCATAAGCATCTATTGAAATTGGACTTGCGCCACCGCCCGGTTGCGGGTCCGTAGATAAACCAAAGTTGTTATTGAGGTTGGCACCATCAATCTGGAGATTATTAAATCTTCCGTCCCTACCGGCGAAACTGTTGCCGCTGCTCGCTTGTGGAGTACCTCTGGTAAAGTCGGTAATACTTCTTGAGATAGAAGGCAACATCATAATTTGTCTTGCATTAAATACAGTACTGGCTCCGGTTTTCGTTCTTGAAGCACGATTACCCGCCGCATTTACAGTCACTTCTTGTAATACCGAAGGATTAGTAGAAAGGATGACATCAGCAGAAAATGGTTCGCCAAGAATTAGCGAAACGTCGTTTAGGGTTTGAGGTGTATATCCAACATATTCAACTGTTATGCTGTAGGGACCTCCAACTCTCGCATAGGGAATTGTAAAGTTCCCATCCTTCTTTGTAATTGTTTGATACTTGGTACCTGAAGGCTGATGAATTGCCGTAATTGTCGCACCTTCTAATGGTGTTCCTACATCGGATTTTACAAAGCCAACAATGCTGCTGGTTGTAACCTGTCCGCTAACGGAAAAAGCGGAAATAAGAGCAACAATTAGAAATAATATGAGTCTTCTTAGTTTCATGATTAGAGTTTTAGTTTTAGCCGCAAAGGAAATAAATAAAATGCTATTTGTGATCGTGATTTGTTAACATTTATTAACATTTGCAAGGCAACCTATTGATGGCAAAAGCTGCTTTTGTTATATTAATAAATTATTAAGACATCGAAACGTTTACTATTTCAGCAATTTTCAAACACTTTGAATAGTAAGGATTTTCATTCAACTATCTTTGCATAAATAATAAGCAATATGTTAGATACAATAGACGCTGCAATTGAGGATATAAAAAATGGGAAATTAGTAATTGTAGTAGATGATGAAGAGAGGGAAAACGAAGGAGATTTTATTACTTCAGCTAAGAATGTCACTCCCGAGATCATCAATTTTATGAGTAAACATGGGAGGGGCCTTATATGCGCACCTTTATCAGAAAAGAGATGTGATGAACTGGGACTTGAACTTATGGTAAATGATAATACGGCTTTACATGGAACACCATTTACAGTGAGCGTTGATCTTCTGGGTGACGGATGTACGACAGGAATATCAGCACATGACCGTGCCAAAACCGTTCAGGCATTGATTAACCCCGAGACCACACCAGAGCAACTTGCAAGGCCTGGCCACGTATTTCCGCTAAGAGCGAAAAATGGCGGTGTTTTAAGAAGAACAGGACACACAGAAGCTACTATAGATTTGGCTAAACTTGCCAGCCACGGAGAGGCTGGTGTTTTGGTAGAAATTATGAATGAAGACGGAAGTATGGCACGACTTCCCGAACTCAAACTGATTGCAAAAAAACATCAACTAAAGATCATATCAATAAAAGATCTTATAGCTTACCGCCTCAAAAAAGAGACGCTCATTAAAGAAGATGTACGAGTGAAAATGCCTACGAAATACGGCACTTTTGAATTGATAGCCTATAAACAACTTAATACCGGAGAAGAACACATGGCGCTTAAAAAAGGTGAATGGAAAAAAGATGAGGCTGTGTTGGTGAGAGTGCATTCGAGTTGCATGACGGGAGATATTTTAGGGTCACTGCGATGCGATTGCGGAGACCAATTACATGCAGCTATGAAAATGGTAGAAGAAGCGGGAAAAGGTGTTGTATTATACATGAACCAGGAAGGCAGAGGAATCGGTTTAGTAAATAAATTAAAGGCGTATAAACTACAGGAAGAAGGGTTAGATACCGTGGAAGCTAATTTAAAACTGGGTTTCGGAATGGATGAAAGAGATTATGGTGTAGGAGCGCAAATTTTAAGAGAACTGGGCATTTCAAAAATAAAACTCATCACTAATAACCCAAGGAAGAGAGCAGGTTTATTTGGGTACGGACTTGAAATAGTTGAAATTGTTCCAATAGAAATAAAACCCAATTCCCACAACAAAAAATATCTTACTACCAAGAGAGACAAACTGGGCCATAACATTTTACAAACAGGCAAAATCTAAATTTATTTTTTAGAAGTTGCATCCACCCTTGGTTTTTTAAGTCTTCTTTTTTGATTGGTAAAAAATTCAGTAAAAGTGTCGAACTCTCTCCGGTACGAAAGCTGCACACCTGTCCGGTTACGACGCGTGATTCCGGAAATATCCCCTAAGTCTGCATCGCTGTGGTTAAACCCAATAACTCTTAATCGTCCGTCGGGCGAAATTAAATATTCGAAGGAAACATCGGGCGTGAACAAAAAATTAGAGTTTGAATTGGTAGCGCTTTGTGCAAGTTTATAGTCAACATTTCCCCCAAAATTCACGAGTAGCCTGTTCTTCAGAAACGCTGTGTTCACACCAAAGTTTCCAACGTTTTGAATTTCTTTTTGCGTACCTCCTTTTTGGAAATTGAAATCTGCAGTATTGATGTTAGTATAAAGATTAACAGTATTCGTATTCAGCAGTTTTTTTAACCATGAATTAAGTGAAGTAGTAAGCGTTGAAGATAAGAGCTGGCCAACACTTCTCGTTACAAAATTTCCTGTATTGTTACCGGTAAGCAACCCCTGCTGACTTCCCATAAATGTATTAAAGAGAAGTAACGATGTTACCTGCCTGTTTAATTCGTTTTGATCTGACTGAAAAGTCTTTAAATACTCATTAGCTATTGGATCG
>Ga0207695_10010019_pt1 | contig 11641 bp, 9 predicted proteins | sample KBSC54metaG_FD_184354 | JGI IMG/M metagenome (GOLD analysis project Ga0207695, IMG submission 184354) | Corn rhizosphere microbial communities from Kellogg Biological Station, Michigan, USA - KBS C5-4 metaG (SPAdes) (version 2) | ecosystem: Host-associated > Plants > Roots > Rhizosphere > Soil... | reverse complement strand
CATCGCCGCCGACGTTAGCGTTACCCCGACCATTGCTGGAACACGCATGCCCATATGAATGGTGGTCGTCACGGAACACGAGACGGGTCCTGGTGCGACGGAGCTGATCGAACAGGTTTGCGCCGCTGCGTCGCCGGCCACGAGGACGACGCACGCGGCAGCGATGAGAATGGTGCTGATTATCGCTCGTGACGATGACATAATGTCGGCCCCTGGACAGTCATTGCAGCGCGGCCCGACGGAGGCCTGCGACTGCTTCCCGGTGTGCGCTAGTCCAAAGTGTCGGGGAAACGCTATCGCGACTTGACCCTCTGGTCAAATCTGGACACCCCCCGGTTCGCGGGAGGCCTTGAGTGCCTCCGGGAGGCCTCGGCGCTGTAACTAGAAGGCCAAGCCGACCACGAACCGCGCCGTCATGTAGGCGCGCGAGACGCCGGCCGCCTCGCGGTCATCAGAATTCGCCAGGACGCGCTTGGCGCCGATTCCCGTGCCGACGATGAACCGATGTTGCGCTCCGAGCATCCAGTTGTAATCCAGTAGCAGGCCGACGGTCCCAAAGTCGAGGCTTTGTCGAGCGACGTCGTTGTCGCGCGTCGTAAAGTGGGTGCGCCCAACACTCACGCCCAGGGAGAATCCGCGCAGCACGACCTCAGAGGGGTAATAGCGCACCTTGGCGTCGAAGGTCGAGTAGCGATCGTGGACGATCGCGGTGTACGACGCTTGGCCTCCCACGGTCACGCCCTGGGCCACGCCACTTTCGACCTCGATCGAGGCAATGTCGAACGGGATGCCAAGCGGATTCACGGCAACGTACGTGCGATATGGAATTGGAATCCGCACCGGGCTTTGCGCTCGGGCCGAGCTTGCGGCGACGACTATTCCGGCGGCAATGGCTATTCGACGAACTCGCAACGGCACTCCACGCTTTGAGGCTTGAACGGTCGGTACGGAACGCAAGGTAGCGACGACCGCGGAGGCTTTGCAGCCACTGCGGTCACGCAATCCGCTGCGCCCTGGACAGGCGCTACATTGCCCTGTCGCCCTAGTTAGCTTTTCCTGAGCATGAGCGGGTGCAGCACGAGCGATCCGGCATCCGGCCGCTCGAAACCAAGCCGACGTTGATGAATATCGAGATCACACCGAAAAAGACCGATGGGCTCGAGCGACTGATCGAAGTCCGCGTCCCCATCGAGACGGTCCGCGACGCCGAAGAAAAGGCGGCGCGCCGTTACGCTTCGGGCGTTCGCCTTCCTGGGTTCCGCCCAGGCAAGGCGCCGCCGGCGATGGTCAAGAAACGCTTCAAGGACGCCATCCGACAACAGGTCGTCGAGTCGCTGATTCAAGAAGCGTTTCAAGAGGTCCTGAGTCGCGAGCAGTTCAAGGTCGCGTCTCAGCCCCACGTCCACGATCTCAAGTTCGAGGAAGGCGAGCCGCTCAGCTTCGAGCTCCACGTCGAGGTGCGACCGGAGATCGAGCTCGCGCGAACTCAAGGATTTCGGGTGACGCGCACGCAGGCCGCGGTGAACGACGACAACGTCCGCGAGCAGGTCGAACAGATCCGCGAGCAGCGCGCATCGTGGACGCCGGTCGACGACAAGCCCGCGCCGGGGGACATGGTTCGCGTCACACTCGGCACGGCCGATGAGTCGGGCGAATTTCCCGAGCCACGCGAATATCCGCTGGTACTCGGCAGCGGGCAGGCGATTCCGGGCGTCGAAGAGCTGATCATGGAGCTCACTCCAGGCGAAACCGCCGAGCGTCCGGTCCGCTGGCCCGAGGACTTCCCGGACGAATCGCAGCGCGGGAAGACAAAGACGGTTCGAATTCAGCTGCTCGACGTCAAGCGGAAAACGCTTCCCCCATTAGACGACGCCTTCGCCCGCGAGGCTGGCGACTTCGAGTCGCTCGATGCGTTAATGGCCGCCGTCCGCAAGGATCTCGAGGAACACGCGTCTCGCGAGGCCGACGCCGGCGTCCGTCAGCAGTTGCTCGACCAGATCGCCTCCGCGAACCCGTTCGACATTCCTCCGAGCTGGGTCAACCAGCTCATCGACGGCTACGTCGAAGCCTACAAGGTTCCTGAAGACGACCGCGCGAATTTCCGCAACGAATTCCGTCCCGTCGCCGAGCGCCAGGTGCGGCGCGATTTGATCATCGACACCGTTGCCGAGCGCGAGTCGCTCAAAGCGACTGAGTCCGACATCGACGATCGCGTGTCCGAAGTCGCGAGCAAGCGCGGCGCCGACCCTGGGCAGGTTTATGCTTCACTGCAGAAGGCCGGACGGCTGCGCGAGATCGAGCAGAGCATCACCGAAGAGAAAGTGTTCGCGTGGCTGATGGAGCGAAACGAAGTAGCGTAACCAGTAACCAGTAACCGTCCAATGCCAACGATCTATCCCCCGTACGTCATCGAGCGATCGCCCCGCGGCGAGCGGAGCTACGACATCTTCAGCCGCCTGCTGATGGATCGCATCATCTTCCTCGGCACGCCGGTGAACGACGACGTCGCGAACATCATCATCGCGCAGATGTTGTTCCTCGAAGCCGACAATCCGGACCGCGACATCTTCTTGTACATCAACTCGCCCGGCGGCAGCGTGTCGGCGGGACTCGCGATCTACGACACGATGCAGTACATGAAGTCGCCCGTGAACACGATCTGCATGGGGCTCGCCGCCAGCATGGGCGCGTTCCTGCTCGCGGCCGGCCGGAAAGGAAAACGCTCGGCGCTGCCGCATTCGAGAATCATGATTCACCAACCGTCGCAGTCGGGCGGCGGCGGCACGGCGTCGGACATCGAGATTCAGGCGCGGGAGATTCTGTATCTCCGCGCGAAGATGAATGAGTTGCTCGCCAAGCATACCGGCCAACCGACGGAACGCATCGAGCGCGATACCGATCGCGATCGATATTTGTCATCGGAAGAAGCCAAGGAATATGGGCTCGTCGACAGCGTCATCACGCACCGCGGTGAGCTTGTCGAGCCCAGTGCCCTTCAGGCCGTTACGAAGTGATCAACCGGCCCAGATTCGTGAAAACCTTCACGACCCTGGGTCGTCTCTTGCTTGACCGCTGTCGGACCCTTAATTCTCAGGTAGCGCTCCGCTCCGGTCTCCCTTCCCCCGTCGGAGATATCCGCTGGATATCCGCCTCATGGGCACCCGCATCACCCGTTGAGTGATTCGTCATGTCGCACGACAAACACCTACGTTGCTCGTTCTGCGGAAAGTCCAAAGACTCGGTTCGGAAGTTCATCTCCGGCCCGTCGGTCTACATCTGCAACGAGTGCATCGCGCTCTGCAATGAGATCCTCGCCGAGGACGAAGAGCGTGAGGTAGCGGAGGCCATTACTCAGGTCCCGACGCCCCAAGAGATCAAGGACACGCTCGACCAATACGTGATCGGACAGGAGAAGGCCAAGAAGGCATTGGCCGTCGCCGTCTACAATCACTACAAGCGCATCAACTCGGCGTCGCTTCGCGATGACGACGTCGAGCTCGACAAGTCGAACATCCTGCTCATCGGTCCAACGGGCGTCGGCAAGACGCTGCTCGCGCAGACGCTCGCTCGCATCCTCGACGTTCCGTTCACCATCGCGGACGCGACCACGCTGACCGAAGCCGGCTACGTCGGCGAAGACGTCGAAAACATTCTCGTGCGTTTGCTCCAAGCCGGCGACTTCAACGTTGCGGAGTGCGAGCGCGGAATCGTCTACATCGACGAGATTGACAAGATCGCGCGCAAGTCGGAGAACCCAAGCATCACGCGCGACGTGTCGGGAGAAGGCGTACAGCAAGCGCTGCTCAAGATTCTCGAAGGAACCGTTGCTTCAGTGCCGCCACAGGGCGGCCGCAAGCATCCGCAGCAGGAATACATCCAGATCAACACGAAGGACATTCTGTTCATCTGCGGCGGTGCGTTCGACGGTCTCGAGAAGATCATCGAAGCACGAACCGGACGCCGCCAGATCGGCTTCAGCAAAGTCGCCGACGACGCCAAGACGACCGTTCAAGCGAAGAACCCATTCGCCGAGGTCGAGCCTGACGATCTGCTCCGCTTTGGCTTGATCCCGGAGCTCGTAGGCCGACTTCCAGTCGCCGTTGCCCTCGAAGCGCTCGATGAGGATTCGTTGGTCCGCATCCTCAAGGAGCCCAAGAACGCGCTCACCAAACAATACGCCAAGCTGTTCGAGCTCGAGGAGGTCAAGCTGACCTTCGAGGATACAGCGCTGCGGGCGATTGCCGGCAAGGCGCTCAAGCGTGGCACAGGCGCTCGCGGCCTGCGCGCGATCCTCGAGGAGCTTCTTACCGAGGTCATGTTCGATCTGCCGACGCGCGAAGACGTCGAAGAAGTGAAGCTGACGGAGAGTTCCGTGCTCAACGGGACCGCGCCGCTGCTCGAGATCTCGCCTCAACGCAAGAAGAAAGAGGCGTAGCAGCCTTTCTCCGCGACAGACGGCCCGCCAAGCGCGGGCCGTTTTGCTAGTGCCGGGGCCATTCCCCACTATCTTTTGGGCATGGCGTCTTCCGAGCTCGAATCCAAGCGTCCGGCCGTTCTTCCGTTGCGCGACGTGGTGGTCTTCCCATACGTCGCGATGCCGCTTCTCGTCGGACGGGCCGCGTCTCTCGCCGCGATCGAAGCAGCTGCCGCGGAGGGCGGGAACGTATTCCTCGTCACACAGCGGAACGCCGACACCGAGGAGCCGGCCGCGGCCGATCTGCATCGTGTTGGAACCGTGGGCCGAATCATCCAGGCCACGCGTCAGGCGAGCGGAACGGCGCGCATTCTCGTCGAGGGCGTCTCACGCTCACGCGTCACGCGTTACGTGCCCGCGTCGGGATTCCTCCGCGCCGCGCTGATCGAAGAGGCCGAACCGGAGCTCGCGGACGCAGAGGCACTGCACGTTCTTTCGCGGCGCGTGCTCGCGCTGTTCGAGGAATACGTCTCGCTCCACCGACGTATTCCAAACGAGGTCGTGTCGCTCGTGCAGGGCGCCGACTCGATCGCGCGTCAGGGATACGGCATCGCGGCGCATCTCGCGGTCCGCGTCGAAGTGCGGCAATCGTTGCTCGAGGCGCCGACGATACCGAAGCTGTTCGAGAGCTTGAGCCAAGTGCTCGTCAGCGAGACCGAGCTGCTTCGTCTCGAACGAAAGCTCGATGAGGAAGTTCGCGGCTCGCTGTTTCAGAATCAGCGAGAGTTTTATCTCCAGGAACAGCTCAAGGCGATCCACCGCGAGCTCGGGCAAGACGAAAGCGACGACGTTCTGGATCTCGAACGCCAAGTCGAAGCACGCAAGCTTCCTGAAGTCGTTCGCGCGCGCACGTTACGAGAGGTCCGCAAGCTGCGACGTATGTCGCCGCTGTCGCCGGAGTCCACCGTCGCCCGAAATTTCGTCGACTGGATTCTTGCGTTGCCGTGGACCGAGCGCACGGACGACGTGCTCGACGTCGCGCACGCACGACGCGTCCTCGACGAGGATCACTATGGCCTCGAGGAAGTGAAGGATCGGATCCTCGACTACATCGGCGTGCTCTCGCTGGTCGAACGTATGGAAGGCCCAATCCTCTGCCTCGTTGGTCCGCCCGGCGTCGGCAAGACATCCCTCGGCCGCTCAGTTGCCCGCGCGCTCGGTCGGAAATTCGTTCGCATGTCACTCGGCGGAGTTCGCGACGAGGCGGAAATTCGCGGACATCGTCGGACGTACATCGGCTCGATGCCGGGCCGCGTGATTCAGGCAATGCGCCGCGCCGAAGTGATGAATCCCGTCATCTTGCTCGACGAGATCGACAAGTTGGGCCAGGACTATCGAGGCGATCCGGCGGCGGCGCTGCTGGAGGTACTCGATCCCGAGCAAAATCGCGCCTTCAACGATCACTATCTCGAGGTCGACTACGATCTGTCGCAGGTGCTCTTCCTTACCACGGCGAACTATCTGCCGCAGGTACCCGAGCCACTGCGCGACCGCATGGAGATCATTCGCCTCGCCGGCTACCTCGACCAGGAAAAGTTCGCGATCGCGCGACAGTTCCTCGCGCCGAAACAACTACGCCTCAATGGGCTCGATCCTGCCGACGTCGAGTGGGACAGCGACGTCATTCCCGCGATTGTCGACTCGTACACGCGAGAAGCGGGCGTGCGCGAGCTGGAACGTCGCATCGGCCGAGTCTCGCGCAAGCTCGCTCGGCGCCGCGCCGAGAAGATTGACGCCGCCAGGTCGAGCACGACGGCGAACGACGATCGCCATCGACCGAAGACAGTGGTCCGGTCCGCGGACCTCAAGGGTCTGCTTGGCACCGCGGTTTACGATCCGCCAGCTCTGACGTTCGAGCACAAGATCGGCGTCGCGACGGGGCTCGCGTACACGAGCGTCGGCGGCGATGTGCTCGAGATCGAGGTGAGCGTCGTCGGCGGCCGCGGGAAACTGCAGCTCACCGGAACGCTCGGCAGCGTGATGAAGGAGTCGGCCAATGCCGCATTGAGCTATGCCCGCGCGCGCGCCGGAATGCTCGGCATCGATCGCGATTTTTATCGCAATCGTGATTTGCACTTGCACATTCCCGCGGGCGCGACGCCAAAGGATGGACCGTCCGCCGGTATTGCAATCGCGACGGCGATCGTCAGCGCGCTCACGGGCATTCCCATTCGCGGCGATGTCGCGATGACTGGCGAGATCACGTTGCGCGGACGCGTGCTCCCGATCGGTGGACTCAAAGAGAAAGCGGTTGCGGCGCATCGCCACTCGATTCGCCACGTCTTGATCCCGCACCAGAATTTTCGCGAGCTCGAGGAGCTTCCGGAGGAAGTGCGCACCGGCCTGACGTTCCACGCCGTCAAGACGATGGAGGACGTTCTCGCCTTGGCGCTGGCGCACACGGATTTCGTCGCGGACGTTCCGGCGGTCGCGCCGAACTGAGCGTCATGACCGCGCAAGAACCACTGGTCATCCGCTCTCTGGAGTTCCTCGGAGGCATGGCGAGCGTCGACGGCTGGCGTCCCGACTCCGTGTTACCGGAAGTCGCCTTTGCCGGCCGCTCGAACGTCGGCAAATCATCGCTGCTCAATCGGCTCGTGCATCGCAAGAAATTCGCGCGCGTGAGCAACACGCCCGGACGTACGCGAGAGATCAACTTCTTCAAGGTGAATGACGCGTTCGTGCTCGTCGACCTTCCGGGCTACGGCTATGCACGCGTCTCGAAGGATCGGCGCGCCGAGTGGCGCCCGTTGATCGAGAGCTACCTTCGGCGCAGCCCTCAGCTGCGCGGCATCGTTCACCTCCTCGACGTTCGCCACGATCCCACGAACGACGACAGGCTGATGCTCGACTTTCTCAGTGAGATCGGCGTGCCGACGATCGTCGTTCTCACCAAGATCGACAAGCTCACGTCAGCGGAGCGTCGCAAACAGCTCGCCGAGCTTCCTTTGCGGTTGGGATTGGACGTCGAGCAAGTGATTCCATTCAGTGCCGCGACGGGCGAGGGCCGCGATGACCTGGGCGCCGCGATCGAGTCGTTGCTCGAGCAACCGTCGTGGAAGGTGGCGACGTGAGACATGGCGCGCTCGTTCACCTTGCGTTTGCCGGCGCATGCGCGACGACTCAGGCGCCGGGTACGACGTCAGCGACGCAGACAGCTCCAGCGACGCTGCCGGCAGGACACGTCGCCCGCGACTCGATGTCCTCGACACTCATTCCCGCCGGATTGGGAACGGTTCGTCAGGACAGCATTTCGATCGTACTCCAACCCGAAGGCGTGCGCGTCGCCGCGATTCCACTCGACGAATCGGTGATTCGTGTGTTGGCGCCCGACTCGTATCGATCGCTGCACGCCACGCTCGAGAGCAGGCGGCAGCAAATCATGCAGCGTGCGGCCATGCACGGCGTTCGGGACCCGCGCGTGTGGATCGTTCGATTCGTCGGGCTGGCACCGGACGCGCGATTCGTTCCGACGGACTTCACAGTGACCTCTGGCGGACGTGAGTATCGTCCGTTCGACATCATACCACTCTCTCCAGGGTTTGGCTCACAACGCTTGCAGCCGCGCGAGCAGCAAAGCGCGCTGCTCTTATTCGAGGAAGGATTGGACGTGTCGCAACCGCTCGTCGTGACGATGGGCTCGCAACGCAACACGGACTGGGAAACGATTCTCCTCAGGACGATCGATCCGGAGCGCGCGGCCATCCGAGCGCGCGCTGGGTCGCATCCGTAACTGCTCACTGCTCTCCGGACTACCATCATGCCTTTTCTCCCACTTCGAAAGATTCCAGAGCGCGCCACGCGCAACCTGGCGACCGAATGGCTCGATGGTCTGAGCGCCGCGCTCGCCGACGCCTCGACAGACCGCGCGGATCTCTGTCGCCGAACGCTTACGCCGTTGTATTTCCCGCAATACGCCGACAACTGGGAAACAGCGGTCGAGGACTTGACACTCGATCACGCGACGCGACTCGCCCTCGCGGCAATGGATCCGCGCAACGTGACACTCGAGCCGGAGTATTACGGCGAATGCGACGACGAGCGATTCCAGCGCGTCAAGCCGCTGCTCTGGCTCTGGTATTCTTTCGACCGCACGCCGGTCGGCGGACAGAACGTGTGGCTCGGCGTCGAGCTCCGTCGCCTTCTCGCCAAATACATCTTCAAGCGTTGCGGCGAGAACTTCAAAGCATTCCAGAACGTCGAGTTTTCGTTTGGCTACAACTTGGACGTCGGCGACAACGTGGTGATTCACCGACACGTCCTGCTCGACGACCGCGGGTGCATCATACTCGGAAACAATGTCTCGGTAAGTGACTACGCCAACATTTACAGCCATACTCACAGCATCGTCGATCAGCGCGACGTCACCAACGCCACGACGGTGATCGACGACGGTGTGCGCATTACATATCACGCGACCGTTCTGGCTGGCGTGCACGTCCACGAACAGGGCATGGTCGGCGCGATGGCCGTGGCAACGAAGGACGTAAGACCGTACCACGTGTACGTCGGCATTCCGGCCAAGAGCGTCCGAGTCAAACCGAATGCGCCGGCGAGCCGCAACGTCCTCCGAACCAGCAGCGATCGGCAAACATAACGTCGTGGCGCTTGGCCCTATCGCACGCGCATCACGTCGTCGACCGGGCCGGCGTCGCCCGACGCGAGCAGCTCGACCGCCTCGCGCAGCGACGCCCGTTCACCAGGAAACGCGTAGCGCGTCAGCGCGTCGTCTACACTGAGCCACTCGGCGCGCTGATGCTCGCCGGCAATTGTGACGTCGGCAGGCTCCGACACGAACGCCGCGAACACGATCGCGAGCTGCACCGTGTGCGTTTTGTGCAAATAGAATGGCTGTACGCGCACATTATAGAGTCGATCGGGATCGAGCCCGGTCTCCTCACGCAGCTCTCGGATCGCGGCGTCCTCCGGCTCCTCGCCGGGATCGATATGACCGTGCACAGGCTCCCAGGCCCCAGGGCATCGCGTCCCGAGACGCCGCTGCAAAGCGAGCACGCGCCAGCCTGCGGCGAGCGGACGGATAACCAACACGTCGACGGTACCAATCTGGACTTGCGCCATGGTCGGAAACCTACGGCGGCGAAACCTGGTTCGCGCGATCACGACGTCGAGATCCTCGCGGAGTCGAAACGCGTCCCCCGTCAGCGGGGGCACCGCAGCCGGTACATGACGCCGGTCCGGCGCCGACTCGGAAACCCGGGCTGGCTCGTCGGGCGTCGCGACCCGCAGAACTTCATCCATCGTCGTTCTGCCGGCCGCCGCGTGAATCGTTCCCGACATCCAGAGCGACCGCATGCCATCGAGCCGAGCGGCTTCGGCGATTCGTTCAGTTGTCTCGCCGGCGGCGACGCGATTCTCGAACTCGGGCGATCCGATGATGACTTCGACCAGCGCCAGCCGCCCGCGAAATCCGATCCCGGCGCACTCGGGACACGCAGCGTCATGAGTTCCACTGCAGACCCCACAAACGCGCCGCACGAGTCGTTGCGCGAGCACGCCTTTCACGGCGGTCGCGATCTTGTAGCTCGCCACACCAATGTCGATCAGACGCGTGACCGCACTTGGCGCGTCATTGGTGTGTAGCGTCGACAGCACCAAGTGCCCGGTGAGCGACGCCTGGATCGCGATCTCCGCGGTCTCACGGTCGCGGATTTCGCCGATCAGTACCACATCGGGATCCTGCCGCATGATCGATCGCAGCGCGGTCGCGAACGTGAGCCCCGCCTTCTCATTCACCTGAACCTGCACGATCCCTGGCAATCGATACTCGATGGGATCTTCGACCGTGACGATGTTCACGCCACGATCCTTGAGACGACGCAGCGCCGCGTAGAGCGTCGTCGTCTTGCCGGAGCCAGTCGGACCGGTGACGAGAATCAAACCTTCGCGACACTGCAGGAGGCGCTCGATACGATCCAACTCGTCGGGAAGAAATCCCATTCCTTCGAGCGTGAGCACGGCAGATCGTCCGTCGAGCACGCGAATCACCACCTTTTCGCCGTGCGACGCGGGCAGCGTCGAGACGCGCAGGTCGACGGCGACGCCGTTGATGGCAACGCGAGCACGACCATCCTGTGGGCGCAGGCGATCTGCGATGTCGAGGCCAGACAGAATCTTGATGCGCGACACGAGCGCTGGACCGACCGCGCGCGGCAGCGTGCGTGCGAGCGTCAACAGTCCGTCGACGCGATGACGAACGGCAATGCCCTGCTCTTCGGGCTCGATGTGAATGTCGCTCGCCCGGCACGCGATCCCGCCGGCAAGTAGCTCGTCGACGAGATTCGTGACCGACGACGCCGCATCTTCGCCGGGAATGGGCGGTGCCCCTTCTACTTCTTTATTGAGATGCTGGACCTCGAGCATCGACGCAGGCTCACGCATCGCGCCTTCGCCGCGATAGAGCTCGTCGATGCGTCGCGCGATGTCGTCGGTGTTCGCCAGAGCAACGCGAACGTGCCGGCCAGTCGCGAACGCGAGCGTTCGCTCACAGTCGACGTCGAGCGGATCGGCCGTCGCCACGACAAGCTCTTGCTCCGTCGCCGACAGCGGCACGATGTGGAATCGGCGCGCCCACCGTTCGGGAACCAAGGAGACGGCATGCGACGAAACGGAATCGAGATCGGCGATCGGAAGACGAAATCGTCGAGCCAATGCGTCCAGGTCGATCGTATCGGGCGGTGGAATTGGTGCGCGGGAGGTCATGCAGCACTATTGTTCCACGCCCGGCACGAGCCATCACTGTCTCATTGCATGTCGGCGCAGACCGACGCAGCAACTACAACACACTCCAGAATTGTCGGGTGACGTCGATGGAAAAGGTCCAACGGCCATTGCGAAGACCGCGCGCGACGTCGATTCGAAGTAGATCGAACGGAGTGAGGAAGCCGGCACCCACAGACGGGTACAGGTAGAGTCCATTGGTGATTGCACCTTCGCGTGTCGCGCCAATTACGTGCACGAACGGCGCGAACGAGCCTCGGCCCGGCACACGACCGAAGCGTCCCAATGAAAACGGAATGAACGGCGCAGGCACGCGGAGCTCGATATGCTCGCTGAACGCGCGCGTCGATACGATCGAGTGGTAGTCATACCCCGGACCGGTGGTCGGGCCACCGAGGTAGATGAGCTCCTGCGGCGGTGTGTTCGGTC
>Ga0207695_10010018_pt1 | contig 11641 bp, 10 predicted proteins | sample KBSC54metaG_FD_184354 | JGI IMG/M metagenome (GOLD analysis project Ga0207695, IMG submission 184354) | Corn rhizosphere microbial communities from Kellogg Biological Station, Michigan, USA - KBS C5-4 metaG (SPAdes) (version 2) | ecosystem: Host-associated > Plants > Roots > Rhizosphere > Soil... | reverse complement strand
TGCCTTAATGATTGATGGCTCTGGTACGCGATTGCAGCTTTGATCCATCACCACAGGCGGCCCGATAGCAACTCGTCTCTTGAAAGCTGTGCCACTTTTCAACTTACTTGCTTAGCAATTTCCGGCCGCATCAAAGCCCTTAGTAAAACAGGGCATAGACACTGCTCGGGACGGACTCCGGTGCACAGAAACCGAAGCGTTCCGCGCTCCGCAAGCTACTCATCAGAAGCTAAAGAATTCTCTACAATCGGCCCTGCTGGGCTGTCTGTTTCTCTTGAGCGCCAAACTTGGTCAAACCCCTCAAAAGCTGCGCACTTAGAGAAGGCTATTCAAATTGAGAGAAGACAGCTCATTGGCGTCAGAGTGTACTCCACTCAATGACTTGGTGCTTGGTTCCTGGCGCCGAATTCCAATCTTAGGGAAGAGCCTCTCCTCGACGCAGCTGTTAAAGGCATTTCGAGGCAGTGCCTGGACGACAGTAGGATATGGATCGAGCCAACTGATACGGTTGGCATCAATGCTCATTTTGGCCCGCCACCTTTTGGGACCACGCGCATTCGGCCTAGTTGCACTTGTCAATGTATTCCTAAGTGGACTTGCGCTGCTGTCAGATCTAGGGATTAAGACGGATGTCATTCAGCATCGACGTGGGGACGAACCAGAGTTCATTAACACCGCCTTTCTGATCCAGATTGCGCGCGGTGTTGTCCTGTGGTTTCTTGCGTCCTTGTTTGCATATCCGTTTGCGAAGTTTTATAGTCAACCGGAGTTTTTGTCATTAGCGTTGGTGGCGTCACTTTCAGTGTTGGCGACAAATCTGAGCAGTGGCTCAGTCTTTACGCTGACGCGCCATGTGAAATTGAGAGGCCTAACTATACTCCGGATAGCTGCAGAGGCTACCGGGCTGCTGGTTTCAGTCTTTTGGGCCATGGTTTCACCGACAGCGTGGTCCTTGGTCGTAGGTAGAGTCGTCACGGAGGCGTTCTATTCTGTCGGAACCCACTTTCTTGGGACCGAGCGGATTTCGCTGCAATGGGATAAGCAAGCTGCACGTGACATCATGGTCTTTGGCGCCGGCGTATTGGCGTCCTCGTCCACATATTTTCTGGCTGGAGAAGCGGAACGGCTTGTAGTCGCGAAATTCGTCGACCTAGCCATGTTGGGATGCTTCTCTCTGGCCATCTCCATTACAAGCGTAGCAACCGGGGCTATCGAGCGACTCGCCGGTCAGGTGTTTTATCCAATGATCGCTTCAGCGGTGCGAGAGGGCGGCGATCTGGCGAGGCAATTTCGCAGTGCAAGATATTTGCTCGCTGCATTCAGCATGTTCATAGGAATCATCTTCATCGTTGGTGGAAAATGGCTTGTCGCAGTACTTCTTGGACCTAAATTCGCACCGGCCGGATGGATCCTTCAGCTGCTGGGCTTTCGCGCAGCTATCGATGTATTCACCCCAATTACTGCACAAATGCTCTTTGCCCTGGGTCTCACAAAGTATTCTGCATACGGGAACCTGGCAAAGCTGGTGTTTATCAGCGCCGGCCTAGCTGTTGCGTTCACGCGATTCGGGTTTCTGGAAGCGGTATGGGTGTTGGCACTTTCTTCCGTGGCCGGCCACATTCCCCTTCTTCTGGGACTCAGACGGCACCTTCGGAAAGCATTTGCAACGGAAACTTTCGGGTTTGCGGTCGTCCTTCTGACTCTCGGCATGACGGCGGCTCTGCAAGTGTTCGTGAGATGAGTGCGGCATTCTGCTGCTCGACCTATAGCCCGCAATTGTTGAGATCGAATCTGGAGAATCCGCTGTCATCGCTTGGGAATCGGCGTCAGCAGCGAAGAGAACCGAATGCTTAGTAAGATGAAGTCGTTGCTGAACTCCTCAGGTATTGAAAAGGGTGAATTTCTTGAAGAGATGTATTGGGCCTTCAAGACGCAAGTTTGGTATCGCAGAGACTTTGGCCAGTTTGGGAAAGGTTCAAGGCTCCTGGCCCCGATGCGCTTGAGAAACGTTCAGAATATCTACATTGGAAATGACGTGAGGATCAACAAGCACGTCTTCTTCTTGACCTTGAAGCTCCCGGGGCGGCCCGCGCCGCGGCTTACGATTGAAGATGGCTGCACTATTGGACACCTGAATCACATCACCTGTGTGAATGAGGTGAAGATCGGAAAGAGAGTACTGACGGCCGATCGTGTACATATCAGTGACAATTCTCACGTCTTTCTCGACCCTAATACGCCAATTCAGGACCAGGGTGTGACATCAAGTGGCAAGGTCGAAATAGGAGAAGGAAGCTGGATCGGAGAGAATGCTTCTCTATTGTCTTGTACAATCGGGAGAAACTGCGTCGTTGGCTCGAATGCAGTTGTGCTAGGTGTTATCCCTGATTTCTGCGTGGTAGCGGGTATTCCTGCCAGAATCGTGAAACGATTTGACCCCAATTCCCGAGTGTGGAATAAAGTACCGGCATCTCAAGGGAGATGCTAGTTTCTTTGTGACTGGCATCTGATCTCTCCGGGCCTTCTGCGCTGAATCTGCACTAGTTCAGATCTGAACACAGATGGGAGGTCGGATCTGCAGTCAAAGTTCGGCTCTCAAGTTATAGCGGGCACGGCGACGGGCTGGCTGATTGAACGCTAAGCGTTGGAAAGGCGAACCGCGAGGTGGACCCAAACTTTTATTACGGAGGCGGAGCGAACGTCAGCACCATGACGCCCATGGTGCTGGCTGCTACGCTACTCGCGGCAGTATTCCTGTGGGTTCTTCCGAGGAAGTATAAGGCTGTACCGATATTGTTGATAACATTTCTGACGCCCTTCGAGCAGCAGGTTCTTATTGGCGGCGTTCACATGTATGTGGGACGAATTATCGCGATGGTTGGAATCTGCCGCCTGCTTGTCACGAAAAGATCGTCAAAAGAGCCTCTATTTGTGGGCGGGTTGAGCGGTATCGATATAGGGTTCGGGCTTTGCGCGTTCGCAACGAGTGCGGCAGTTATCCTCCGCGAGCGTGCAGGCGGTGCAGTTGTCAACCAGGTAGGCGGCTTGATAGATGCAGTCGGTCTCTACTTTGTTTTTCGGTGCCTGATCCGGGACAGGAATGATGTTTACCGAATCCTAAAGACATGTGCGTTCACTACAGCGTTGCTGGGCGCGTGCATGTCATATGAGTACCTCACGCATGTGAATTCCTTCAGTTACCTGGCCGGTCATACGATCATCCCGTGGGTGCGGGAGGGAAGAGTACGCGCACAGGGACCTTTCGGAATCTCGATCACGGCAGGAGCCTTTGGCGCCACGTTGTTTCCAACGTTCTTCGTGCTTTGGAGCAATGCAAAGGCTAAACTCTGGGCAAGCATAGGATTCGTCGGAGCAAGTGCTATGGCTCTGACTTCCGTGTCCAGCACACCAGTCACCGGGTACCTGGCTGGAACTCTGGCACTGTGCTTGTGGCCGATTCGGAAGAAGATGCGGTGGGTACGATGGAGCATCGTGGCTTCGATTGTGAGCCTTGCAATCCTCATGAAAGCGCCCGTTTGGTTCCTGCTCGCTCGGGTCAATATATCTGGTGGACATGCCTATGACCGAGCCATCCTGGTAGACGAGACGGTACGCCACCTATCTGATTGGTGGCTCCTGGGCACAAGCAATAACGCCAGCTGGGGACTCTATACCTGGGACGCTTGCAATCAGTTTGTATATGAGGGACTGACAGGGGGCATAGTTACTCTGTTTTTCTTTATCATAATCCTCTACCAGGGCTTCAGTGCCATTGGACGATGCCGCAGGCGTGAGAAGAGAAGTCAGGAAGCATGGTTCTTTTGGTGCCTTGGCGCTGCCTTATTCGCTCACGTCATCGTCTTCCTGGGTGTGGACTATTTTGACCAGATTGAAACGCTCTGGTACATGTTCCTGGCAATGCTCTCGTCTGCGACGCTGTATGTCAGCTTGGCAAAGGTGAGCGTGGCCGATCGAACCGATGGTCAATCCCTGGGCGTAATGCCTGCGTCAAACCAACCAGCTCTTGCGATGCATGGAAGTCAACCCTTCGGAAATCCCACTTCAATCTCGATGAACGTGAGCCTACGCGGCCGATCGTAAAATCCCAAACCGAATTGGTGGAAGCTTTCGTAAGTCGACGTTGGAGACGAAGTTCTCGACGACTTGGAATGACACAGATTCCTCTGTGCCAACAGGAAAAAGCATCATCGCTATGCGAGGAGGTCGCTGTACAGTGAACAACATTCGCAGTTCTGCGCCACCACTTGTTAAAAAGTTGATGTGGGATCGAAAGCATCGAAGCAATAGCATCGACCCGGCGAAATGCCCCGACGATTTACTGGAGTCTCTTGATCCGTTGAAGCCTGACTCAGCAATTCTTGACCTAGGTTGTGGTACAGGAAACCTCCGTGCTGCTCTCCGGATGCGGGGCTGGAAGGGTCACTTCATCGGAGTCGACGTCTCACAGGTAGCAATTGAGACAGCGAGGAAATCCGAAGACGAGAATTCCGAGTGGCACGTCAGCACGATTGAGAACTTCCCCATCCCAACCCAGATGCTTGACGCGGTGGTCTTCTGCGAATCCATTTACTACGTGAAACAGGAGGCGCTGTCCACTTTGCTGAGGCGCTGCCACCAACCTCTTGCTCTTGGTGGTCGGATTATCAGCCGAATTTGGGACCCTGATGAGCACCACGATTACGTCAAGGTACTCTTGAAATCGGGGGCTGAAGATTCCTCTCCTCTCTACATTCTAACGAAGTAGTTGCAGAACGGGTCCAGTGCAGGCTCTCCATATATAGAGAGCTAGGATATGGCTGATAAACTGAAGCTAGATCCAAGCGTGAGTTAGCGTGATTCACGCAGATACACTCTGCTCGTAAGGTCAATTGAGAAGCATGACGGATTTGTCAATTCTGATTGTCAGCTGGAATACAAAGGAGCTATTGCTTCAATGCCTCAGGTCAATAACTGCAGACCTGCAGGGATTTGAATACCAGATTGTAATTGTCGATAATGCATCCGTTGATGGTTCAGTCCAGGCAGTGAAGGGCGATTTTCCCTCGGCTTCCATCATAGAAAATGAGAGCAACATTGGATTTGCTGCAGCGAATAATCGCGGCCTGAAGTACTGCGCTGGGCGCTATGTTCTTCTGATAAATTCAGACGTCGTCGTCAAGGAAGGATGTATCGAGGCGTTATGGGATTACATGGAGAAAAACAAAGATGTAGGACTGCTCGGGCCGAAAGTTCTAAATGCGGATCTCAGCATACAAGAGTCGTGCCGAGCATTCCCAACAATCTGGAACAGTTTATGCAGAGCCTTCGCGCTAGACACCGCCTTTCCTAAGTCAAGACTTTTTGGCGGCCAACTGATGCGCTATTGGGCGCACGACGAGACTAGTCCGGTTGATGTTCTTAGTGGCTGCTTCTGGATGGCAAGACAAGAAGCACTACAGATTGTAGGGCCTCTAGATGAGCGGTTCTTCATGTACGCGGAGGACAAGGACTGGTGTAAAACTTTCTGGGAACGAGGGTGGAAGGTAGTCTACCATCCAAAAGCGCAGGCAATCCACTTCTCAGCAGCCAGCTCCTCCCGCGATCCAATCCGTTTCTATGTGGAGATGCAGCGAGCTAATCTTCTCTATTGGAAAAAACATAGCGGAGTACTTCATCAGATCGTTATGTGGGGAATCATGTTCCTAAACAATTCAATTCGGTTGTTGAGCGGTTCTATCTTGGCAGCAACACCGCTATCGAGTCGCCGCGAGGGCTTGGAGAGAATTCATAAGAGTGCAGCCGGGATGAAGTGGCTTTTGCTGAGATCCCCTTCCAGACGAGGATTATAGCGTCGACTAGCATTCCAGTCAGACCCAAAAGGGGCGATACCTCATGACCTACGTTCTGATCACACCAGCGCGGAATGAGTCTGCATTTATAGCGTCTACTATCGACACAGTCGTTAGGCAAACTGTTCTTCCAGCTCAATGGGTGGTGGTTGATGATGGCTCCATTGATGATACATCGTCAATAGTGCGCCGCTATGCCGAGAACTATCCGTTCATTCGGCTGCTCACTCTCCGACACGAACGGGATCGCACGTTCTCGAGTAAAGCCGTAGCATTTGAGGCTGGCCTGGCTACCCTTGACCGAGAGTTTTCATATATCGGCAATCTCGATGCTGACATTCTCCTCATGCCCAACTACTACGAGACGGTGCTAGCTACATTCGATTCAGATCCTCGCATCGGGCTTGTTGGAGGCAGTGTTCACAATCTAGTAAAGGGAAGATACATCAACGCAGATAAGACCAGTGACAGCGTTGCTGGTGCTGTCCAGCTCTTTCGCCGAGAGTGCTTTGATCAAATAGGCGGATATCGCGGATTGCCTTGGGGTGGGATTGATGCTGCCGCCGAGATTACTACTCGATATTATGGCTGGCGAGTTTGTAAGGTGCAAGTTCCGAGCTACGAACAACGCCGTACTGGCACGGCACAAAATAGCATACTCCGCTACAGATATCGCGACGGATATAAGTTTCACAATCTTGGCTATTGTATGCCATTTTTCTTGTGCCGCTGTCTTCGTGGGATCATTTACCCCCCGTACTTCATCGGAAGTGCTCTATCTGCGCTAGGATTTGCCATCGCCCGGATTAGGAAGATGCCCATCTCTCTTCGGAGGGATATCGTGCTATATCTAAGGGCGGAGCAGCGAGGGAAGCTGCGTAGAGTTGCTTTATCACCGGTGGTTGCTCTCATATCCCGGATAACTCGATTTCGCAGAACTGCCAACGTATAGTCCTGAACGGACTGAAGGGAATCATTCATCAGAATGTGTGGAATTTGCGGTCAATACAATTTTGAAAATGATAGACCCGTATTACGTGCTGACCTTGAACGTATGGCGCTGAGCATCGCGCATCGTGGTCCAGACGATGATGGCTTCTATCTAAGCGGTTCCTTAGGGCTCGGATTTCGTAGGCTGTCGATCATTGATCTTGCAGGTGGGCATCAGCCAATGAGCGACCCAGAAGAGAAAGTGTGGGTAGTATTTAACGGAGAGATCTATAATTTTCGGGAATTGAGAAGCGAGCTAGAGGGGTTCGGGCACAAATTTCGAACCAGCAGCGATACTGAAGTCATCATCCACGGATACAAGCAGTGGGGAAGCGACGTTCTGAACCATTTAAATGGAATGTTTGGTCTTGCCATCTGGGATGAGGAGCGCCGAGGACTGGTCTTGGCGAGAGATCGGTATGGGATCAAGCCACTCTATTATTGCGTAGATTCTGGCGAACTCTATTTTGGTTCGGAGATTCGCGCAATTTTTGCAGGCAAGGAAGAGTATGAGGCGGTAGACCCAAGAAGTCTCTATCTCTTCCTGAGATATCGATTTACACCCTCACCGAGAACTATCTTTAAAAATTTGAATAAGCTACCGCCTGGCGGCATGCTTGTATGTGAAGATGGGCGCGTCGAAGTTAAGCAATGGTATCAGTATCACCCCAAGCCATTTCAACCTACAAAATCAATCATGCAGGTTCAAGAGGAGCTACTTGAACTGTACAAGAGGTCGTTGAATAGACATCTCCTCAGCGATGTTCCTGTGGGTTTACTCCTGAGCGGCGGAATTGACTCTGGGATGTTGCTTGCATTGATGAATCTGTTCGGAGAGTCTTGGCGAACATTTACGGTTGGATATGGAAGTGCCTTTGCCGACGACGAGCTGCGAGATGCTATGGCAACCGCAAATCATTTCTCCTCACTCCATACCTCGATTGAGCTGGACAGAACTGAATTTGAGGAGGCGCTTCCGACGGTAGTCGCCTCACTTGAGGAGCCGGTTGCCAGTTCATCCATAGTTGCGATGCACTTTGTCTGCAAACGGGCCAGGCAGGACGTTAAAGTCGCCCTGATTGGACAAGGCCCAGATGAACTATTTGGTGGATACAAGCGCCACATGGGGGTACGCTATGGTTCTCTGTGGAGAGAGGTACCAGCATGGATAAGAAGCCCTCTGAGGTCGGCAGCAGGATATTTACCGCGCAATGAGAGCTTTAAGCGCGCCGCCTCCTCCCTGGATCAGGGTACGGACATGGAGCGCTTTAGGGAGGTGTTATCACTGCTCCCGGGTGAAAAGATTGCGCGTTTGTTCCGAGATGGGCTGCTAAGTTCGACTGATGGCGATGGTATTGTGCCAGAGTGGCAACAACTGATGCCACTAGTGGAGGATGTGGATGAGCTCGGGAAATTTCAATTCATAGAGTTAAGATCGACACTTGCTGATGAACTCCTGATGTATGCGGATAAGATCTCTATGGCTCATAGCCTCGAGGTCCGGGTACCATATCTTGACCGCGACTTAGTAGAGTATGTGGAACGATTGCCCGCCCAGTTCAAAATCCGCTTGGGACAAAGTAAATGGATTCACCGCCGGTTATGCAATCAGCTCTTACCTGCGGAATTTGTCGCCCGGAGAAAGCGCGGGTTCGCTGTCAATGTAACTGACGACTGGTACCGTAGTTCAGTTAACTCTAAAATGGAGGAGAGCCTTTTAGATCCGTCGTCGTTATTGTATGAGTTTATGCAACACTCGACAGTTTGCGAAATGCTTCGAGAGCATAAAGCGGGGCGGCATGACTTTCACAAGGTTCTATTTAGCCTTACGCTTTTTGAACAGTGGCTTCGGAACTACTCCCTTACGAATTGAAGAACACAATACACAGGCCGAGTTCCAACTCGATCCGACGAAGTTGTGCGGGGCACCCGGGCCGAGTGTTCCTCGAGCAGATCATAGATCTTTGTGGATCGGAATGAGACTCCCACGTGGAGTCTTTGATCAGTGAGTAAGTCCGCAATGCGTGGGTCGCGCAATGTTTGGAGGCTAGAGATATGAAAGTGTGCATGTTGGCATATACGGAATACGAAAGGGATAATCGTGTTCGCCGATATGCGGAAGCCCTTGCAAAGCGAGGAGATCAAGTTGACATCATATCCCTGGAGGGAAGTCACTCTAGATCTGGCAATGGAGAAGTCGGAGCAGTTAAGGTTTACGAGATTCAGAAACGTGATCTGAACGAACGCGGAGTATGGTCGTACGCTCGTCGTCAGCTATCGTTTCTAGCCAGGTCGTCAGCGCTGCTGACGCGGCTTCATCATAGAAATGCCTATGACTTGGTCCATGTTCATAATATTCCAGATTTTCTGGTGTTCGCGGCTTGGTATCCTCGTATGACCGGTTCTGCCATTATCCTGGATATTCATGATATAGTCCCGGAGCTATTCGCGAATAAGTTCAAATCACGTCTGAGTAAGTTATATGTTGGTATGCTGAGGACGATGGAGAAGGCTTCGGCACGATTTGCTGATCATGTCATTGTCTCTAATGATTTATGGCGCGAAACACTAGTGGCTAGGTCAGTCAGAAGTGCGGACTGTTCAGTCTTTATCAACCATGTTGATACAGAAGTCTTCAAACGCAAAACGCGAAGCCGGAGAGATGGGCATTTTGTGGTGCTGTTTCCGGGTACGTTTCAATGGCACCAGGGCCTAGATATCGGCATTCGTGCATTTGCAAAGTTCAAGGAGGAAGTCGGTGACGCAGAATTTCACCTGTATGGGGGTGGAAATCTAACAATAGAGTCGGAGCTTAAGGAACTGGTTCGAGAACTTCGTCTTGAAGGCGCCGTTAAGTTCTGTGGGGCAGTATCACTGGATCAAATGGCGGAGGTCATGGCAAATGCAGACTTGGGTGTTGTACCAAAACGAGCCGATGCATTTGGCAATGAAGCTTATAGTACGAAAATAATGGAGTTTATGTCGCAAGGCATACCCGTGGTAGCCTCGGAAACAAAAATCGATGCTTATTATTTCCGGGAAGGAGTCGTGCACTTCTTCAAGTCAGGCGATGTCGATGGGATGACGCGTGCAATGCTTGATATTGCCCGGGATGGGAACTTACGAGAGTCACTCGTCCAAAGCGGCTATGACTACGTCGAGCAGAACTGCTGGGACGTGAAGAAGAAGGAATATTTCAACTTAGTCGACTCACTTAGAAAGTTACACCACGGCGAAGCCGGATCGGGTCTGCAGGAGGGCACGAGTTAGCTGCTCTGGCGTGACCGCATGAAAAGTGGATGATTTATGTCCTCAGAAGAGATATCATTGGCTTTGATGACACTGAAGAGCTGTTGAATTATGGAAACGGATCGAGGACAATTGTTTGGTGAAGTGCGGACCGGTCACCTTGGAATGTCACGAAGCCTACTACGTCATGTCTCTTTCGAAGTTGATCGTTCGGAAATGACAAAAAATTGTTTCGGTTGATGCTGAGCGCGCGCCATGGCCCAATACATGGCACAATCAAAGGAAAATTTATACCGACAGTGTCTCTGGGAATGACTTTGCTCGATTCGACGAGCAGACTCCAGAGATTGCGGTAATCCAATTGCATATTTTTTTCAAGAAGCATAGGTCAAATTGGAGAGAGGTCCTTCGGTGTCTTGACTCCAGTACCAACCCCAAAACCCAAAACGAAAGGAACAACGCTATGAGTGGACAAGCTGTTCTTCCCCAGGCAGAGTCGACAACCGCCGACTCTTTGATTCAACAAACCATCACAGATAAGATCGATGAGATGATCAACTCCTTGCCGGATCCGAAAGAACTGACGAGCGAGGAGCGGCGCGGGATCATCGGTCGCTACACGGCGGTTCTGGAAGGTAATTTCATTTATTGGATGACCGCGACGCTAATTGCGACGAAGGCCGAGGATGCGAAGCCGATCCTTCTCGAAAACCTTCATGAGGAATGCAGGGATTCTCATCCGCATATGCTCCGGAAGTTCGCCATCGAAGCGCATGCCTTCCCAACGGCGCAGGACGGCCTCTCAGTGCATGAGGACCTGACAAATATGCGTCTTTTCCTAGGCAAGCTCTCGGGTGTCCAATCTCTCGCAGCTATGGCCTTCTTCGAGGGTTTCATTCAGAAGTTTATGCCTTTTCTAGCCAGTCTTGCGGCCGCGGAAGGCTCCGAGGAGATGGAGTACACAGATGTGCACGGCGTTTGCGATATCGCTCACACCGAAGGACTGTTCCAAGCACTCGCCACGGAGATGGTGATTGATCCGCCGGTACCAGGAACGGATCTACTGGAAGGCGTGAACTATCTTCGGACGCTCCTCGATCGCATCGTCTCTTATCGCCCCGAATCGGCTGCGGCGTAGAGGACTTATAGGTGCAGACCAGGATTGCTTTCGACACGTTGATTTGTGGGGAGGCTGGACTCGAAGTCAGACTGTACATCTGTCGGATTTTGCGTGCAGCTGAAGATCCGGACTCCCGCATTCCTGTGCATACAACTTCAATTCGTATTTAGGGCTCTTAAGAAAGGCGGGCAGTCTTGAGTGTGCGCTCTGAAGTCATGGACCAGTTCGTGAAAGTTGCAACTGATCATGAGAAACAACTTCCTACGCTGACGGATGATCTTCCCTTGCTTGCATCCGGTTTAGATTCGCTCTGCTTTGCGGTGATCGTGACACGATTGGAGGATTCGCTGGGTGTCGATCCATTCTCGGCCGATAATTCTCTTTTTCCTGTCACCTTTGGCGAGTTTGTGAAGCTGTATGAGAATGCCCCCGC
>Ga0207695_10010015_pt1 | contig 11642 bp, 6 predicted proteins | sample KBSC54metaG_FD_184354 | JGI IMG/M metagenome (GOLD analysis project Ga0207695, IMG submission 184354) | Corn rhizosphere microbial communities from Kellogg Biological Station, Michigan, USA - KBS C5-4 metaG (SPAdes) (version 2) | ecosystem: Host-associated > Plants > Roots > Rhizosphere > Soil... | reverse complement strand
CCGGGCGTGGGGCGGCGACACACCGAGCACAGGTGCCAGCGCCGTGACCAATGCGGTGAGGAGAATCAGAATCCTGCGCACGACGAGCACCTCCCGGAGCGGGACGGAAATCAGGACTGGGCGAAGGTGAACCAGTGCACGTTCACGAAGTCGGCCGGCTGGCCTGAGGTGAACACCAGGTAGACCGTGTGCTGGCCGGTGACCCGGCTGATGTTGGCCGGCACCGTCTCCCAGGTCTGCCACCCGCCGGTGTTCCCGATGGCGAAGCTGCCGATCGGCGCGGCGCTCGGGCTGTCCAGCGCCACCTGAACCAGGCCGCTGACTCCGGACGCCGCACCCGAGGCGACCCGGGCCTTGAACTGCGTCGCGCCCGCGCTGCCGAAATCGACGTTGGCGTAGGCGAGCCAGTCGCCTCCTCCGATCCATCCGACGTCCTGCCCGCCGCCGGTGTCGCTGGTCGTCTCGTTCTGCGTCCCGTTGTGCGAGCTGTAGCTCACCGCCTGGATCGTCGAGTATGCGCTGACCGAACCTCCGCCGCCTGCGGTGCTGGAGCTCGACGTGGTCGGGGTCGGTCCGCCGCCGCCCGGCCCGGTGGCCGTTCCGCCGCCGACCGCGACGGTCAGCAGCGTCGGGTTGCCGTCGGACACGGCGCCGGACTGGTCCGCGCCGCCGTTCGGGGCCACGTCGTCGTACGGGAAGCCGTAGCCGCGGCCGTCCAGGCTGGCGGCGTGCGCGATCCGTGAGTAGTGGTTCGTGATCGTGTTCTTGTAGTAGTTGGCCGGGTTCTCGCCGTCGGGCTGCGTGGTGTCGATCAGCAGGGTGCTGCGATTGAACGCGGCGCTGAGCCGTGCGATCAGCGTGCCGAACTCGCCGGCGGCGTTGGCGAACGGGCCGGTGCTGCAGCTGAAGATGTCCGCCGCCGAGGGCTGGGCGAAGCTTCCGACGCCGGGGAAGTTCAGCTGTCCGCCGGAGACCTGGCCGCTGACGGTGCCCCAGGAGGCCTGGGTGTCGATCGTCAGGGGCTGGCTGGAGTACTTGGACCAGACCTGGTTGACGTAGGGCTGGTAGTACCCGGAGAACAGCGAGCTGTTGATCACGATGCCGTTGTTCGGGCTCAGCGCGCGCAGGTTGGCCCCGTTGTGGGTGACGACCAGCTGGTCCCAGCCGGCGCCGTCCGCGGCGTGCTGGGCCTTCAGGTTCGCGCAGACCGTGTCCAGGCCGTTGGCCGGCAGGCCGCTGACGGTCTGCGTGGCGCCGGCGGCGTTCGTCAGCGACAGCGAGATCGGGATCGAGACGAAGTCGACGTAGGTGATGTTGGCGAACATCTGCGAGGCGTTGTACGTGAACTCGCAGAAGTCCCACATGACGTTGATGTTGGGGTCCGACTGGTTGCTCACGGAGGGCTCCACGAGCCCCGGTCCCGGGTTGAGCAGGAACGTCAGCGGCGCGCCGATGGAGAACCATATGCGGCCGCCGGCGATGTGCGGGATGGTGATCGTGGTGGTGCTGCCCGGCGCGCCAAGCGGGATCGCGCAGTTCGCACCCAGCGGGGTGCCGGTCGAGCTCGGCGAGGACGGGTAGTAGATCGTGTGCCCGTCGGACTCCAACAGCATCAGGGCATTGTTGTTGTCGATCGCCTGGCCGGTGACGTAGGCGTACACCTGGGACGAGGTCGAGGTGTTCTGCAGCGCGACCTGCAAGGTGGGGGTGGTCGCCGAGGCCCGGAAGGCCAGCGCGCCGGTGCCCAGGCCCAGCGCGGATCCGCCGAGGGCGACGGCGGAGGACAGCAGCTTTCTGCGGTTCATCATGGGGCGCTCCTTCGGAGCGGTCTGCACCGGTTGTGGGGAGGTGCATGTGTGGGGGATGTGCCGGAAACGTTTACGAAACGAGGGTTGCCTCAGAGTATGGAAACCGCGGGCGCATCCGTCAACGTCCTGGTTCCCCATGGATTCGTAAAGATCGAACATCGATCCGCAAAACAGAGCACTTATTGACGGAAAGCAACGCCGGTCGTACCGTCCCTGTTCGGACGCCGACCCACACCCTCAGGGTGTCCTGCCCGCGCGCTGCCGACCGGCCGCGCGGTTGTAAGGCTACGTGTATCCCCCTCTCCTGGGAGCATCGCCATGCGTTCATCCCCACCTGCCCGCTTCCGCCCGCGGGGCCGAGAGCCCCGGCAGCGACTGTGGCACCGGATCGCTGTGTCGATCGGCGCGGTCGTGGTCCTCGTCCTCGGCGTCCTGACCACCGCCCCGGGCGCGGCCCGGGCCGCGGGCTCCTCAGAGCCCTGCGACATCTACGCCTCCGCGGGAACCCCGTGCGTGGCCGCGCACAGCACCGTCCGGGCCCTGTACGCGAACTACAACGGGCCGCTCTACCAGCTCCGGCGTGCCTCCGACGGCGCCACCACCGACATCGGCCCGACCTCGGCCGGCGGGTCCGCGAACTCCGACGCGCAGGACGTGTTCTGCGCCGACACCGCCTGCTCGATCACCAAGGTCTACGACCAGTCGCCGAAGCACAACGACCTGACCGTCGAGGGCGGAGGCGGCGCCAACCCGAACGCGGACGTCGCCGCGAACCCCAACGCCGCGCACATCGTCGTCAACGGCCAGAAGGCCTACGGGCTGTACGTCGGCCCCGGCGTCGGCTACCGCGACGACCACACCAGCGGGATCCCCACCGGCGGCCAGGCGCAGGGTGCTTACATGGTCGCCAGCGGCACGCACGTCAACAGCGGCTGCTGCTTCGACTACGGCAACGCCGAGGTCAACAACGACGACAACGGCAACGGCCACATGGAGGCGGTGAACCTCGGCACCAGCTGCTGGGCCTCGCCGTGCACCGGCAGCGGGCCGTGGATCACCGGCGACCTGGAGAACGGGCTGTACCAGGGCGCCGGCTCCAACCCCTCGAACACCGGCGACAGCAGCCAGTTCGTGACCGCGATGCTCAAGAGCGACAACCAGACGACCTTCGAGATCGAAGGAGGCAACTCCCAATCGGGAGGCCTGACGACCTGGTACAACGGATCGCTGCCACCGAACGGCTACAAGCCGATGTCGCTGGAGGGCGCCATCGTCCTGGGCACCGGCGGCGACAACAGCAACGCCTCGATCGGCACGTTCTTCGAGGGCGTGATGACCGCCGGCGTCCCGAGCGACGCCGCCGACGCCGCGGTCCAGGCGAACATCGTCGCCCAGGGCTACAGCGGCAACAGCGGCGGCAGCCCGCAGGCCTCCGGAGGCACCGTCACCCTGCCCGGCGGGCAGTGCGTGGACGTCATCGGCGACGACAGCGGCGGCGACCTCGCGCACGTCAACCTGTGGAGCTGCCAGTCCGGCGCCATCGACCAGCACTGGACGCACAACTCCGACGGCTCGCTGGAGACCCTCGGCCGCTGCCTGGACATCGACGGCAACGGCACCGCGGTCGGCACCAAGGTCGAGCTGTGGGACTGCAACGGCGTCGGCGGCCAGAAGTGGATCCAGCAGGGCAACGGCTCGCTGCTGAACCCGCAATCAGGACTCTGCCTCGACGACCCGAGCGGCAACACGTCGAACGGCACGCAGCTGCAGATCTACACCTGCAACGGCACCACCGCGCAGGCGTTCTCGGTCAACGGCGGCGGCACCATCGACGCCCCCGGCAGCCAGTGCGTGGACGTCGGCGGCGACGACGTCGGGGGCAACCTGACGGTCGTGCAGCTGTGGCACTGCCAGCCCTACGCGGTCGATCAGCACTGGCGCCACAACGCCAACGGTTCGCTGGAGACGCTGGGCCGCTGCCTGGACATCGACGGCAACGGGACCGCGGTCGGCACCAAGGTCGAGCTGTATGACTGCAACGGTGTCGGCGGCCAGGTCTGGCAGCAGCAGTCCAACGGCTCGCTGCTGAACCCGCAATCGGGGCTGTGCCTGGACGATCCGAGCGGCAACACCGCCGACGGCACGGTGCTGCAGATCTACACCTGCAACGGGACCGGGGCGCAGAAGTTCTCGCTGGAGTAGCAGCGGGATGGTGGCCTCCTGGGACCTGTTGAGGTTCTGAGATCTCGGGGTCTCGGGGTCTCGGCGTCTCGGGATCACGGGATCTTGGGATCTTGGGAGATCTTCGGGAGGCCGGTTCGACACGCGCGGTGTGCTGTCAGACGACAGCTGGCAGCACACCGCGCGCCGAGCTGTGCGCTGCCGTGGCGTTCAGATGTTCTGCGTCCCCGAATCCACCGCTGGACACCCCCGAAGCCCGGTCCGACCCCGATTGGGCCTGGCGCACCGCGCCCGACGACACCCCCGAGCACCTTCAGACGCTCTGGGCCGACGCCGTCCGGCGCTCCCGCGCAGCTTTGGCCACGGCGCTCGCCGACGGCGGCCTGGACCAGCCGGCCAAATTCTCGGCCACCGCCGACGGCACCCATCCCAACCTGCGCCGCATCCTGGTCGACCTGGTCGATGAGTACGCCCGGCACGTCGGACACGTCGACCTGTTCCGCGAGGCGACCGACGGCCTGGTCGGCGAGGCCCCGCCCGCGTCCGCGAACTAGAAACGGACACCGACCACCACTTTGGGATCAGGTCGCGGAACTAGCCGATGTACTCCCGCATCCAGGCGGGGACGCTGTCTCGCGGATACGCAGCCACGTCTCGGCGGTAGTCGTCGGGAGCCAGCAGCTGGTCGTCGGGGAGCGGGTCGTCGCCGTAGTCGTACTCGGTGATGACCCCTGCGTTTCCCGGCGCGGAGAGGTCCACCAGCAACAGCAGCCGCCACCAAGGGCCGGCGGGCAGGAATGCCGCCAGTCTGCGTTGCCGCCGCACCAGGACGGCCAGCTGTTCCGGGACCCGTACGTCGTACGGCCCCTGAGCCGCCTCGCCGGTCCAGAACCGCAGCCGTCCGTTCTCTGCGGAAACGGTGGAGGAGAACGACGCTTCGAACCGGGACCACCCCGCCGGGCCGAGCAGCGACAACTGCTGCGCGATCGGGGTGATCAGCCCGGATGCCAGGGCTGCGGCGCGGTCCTCAAGCCCGTCGTCGACGACCGTCACCTCCGCGACCGGACCGTGGGCTCCGGAGAGCCGCTCGAATTCGGCCCAGAATTCCGCGGCGAACGGGTCGTCGCCGATGGGGCGGCGGACGTACGTCTCCTCCGCGGCGAACATCCTGTAGGCCAGTTCGGTAGGAACCGCGGAGGGCACCTCCTTGATCCGCCCCAGATCGCTGACCAGGAACACCGGCAGGCTGACCGGCAGCTGCAGGAACTCCCTGACCTCGACCTCGGCGACGTCTGCCGGCGCGTAGACGCACCATCCCGCGGAGAAGCGGTCCGCGACCAGTTCCCGCGCCGGATATTCCAGCCCGTCGCGCAGGATCCGCGCCGTCACCAACCGGACTGCCTCGGCGGCGTCCACCGCAGTCCCGGCGACCGGTTCCGGTTCCTGCGCGAGCGGGTGGCCGTCAGAGACCTCGTCGAGCGGTAGCAGGCGTATCAGCTCGTCCCATAAGCGCATCTCGTCGGCGGTGGCCTCATCGACCCCGCTGCACAGCGGCCACCATTCGCCCGGAACACCCGAAGCCCCCGACACCCCCGGGACGTAGAGCGCGACGAGCCCGTCGCCGGCGACCGCCACCCGTTCGGCGCCGGTCTCCAGGCCGAACGCATCGACGGCGTCGATGGTCGGCGGCGCTGCGAAGACGCGCTCGTCGAGAATCCCTCCGCCGACTCCCTCTGCGGTCATCGTGTATTGAGTCACTGCCCCGCTCCCTCTGCCGTGGTCTCTACACACTCTTTCCAGGCACGTCGTCGGCCATCCCCGCCTGGTGGAGTTTCGTCCTCACCGCCTCGGCGTCGGGATGGTCGATCCCTTCGTAGATCTCCAGCGCCTGACGCCAAGCGGCGCGGGCGGCGTCTTCATCGCCGACGGCGTGGTGGGTGTCGCCGAGGTGGGTGACCGTCTCGGCCTCGGTGTGCCGGTCCCCGAGGGTCTGGAGCAGTGCGATGGCCTGGCGGTAGTAGGCGATGGCCGGCTCTGGCCGGCCGAGGAGGTGGTGCGCGTAGCCGATGCTGTCCAGCGTGACTGCCTCGCCGTACTTGCTGCCGAGTTCCTGGAACAAGGCGAGAGCGTTTCGGCAGTAACCGAGCGCGGGCTGGGGTTTCTCGAGCAGGATGTGCAGCCAGCCAACCGCGTTCAGCGCCCTGGCCTGGCCGGTCTTGTTGTCCATGGCCCGGAAGATGCGCAGGGATTCCTCGGCGTGGGCCAGCGCCTCGGGATACCTGCCCTGCAGTTCGCGGACCCGGCACAGGGTACGCCGGCAGTTGGCCGTGCCTTCGAGGTCGCCGAGCTGGTCGTGGTAGTCCAGTGCTCGGCTCAGATGATCGGCGGCTTCCTCGTAGGAGGTCAGTCCGATGTTCGCGTTGGCGATGAGGCGGTGGGAGTGCGCTTTCTTGGCCGGGTCGTCGAGACGCTCCGCGGCCTGCATCGCAGACTGCTGAGTCGCCAGCCACTCGTCCCAGTGCCCTCGCATGTCGAGGTAGTCCGCGACAGCCCAGGCGAGCTCCCACGTGAGGGCGTCGATGTGCTCGGCCGGTGCGTCGGCGGCGGCCGCGTGCCGGATCACCGCGAGCAGCACCTCGCGCTCGGCCTCGAACCAGCGCAGCGCCTGCTCCTGGTCCCTGAATGCCTCGGGGGCGACTCCCGGGAGCAGGTTTGTCAGGGAGATCGGCTTGCGGTGCGGGTCGAGCAGCCGGTCGGCGTGGAACGCGCTGTGGGCGTAGTGCTGGGCCAGCCGGCGGAACGCGCTGTCGTGTTCGGCGTCGGGAACATCGTTGCGCACAAGCTCCGCGGCGTAGGAGCGCAGCAGATCGTGAAGGGCGAAGCGGGCTGACGCCAGCTCGGTGATCAGGTGCGCGCGAGTCAGTTCACTGAGCAGCGAGGCTGTCTCGGCGGTACTGAGACCAGCGAGGCTGGCCGCTGCCGCGACCGAGATGTCAGGCCCGGGGTGCACGCCGAGCAGCCGGAACAGCCGTTGCGCCTGGGGCCGTTGCGCGAGGTAAGACCACGAGAACACCGCTCGGGCCGTGGTCGCGGGATCGCCGGTGTCCAGCGCGTCGAGAGGCCCGGCGGCCTCGGCCAGCTGGGCGGCGAGCGAGCTCAGCGGCAGCGTGGGCGCCAGCAGGGCCCGAGCCGCGGCGATCGCCAGGGCCAGGGGCAGGCGGGCGCACCGCTGGATCAGCAGGCGCGCCGCATCCGGTTCGGCGGCGACCCGCTCGGCTCCGAGGTAGCGGCTCAGCAGCTGCTCGGCCTCGGCGTCGTCGAGCATGTCCAGGGTGATCGGCGCGGCGCCGTGGCCGGCGACCAGCCCGGTGAGCTGGTTGCGGCTGGTGATCAGTACCAGGGAGCCCGGTGAGCCGGGGAGCAGCGGCCGTACCTGGTCGGCGTCCACGGCGTTGTCGAGCACGACCAGCGTCCGCCGTCCGGCGAGCAGGCTGCGGTACAGCGAGGCCTGGGCGTCCAGGCTGTGCGGAATCCTCTCCTTCGGGACCGCGAAGGTGTCCAGCAGTCCGCGGATCGCCTCGCCCGGCGTCATCGGCGGTCCGGTCGGGTCGAAGCCGCGCAGGTTGACGTACAACTGGCCGTCAGGGAACCGCCGCGCCGACTTGTGGGCCCAGTACACCGCGGTCGCCGTCTTGCCGATGCCCGCCGTGCCGGAGATCGCCGCGATCAGGACCGCCGAGCCGGCCTGGCCGTTCGCGAGCAAGGCGTCGAGCGCCTCCAGCTGGGTCTGCCTGCCGACGAAGTGCCGGGCGACTGAGGGCAGTTGGCGCGGTACGAACGGTGCCGGTTCGGCGGACGGCGCGTCGGGCCGGGAGGTGGATGCGTCGCCCAGGCTCGGATCGCGGCGGAGCAGCTTGACGTGCAGCCGCTGCAAGGCAGGCCCGGGTTCCTCGCCGAGTTCGTCAATCAGATGGCTGCGAAGGTCGGCGTAGTAGTCGAGCGCCTCGGCACGTCTGCCGGCCGCCACCAGAGCGCGGATCACGTACTCGGCGAGAGGTTCGGACAGCCGATAGTCGGCGGAGGCGGACAGCAGGTCGGAGGCGAGCTCTCCGAGCCGGCCGTACCGCGACCGGACGCCGGCGAGCAGGAGCAGCGCGGCAAGGCGTTCCTGGTTAAGCGACCGCCGGGTCCGGGTGACCCACTCGCCGGCCAGGTTCGCCAGCGGTGTGCCGCGCCACCAGGTGAGCGCCTCCGCCAGTTCCTCGCCGGTGTCCGGCCCGCCGGCGTCGGCTGTTTCCGCGTCCCGCAGCCGTCCGACCCGCTGCCGGAACCGTGCCAGGTCGACGCGTTCGGGGGCCACGTCGCAGACATAACCGCCGGAGCGGCTCAGAATCTGTACGCCTGCCGGTTCGAGCGAGCGGCGCAGGCGCGTGACGTACACGTACAGCGAGGCCTTCGGATCCCCGGGCAGGCGCTCGCCCCACACCCGGTTGACCAACGCCTCCCAGGGCACCAGCTGCCCGGGCGTGATGGCCAGAGAGGCCAGCACCAGACTCGGTTTCGCCGAGCCGATGTCCAGCCGATCCCCGCCGTCCCACACCTCGACCGGGCCGAGCAAATGGACTCCCATAAGGGTGTCAAGGATATTGCAAGGCCGACTCGGTACCGTCCAGGTTCGTTGATCGGCGTGACGGGCACGCCGGCGAGGAGTGGGGGCGGCATGCGGAGCGCGCTGGGTCGGGTCGCGGTGGTGGCGGCGGTGACGGCGTTGGGCACCGTCGGGTGTTCGGGTGGCACGTCGTCCGGGCCTTCGGGAGCCGACGGGGGCTCGAAGTCCACGGGCGAGACCGGCGGCGGCAGCGCGCCGGGCGGTGCTTCGCTGAGCGGCCGGGTCCCGTCCGGGTTCTCGACCTCGACGGCGTGGAGTACGCAGGTCGCGTGGTCGACGAGCGGTATCGGGAAGGCCACGGTGTTCAACGAGGACCAGGCGGTCTCGAACTGGCTGGTCGCCACCCAGCAGGCCGGCCTCGGCGTGGCCCGGACGGTCGGGGGATCGGTGGTGGTCCCCTCGTTCGCGTCCGGCGGCGCGTCGGGGCCGGTGGTGGCGACGCTGAAGTTCCTGGACGCCAAGACCGGCAAGCCGCTCGCCGAGAAGGCGCTGCCCGCCGGGACGTTCCTGGGGCTCAGTGCCGACACGGTGGCCGGCAAGCCGGTCGCGGTGGTGCGCTACCTGGCGGCCCAGGACGCCAAGACGCCGGTGGTCGTGGTGTTCGACGCCTCCGGCGCGCAGGTGTGGTCCAGCCAGGGCCAGCCGGTCGCCGCGGACGACCCGTGGTCGGCGGGGCTGAAGCATGATGAGAACGGCGCGGACCTGATCGTCGGCGGGTACATGGTGCGCTTCAACGTCGGGAAGGACACCTCGGACCACACCGATTCCTCGTACGACGTGCTCGACACCGGGGGCAAGAGCGTGTTGCACGTTCCCGAGTACGCCGACAAGTGGGACATGAACAGCGTGCAGCTCCTTCGGGGATACGCCGTGGTCCATTACAACGACGGTCTGTCCCTGTCCGACACGTCCCAGGCCAAGGACCACTTCACGGTCTACGACCTGGCGGCCGGCGGGAAGAAGGTCGGCGAGTTCGCGGCCAAGGGCGGCAACAACGGGATGTCCGACGCCGGTGCGGTTGTCGCGTCCGGCGGCAAGGTGCTGCTGACCTGGATGGGGCCGTCGGACTCCGGCGGCACGCAGAACCAGATGGCCGTGCTGGACACCGCCACCGGCCGGAGCACGCCGCCGGTCGCGCTGCCCGGCGGGGCCGGTAACAGCGCCCTGATCGACCCGCAGACCTCGAACGTCCTGCTCTACGACAACAGCGACGCGCCGTCCACCAGCAGCAAGATGGTCAGCCTGACCCAAGGCACGGTCTTGTGGACGCAGCACGACAACCATGGAGCCCTGCTCCCGCTGTCGCTGCACAACGGGGTCGTGTACGGCGTCGAGGCCGCGCAACTGGGGAGCACGGACGGCAGCCAGCTGGCGGTCAAGGAGGCGGACGGTACCCCGGCCGGCACCGACTACGAGCTGTCGCCGATGGACTTCACCGCCGAGGGCGCACCGCTGTTCGCCGAGGTGAATGAGGACACTGGTGACACTGGTGACGGCACGGACAAGGTCACGGTTGCCGTCGGACACAGCGGGTGACGCGTCGGGGCGCCGCGGCAGTTCGGTGCCCCTGACTTATGCGCGGGCCCCCTTTCCGTTCGCGGCGCGTTCGAAGGCGTGCGGAAAACACGTAATTCACTACTGAACTTCGCTCCGGCGCGCGCTGTGGAGCGCGTGTGGCGGTTACGGTGCCGATCATGTCTGGTGATTTTCAGCGTGGCGGTTGCGACGGTCCCGCCCTTGACGTGGCCTCGGTCGGTGGGCGGTTGTCGGATCCGGCGTGGCTCGTGACCGCCGACCCGGAGCAGGTTCTTGCGGCGTTGGACAGTGCGTCCGGGCCGGAGGAGTCTTTGGCGGCTGCCGTGTATCGGGCGTCAGGGAACGCGCACCGGGAGGTCAGCGCGCAGGTCCGGCAGCAGATGCTGGCAGTGGACGCCGCGCGCTACGGAAACCGCGAGCTGTCGCGACGCTTTGCCGAAGTGGCGGTTCCTCGCGACACGGATGATTCCTGGGCTGTGCAGTGGGCGACCGGTCGCCGCCTGGATTCCCGTCTGCGCTTTGCGTTGCCCGTTCCGGCCAACGTGACCGTGGTCGCGGCGGTGGCCGTGGACGGCCGCGGGTTGGCGGCCGCCGGCTGCGAGGACGGCACGCTGCACTGGTGGGATCTGGCGACGGGCCGGAAACTCGGCCAAGCCGTGCCCGGGTACTCCCGCGAGGTGAGAGCTCTGGCGACGGCGGTGCTGGACGGCCGCCCCATGGCCGTGGCCAGCGGCTTCATGGGGGATGTCCGCGTCTGGGATCTGGCCTCGGGCGAACAGGTCGGCGCGTTCGGCACAGACGCCGGATCCGGCGTGAAATCGCTCGTCACCGGGGTGGTCGAGGGCCGTCCGGTGGTGGTCGCGGCGAGCAATGAGGACGTGCTGCTGGTATGGGGACTCGACGCCCTCATCCGGAACGCCGAGCCGTTGATCATTCGGACCGGCTTTGTCTGCGCTCTGACGACCGCGGTGCTCGGCGGGCGTTCTGTCGTCGTCACCAGCCACTCCAAGGAGCCCGTGCCGACGGACCCCATCACCGGAGAGGAATCCCTCCGGTTCTGGGATCTGGCCACGGGGCGAGAGGTCGGCCCCCGGGCGTCCGGCCCGGCGCCGGCGATCACCGATGACGACGAGGGGGAGTCAGGGCTCTGCGCCAGCTTGAGCCTCAATGCCCAGGCGCATTTCCTGGTCACGGATGCGGGGTGGGAGCGTCCGATGGCCCTCAGTGCCAATGCCTACGAGGCGCATATCTGGGACCTGGTCACGGGCGAGATGCTCGGTGAACCCGTTCCGACGTTCATGGAGACGGCGGCCGTCGGGGTGCTCGACGGCCGTCCCGTCGCGCTCGTCGGCGGCCTTGAGGGCGCCGAGGTGTGGGATCTGTCCACTCGCGAGAGGCTGAGCCCGCCGCTGATCGGGCACGGGGGCAGGGTGCGGGGAACGGCGATG
>Ga0207695_10010006_pt1 | contig 11650 bp, 12 predicted proteins | sample KBSC54metaG_FD_184354 | JGI IMG/M metagenome (GOLD analysis project Ga0207695, IMG submission 184354) | Corn rhizosphere microbial communities from Kellogg Biological Station, Michigan, USA - KBS C5-4 metaG (SPAdes) (version 2) | ecosystem: Host-associated > Plants > Roots > Rhizosphere > Soil... | reverse complement strand
AGTCGATCAGCTCACCAGCCTGTAGCTGTAACCTGAGCGCGTAGTATTGATAATCAGCAGCGAATTGCCTTCCTGACGGGTCGTTGATAGCATCGCCACCGGCAAGTTTGCCAAATTGCATTTCAAAAATATAATTGACAAAAGGCCCCTGGTTGTAATTGAAATTGAAGTTAACGCCTTTGGTGCTTTTGGCGGTTACCACATCGCCGTAGAACTGATTTGAGCCGACTGAAAATCCGACATCATATTTTCCATAGTCATAACCAATCTGGGCTTTTGAAATAAGTGAGGTTAAACATGTAAGGAGAGTCAAGAGGGCAGTTCTTACAGTAAGTTTCGTCATAATCAGTGGGTAGTGTTCCTAATCTAAGGCAAAACGGATATATATCTAATATGTCACAATTTTATAAAAATAACTTTACTGTTTCATTTTTTCATGTCGAAAACGAAATATTTGTTCAATAGACTTAATAATAAATTCAACAAAGTATTTAACAAATAGGAATACCATTTTTTTATATTTGAGCCCTTTAAAAACAGAAAACAAAACCAGGCTATGTCAAAAATTAAAGTAGCAAATCCCGTTGTAGAGCTTGACGGCGATGAAATGACCCGCATTATATGGAAATTTATTAAGGATAAACTGATCATCCCTTACCTTGATCTGGATATAAAATATTATGATCTGGGTATCGAGCACCGCGACGCAACAGACGACCAGGTAACTATTGATGCAGCAAACGCAATTAAACAATATGGTGTCGGTATCAAATGTGCCACCATCACTCCTGACGAGGCGCGTGTAGAAGAATTCGGCCTGAAACATATGTGGAAATCACCGAACGGAACTATTCGTAACATATTGGATGGTACTGTTTTCCGTGAACCGATCGTAATGTCGAATGTTCCTCGCTTAGTTCCGAACTGGACTGCACCTATTTGCATCGGCCGTCACGCATTTGGCGACCAGTACCGCGCTACCGACTTTTTGACCAAAGGCAAAGGTAAGCTGACTATCACTTTCACCCCTGAAGATGGCGGTGAAGTACAATCATACGAAGTGTTTAACTTTAAGGGCGACGGTGTAGCGCTGGCAATGTACAATACCGACGAATCTATCAAAGGATTTGCACGGGCCTGCTTTAACCAGGCTTTATTGAAAAAATGGCCTCTATACCTATCTACTAAAAATACGATTCTTAAAAAATACGACGGTCGTTTCAAAGATATCTTCCAGGAAATTTATGAGAATGAATTTAAACTGGAGTTTGAAGCAAACCAGCTGACTTACGAGCATCGCCTGATTGACGATATGGTTGCATCGGCGTTGAAATGGCATGGTAACTTTGTTTGGGCTTGTAAAAATTATGACGGCGACGTACAATCAGACACGGTAGCACAAGGTTTCGGTTCATTAGGCTTAATGACCTCTACTCTGGTTACTCCTGATGGCAAAACCATGGAAGCAGAGGCTGCACACGGTACCGTTACCCGTCACTACCGTGATCACCAGGCAGGTAAACCGACTTCGACTAACCCAATCGCGTCAATTTTTGCATGGACAAGAGGTTTGGAATTCCGCGGTATGCTGGATGATAACAAGGAATTGATCAAATTCTGCAAAACGCTGGAAGAAGTTTGTATTGAAACCGTTGAAAGCGGCAAAATGACCAAGGATTTGGCTATCACTATTAAACCAAAAGTGGAGCACGGAAAAGATTACCTGTATACGGAAGAGTTCCTTGCTGCTGTCGACGAGAATTTGAAGAAGAAATTGGGTAGATAATTGTAATTAACTCAATAAGATAGCCCATTCCACTAAAGGAGTGGGCTTTTTTGTAACCTACCTTAGCTCAAAAGCGTCATATTACCATGCAACTTAAACTCACATGGCGATATGGCATCGCATTTATGGCTTTTGTCTTCGTGTTTGGTCAATTACATGAAATAGCTCACTTGGTTAAGGTATATACCATTTGTGGTATTCCCGGTAAACAGCTAGATTTTAATTTGTGGATAGTAGATAATAGTTGCGTGAGCAACCCCGGAATATGGATGGCGACACTTTTTGGCCCGATATTCAGTTATCTCGCGATGGGTTTGGGCTTTTTTTTATTGCTAACGAGCAATAAAAACTTTTGGCCGATAGGTTTTGTACTGGTCTTAGGGAATCTGCCGTTTGCACGCATCTTTACAGCTGCAATGGGGGGCGGTGATGAGACGACGGTACTAAAATCTTTGCTTTTACCCGGTTGGAGTTTGCTGTTGATTAAAATCGCAGGTTTTTTGACCGTGTTTATTTTATCTTTCCCGCCATTATATATGTGTTTCAAACGTCTTCAAGGCAAAAGCAAGTTTTTTACAATTACCGGTTTCTGCGTGCTGCCGTTGATTATTATGCTATTGTATGAATTTAAACTACTGGGTTTAGCGTTGAAAACAGGCTTCCTTGCAGACAGGCACTACCTGGGAATTCCGGACCTTATTTTACTGCATACATTTTTGATGGCTACACTGGTGTTATTAAACATTAAAACATTATTCGGTAGTAAATTGATATTACTATAACTTAGCGTCCAAAATCCGGTACAATGTCAACACTCTATCCCTTAAAATTTAAAACCATATACAAAGACAAAATATGGGGCGGTCAAAAGATCAAGACTTATCTGCATAAAGATTTCGGCAATCTGCCAAATTGTGGCGAAACCTGGGAAATATCGGGTGTTAAATCGGATGTTTCAGTTGTAGCAAATGGTGAATTGGAAGGGCAATCATTAGCTGATCTGTTGGAAAAGTACCAGGATAAGCTGGTTGGCAAGAAGGTTTATGATCATTTTGGTAATATCTTCCCGCTGCTTGTAAAGTTTATAGACGCCAATGATGACCTGTCTATACAAGTCCATCCAAATGATGAACTGGCAAAGAAACGCCATAATTCATTCGGCAAAACAGAAATGTGGTATGTCATCGAAGCCGATCCGGGTTCTACTTTAATATCGGGATTCAATCAACAGGTGAGCGAACAGATTTATGTAGACAAACTGACCAGTGGCCATATTATGGACATCCTGAACCGCGAGAATGTTTCGGCAGGGGATGTGTTCTTTTTGCCTGCGGGTCGTGTGCATACCATTGGAAAAGGATTGCTGATCGCCGAAATACAGCAGACTTCTGATATCACTTACCGAATTTATGATTTCGACCGTGTAGACGATAAAGGCCACAAGCGCGAATTACATACCGAAGAAGCATTGGCTGCTATCGATTATAATTTCTATCCGGACTATAAAACCAAATATCAGCCTGAGAAGAACGAATCGGTAAAGCTGGTAAAATGCCCTTACTTTACCACCAACATACTGGACTTTACAGAAAATACTTCAAAAGATTATTCAAAACTAGATTCCTTCGTCATACATGTTTGTGTTGAAGGGGAGTACACTATCGAAGCCGATGGTCAGCAATATCCCGTAAAAATGGGAGAGTGTGTCCTATTGCCTGAAACAATTCATTCAGTCGAATTAAAAACTACAAAGGGCTTTAAAATATTGGAGAGTTATATTGAGTAATAGTGACTAGTGATTGGTTAATCAGTGATTTGGCAGCAACCGACAAAAAACTGATTAACTGGTCACCGGGTAACCGATTAACTGACTACACCAGCTTAATCGTAAACTTCGTTCCGTCATTCACCTTGCTTTCAACACTGATGGAGCCGCCAAGCGCTTCTATCTGGTTGCGGGTAATGAACAGCCCGATACCCTTAGCTTCAGGATGGTTATGGAAAGTTTTGTACATGCCGAATACACTGTCACCGTAACGTTCCATGTCGATACCTAATCCGTTGTCTTCAAAATACAGGTAAATATGGTTGCCGTCCTTGGCAGTGCTGCATTTGATGATAGGCGTTCGTGCAGGGGCGCGGTATTTCAAGGCATTAGTTAGCAGATTCTGTAAAATACTTTCCAGATATGCCGGTATGTAGTTTACTTCAGGAGCTTTGCTGAAATCATATTCGATCTTAGCGTGAGTAGACTCAATGTTGCTTTCGAGTGCTGACATTACGGTTTTGAAAGTCGTTTCAAAATCCAGGCGTTTGCGTTCCTTGCCAATTTCTGTTTGGATTTTAACGATCTCGCTCAGGTGATCGATCGTGGTTTTTAAACTTTCGCTGATGGATTTGATATGAGCGAAAATTTCTTTCTTGTCATCGGCAACATCAGTCTGATCATGAAGGTTAACCATAAACTGCAGGTTGCCGGTATGCGAACGCAGGTTATGAGATACAATGTAAGCGAAGTTTTGAAGACGCTTGTTCTGATCGCTTAACAAATTTACCGCATTCTGAACATCCATCTCCTTCTTTTTGATGTAGTCGATGTTCTGGAAAATACAACGGGCGGTAATACATTGACCGAATTCGTCAATTACTGCAATACCCCTCGCCCGTAGCCATATCTGGTTGTTACGTGCGGTACGAAACAGAAATTCAAGGTCAAACGGTTGTGAATACTGAATAATATTGTTTATCGCCGCACTCATCGCCTCGCGGTACTGAGGCTCGAAGAAACTGATAGTTTCGTCTATAGTCAGCTTGACCTTGTCCTGTAGTTCAAATATATCATAAGCTTCGCGAGACAGGGTGATCGTTCGGCTTTTAACGTCGATCTCCCAGCCGCCGATTTTCGCAACTTTAATGGTCTCCTTAAAAAGAAAATCGTTACGGTTGGCCTGAAGCTCTAGTAATTTAAAGTCGTGAACATCTACAATCGACCCTGTGATCTTTGGCTCGGCCTTATCGCCCCATTTTTTTACGGTGCTTTCAAACCAGCGATAACCTTTTCGTTTGGTTAAAAGCCGTATAAGTACAGTTTCGGCCGGGTCGTGAAGGTGCCTGTTTAATGATCTCTGGAATATGGGTTTATCTTCGTAGTAAAGAAGATTTTCAAAGAAGAAGTCATACGTGTTAGGAATATCACCCGAATCATATCCTAAAATAGAATAGAAACCGGAAGACCATTTCACGTCTTTCGTAATAATGTTATATTCCCAAATACCTGTGTTTATTGCATTAATAAGGTCGGTAACATGGAAATCGCCATCATAAGAAAATTTGTCTCCTTCCGTAATGCTCATATTCTCAGATAGTTCACAATAACGTTATGATGGTTAAAGTATACTTTAGTCATTAGTTCAATTAATTAGATGACGGGTATTTTTCATCTTAACAGTGTAGGATAACAAATTAGATACCAATCATTTGAATCAAAAAAAAGGAGGATTAAATGTATCCCTTATTTGCTTCATTTACAATTGGTTATTTTACGGTAAAAAGGGGTATAAAGTTCCGTTCCCGAGTTCGATTTTACATTTTTCCCCGTGATGAGTATCTTAAAACGGGAAATAAATTGCCCATATATTGCTGATGTTCAAATCAGTAGCAGTACCTTCAAGAAAATGGAATTTTATAAAATAACTGTCCTGACTAATACCGGGTTAGTCGGTGAAATTTTTCCTTTGCAGCTTCTTATGCGTCTCGACGGTTTGCATCAGAGCAGCAGAGCCATACCATGGATGCAGTTCCATTACCAATGAACCAGCCTGTATTGCCGGATCAGTTTCGGTTAATTTTTTGGCTTCTTCAATAGTACTGACGTTAAAAATGAAAATGCCCTTTATGGGCTGATCATCCAGGAATGGACCTGCAACAATAAGTTTCCCTTCATCAGCCAGGCGACCAATGTTCTTCAGATGGGCCATTTGCAGTTTCATGCGGGCAGTAGAATCTGTTGGCCGGTTTGGGCCAGCTTTTAAGAAGGCCATCACATATTGTCTCATCCCGTAATCATCAGCACCAAGTTTTTGGGCTAACCGGGCGTCATATTGAGGGTTTTTTGATTGTGCAAAGCAATTTAAGCTTCCGGTCAACAATAGCGCGATAAGCAGGTGACGTATCATAATTAAATCGATTAGTAGAATAAATGTACTAATCCCGAAACTTCTTTTCAAATTCTGTCAAAGCATCTTTAGCTATCCATCTGGCGGCCTTGCTTTCCTGTTGGGCTATTCGTAATGCGCATTCCTTGGCGACTTTCCCAAGATTTTTATTTCTCTTGCCGATCTGCCTCAATGCCCAGTTAACAGCTTTTTTTACAAAGTTGCGATCGTCCCATGCTTCCCGTTCAATGATAGGGAAGAATGGCATAAAAGCCTCGTCAGTTGCTTTCTTATCATGCACTGCAAATTCAGCCATCAACACAAAGCCTGCGCGCTTGATATATTCTTTTTCAGACCAGCTGTACTCCAGGGCTTTTTCAATAGCTTAAGGTGTTCGATCAAACAAATTGCCGCATACCTGGTCGCATACATCCCATGAATAAAAATCCGCCGCCCAGATATCCATCTGGTCGGGTGTCACAAGCTTTGCATCATCTACAAGTGAAGCTAATACCTTGCACTCATGTATGTTTGTATTCCACAACTCAAGCGCCAATTGATGATCTTTTTTAATGCCCTTGGCAAGTTTGCGAATATTGGGTAATGATACGCCCAATGCTTTTGAATTATCTACGCCAAAGCGTTTCATGCCCTCGAGGTACTTCGAATCAGAAATCCGTTTTAAAGCTGATATGATTTCGGCGACGTTCACGAAAGAAAATTAAATAAAAAGGCCGGGATACCCCGGCTCAAATCTTATATCTCAAGTCTCAAATCTGATATTACAAATTTCCTCTCAACTCCTGTTCACGTTCAATTGCTTCAAAAAGCGCCTTGAAATTCCCTGCGCCAAAGGAACGAGCACCTTTGCGCTGAATGATCTCGAAGAACACCGTTGGCCTGTCTTCCAGCGGTTTGGTGAATATCTGTAGTAGGTAACCTTGATCATCACGGTCAACCAGGATGCCTAATTCTTTCAACGGTTCTAAATCCTCATCAATATGACCAACACGCTGCATCAGGTCGTCATAATAGGTGTTAGGCACATGCAAAAACTCAACGCCACGCCTTTTCAATTCAGTTACTGTTTCAACAATATGATCGGTTGCTAAAGCCAGGTGCTGTACGCCTTCGCCCTCATAAAATTCCAGGTATTCTTCTATCTGCGATTTCTTTTTACCTTCTGCCGGCTCATTGATAGGGAACTTCACATAGCCATTGCCATTACTCATCACCTTGCTCATCAAGGCTGAATATTCTGTTGAGATCATTTTGTCGTCAAAGGTCAGGATGTTTTTAAAGCCCATCACTTCTTCATAAAAATTCACCCAGTCGTTCATTTTATGCCAGCCGACATTACCTACGCAATGGTCTACATACATCAGCCCGGTTGGCTCGGGGTTATAATCGGTATGCCATTCCTGGTAACCTGGCAAAAATATGCCGTTATAATTCTTACGCTCGACAAATAAATGAACAGTTTCGCCATAAAGCCTGATACCGCTCGTGCGTACTTCGCCATGCTCATCTTTTAAAGTTTGCGGTTCTTGATAGGGCTGGGCACCACGTTTTGTTGTTTGCTCAAATGCATCATAGGCATCATCCACCCATAAAGCCAATACTTTAACCCCATCACCATGTTTCTTCAGATGATCAGCTATCGGATGATCGGAATGCAGGGGTGTGGTTAGCACCAGGCGAATTTTATCCTGCTTCAGTACGTATGATGCGCGGTCCCGGACCCCTGTTTCTGGCCCGGCATACGCAAGGCTCTGAAAGCCAAAGGCCGTTTTATAAAAGTGGGCCGCCTGCTTGGCGTTGCCTACATAAAATTCAACATAATCCGTGCCGTTCAGCGGTAAAAAATCAGTTGATTGTTGTTTCTTATCTAAGGTTAGTGTTTCCATTTTTTAATTAGTGAATTAGTGAGTTAGTGAATGAGCGATTAAAGATTTCAGCTTTTACCTTTCGCCTTTCACCTTATTCAGCCCAACTTTTGTAATAATTCTCGTCTTCAATTTTTAGTGCATCTTCTGTCAGCATCAATGGTCTGAATGGATCGATCATTACCGCCAGTTCGTCTGTTGATTCTTTGCCTATTGAACGCTCTACTGTACCAGGAGCTGGCCCGTGCGGTATGCCGCCAGGGTGCAGGGTGATTTGTCCTTTTACTACACTTTTACGGCTCATAAAATCTCCATCGACGTAATATAAAACCTCATCGCTATCTACGTTGCTGTGGTTGTATGGTGCGGGAATAGATAGCGGGTGATAGTCGAATTTGCGTGGTACAAATGAGCAGATCACAAAGTTTTGGCCCTCAAAAGTTTGATGAACCGGTGGCGGTTGATGCAGCCTGCCTGTTATCGGTTCGAAGTTGTGTATCGAGAAAGCATAAGGATAATGATAGCCATCCCAGCCTACAAAGTCGAAAGGGTGCGTACCGTAGATATAAGGATAGATCAGGCCCTGCTTTTTGATCAGGATCTTGAAATCGCCTTTCTCATCATGGGTTTCAATATCGGTGGGTAACTTCAAATCGCGTTCGCAATAGGGAGCGTGTTCCATTAACTGCCCGTATTGATTTAAATAACGTTTTGGCGACCGTATCGGACTAAAGCTTTCTACAATAAACAGGCGATTCTCTTCATTGTCAAATTCCAACTGATAAATTGTACCGCGCGGAATTATCAGGTAGTCGCCATATTCAAACGGTATGTTCCCGTAGCCCGTTTTCAATGTGCCTGAACCAACGTGAATAAAGATTACTTCATCTGCCTGGCTGTTCTTATAAAAATAGTCCGTCATGGATTTACGCGGAGCTGCTAATGAAATATGCAGATCGCTGTTGACCAAAACCGGTTTACGGCTTTTTAGATAATCATCCTCGGGTTCAATTTTGAACCCGATCAGACTGGTATGTTTCAGATGTCTTTCACGTGCGATCTTCGGCTCAACCGAATAGGGTTCACCCAAAGTTTTTACGATTGTGGGCGGATAGGTATGGTACACCAGCGAGTAAAGGCTCGAAAAACCTTCAGTAGATACCAGTTCTTCGGCATATAAAGTGCCATCGGGCTTACGAAATTGCGTATGCCGCTTTGGTGGAATTTTTCCTAACTTATGATAAACAGGCATGGTTTCTCTTGGTTGTAAAGTTGGAATGTTGTAAGGTTGAAAAGTTTTTATAATCAATCACTTAGCCATTCCACAATAAAACGAATATGAAGGTATAATAGTTTTAGGGAGAGCTGTAAGGCGGTCAACTTTGCAACCTTCAGCCTTGCAACGTTTCAACAAAAAATTAGTACTGCGCCAGCACTATTTTGGCAAGCACGGCATCCCTGAAAGAAGAGGCATCACTCATTGAAGTAAGCCCGAGGGAAAACAGGAAATGTTTTTGTATGCGAAGCATGATAATACAAAGTTAGGCGAGATTAATTTAATATGCAAGCATAGTGTTGGCGATTAGTTAAGTAGCTGATTAAGTTAAATAGTTGGTTTAATTTTAATGAGAAGGGATTAACAACTCTATCAACCCAATCAACCAATCAACTAAAAATACTTAGCTTTGAAGCACCAATCAACCATACCATGAAATTAGTATCCTATAAAACCGAAGACCGCGAGCATCTGGGCATATTTGTTAACGGCCATATTTACAACCTTAACTCGTGCCATAAGCTATTGCCCGATAATATGAATGCTTTTTTATGGGGTGGTGATGAGTTGATGGAGCGGGCAAGAAAAGTGAATGATGACATTGCCTCGGGAAAACTGGAAGCTAAAGAGGAATTATTTTTTGAATTGCTGGCGCCGGTACCTCATCCAACTTCATGCAGGGATGGGTATGCATTCCGTCAGCATGTGGAGGCGGCAAGAAGGAACCGTAAGGTGCCTATGATACCAGAGTTTGACCAGTACCCGATATTTTACTTTACCAATCATAATGCTATACAAGGCACCGGCGATATCGAATGCATGCCAGACCATTTCAATAAGCTTGATTTTGAGTTGGAAGTAGCCGTCGCACTCAATAAAAAAGGACGAAATATTAAAGCTGCCGATGCTGACAGTTACATTGCCGGTTATATGATCATGAATGACATGAGTGCGCGTACTTTGCAGATGGAGGAGATGATGCTCAATCTCGGTCCGGCAAAAGGCAAGGATTTTTCAACGGTGATTGGCCCGTGGCTGGTGACGCCTGATGAGTTGGAGCAATATAAAGTGCCCGCAAAACCTGGTCATACAGGCAATAATTATAAATTAACCATGAAGTGCCATGTGAATGGCAAGCAAGTGTCCAATGGCAATATGGCTGACATGGACTGGACCTTTGCCGAGATCATTGAGCGTTGTGCTTACGGGTGCGATGTACTCCCAGGCGATGTAATCGGCTCGGGAACTGTTGGAACGGGATGTTTTCTCGAATTAAACGGCACAGGTTTATTAAATGATCCCAATTATCAACCACAATGGCTGCAACCTGGCGACTTAGTCGAGATGGACATAACCGGTTTGGGTATCTTGAGCAATGTGATCAAAAAAGCTGATAGTAGCTTTTCAATACTTGACCTGAAGAAAAAACAACCAGAATTTAAACCGATGGCTCCTGCTGGCTAAGGCAATGGAAGCTACCCAGTCCCCAGATAATATCTGTTGAATCAATACCGATGACTTTGCGATCAGGGAAGCATTGAGTTAAGATGTCTAACGCCCTGTCATCGTTTTTGCAGCGATAGGTAGGTACTACCACTGCCGCGTTACTGATGTAGAAATTAGCATAAGAAGCTGGCAGTCGCTGACCGTCATAAAAAACCGGATCAGGCATAGGAAGCTCCACTATGTTTAACTGCTTGCCATTCAGCAGGCGCATGGTTTTAAGTGTTTCCAGGTTTTCCTGAAGAATGTGGTAATTCTCGTCGCTTTTATTTTCTTCAACAACGGTCACTACGGTATCTTCATTGGTAAAGCGGGTAATATCATCGATATGGCCATCGGTATCATCGCCGATAATACCATCGCCTAGCCATAACACCTGCTCTACGCCATAGTAGTTTTGCAAATACGATTCTATTTGTTGTTGATTCAGCTGCGGATTGCGGTTCTTATTCAGCAGACAGGCGGTAGTGGTTAATATTGTTCCTTTGCCATTAAAATCGACCGAGCCGCCTTCCATCATAATACCCGGATGATAAACCGGCAGATTAAAATGACTGGCAATTTTGGTAGGGATCACATCATCCAGATCATATGGCGGATATTTATCGCCCCAAGCATTATAGCCCCAGTCGATAATAACTTTTTGTTTGGTATCTGAATTGATTAGGAATGCAGGCCCGTGATCGCGGCACCAGGCATCGTTAGTTGGAAACTCAAAGAACTCGATCTTTTTCAGATCGGCACCAACAGCCATCAGTTGCTCTTTAGCAAAAGCGGCCATCTGCTCATCCACCACATTTATTCGAACTAACTCACTCTCCGAAACTGCTTTTATAAATTCAGCATATGGACGATAAATGGTCGCAATTTTTCCCGGCCATGATTCTTCTTTATGCGGCCAGCTAAGCCATGTAGCAGTATGCGGCGCCCATTCGGCAGGGAAGTGGAAGCCTTTTAGTGAGTCGATGGTCGATGGTTGGTTCATGGGGTGTGTTAATATTTTCAGACCGTCATTACGAGGAACGAAGCAATCCCGAACTATACA
>Ga0207695_10009998_pt1 | contig 11654 bp, 9 predicted proteins | sample KBSC54metaG_FD_184354 | JGI IMG/M metagenome (GOLD analysis project Ga0207695, IMG submission 184354) | Corn rhizosphere microbial communities from Kellogg Biological Station, Michigan, USA - KBS C5-4 metaG (SPAdes) (version 2) | ecosystem: Host-associated > Plants > Roots > Rhizosphere > Soil... | reverse complement strand
AAGGGTCCATCGAAGAGCGGATTGTGGCGCTGCACGGGGAGAAACGGGCGCTCGCGGAGGGGCTGTTCAGTGGCGAGTCGTTCGGGGAGGCGGTGTCGTTGGAGGAGCTGGCGGGGCTGCTGCGAGATGAGACGCTGCAGCCGCAGGCGTAAAAGGCCTCGATGCCCTGGGACCGTGGCCTACACGGGGGCAAGTCCCAAAGCCTCGAGCCACGCACGCACGGCCACCGGTTCACCGCCGTGCCCAAGATCCTGCACCTACCCAGCACAATAGGGCTCTCGAAATCGCATCCGAAACTACTCAGGACCCCTACACTCCTGACACATCCACTACCAACCACCCAACACCGTCTCGGACATTTTTCGAGAAAAATGTCTATTAAGCAACGCAAGTTCGTCTAATGCGAAATACACCGCAGCAGAGCATTTTCGTGAGCCACCAACATCCAGCTCCGCCGTCGAAGCTGTGTCCAAACAGAACTGGACACGTTTGATTGGCGCCTTCTTTTGAAACCGATTCGCCCTCCGCGGTGTTGGGCCGCGGCTGCATTGAAGTCGTTGCTTAATTGCCGCCACGCACGCCGATCCATCTGTCCTCCCGTGGTGTTGAGCCACGGCCTCATTAAGCCCGAGCAGGAATTGACCGCCAATAAAGTGAAAAACTGGTAAGAACAATGTCACGACTGCGTGCATCTATCATGGCGGCCATCGAAGAGACGGTGAGTCTGAGTTATTTTAGCCGGACTAGCTTCTCGGTTTCCTACCCCGATAGTGGCGAGACTCTCTGCGCCATCACTTTCTTACCGCTGCCCGACAAGATATGCGTGTTGGGCGAGGCCAGGCTGGACGGTGATCAATTGCACCCTTATGCGTGCTCCATACCTGGGGAGTACAAAACGAAAGACGAGCACTGGCTCAAGAATATTGAGGAGTTCCAATCCAGAGTAAGCCAATGGACTAACCGCATTCGTGAAGACCTCACACCACCCACTACCGTGGAAGGTGGGATCCATGAGTTCCGCGAGCCAGTCGAATCGCAAATAAAGAACCGAGGCGCAGATGCCGCAGGTTACTTCACCGAGCAGGAAGCGGCCGAACTGACTTCGAACATGGAGGAAATGGCTAACAAGCTCCAGGAACTCAAGGAGCGCGCAGAAATCACCGAAAGGGAGTTGAAATACCTGAAAGATGTGCTAGCAGGAGCGAAAAAGGATCTGCGCAACTACCCTAAGGGCGTCTGGTATCGCGAAACCGCCAGGCGTCTCTGGGAGGTGATAAAGAGAGTGATTGGTTCGACGGAGAGCCGCGAAATATTAGTAGCCGAAGCGCGCAAGCTCCTGGGGCTGGGTCCGTAGCGAGCGGAAGCACGCGAGGTTACGTGCGACGAAACAATGTCTTTTCCTGGAGAAATCATGAGCCGGAGTCAGAACATCACACTCGAGGATTTCAAGAAGTTGACCGAAAGGGATGCTGTTGCAATCCGCGGCCGTGCCATACTGGAGCCGGCGGGCGGACCCGGCGATAAGATCTTTCCGCCCACACATTCCGTGGCAGACAATGAGAAGCGTCCTGGCGCAAAGTACGCGTTCGAAACGCGCCGCCGGGACAAGAGCGACGTGACCTGCGTACTCATCGATTCAGTCCAGAGCCAAGCGAACCGTATGGAAGAGGCGTTGCAAGCGCTTTGGGCCAACAAGAAGCTCACCTTGCCGGTGATCGAGGTCGATTTATCCGCGGCAGCACCGGATGTCGGTAAGGTCACATCGCTCACCGCTCCGCATCGAGTAGCCGATGCGCTTCTGCGCGATAGCTCGGTAAATGAAAATGGAAGCAGCACCCTGTTTCGAATGTCCACGCTCGGCAGATCGTTCACCGACGCCACGCCGCGTAACGCAGGTCCTCTGTTCAGGGTGTGCCCAACTGGTCTCGTTTTCGGAATCTGGGACAGCACGGGCCCGAAGGGCGGGATGGGAACGAAGTTCGCACGAGTGTTAACTTCTGAGATTGTGGGAATCGGGGCAACAAAGGGGGCGAAGACTGCGAGCCGTATTGACCCGACCAGTATTGTTACGGCCTCTGCAACTATCTATGTTTCCGCAAACCCAGACGTTGTGGGTTGTCCATGGACTGAAAATTGGAAGGAGGCCAAACGAATCGACCCTAAAAAGGAATTGTCAGCAGAGAACGCAGAAAAGTGGGGGAAAAAAGATAAAGCTGGCAAACCGAGCGCCATCAATCACAGCAATTTTCCCCCGACCATCGACGAAGTTGCGGGCGGTGTAACCATCGACCATGCGGAGCACACAATCGTGCTGTCTCTCGCTGGGCTCCGGCGGCTCGACTTCAAGGAAGGCGCATCCGAGGCTCGCACCGTGCTGGCCGCGCTTGGTCTGGTCGCCGTGCTCGCTGCAGAGAGCCGCGGTCATGACCTGCGCTCGCGCTGCCTGCTAGTGCCGCAAGAAGGCAACGCATTGGCGCTGAAAGCCGTTGCCCCTGATGGCTCGACAACACCGCTCACACTCGATCTCGAGGGCGCGCTTGCGCTCTACGAGGAAGCTGTGAGGACCCTGCCTGCCCCGTTAAAGTTCGAAAAGCCTGCCGGCGAGCCACTCGCCACGCTCACCCCGTCTGCGAAGCTGGCACATCTCATCACGGAAAGCCGCAGGCTTGCGGCCACGGGTGTCGACGTCGGGGACCAGTAATGTTGGCAATCGAGGTCGAGCTACTCACCGGACGTTACGCTGCAACCGAACACAACGACCGCTCGCGCGCCGAATGGCCGCCCCACCCTGCGCGTTTCTTCTCGGCGCTGGTAGCGGCACTTCATGATCGCGAACCGATGGATGAAGCCGAGCGTGAGGCATTGCTTTGGCTCGAACGACAGGACTCTCCGCAACTTGATGTCGATCTCAATGTGGGTGAAAGCGTCGGGCGGCGCGAAGTCCGTGCGGTTTTTGTCCCGGTCAACGATGTGACCTTGATAGGCGATCCAGAACTCAGACTGCGAGAGCTACGAGGCAAACTTGCTGAGTTGGAAGGGCAAGAACAGGCCAGTGAGATTGTCGCCGAAACTAAGAAGACCCGAAAAGCAGTGGAAGATGAGAAGAAGAAACTCGCCAAGCTCATTGCGGCCCAACAAACTGTTCTAGCTAATCCAAGCAAGGAAGATCTCAAGCGAAGCGCTGGGCTTCTTCCCGATCGACGCAACCGTCAGGAACGCACATTTCCTGTTGTCGTCCCGGAGCGAGCCTGCTTCACCTTTGCGTGGGTCGAAGCCGAGCCCAGCAAGCATCTCCAGGCTCTACGGCAACTATGCGATCGCGTAACTCGGCTCGGACACTCATCGTCACTCGTCCGGTGTGCGATCGTCGAGCGGCCGATCAAACCTACGTTGGTTCCGCAAGACGGCGGTGAGCATGTTCTCCGCGTCGTCGGTCCTGGGCAGCTCGAGAGACTCGAACAAGCGTACGCCCGTCATCGAGCCGTGGACGCTCGTGTGCTCCCAGCTCGCCCTCAACGCTACGGGCAGCCTGTAGACGACAATCCCAAATTGCCGCGCAGCGTCTTTACTAATGACTGGATCGTTCTTGAGCGAATCGGCGGACAACGACCACTGGCGTCGCGGGGAAGTGATCTCGCCGTTGCACTACGTCGTGCACTGATCGAGATACATGGTAGGGAGAACCTACCTCCCGTACTATCGGGCCACGACTCAAACGGAGATCGGTCAAGCCTGCCGCATCTCGCGTTTGTGCCATTGCCCTGGGTCGGGTACGAGCACGCTGACGGTTCGGTTCAGGGAATGGCCCTCGTCTATCCTCATTCAATTGCCTCCACGGATCGAGAGCACTTACTGCGGCTACTCGCCAGATGGGAACTCGAGCGCGGCGACGCTAACAACGGGTATGCGATCGAACTGGGGACCCCTGCGGATCTTGGGCGTCCGATTCATTTACTCCTACGGCGAGTTGAGGTGCCAAACAAAGTTAGTTTGAATGCCACGCGATGGTGCACGTCATCAAGTCGCTTCATCACCGCGACGCCGATTGCACTCGACCGTCATCCAGGCAATCTCCGCAGCAACTTCGCTCGAACGGCAAATAAAGCGGCCGCGGAAGCGGAGGCGGCGATCTCAGATGCCTGCGAATGGATTGGGCTGCCACGCCCTAGCAGTGTTTCTGTCTCTCTCGCGCCGCTTCTACCCGGAGCACAGCATGTTCAGCAGTACTCTCCTTGGCCACCGAGGCCGGGCAAGACACGCCGCGCGCGAATCCACGCCGAGATCGTATTTTCCCAAATGGTGCGTGGTCCCGTACTCATCGGCGCAGGCCGCCATTTTGGACTGGGGCTCTGTCTACCGATCCCCGAGCGACAAGCGGAGCGTATCGAGAGGGGAGGCCTATGAGCCTCTCGGTCGACGATTTTGGCTCCTTTCATCAGGCAGTCCACGGCGGTCATGCTCCGTTTGACTGGCAAAACCGACTCTTGCGCCAGGTGGTCGCAGAGAGAAAGTGGCCGCGCGTGCTCGATCTGCCCACAGGCTCCGGCAAGACAACCTGCATCGACATTGCTTTGTTCGCATTGGCGCTCGACGCTGCGCGAGATCCTCGCGCGCGTTGGTGCCCCCGTCGGATCGCTATGATCGTAGACAGGCGAGTCGTCGTCGACCAGGCAGCAGCGCGCGGACGCAAGCTGCTCAACGCGTTAACGTCTTCTACGGATACGAGTGTCATCAAGGTACGAGAGGCGCTCGCGACTCTGTCGGAAAAAGAAGAAGAAAGGGAACCACTTGGCGTATTCACTCTGCGAGGTGGCATCCCGAAGGACGACGGCTGGGCGAGAACACCGGATCAACCTCTGGTCATCGCCTCCACCGTAGATCAGCTCGGCTCGCGATTGCTGATTCAGGGATACGGTATCAGCCAAGGGATGCGACCCGTGCACGCGGGCCTTACGGGCAACGATATGCTCATCCTGCTCGACGAAGTACACCTCTCGCAACCGTTCAAACAGACGCTGGAGCGCCTCGGATGTTTGCGTAAGCACTTCGGACAGAACGGACTGCCCCAGCGCTTTCAATTCGCGTTTCTGTCGGCAACGCCTGGAGACACTCAAGACGATAAGTTCGAGCTGACGAAATCGGAATTAGAACCCGATTCTGCACTTGGACCGCGGCTTCATGCCAAGAAACCGGCACGCATCGTAGAAGTATCAGGAAGAGAGGAACTTGCCGAACATCTCGCCAGCGAAGCTAGCGAACTGATCAAACGCCATAATGTTGTAGCCGCGGTGGTGAATCGCGTTAACACTGCGATTACCACATTCCGTAAGTTGAAGGAAGTAGTTGCTGGGAATGCAAATGTGGTGCTCTTGACCGGGAGGATGCGGCCGCTCGATCGTGACGACGTCCTCGCTGCGTTTCGAGCACGCATCATGACCGGCGCGCGTACTCGTACAATCGGCGAGCCCAAGCTCATTGTAGTTGGCACACAGTGCATAGAAGCCGGCGCGGACTTCGACTTCGATGCAATGGTCACCGAATCCGCGAGCTTTGACAGCCTGAGGCAACGCTTCGGGCGAGTCGATCGGCTTGGCGAATACAAGGATGCGAAGGGCAACAGTAAGGCCGAAGGTGTGATCGTTCACGACAAGGACGAAAAGGACGACCCTATCTACGAGAAGACTATCATCGAGACGGTGAGTTGGCTGAAGGCCAAGTTGGATAAGAAGTATAAGACCGTCGATTTTGGGAGCCGTTCACTCCTCGACGCACATACCCAGCTTCTGGCACCTAAGACGAATGCGCCGACCCTCCTACCCGCCTATCTTGATCTCTGGTCACAGACCGCACCAGAACCATTTGCAGTACCCGAGCCGGGGCTATTCTTGCACGGCCCGCGTAGCGGACCCGAGGACGTGCAGATCGTCTGGCGGACCGATCTCGATGAAACGTTGTTCGAGCCGACGGCGTTATTCAACCTCATCGCGGCAGTTGCGGCCATACACCCCTCTTCGCTGGAAGCGATTTCCCTGCCCTTTGTAACCGCTTTGCGCTGGCTCAGGAAAACAACGAACGCGCTCGCAGGCGTCTCCGACCTCGAAGTGAAGGACGAGGAGCAGGACGATAAGGGTCCAAAGCTGCCAGGCCGTCGAGCACTGCGGTGGCGTGGTGACAAGAGCGAGATTGTAGGGGCGTCCGCAGTCAGGCCCGGAGACACTCTGGTCGTGCCGAGCAGCTACGGGGGAATCGATCCGGTCAGCAAGTGTTTCGACCCAGACGCAGAGGAGCAGGTTCTGGACCTTGCCGAGCGGGCGTCACTCATTGGACGTGGGCGGACACTTTTGCGCCTTCATCCGCGCGTGTTAAGCGACCTTGGGTTGGTATTCGATTGCGAAGACCCGGCCGCAGTGCGCCGTGTCCTGGCCACGCAGGCGACAGATATTGGCGGTTGGAAAAGACCCTGGGCCACGAGCCTGGCAGCAAGCCGGAAAGTCCACACCGTTCCGGGGAAAGGCGGCGGGGACGAAGGCTGGACGGTCCTCTTGGGCGAGCGAGTGAACTCAAACAATTTGCGGAATGAGTTGGATCAGGAAGACAGAGAGCAGGCCTCGATCGAGAAAGGTGTCGAGTTGACCACCGATGATGAGGATTCCTCGTACTTGGGCTCGGAAGTTGAACTTGGTGTGCACAGTCGGGACGTCGAGAAACGGGCCCGCGACTACGCAACTCGGCTTGGGCTTTCAGATGAACTCACCCGGGACTTATCGCTCGCGGCTTGGCTTCATGACATCGGCAAGGCTGATCGGCGGTTTCAGCTTATGCTACGTGGCGGCAGCGAAATCGCGTTCTACCGCGGTGAAGGGCGGATCCTCGCCAAGTCTGGGGTCACGACCGGCAGCAAGGCCGAGCAACTGAAGGCTCAACGGCAAAGCGGATATCCGCGAGGAGCGCGGCACGAAGTGCAATCGCTCGCAATGATCGATGCCGCATATGAGCAAGTCGCAAAAAAAGCGCACGATATCGATCTGGTTCTGCATTTGGTCGCCAGTCACCACGGACTCTGCCGACCGTTCGCGCCAGCAATCAACGATCTCGAACCAGTAGACGTGTCTCTTGATATGCACAAGAGCGAGACCTTCGGAACGCTCGCCTTCGGAACTACCTCCTCGGCGAACGGACTACATCGCCTGGACAGCCCTCTGGCAGACCGATTCTGGTCGCTCACCGCAAAGTACGGATGGCTAGAGCTGTGTTGGCTGGAGACCATTCTCCGGCTCGCTGATCATCGCGCGAGCGAAGCCGAGGCCGGAGGGTAGGAATGACACGTGCCATACTGAAAGGCCTTGCTGGATCGAATCCGTTAGGATTCATGGCCTCGCTGGGCTTGCTACGTCTCCTTAGAGATCGGTACGCCGATGCACGGCTTGGGTTCAGCGACGATGGTATGTTTCGCGCTTGGATCGAGTGCGACTCATCGCTCGACATAGCTGAGCTCGTCTCATCGGACGCCGCGAGGGCAGACCGACAGCCATGGCGACTTGAGTACGACAAGACGGAGAAGAACGGCATCAAGAAAGTCGCTGACTTGAAAGCACCGCCTGAGAAATTTACCGAATTTCTCGCATCGGCCATCAGTCAGTGGGTCGAGAGCCGAACCGAGCGCGCCGAGTACGCAGCCTCCTTTGGGACCGATATTGCGGTCGATAGTAAGAAAAACACTAAGCCGACTGCCCTTCACTTTACGGCGGCAAATCAGCAGTTTCTGAGAGTGGTAGACGAAATACGCGTAAACGTCACTCGCGCTTGGGTAGAAGAATCACTCAACGACGGGCCCAACAAGACGAAGCCAGGGTCGAACTTGCGTTGGGATCCCGATGCAGAGCGCAGCCGTGCATTGATGGGCGTCAACCCCACCGATGACGGCACCGTTGTGAATGCGCCGCTAGAGTGGCTCGCATTCCGTGGCCTGCCAACTCTTCACTGCGTTCCAATCGGCGATCGAGTCGTGACCTGCGGTGTAACGGGACGGCGTCAGGATGAGTTTCGTTTTCACTGGCCGTTGTGGTCGTGCGGAGTGAGCTATGCGACCGTTCGCTCGCTAGTCCCCCTTACCGCGGGCTGGGTCGAGAACGAGGAGACACTCAAGCGCAAAATCGAGGAATCGGGCAAGAACAGTCAGCGGTCTCTGAGCCAACTTCAACGTGATCTCGAACGTGCGATCGCCAGTCGTCACGCGCGTGGTGTGTTCGCAGTTTGCACCTCGGCGATCCGACGTACCGCTCAGGGATTCGGAAATTTTGGGCCAGCCTATGTGCAGGCCTAATCGGCTCCAAGATCTTCGAGCCAACACGCCTCAAGCAAATTACATTAAACGGGGGGCATGATCGGACAGACGACCGCGATTCGGTTGATGTCGGACTTGCGGATCAGGTCGTACCGCAGGTTGTGAGTCTCGGGAAGACATATTCCGCGGTTGAACCGTAGCCGGTCATCGCTTGATGATAACCGACTTTAGCACGCGGGCGGCCCTGTGATGAGTTATATCCTGAGCGCCCACATGCGATTGCTCTTTAACAATCAGAGATTTGCTTCGCGCCCGGTGCCCCTGGAGGCGCTCCTCTCGTATTGTTTTGATCGTTTAAGGGAAGCCCTCGCGAATGCCACTGTTAGTTGCTGTGGTAAAATCGCTTTGGATGGGGACCGTCCTCCGCGGTGTGGGACCGCGGCTGCATGGAAGCAGCGTGGGCGAGAACCTGAACGTACAGCCGGTTCGACATCCTCTGCAGCGTTAGGCTGCGGCTGCATTGAAGCATGAAGCCGAGTGACGGCGCCGTGTCGACCAAGATGAATTCTCCGTGGCGTTAGGTCCCGCTGCATTGACGGTCACGCGCGCCCGAGCCGAGCTGATGATATGCCTTCCGTGAAGTTGAGTCACGGCTGCGTTGATGTACAACGATGCGCATTCTGTTTCCCTGTGCAGGGTCTACTGTAGTATTGAGACTCGGCCCCATTGAAGCGTGAGCGCAATCACCGAACCCGAAAGCGCTCAGGTAGTCCTCCGTGATGTTGATCCACGACCGAGTTAGGGAAGCGAACAAACACCCTGAGAACTAACCCCTTTCGGGGGGTTGTCTCGGTCTTTTCTCCATCAATTGGGTCCATACCGGCCGATTGAAAAATACTGGGGCGGGCGACAAGATTCGAACCCCAAAGGAGTGGGGTACTTGAAACGCAATTTCCTGAACCAAGTTTGGTGTCTACTCATATCAATTCGCAGTACTGACACTACAAGACAGGGGTATACTTTTAGCGCCAGTACTATAAATTTGAGAACTAACACGCAATCGGCCGTGATTTCGCAGCCAATTTTGAGAGGTACACAGCGTTCGTTGTGAGGATAGCGTGTAATCTGGCTTAACCTACAGCATCACGCACGCACTCGTTACTCGATGGACGAGACACAGGTAGAACTCCCACTCCCCTGCCCTTCCTTGCCTGGGGATCTACCGCTGTTGCCGGCGCGAATGATCAATGAATACCAGTACTGCCCACGCCTCGCGTATCTCGAGTGGGTGCAGGGTGAGTGGGCCGAGTCCGCCGATACTGTGGAAGGTCGGCATGCACACCGGCGGGTTGATCAACGCAGTGGCGATCTTCCGAAGAGCTCTGGCACCGAGACCGACGATGAAACTGTCCATGCGCGATCAATCACACTATCCTCCGGGCGGCTCGGTCTGATTGCTCGGATGGATTTGGTCGAGGGACAAGGTAACCGCGTTACACCGGTCGACTACAAGCGCGGTAAACGTCCCCACGTGGCTCATGGCGCATATGCTCCCGAGCGTGTTCAACTCTGTGTGCAGGGAATGATTCTCGAAGAGCACGGGTACGAATGCACCGAAGGGGTCCTGTATTTTGTTGAGAGCCGTGAACGGGTTCGAGTCGAGTTTGACGATGAGCTGCGTGCGCTGACGCGAAACGCCATCGACGGACTTCGCCTAATTGCTGCCGGCGGGCAGATCCCGCCGCCGCTCGAGGACAGCCCAAAGTGTGCGCGGTGCTCGCTCGTAGGAATCTGCCTACCGGACGAAGTCAACTTTCTTGTCAAGAACGAGACGTCCCCGCGTCCCCTGGCGGTTGCTCGCGACGAAGCGCTACCGCTCTATGTACAGGCGCGCGGTGCGAAAGTCGCGAAGAAGGGAGAGACCTTGGAGGTTTTCATTGAGGACGCCAAGGTGCAAACGGTGCGGCTTATCGACGTCTCGCAACTGGTTCTCATGGGACAGGTGTATGTAACAACGCCCACTTTACACGAGCTGATGTCGCGTGAGATTCCAATTTCCTGGCATTCTTTCGGCGGTTGGTTTCTTGGCCATACTGTCGGAACGGGTCACAAGAACGTAGAGCTGCGCACCGCTCAATACCGGGCCAGTTTTGATCCGCAAACATGTCTGCGGCTCGCCCGAGGCGTGGTCGTCGCCAAGATCCAGAATCAAAAAACCTTGCTGCGCCGAAACTGGAAGCGCGACACGCCGCCGGAGGAGCTAATGGATGGCTTTCTCCAGGACATCCGGCGAGCTCAACGTGCCACAAACCTAGGGGAACTCTTGGGAGCCGAAGGCCAAGGTGCTGCCCGCTATTTCAGCGCCTTCTCGGAAATGCTGAGCCGAAGCGACCAGAATCCGACCCTGGATTTCGACTTTCAGACGCGCAATCGACGTCCCCCGACCGATCCGGTGAACGCGCTGCTCTCGTACGCATACTCGCTGCTGACGCGTGCCTGGACGGTAGCGCTCACCGCGGTTGGCTTTGATTGCTATCGCGGGTTCTATCATCAGCCGCGGTACGGTCGCCCAGCGCTCTCGCTTGATATGATGGAACCGTTCCGGCCGCTGATCGCGGATTCGAGCGTCATTCAGGCGATCAACAACGGCGAAGTGCGCCCATCAGACTTTATCAGTGCGGCGGGCAGTGTCAATCTCACCGATGATGGCCGCAAGCGATTCATTGGAACATTCGAACGTCGCCTCGGCCAGGAGGTGACGCATCCCGAATTTGGATACAAGCTGAGCTACCGGCGCTTGTTGGAGCTTCAATCGCGCCTGCTCGGTCGGTACCTTTTGGGCGAGCTGTCCGAGTATCCGAACTTCACGACACGTTGACCCGCATGCGGGAAGAACACCTTTATCTCGTAACCTATGACATCGCTGACCCGAAGCGGTGGCGGCGTGTGTTCCGTGTCATGGAAGGTTTTGGCGAGTGGCTACAACTCTCGGTATTCCAATGCCGTCTTTCGGTTCAGCGCCACGCTGAACTCATTGCACTTCTGGATGGCATCATCCACCACTCGGCCGACCACGTGATGTTGGTTGATGTCGGACTGGCGGACCAGGTCGTGCCTCGGGTGGTGAGCCTTGGGAAGACGTATTCCGCAGTTGAACGAGAACCGGTGATCGTTTGAAAGGAATTGCATTGGCGCGCGAGCGGTCTCGTGATGCATTAGATCCCCCGGAAGCGATCGTCTACGATAGCTCTTTAACAATCGGAGATTTTCTTGCGTCCGCGGCTCCTGGTGGCCATTTGCTGGAGGGCTATCGGTCGTAGTACGGACGGCGGCGTGGATTGCCAACCAGTGCCGGTCGGTCTCACTCAGC
>Ga0207695_10009996_pt1 | contig 11655 bp, 5 predicted proteins | sample KBSC54metaG_FD_184354 | JGI IMG/M metagenome (GOLD analysis project Ga0207695, IMG submission 184354) | Corn rhizosphere microbial communities from Kellogg Biological Station, Michigan, USA - KBS C5-4 metaG (SPAdes) (version 2) | ecosystem: Host-associated > Plants > Roots > Rhizosphere > Soil... | reverse complement strand
GTTGCGCTCTACGGGGTGCTCCTGATCTGCATCGATCAAGTCACTGAGAGAACGCTCGATCGCATTGAGCGGACAGAATCCCTGCGTCCATTCGTGCAAGAGAGCCATCAGGTCTGATGGAATCGACCGGCGAAACGCGAGCCCCGCTTCGACCTCTGAAGGATCGAAGATTGCCTCGATGCTCTCTTCGTCGATGTGATCACTGCAGTAGCCCGCGACCGAATCAGCGACGACGAACGACGCAAGCTGCACCATCCGCGTCCGCGTGTAGTCGCGTCGCTTTTCATAGAGGTGCACGGAGAACTGCGTGTTGGATTGCAGCAATGCCGTCATGAGGAGACCGACGGGCCCCGCGCCGAGGATGTGAACACCGACAGGGCGAGGCGGGATCTCCGAGCTCGTCATGCCGTTCTGTTGAAGCATTGTTTTCTTGCTCCCAGCACGACTGCACGCGTGCCCCAGGAGGGTGGAAGGCCGCGCACGATTGAGAACGCCCGCACGAATGTGCGGGCGTTCTGCCACGAGAAGCGTGGCGCCCGGTTACGACTTGAAATTGGGATTGTTGCGCGTCTCGACATCCGGCAGGGGCACGCATGTGAGATCGCTGTACGTGTTCCCCTTGAGCGTTGTTCCCTTGGTGAATGGGAGATTGTACCGCAGCATGTCTCCGTAGCGCTGTCCTTCGTTGAACAGCTGGCGGCGGCGCTCCTCGAGCACGAGATCCGTGAACGCCTGTCCGGTTGGCGGCGGACCGGCCAGCGTCGGGACGCCGTTGGCCGTGCGCACGCGATTGATCGCATCGAATCCCTGCTGCCCACCGACTGCCTCGGCGTAAATGAGCTGCGCCTCGTTCCACGACGCGATCGGAATCGGAGTACCGCCGAGTTGGGCGATGAACTTCTGCTGTTGAAACAGCGGCGTTATGCCGTCATTGGCTTTCTTGCCAGCGTCCTTCACCTTCACGCGCGGATCAGGCACGTTGCCAGCCACGCCGTTCACGGTAAGGTTGCGATATGGAACGGAGACGGAGAGGTACTCGTTGCGGATCGTCAGATTGTAGATGCGATTCTCGCGCGTTGCCGCGCCACCCTCGGTGAATTCGGCGTTCCGCACGAAACCGGACGGAACGAGAATCGCATCGGCCGCCGCCTCGGGCAACTTCTTGAGGTCGAGGCGCGCGCGAGCTCGCCCGACGCGGGCCATGTTGAGAACACTCTGATCATTGACCGCCGTCGCGCGGGTGATGGCGTCGGTGAAGCGATCCTCCGCGACCGCCCACACCTGCTCACGAGTCATCGCCGGGCCGTTGTCCATCGTCATCTGACACATCCCTTCGCCGAGCAGCAAGTCAGCATAGCCGCTGTACGCGCGCATTTGGGCCATCAAGGACGCACGGCTCGGCACGTCCGCGTCGGCAAATTTATCGAGGCGGTCGAACGCGTCGTCGAGCTGGAAGCGAGCCTGCTGAAGTGGCGTGTAGAAACCCATCGCCGTCGTCGTGCGAGTGTAGTTGCAGCTGCCGGGGGCACCCTTGATCTCGACGACGCCGCGCCACTCCCATGGGTGATTGTCGACGAACCCGTTGGCGTTCAGCTCCTCGCCGCTCAGCATGCTGGTCGTGGCGGCATACTGCATGACACCGCATTGCAGCGTCTGCAGCGCGGCGGCGGCGAGTGCCGGAGCGAGTGCCGGATCCGAAAGGGCTTCGGCCGGAACGCTCCCAGGATTGTCGACAGAGAGCAAACTGTTGCACGCGCCAACGCCGATGAGCGCGAGCCCGAGTACGGCGCGCCGCGCCGAATATACGGCCGAACGAACCGGAGTGACCGGCGTCGACCGATGAGTAAGTATGAATGACATGATTCTCTAGTCTCCTCGGTCGGGGATCAGTAGGTGAGACGGAACGTGGCGACGAAGCTCGCGGTCGGCGGCATGATCGTCTGATAGCCGTTCGACAGGGAGCCCAACGCGCGGATTTCCGGATCCCAGACATGCTGGCCCGCGACATCCACGTAGATCTCGCCGTCGCGCGACGTATTCCAGCCCTGTTCCGCCGTCCACAACATCGAAAGGTTACGACCCGCGATCGTCACCGAGCCGCCCGAAGCGCCGATCTTCCGCACGAGCGACGGCTTGACCGTGTATGACGCCGAGAGCTCACGCAACTTCAGGAAGCCCGCCTGATACGTGCTCGGTGCATCCGCTTCGATGGATCGATACACCTGAAGGAACGGATCATTCTGCTCGATCACGGCTTTGGTCGAGCCCTGATTGTGCAGCGCGCGAATCTCAGTGTCCGACTGCCAATTGCCGCCGTTTCCATCGACGCGGGCGTAGAGCCGCAGATTGTCCCAGAGGGTAACAGTCGTGTTGAAGCCCTGCTGCCACGTCGGCTGAGTGTGGCCCCAGAACACGCGCGGCGCATATTTGACGTTGGGATCCAAGGTGCCGACCGGACACGGGAGATCTGGTCCGCCCTGCTCGAGCCCCGACTTCCCCGTGCCGCCGTCGCAGACCGAGGACAGCACGACGCCCGTCGGACTCAGTTTCGCCGAGCGAACCTTGTACATGAAGAAGTCGGCGATGCCGTAGCCGACGCGGGCCTGCGCCTGTCCGCCTCCACCGACCGTCAAGAATTGCTGACCACCAAGATCGTCGACGCGGTTGCCATTGTTGGCGAGCTGCGTTCCAACTTCCCACGCAACGCGACGGCCCCGCAAAATCCGGACGCTCGCGGCGAGCTCGTTGCCCCATGTCGACAAGCGACCGATGTTGACCACCTGATTCCCAGGGAAGCCGACGGATGGCGGCACGGGCACGTTCACGATCGCGTCGGTCACCTTGCGACCGAAGTGTGTGTAGCTCAGGTCCATCCGCCGATCCAGGAGCGAGGTCTCGAAGCCGAGCTCGAGCTCCGCGCTACGCTCCGGCTTGAGCTGCGGGTTTCCGACCGACGACGGCACGAGGCCCGCCGCGTTTTGATATCCGGTACTGGACGTATAGAGACGCGCCGCGTCGAACGTGCCGGGCTGCGTTCCCGCTGCGCCGTATGCGCCGCGCAACCGCAGGTCGCCGAGTGCGCGTGCGAGGACACCAGCCTTCTCTTTCCAAAGCGGCTCTTCGCTGAGGACCCACGACGCACTCACCTTGGGATAGTACGCGGCGGAGTAATCCTTTCCGAAGGCACTGTTGTCGTCACCGCGAACCGCGGCGGTGAAGAAGAGACGGTTCTGCCAGGCCAGCGCCTCTTGCACGAAGAGACCGACCGTCGCGTTGGCAACGTAGCCTTCTGTCGCGTTTTTCGTCGTCGTGCCCGACACCGTCGTGATCGGCGCCGCCGGGAACGTCGTGCCGCTCGCCGTGATGTTGCTGAGCTCCGAACGATAGGCTTGGAAGCCCATCGTGGTCGTGAAGTCGAGGGCTCGGAGCGAGTACTTGAGATTTCCTGAATAGTCGAGCGTCAGGAAGTTTCGCGACGCGCGCTCGACGTTCTTGAATCCCAGACCGTTGGACCCGTAGAATCCTGCGTTCTCCGCCGTTTCGCGCGGATACAGCGTCCAGTTGTTCTCCGCGTTCACGTCGAGGCCGACGGCGAGACGATGCGTGAACCATGGGAACGGCTCGTACTTCGCCGTCGCGCTCGTGGTCATGCGGTCGACGTCCGCGTGATCCTCGACGTCATCCCACAACGCCGGCGGCGCGAAACCGAAGCCGCCCGTCCCCTGCGCGATGTGACTCCGTCCGCCCCATACGAGATTGCTAAATGGATCGGGGTTGATCGAACCGTTCTGCGCGAGCCGGATGCGGTCGCGGATGTAGCCGAGGCTTCCCTCGATACGAAGCTTCTTATTGGCTTCGATGTCGATGTTGGCGCGCCCGCCGAACTTTTTGTCCCAGTTCCAGGAAACGACACCGCCGTCGTCATCGTACGATGTGGAGAGATAGTAGCGCGTGACGTCGTTTCCGCCGTGCAGGTTCCCCGAGTAGCCGTGGTTGTGGCCATCGCTGAAGATTGCGCCTGCCCCGCTGTCGATCGCGTACTGATAGAGATTGAACGGGATGACCTTTCCAGATGTGTCCTTTGACCAGAGCGTCCCCGCCCGGCCCGCGGGATTTGCCAACCAGTTCGTGCCTTGGCGTGTGGTGAAGTCCCAGTGCGGCGCACTGTTCGAGCCGCGCTTGGTGATGATCTGGACGACGCCATTGGAGGCTTCTGTTCCATACAATGTCGCCGCCGCGGGGCCCTTGATGATCTCGATGGACTCGATGTCCTCGGGGTCGATGTCGTTGAGACGACTGGCGCCTGCGCCGCCGCGCTGCGCGGGCCCTTGCGAGGTATTGGCGTCCATGCGCACGCCGTCGATGTACACGATCGGATCGGTGGCGAGCGACAGGCTTCCGACCGAGCGCACGCGGATCTGCGCTCCGGTGCCCACCTGACCCGTCGACGGCAGCACCATGACCCCAGGCGTGCGCGCGCCGATCAGTTGCTCGACGCTGCGCGGCGCGGACGTCTTGAGAACGTCGTTCGCATTGATACTTTCGATGACGTTACCGACGGCTCGCCGTTCGACGGCGCCGCCCGTACCGGTGACGACGACTTGGTCGAGTTGGATGGTGCGTTGCGAGAGTGCGAAGTCGGCGGTGGTCGTCTGCCCTGCTGTGACCGTGACCATGCGATCCCGCGGCGCGTAGCCGAGCATTCGAACACGTACCTGCACACGGCCCACGGGGGCGGCGCCCAGCGTGTATCGGCCCTCGGTGTCGGTCCGCGCGCGGTTCCCTTCACCAGCAGCAACGATTGTTATCTCCACGCCGGGTATCGGGCGTCCACCGACGGTATCCGTTACCTGGCCAGTGATTCTGCCTGTCTGCGCGTGCGCTGCGCGACCGACGAAGAATGCTGCAATCACCAGCGGCATCCATCGAGCTACCTTGCAATGCGACATCGATCCCCCCGGGTGGAGCGAGATGTAGTGGCGCATCGATGCGCCGCAAGAATTCTTCGAGCACGAAGATGCAGTTGGATATTGAATCCAGCAATATGTCGGCGACGACGGGGATCCGGCACGTCGGCACGACGGCACACGGACGGGATCGGGTATGGCACCTGGCGGAACACCTCGACGCGCGGGGTCGGGACGAGAAATTGCCGCAGGGCCAAAGGCATTTAGAGCACTTTTGTTTGAATCATGTGACGCGCCGCCAAATCGCGTGGTTGGATAGATGCCGGAGTTCCGCCCGCTCGCGGTCGTTTGTCATGCTCGACGTTCACGGGCGCGTATCGTCGTGCCGGCGGCGACAGTTTAGTGTTTCCTATCGAGGCGGGAAGGACGCCAGAGCTCTTCGCTCGGGTGGACGGTGCCGACTGTGGCGTCAACCTCCGCCGGTTTGCGACCCCGCGATCTTCGCGCTGATCTGCAAGTCATAGTTGTTCGGCGTGCGCGTATGAAAACTCTTATAGCTCGCCGTATGAATGTCCTTCTCGCGATCGGGAGACGACGCGATCGAACCTGTGTCGACCCGCGCCTGAAGCCCGCGCGCGCACAACTCGGCCGAGACCTTGTCGGGGTCGAACGGCGTGATGCCGAATGAGATGTGGTTCATGACCGCTCGCCGCACCGGCGGCATCACAAACGTCGGCGACGTCGCATTGCCGCCACGAATCAGCAGACCGCCGATCTCCGGCGAGATCGTCGTCTCGTTCTGACTACCCTCATCGCCCAAGCCCTTCCAGCCGAGCAGCGCTTCATAGAACGCGACGGACTCCTTGTAGCTTGTAACCGCGAACGAGATGTGGTCGAGGTACATCGTCTTCCAACCAGTTGCCTCGAACGGCAACGGCGCGTTGAGCTTTCCGTTCGCCGGCGTTCGGCGTCGATTGCGCTTGTTGCCGTTGCTGATCTGCACGTTCATGCCATCGGGATCTTTCACGTGAAAGCTCCGAAAGTCGTCGCCACTGTGATCGGCCACCGGACTGAGACCACGCGCCTTGAGCGCGGCTTCGACCTTGTTTGTGTCCCACGGCTCGATGCCCCAGCAGAAACCATCCCACAGCGCGCCGCCGTTCGGAACCCCTTCCGCTCGGGGAGTCGTGCACGGAGCCATGTGACTTGCATCGGCAGCGCCTCCGCCGCCCCCGCGGCCACGACCGGTGCTGTCGGCACCGCCTCTTCCTCCGCCGGGTCCGCGGTTGCCACCACCGCCGCCTGGTGCACCTCCACGTCCGCCACCTGTCGGGACGTAGCCGCCGCGAATCTTCACGCCGCCCCAATCGCCGATGTCCATGTAAATCTCATTGCCGTCGTTGCTGCGCACCTTCCATCCCATCAGCGCCGCGTAGAATGCCGCCTCACGCTCGGCATCCGTGACGTGCATGTTGAAGTGATCGAGCAAAACAGTCTTCCATCCCGTCGAATCGAACGGCGCTTTGAATGGCGTCTTGTTGCACGCGGCGGTCGTGTCGCGGTCGCGTCCCGCGCATTGACCTTGACCGAACGCGCGCGCGAGCGGTGCGGCCACGGCGGCCATGCCGAGTGCTTGGAGAAGGTGACGGCGTGAAATGGTGCCGCGGTCGTATGCAGAAAAGAGGCGAGTGAGATCGTCCACAGAGGGCTCCTGCGAGTCGGAGGTCGGACGGGACCGTGAGATGTACGCGAGGAGATAATGCGTGTGACTCGGCAAAGAGCAAGATCTCGCCGCGAGTTGGGCGCAGAGCGAACTCTACTCGGGTATGCGGTCGATTGTCGGTACAGAGATCTGGCATGACGGCGGAAGCGATTTCCGCTGGCCAGCCGGCGTTGCATGCCGTAGCTTGTCGCGTCGCCTCGCAAGATCAGACTTGTCTTTGTCACATACGTCCATCTGATCGCAGGTCTGCGCGCCGCCCCGACCTAGCTGAATTGTGACCCAAGCCGCACCCATACCATCCCCGCGAGCCATCAGCGTCCGCCTTGGTCGTTGGTGGCAGTTGAGCCTCGGCGTCGTGTGCATGGCGATGATCGCCAACTTGCAGTACGGCTGGACGCTATTCGTCAACCCCATTCACGAGACACACGGCTGGAGTCTGTCGTCGATTCAGGTCGCGTTTACGGTTTTCGTATTGGTCGAGACATGGCTCGTGCCGATCGAAGGTTATCTCGTGGATCGGTTCGGACCGCAGTTTGTCGGCGTCATGGCGGGGCTGCTCGTGGCGCTGTCGTGGGTAATTTTTTCCATCGCCGATTCGCTGCCGCTGCTCTATCTCGGCGCGGTCGTCGGGGGCATTGGTGCCGGCGCCGTATATGGTGCGTGCGTCGGCAACGCGCTCAAATGGTTTCCTGATCGGCGCGGGTTGGCGGCGGGAATCACCGCAATGGGATTTGGCGCGGGTTCGGCGCTCACCGTCTTCCCGATCGCGAACATGATCAAGGCGGAGGGTTACGAGGCCACGTTCCTCAAGTTCGGCGTCGCACAAGGCGCGGTTGTATTCCTCATCAGCTGGCTCTTGCGGGCGCCTGATTCGGTTGCCGTCTCAAAGCTGCGGCCCACGCCGATTCGGGGAACCGAGATCATTCGCAACCGCGAGTATTCGCCGTTACAGATGCTTCGCCAGCCGGCGTTCTGGATCATGTTCGTCATGTTTGCCCTCACGGCGACCGGCGGACTCATTGCAACGGCACAGCTGACACCGATCGCCAAGGACTTCGGCGTCTCGAACTCGCCAGTCTCGCTGTTCGGCATCACGCTGCTCGCGCTACCGTTCGCGCTGTCGTTGAATCGAATCTTGAACGGCGTGAGTCGTCCGTTCTTCGGATGGATGTCCGATCATCTCGGACGCGAGCAGACGATGATGATCGCGTTCACGCTCGAGGGCATCGCCATTCTGCTCTTGCGGCAGTTCGGACAGAATCCGGCGGCGTTCGTCCTGCTGACCGGGCTCGTGTTCTTCGCGTACGGGCAGATTTACAGCTTGTTTCCGGCGATTTGCGGCGACACATACGGCCGGCGATTCGCATCGGCTAATGCTGGATTGCTGTATGTCGCCAAGGGTGTTGCGTCGCTGCTTGTTCCGTTGAGTAGCGTCATTGGAGCATCAGCCAGCGGTTGGAACACGGTTTTTTTTGTCGCGGCGATGATGAATTTTGTGGCGGCACTACTAGCGGTCTTCGTCCTCCGACCGTTGCGCGCCGGCGTGCAGCGCGCATAGTGGGATGAGGACAGCCTTGCCGCTCATTTGCGGCGAACGTAATCGCCGGGTGTAGATCGGACGCATCATGAAACTCAAACTTTTCCTGTCGCGTTGCTGGTGACCACAGCCAGCAGCTGTCCTTTACCCACCGAAGGATACGTATGCACGGCTGATTTTCGGCTCGGATTGTCGGTTCGCGTCAAGGATTCGGCCACGCTTGCCTGGGCGGCATCCGGTTCACGCTTGATCACCGTCGATCAACACGGTGTCGTCGTGGATTCTGGGTCGGGGCCGGTCCCGCCGGAACCATAGCCAGATCGGATCCGATCATCTATCTCCCGCGTCGATTGGATCTTGTGACCGTCCAAATCTGTCCCGGGTTTCGCGAGTCTGTGGCTTGCATCGTAGGTACGTCGGTTGGTCCGGCCGCGAGTGACTGAGCAGCTCCAAAGCTCATGTTCTGCAGGAAAAACTGAAAGCGAGCGCCGGGGACAGGCACCAGTTTCCAGAACATGCTGGTTGACGGAGCACCACCAGTTGGACTCAGACGACATGATTGGGGCGACGCCAGCCCCTCGAGGGCGGCCGTCGTATCCTCACTAAATGAATAGTGAATGATGTAGTAGCCCTGATGCGACGAGACCGTGAAATACCATTCATCCTGATTCATGAACCGGCCTTTCCCGATCTGACAAACGTTATTCTCGGCGAAAAAAAGGGCCGAGGCCCGGCTCGCGTTGATGAGTTGATACGTGTAGGAAGTGTCGATCACTGGTGTGGTGAACGCATTCGTTCCTCCCTTCACAAGGATTCGACCTCGTTTGCTGCGGATCCCTGGGAGGACCTGGACAGTGTATTTGGTGTTGTCTTGGAGACGATTAGGTGCGAGTGTGACGGTATTCGCGCCGCCCGCTCCCACCAACATGCCCCAGTCGACCGTCCTTCCCCCACCTGATACCACCACCCGCTTGAAGATCGACTCGACGTCAATGGTGTCGTTTTTCGCTAGATCAGCGAAGGCGAGTACGATGCGCTGTCTCGAATGCCAGGGATGAATCGGATTGTTCGTTGAGACGACGGTCGGCATGTTGAGCGGAACAGGCAGTGGTCCTTCGACCGCGCGCCGAGGAACGGGCGGTGAAACTGTCGTCGATGGTGCCGCGGTCTCGGGACTTCGCGCCGGCACTCGCAGTGTGTCAGGGGCAGATGCACTGGAAGGCGCGACTGGCGCGGGCACAGGAACCGGATGCGGGCGCAAGGCGAGGAAAGCGATCACGCCGGCCGCCGCCACCACCCCGCCGAGCACCATCAGCTTTCGCCAATTGCCTGTCACCGAATGATTCGGCGTCTCGCTTGGGACACTGATTGCGGGAGTACGCTTTTCCTCGACCATCGGCTGCGGCCGAAGCACAGGACTTGGCGCCGCTGGCTGCGAATGCTCCGCTGTTCCGGTATCGAGCAGCTCGACCGACCGATTGAACGATCGGATCGTGAGCTCACCCGACATCACTCCGTCAACCAATCGACGATACTGAAGATCATTTCCTTCGAGCGAGGCCGGGTCGGCGTCGAGCGACGACAGCGCGCGATTGTACTCGCGCATCGTGAGGTCGCCGCTGTTCACGTGACCGAGCAACACGCGCTGCTGACGTTTGACTCCCGCGTCGCGCTGCCGTTCGAGGGCGGCCGCCGCCGCAGACGCATCGCTTGCTTCAACATTCGTGGGGTCGAGCGCGAGCACCTCGCGATAGAGCGCAAGCGCGCCGGAGTTGTCGCGACGTGTCCTCGCGTCGGAAGCCGAGTGCAGTAGCTCACGAACGCGTCTCTTGCTCTCCGTCTCGTACTCGGTGATGTAAATCCTTCCCTGCACGCTCCCCTTCTTCACAGGGTTCATGCTTCCTCCCAGCGACCGGGCGTCTCGCTCGACGTTCTTGTAGACGTATTCGTACAGCTCGTCGATCGTCACACGGCCGTCAGCGTCGGTATCGGCGGCGCCGCGTAGCCCTTCCACTAGACGCTGCGTGAAGATGCCGTGGCCGAGCTTCGGATCCTCGAGCGACACCTCGTTTGCCGCGCACGCCGTGACGACGAATCGCCCTTCGCCCCCGAGGCTGTCGAGAAATTCATCGGAGAGCATCGCGCGCGTTTGAAATGATGGATTATCAAACGAGCGGCCGCCCGCGGTGCCGCTGTAACAGCTATCGAGAAAGCAAACGACTTGGCTCGCGTCCAACCACGAGAAATACTGCTGCACCGTGTCCATCGAGATGCCGGTCGCGCGGAGGTCGTCGGCAACAGCGTCGTGCGGGATCAGATATTTCTCGAGACCATCCGCGGAGTGCGCTCGTGTGTCGACGACTGGCGCACCGTGTCCGGCGAAGTAGATGACAACAGTCGAATCGTGGCCGGCGCGACGAGGCAGTTGCGTCCCCAGTGCAGAGCGGATGTTGCGCTCCGTGGCCTCCCTGTCGACGAGCAGCCTAACGTTCTCCGGCTTGAAGCGGCCGATCGCCGGATCGATCAATACGTCATGAATCGCCTCGGCGTCGGCGCGCGCGAAGCGAAGGTTGGGAATGTTCGGATCGACGTATTCATTGATGCCGATCACCACAGCGTACGCGTCGTCGCGCCACGGAGAATCGCCGCCGGCCGTGTGCCGAGGCGAATCGGGGGTCAGCGGCATCGGGGCACGGACGATCGCGCGCTCGTGGGGCATCTTTCGTCCAGAAGGGAGGTCCCTGAGTGTGCGGATAGCAGGCGTGATTAGCAACGGCGACGTCCCAACCGGTGTTTACGACGGTGCGCTTCTGAAGTAGCTTCGTTCTCGATACGTAACCGTCCCGGGCCGTCGTCCTTCCCGCCTCCCATGGACGCCGATCACGTGCCTGATCCCTCGTTGGACCTCCATAGTGCCCCGGTGATGGGGCGACTGTCCGCGGCGCTTTCGTCGCGGTACGTCGTCGAGCGTGAGATTGGCCGGGGCGGCATGGCGACGGTGTTCCTCGCGCGCGATCTGCGGCACGAATCGCTCGTCGCCATCAAGGTACTGCATCCGGATCTGACGCCGCTCGTCGCCAACGAACGCTTCGCGCGTGAGATCCGCATCACCGCCGGACTCCAGCATCCGGGCGTCTTGCCTGTCCTCGACTCGGGCGACGCCGACGGCGTTCCTTATTACACAATGCCGTACGTCGAGGGCGAGTCGCTGGACAAGCGTCTCGAGCGCGAGCGTCAGCTGCCGATCGCGGAAGCGATGAAGATCGCACGTGAGGTTGCGAGCGCGCTCGCGTATGCGCACGCCAAGGGCTTCATTCATCGCGACGTCAAGCCGGCGAACATTTTGTTGTCGCACGGCCATGCGATCGTCGCCGACTTCGGCATCGCGCGCGCGATCGATGCTGCCGGCGGCGACCAGATCACGGAGTCGGGGCTCGCCGTCGGCACGGCGATGTACATGAGCCCGGAGCAGGGCGCGGCTGGCACAG
>Ga0207695_10009993_pt1 | contig 11656 bp, 14 predicted proteins | sample KBSC54metaG_FD_184354 | JGI IMG/M metagenome (GOLD analysis project Ga0207695, IMG submission 184354) | Corn rhizosphere microbial communities from Kellogg Biological Station, Michigan, USA - KBS C5-4 metaG (SPAdes) (version 2) | ecosystem: Host-associated > Plants > Roots > Rhizosphere > Soil... | reverse complement strand
AGCCCTTGTCGGCGGGCGCTGCTGATTGCTGGTTCATGTCGACTCCATCGTTGCGTTTTCCCAAGCCGGGCAATGGGTGTTCCGGTCGACCACCTTCTTGCCGCAGAGCGAACGTCCAGCGGCAAGCCGATCGGCAATGGGCGCCGCGGCGCCCTCCACGGCCCGGCGGCGCGCGCACGCTTCCTGCCGCGGTGCCGGCATGACATCCACCGCGCTGCCCGGGCAACCCATCGAGCCGATGCTCGCGAAGATCGCCGACACGCTGCCCGCCGGACCCGGCTTCCAGTTCGAGCCCAAGTGGGACGGCTTTCGTGCGCTGGTCTTCCGCGATGCCGGCGGCCTGAGGCTGCAGAGCCGCGACCTGAAGCCGCTCAACCGCTACTTTCCGGAACTCGAGCAGGCGCTGCTCGAGCAACTGCCCCCGGGCTGCATCCTCGACGGCGAGATCGTGATCGCGACGCCGCACGGCCTGGACTTCGACGCGTTGCAGCAGCGACTGCATCCCGCGGCCTCGCGCGTGCAGCGCCTGTCGCGCGAGACGCCCGCCAGCTTCGTCGCCTTCGACCTGCTTGCCATCGACGGCCAGTCCGCGCTGGCGCTGTCGCAGGCCGAGCGCCGCGTGCTGCTGGAGGGCCTGCTGGTCGATGCGGCCGCGCCGCTGCACCTGACGCCGGTCACGCACGAGCGCGCGCAGGCCGTGCGCTGGCTCGCGCAGTTCGAGGGCGCGGGGCTGGACGGCGTCGTCGCGAAGCTGGAGTCGGCCGCCTACGAGCCGGGCAAGCGCGCGATGCTCAAGATCAAGCACGCGCGCACCGCCGACTGCGTCGTCGCGGGCTTTCGCCGGTACAAGGACCGCAGCGACGCCGTCGGCTCGCTGCTGCTGGGGCTGTACGACGACGCGGGCACGCTGCGCCACGTGGGCGTGACGTCCTCCTTCACGATGGCGATGCGGCAGGCCTTGCTGCAGGAGCTGGCCCCGCTGCGCGTGGACGCGGCCGCCGCGCATCCGTGGCGCGCGTCGCTCGAGGCCGAGGGCCAGGGGCCGGGCGCGCAGAGCCGCTGGAGCCGCGACAAGGACCTGTCCTGGGAGCCGCTGCGCCCCGAGCGCGTCTGCGAGGTGCGCTACGACCACCTGCAGGGCGCGCGCTTCCGCCATGCGACGACCTTTGTTCGCTGGCGTCCCGACAAGCCGCCGGCCGACTGCCGCTACGACCAGCTGGAGGTCACCACGCCCTACGAGCTCGCGCGCGTCTTCGGCGCGTGAGGCGCGCGCGCCGAGACAGGCGGGGGACGCAGGCGCTCGGGCACGCGTGCCAGGTCGATGCGCACGCGGCAGGACGACGACGAGCGGTCGCGCAGCGCGCCCTCGGCCGCGGCGACGTCATACCGCACGAGGTCGATCTGGCGCACCCGCGCCGCCGGCATCAGCGGCTGGTCCGGATGCGTGACGGCCACCGCGCGGCTGCCGACCTCCGGGATGACCGGCTCGTCGCCCTTCGTCATCGTCGCGCTCCGTCGTCCAGCTCGATCCATGTCGGGGCATGGTCGCTGGGCTTGTCGCGGATGCGGTGCGCCGTATCGACGCCGGAGACACGCAGCCGCGGCAGCAGCCCGGGGCTCAGCAGGAGGACGTCCATGCGAAAGCCCGCGTTGCGGCGGTACGCCTCCTCGTTGACCCAGAACGTGTACAGGTCGCGCTGCTTCGGGTGGAGGTGGCGCGCCGCATCGATCCAGCCCTGCGCCATCAGCCGTTCCCAGATCGCTCGCGTCTCGGGCTGCAGCACGGCGTCGAAGCGCCAGGTGCCCGCGTTGTAGATGTCGGCGTTGGTGGGCACGACGTTGAAGTCGCCGGCCAGGACGATGTCCTTTCCTTGCGCGAGAAGCGACGCCGCATGCCTCTCGAAGCGCGCCATCCACGCCAGCTTGTAGTCGAAGTTGGGACTCGGAACCGGGTTGCCGTTCGGCAGGTAGACGGAGGCGATGCGCAGGTCGCCGACATCGGCCTCGAGATAGCGCGCCTGGCCGTCCGCGTCGTCGCCGGGCAGTCCGCGGCGGCGTTCGCGCGGCGCACTGCCGCGCGAGAGGATCGCCACCCCATGATGGCGCGGCTGGCCGTGCCACGCGACCTGGTAGCCCGCGCCGCGCAACGACTCGGCAGGGAACGTGGCGTCGCCCGTCTTGGTCTCCTGCAGGCACGCGATGTCCGGCCGCTCCTCGTCGAGCCATTCGAGCAGGCGCGGCAAGCGGCCCTTGACGCCGTTGACGTTGAACGTGGCGATCTTCATCGTGGTGGGTGCGCGCCGCCTAACGGTCGCGCCGCGCGCCTTCCAGCCCCAGGAGCGCGGAGGCCAGGCACGGCTTGGACCCCCTCGTCAACATGATCGACCTCCAATCCAGTCAGTGGTTACCGGCCTTCGGCAAGGACGATGCCGCAGCCGCAACCCCGACCCCAGGCCGGACGTTCATGCACGTCGCGCGCCCGGGTCGGATGTTTGCCTGCCGAGGCGATGGACGACGTTCTGGACTCGCTGCAATGGCCCGCGATGCTCGTGACCGTGCTCGCTTCCTGGTGGGTCGCCTCCACGCATCGTCGCAAGCGCGCATGGGGCTTCTGGGCATACCTGCTGAGCAACGCGTTGTGGTCTGCCTGGGGCTGGCATACGGCGGCGACTGCCCTCGTGGTGCTGCAGGCCTGCCTGGCGGCGATGAACATCCGCGGCTTCGTCAAGGCGAGTCGCTCGAAGGACGGCACGGAGCAGGCGACGTGACCCCGCGGCCGCTCGCGAGGCTGCCCGACAGGCGACCACGCCGGGCGATCGGGCCCGCACCTTGCCGAGGACGATTCCAGCCGCCGCGCTGACGCGGCCGCCACGTCCCTCCCACTTCACGAACGCGGAACGATCATGGAACAGACCACCGCCAACACGTCCTACACCACCAACGAGGCCGCTTCGGGCGAGACGACGCCCTTCCCGGTCAGCGGCCAGGCGGGGAGCGCCACGGCCAGCGGCGCCGCCGACGAGGCTCGCCGCCACGACCCGAGCGCGGCAGCGGCCGCGGCGCCGGCCGTGCACAGCCTGCTCGACCGCGTGACCCAGCGGGCGCACGAGGCGGTCGACGGCGTGTCCAGCCGCCTCTCGTCGACGCTGGACGGCCTGCGGGGCGGCGTCTCGGGCATCGGCGACACCCGCGACGAGTGGGTGGAGTCGGCGCGCGAGGCCGTGCGCCAGCACCCGTTCGCCGCCATCGGCGGCGCCGTGCTCGTGGGCCTCGCGTTGCACAGCCTGCTCTCGTCGCGCGACCGCTGAGCGCCCGGCGACACCGGACCGGGGCCTGTCGTTTTCGACCGCCCGCCGGCACCGCGATTGCTGGACGGGGACATCGAAAATCCCCTGGAGACGCCATGTCCGACGACATGAAGAACCGTGGCCCGCAGGATCGGGCGCGCATCAACCTTTCGGAAGAGCACGAGGTGCGCTACTGGACGCAGGCGCTCGGCGTCGACAAGGAGCGCCTCGCCGCGGCCGTCAAGGCGGTCGGCAGCAGCGCCGACCGCGTGCGCGAGCATCTCAAGAGCCGCTGACCCGCCGCGCCGTGCCCGCCTCCGCCGCCAGCGGCATCGCCGCCCTCGCCGCCTGGGACGAGAAGCGGCGCCTGCAGGCCGTCATCGAGGCGCCGCGCGGCAGTGCGAACAAGCTCAAGTTCGACCCGGAGCGCGGCGTCTTCACGTTGCACAACGTGCTGCCGCTGGGCGTCGCGTTCCCGTTCGACTTCGGCTTCGTGCCGGGCACGCTGGGCGAGGACGGCGATCCGCTGGACGTGCTCGTGCTGATGGACGAGCCCGTGTTCCCCGGCGTGGTCGTGCCCTGCCGGCTGATCGGCGTGATCGAGGCGCGGCAGCGTCCCAAGGACGGGCCTCGCGCCAGGGCCACGCGCAACGACCGCCTGATCGCGGTCGCGGACAAGTCGCATCGCCATGGTGACGTGCGCTCGCTCGCCGATCTCGGCGACGGCATGCTCGCCGAGATCGAGCGCTTCTTCGTCTTCTACAACGACCAGAAGGGGGTGCGGTTCGAGCCGATCGGACGCGCAGGCAGGTCGGCCGCGCGCCGGCTGATCGATGCCGGCCGGCGCGCCGCGCGCACGTGAGCGCGTCACGCCCGCGTCCGCGGCGCGCGTGCGAGGCGCAGCGCGCTCGCGGCCGGCGTCCTGATCTCCAGTGCGTCGCGCAGCTGGTCGACCGCACGGCGGCTGCGTGCGGGGCTCAGCGCAGCGATGCAGTCGGCGGGGACGACGACCTCGAAATCGCGCATGCGCGCGTCGGCGGCGGTATTGAGCACGCACTGGTCGGCCGCGACGCCGGCGATCACCAGGCGCTTCGTCCTCAGGTGGTCGAGCAGGATCTCCAGCGGCGTCGCAAAGAATGCGGAATGCTTGGGCTTGAGGACGAAGAAGTCGTCCGGCCCCGGCTCCAGCTGGCGCGTGATCCCGGCGCCCGGGCCGGCGGACTCCAGCGACGAGCGGACGAGGAACTTGAAGTCCGAGCGCCACTGGCCGCTGTTGTCGTTGGCGTAGATCACGGGCACGCCGGCGGCGACGCAGCGCTGCTTGAGGCGCGCGATGGCCGGCGTCACGTCGTGCGCCGCGCGTACCAGCGTCTGCGCGTCGGGGAACGACCAGCAGCTGATCATGTCCAGGATGACGAGCGCGGTGTCGTTCGTGCGGTCGTGCTCGGTCAGGCCGGCGCGCTGGGGACGCGGGCGCGGCGATGGGGACATGGGCATGGCGGGAATGGCTTGGGGACGGTGCCGTGGCCGAGCAACCGTTGTGCCGGAGCCGCCGGGGCGCCACGGACGGGGAACGGCCATTGCCGAACGTCCGGTCCGGGCGCTTGGCGCCTCGGTTCCCCCTGACGGAGACTCCATGAAAGCTCTCACCTACCACGGCGCCAAGGATGTCCGGGTCGAGACGGTTCCCGATCCGCGGCTCGTCGAGCCCGACGACATCGTGCTGCGCGTGACCGCCACCGCCATCTGCGGCTCCGACCTGCACATCTATCGCGGCAAGATCCCGATGATGGAGAGCGGCGACATCCTCGGCCACGAGTTCATGGGCATCGTCGAGGAGACCGGACCCGCCGTGACCAGGGTCCGGAAGGGCGATCGCGTCGTCGTGCCCTTCACCATCTCGTGCGGCCAGTGCTTCTTCTGCAACCGCAAGCTGTTCGCGGCCTGCGAGACGACCAACCCCGATCGCGGCGCCATCGTCGACAAGAAGGCCACGCGGCCCGGCGCGGCGCTGTTCGGCTACAGCCACCTGTACGGCGGCATCCCCGGCGGCCAGGCCGAGTACGTGCGCGTGCCCAAGGCCAATGTCGGCCCGCTCGTCATCCCCGACGCCGGCCTCGAGGACAGGCAGGTGCTGTTCCTCTCGGACATCCTGCCCACGGGGTACATGGCCGCGATCAACGCGGCGATCGGCAAGGGGTCGTCCGTGGCGATCTTCGGCGCCGGCCCCGTCGGCCTGATGGCGGCGGCCTCCGCGCGTCTGCTGGGCGCCGAGCGCATCTTCATGGTGGACCACCATCAGTACCGCCTCGAGTTCGCACGCCGCGCATACGGCGTCGAGCCGCTGAACTTCGACGAGGTGGACGACGCGGCCGACGAGATCATCCACCGCATGGACGGCCGTGGCGTGGACGCCTCGATCGACGCCGTCGGCTTCGAGGCCAAGGGCAGCGCGGTCGAGACGGCGCTCACCGCCGTCAAGCTCGAGGGCTCCAGCGGTGCATCCATCCGCCAGGCGATCGCGGCGACGCGGCGCGGCGGCGCGATCAGCGTGCCGGGCGTGTACGCCGGCTGGATCCACGGCTTCCTGCTCGGCGACGTGTTCGAGAAGGGCCTGTCGATCAAGGGCGGCCAGACGCATGCGCAGAACTACATGCCGCAGCTGCTGGAGCACATCGCCCGCGGCGACCTCCACCCCGAGGCCATCATCAGCCACACGATGCCGCTGGAGCAGGCGGCGCACGGCTACGAGATCTTCGAGAAGAAGCAGCAGGACTGCCGCAAGGTCGTCCTCACGACCGCCCATTGACCCCGCAGGAGAATGCCATGGCATCGCACACCCCCGAACGCCCTCTCGCCGTCGTGACCGGCGCGTCCTCCGGCATCGGCCGCGAGCTCGCACGGCTCGCGGCCCAGGACGGCCACGACCTCGTGATCGCCGCCGACCAGGGCCCGCTCGACGACGCGGCCCGCGACTTCCGCGCCCTCGGCGCCAACGTCGAGGCCGTCGAGGCCGACCTGTCCACGTCCTTCGGCATCGACAAGCTGATGCTGGCCATCGGCGGCCGGCCCGTCGACGTGCTGGTGGCCAACGCCGGCCACGGCCTGGGCCACGCCTTCCTGGACAAGCCGTTCAACGAGGCCAGGCACGTGGTCGACACCAACATCACCGGCACGCTGGACCTGCTGCACCGCGTGGCCACCGGCATGCGCCAGCGCGGGCGCGGCCGCATCCTGATCACCGGCTCGATCGCCGGCCTGATGCCCGGCTCGTTCCAGGCCGTCTACAACGGCACGAAGGCGTTCATCGACTCGTTCTCGTTCGCGCTGCGCAACGAGCTCAAGGACACCGGCATCAGCGTCACCTGCCTGATGCCGGGCGCCACCGAGACGCACTTCTTCGAGCGCGCCGACATGCTCGACACCCAGGTCGGCACCGAGGACAAGGCCTCGCCCGCCGAGGTCGCCGAAGAAGGCTGGCACGCGATGAACAAGGGCCAGGACCACGTGGTGGCGGGCTGGAAGAACAAGGTGTCGGCCGCGATGACCAACGTCGTGCCCGACAGCATGCTGGCCGAACAACACAGGAAGATGGCGGAGCCGGGCTCGGCGCGCCACTGACACGCGATGACAGACGTCCACATCACCGACACCACGCCGGCGCCGGCTCGCGCGCCGGCGGCCGACGGCACCCCCTCGCGCCGCGACCGCATCCTCGAATCGGCCGCACGCGCCTTCGCCACCCATGGCTACCGCGGCAGCAGCCTGCGCGACATCGCGCGCGACGCGGGCTGCTCGCTGACGCTGCTGGACCATCATTTCGGCGGCAAGGGCCAGCTGCTCGACGCCGTCCTGCAGCAGCAGCACCAGAACTGCGAGAAGCGGCTCGACGGCCTGCGGGCCAGCATCGAGTCGGCGCCCCAGATCCGCCTCGAGGACTTCGTCGAGCGTTGGGCCAACTACGAGTTCGACCTGTACACGACGCCCCAGGGCCGGCTGTACCTGCAGCTGATGATGCGGCTGTCGATGGAGTCGGAGGTGGAGGCGCAGCGCCGGCGCGATCTCGACTGCGCGCAGGTGCTGGTGCTGAAGGCCTTCGAGCGGGCGCGTCCGGCACTCGACCACGACGCGCGCGAGGCCGGCTGGTTCCTCGCCAGCGCGGCGCTGTACGCGGCCATCGTCCGCGCGGACGAAGGGACGCCGCCCGAAGGCGTCACCACGTCGACGCCGGAGCGCCGCCGCACGGTGGCCTTCCTGGTCGACGGCCTCAAGGGCTGCTGGAAGGAGGCCGCCGGGGCCCCCTGAGTCCGGGTCTGCGCTGGTCCCGTCCCTGGGCCGGGCCCGTACCATGATGCCCGGCCGACCAGGGCCGGGCCGGGGCTGGCACGCCGTCTGCCTGCGCGGCAGGCACCAGCGGCTCCCACGCCCCGGGTCGCCGCCCAGGACCACGATGACCAACGACGCGCCACCTCCACCTCCAAGCCCCCCCGATCCCCATCCCCGCGACAGCGAGGAGCGATTCCGCCTCCTGGTCGAGAGCGTGCGTGACTACGCGATCTTCATGCTCGACCCCAAGGGGAACGTACTGACCTGGAACCCCGGCGCCGAACGATTCAAGGGTTACCGGTCCGACGAGATCATCGGCAGCCATTTCTCCCGCTTCTACCCGCCCGAGGCCATCGCGAAAGGCGTCCCGGAGGACGACCTGCGCCGCGCGGCCGCGGATGGCTCGATGGAGGACGAGGGCTGGCGCGTGCGCAAGGACGGCTCGATGTTCTGGGCCAACGTGGTCATCACCGCGATGCGCAACGATCGCGGCGAGCTGATCGGCTACGCCAAGCTCACGCGGGACCAGACACAGCGGCGCAACCACGAGGAGGCGCTGCGCCTCAGCGAGGAGCGCTTCCGGCTGCTCGTCGAGGGCGTGTCCGACTACGCGATCTTCATGCTGGACGTCAACGGCCGCGTCGCCAGCTGGAACGTCGGCGCGCAGCGCATCAAGGGCTACACGGCCGACGACATCATCGGCCAGCACTTCTCCGTGTTCTACCCGCGCCAGGTGGTCGAGAGCGGCTGGCCCGAGCACGAGCTGCGTGAAGCGGCAAAGACCGGGCGCTTCGTCGACACGGGCTGGCGTGTCCGCAAGGACGGATCGACGTTCTGGGCCAACGTCACCATCACTGCGATGCGCGACGAGACCGGCAAGCTCCTGGGCTTCGCCAAGCTCACGCGCGACCTCACCGAGCGCCGGCGCGCCGAGGCCATGGAGGTGGCCAGCCAGCAGCGCGAGGAGATCCTGGACGCCGAACGCACCGCCCGCATGACCGCGCAGCGCGCCACCAAGCTGAAGGACGAGTTCCTGGCCACCTTGTCGCACGAGCTTCGCACGCCGCTCAGCGCCATCCTGGGCTGGACGCAGGTGCTGCTCAAGGCCAATGCCGGCAGCGCGGTCGACCAGCGACGTGCGATCGAGGTCATCGACCGCAATGCCCGGGCGCAGGTGCAGCTGATCGACGACCTGCTCGACCTGAGCCGAATCATGACCGGCAAGCTGCGGCTGGACCTGCGCCAGATCGCCATCCTCGACGTCGTGCGGGCCGCCATCGACTCCGCGGCACCGGCGGCCGCCGCCAAGGATATCCGCCTGATCAGCCTGCTCGATCCGGGGCGGGCGGTGGTCAACGGCGACGCCAGCCGGCTGCAGCAGGTGGTGTGGAACCTGCTCACCAACGCGATCAAGTTCACGCCGCGCGGCGGCCAGGTGCAGGTGCTGCTGCAGCGCGTGAACTCGCACATCGAACTGAGCGTGTCGGATACGGGCATCGGCATCCCGGCCAGCTTCCTGCCGCAGGTGTTCGAGCGTTTCTCGCAGCGCGACGGCTCCAGCACGCGCACCCATGGCGGCCTCGGGCTGGGCCTGGCGATCTGCAAGCAGCTGGTCGAACTGCACGGCGGCACCATCCGCGCGGCCAGCCCCGGCGAGGGCCTGGGCGCGACGTTCTCCGTCGACCTGCCGGTGTCCATCATGCAGGTGGAATCGGAGCGCCAGCGCACCCATCCGACCGCCGAACTGCCCGAAGGGGAGGCGACGGCGTTGCCGCGGCTCGATGGCGTGCATGCCTTCATCGTCGACGACGAGCCCGATGCGCGCGACCTGCTGCAGCGGGTGCTCCACGACCAGGGCGCCACGGTGACCGCCTTCGAGACAGCCGATGCAGCGCTCGCCGCCGTGGCCGTGTCGCGGCCCACCGTCCTCGTCAGCGACGTCGGCATGCCGGGCATGGACGGGTACCAGATGATGCGCACGCTGCGCGCGAACGAGTCCCGGGAGTCGCGCATCCCCGCGCTGGCGCTCACCGCGTTCGCACGCGCCGAGGATCGCAAGCGGGCGCTCGTCGCCGGCTTCCAGGCGCACCTGGCCAAGCCGTTCGACGTGGCGGAACTGGTGCTGCTGGTGGCGGACCTGGTGGGCCGGAGCTGAGGCCCGGCCCGCCGGAGGTCAGGACGACTTCGTCGTCTTGCGCGTGGCCTTGCTGGCCGGCGCCTTCTTCGCTGCCGCCTTGCGGGCGGGTGCCTTCTTCGCTGCTGCCTTGCGCGCGGGCGCCTTCTTCGCCGCCGTGGACTTGCGCGCCGGCGACTTCTTCGCGGCCGCCTTCTTCGCGGGCGTCTTCCTCGCGGTCGTCTTCTTCGCCGGCGCTTTCTTGGCGGCCGACGACTTCCCGCCAGCCGTCGCCTTCTTCGCCGGCGACTTCCTGGCGGCCGGCACCTTGCCGCCCTCGGCGCGCGCCTCCGACAGCCCGATCGCGATCGCCTGCTTGCGGCTCGTCACCTTCTTGCCCGAACGGCCGCTCTTGAGCGTGCCTTCCTTGCGTTCGTGCATCGCCTTTTCGACCTTGTCGCCGGACTTCTTGCCATACGTTGCCATACGTGTCTCCATTGGAAGTGACGCGCCGCGCGGGCAAGCGCCATTCCCAGGAGGCCGCCGGCGACCCCGGTGCGCCGCGTGCGCCGGCGTGTCCCGGGCGACGACGCGGCGCGGCCGGCGCACGAAGCCCCGCTTCGCGGCACAGGTCCGCCACCGCACGCGCCGACTCAGTCGCTGACCTTGACCCAGTCGTAGTACGCCGCCCCGCCCCCGCCGTTGTACTGGCCGACGAAGCTCCTCGCGCCGGCGGAGTTGTCGCCGACCCAGTGGTTGAGCATCAGCTGCATCGGCGCCGAGATCGTCGTGTTGACGCGGCGGAATTCCGTCTCCACGCCGCTGTCGGACACGTTGAACCAGCGCACGTAGGTCGGCCGCCACTCGAAGCCGATGGTGCGCCAGCCCGTGGACACCGCGTACTGCTGGTAGTTCTGCCTGTCGGCCGTCCACACGTTGGTGTGCAACGTGCGCCCGCCGTTGATGAACTCGATGTCGATCTCGTTGTGGCTGGGGGTGCCGGCGGTGCCGGTGTAGAGGAAGAACGAGCTGTCGGCGCCCTGGATGGTGCCGGGCTGCATGCGCACGATGAACTTGCCATACGTGAAGCTCTGCCACGTGCGGATCTCGGAACACTTGATGGCCGACGGCACCGAGCTGTTGACATTGAGGATCAGGTTGCTGCCGCCCGACAGCCAGACCTCGCTGTACGCGAAGGTGCAGCCGAATGGCGACCCGTTGCGCCAGTTGGACGTCTGCCAGTTGCTGCCGTTCGGGCCGCCGCTGCCGTCGAACCCGTCGAAGAAGTTGGTCGCGTGCGCGGCGGGCGCCAGGGTGGCGGCCAGCGCGAACGCGGCGATGAGGTGTCGCATGATGTCTCCTGTCTTGTCTGTGGGGTGGAAGGATCAGGGGAGGAGCGAGATGCTGCCGACCACGAGGTCGTGGTTGCCGGCGCCGGCAGCGTCGTTGACGACGTCGATCGCATAGAGGCCGGCCAGCATCTGGTGCAGCGTCGTGGACGGCGCGGCGCAGTAGCTCGGCACCGAGAACGAGGCGTCGTTCAGGTCGATGACGAACTCCGACAGCGCGGCCGACACGACGGCCTGCGCCGTGGGCACGCAGCCGTCGGGCGCGACCGGCGACGGCTGCAGCTTGATGGTCAGCGTGCCGTCCGTCGTCGAGGCGAGGTGGATTCGCAGCTGCGAGAAGGCGGAGGCATCCAGCGGCGCAGCGGCACCGCCGGCCACGTTGCCCGGCGCGTACAGGCGCAGCGCGGCGCCGGCGTAGGACTGCGTGTTCGCGAGCGTCGCGGACAAGCTCTCGGCGCCGGCGGCGTAGCTGACGGTGCCGGCCGTCTGGTCGCTCGCCGTGGCGGCGTAGGCGTACGACACGACGGAGGCGCCTTCGGCGGTGTCGCTGGCGTCGACCGGCGTCGCGAAGGCCGTGGGGG
>Ga0207695_10009992_pt1 | contig 11657 bp, 8 predicted proteins | sample KBSC54metaG_FD_184354 | JGI IMG/M metagenome (GOLD analysis project Ga0207695, IMG submission 184354) | Corn rhizosphere microbial communities from Kellogg Biological Station, Michigan, USA - KBS C5-4 metaG (SPAdes) (version 2) | ecosystem: Host-associated > Plants > Roots > Rhizosphere > Soil... | reverse complement strand
CAGAGTCTCCAAGCCGCCGGTTCTGATCTGGATGTCTGCAGCATAAGCCTGCTTCAAATGGTCCGTCATTGCAGCGATGCCTTTTGGCCCGTAAACCTCCAGCGGCTCCCTTCGGCCGACGACCCAGGGCGTGAGGATGAGGTCGGGATAGCCCAGCGTATGATCCGAGTGGAGATGAGTGATGAACAGCCGCGTGAGGTGCGTCGCATCTAGCGCAGCAATTCCGAACTTCTCCGCCGCCGCCTCTGCCTGTCGCACCACACCAGGACCGGCGTCGAAAAGGTATGCCTGGCCGTTGACGACGACAGCAACGCAAGGCCCCGAGTTCGCTGGATCAGGAATCGGAGTTCCTGATCCCAGGATGATCACCCTTGCGGTATTTTGGGCCGGTAGAGGCGAAACCGCTGCCGTAATTAGGCATGCGAGCCCGAGCACAATTCGAAAGCGCCGACGAGGTAGCGGCATGCAGGAGCTCCTGGGGCGGCAGTCTACCACGCGCTCGGTATAAAATGGGCAGACCCCGTTCCCCCCAATTGAATCAGAAAGCCGACCACGAGAGGACCAATGAAAGATTCTTCCTCCGCGACGACCGTGATCAGTCCTCCTCCCGTACCCGCGGACACCCCGGATCCGGGGCGCTGGGCGTCGCTCGCGGTCGTCCTTACCGGAGCCTTCCTGGCAGCGCTCGATTTCTTCATCGTCAACGTATCCATACCCGCAATCCGTACCAGCCTGAAGGCCAGCTTCGCTGAAGTTCAGCTCATCATTGCGAGCTATGGCCTGACGTATGCGGTGCTGCTCATCTCCGGCGGCAGGCTCGGCGACATCTACGGCCGAAGAAAGATGTTCGTCTGGGGCGTTACATCATTCACGGCAGCATCACTGCTGTGCGGCATTGCGCCTTCGCCCACCCTTCTGATTGCTGCGCGTGCACTTCAGGGTGTATCCGGCGCGCTGTTGTTCCCACAGGTGCTGTCGATTATTCAGGTCACCTTCCCGTTGCGTGAGCGGGCAACTGCCTTCGGATTCTTCGGCACGGTAATTGGACTATCTTCCTTTGCGGGTAACGCACTCGGCGGAGTGCTGGTAAGCGCCGATGTGTGGCATCTCAGTTGGAGGCCGATCTTCCTCATCAATTTGCCGATAGGTTTACTCACCGTCATCTTTGCCGAGAAGTTCGTAAAGGAATCCAGTTCTCCCAAAGCGCGCCGGCTCGATCTGGGCGGTGTGGCAATCCTGACGGTTGCTCTTTCACTTCTGCTGTACCCCCTGATTCAGGGCCGCGAATCCGGCTGGCCGGCGTGGGCCTTCATCTGCCTCATTGCATTCATTCCCACGCTGATTGTGTTCGTTCGGTACGAAAGGCAGGTCACAGCGCGCGGAGGGTCGCCGCTAGTCGAGCTCTCGTTGTTTCACAACCGCGTCTTCGTCATCGGGCTGTGCAGCGGCGTATGTTTCTTCAGCGGAGCAGCAGCGTTTTTCTTGATCTCAACGATCTTTCTTCAGAACGGGCTCGGCTATTCTGCGCGGCACGCCGGCCTTACATTTCTCTGGTTTGCGATTGCATTTCTGGGTAGCTCACTGGCTTCCGTCCGCGTTCAGCCCAAACTGGGCAGCCGGATCATCAACCTCGGGGTGATGTTCATGATCAGCGGCCTCGTGGGACTGCTTTGGATCTCGTCCCTGCGCGGAGCAGCACTGACCAGCCTTAACCTCGCTCCAGTTCTGCTTGTATATGGCACGGGGCAGGGTTTCGTCATGCCGACCCTGATCAACACGATTCTTATGAACATCAAGGGTCACGACGCCGGGTCTGCTTCCGGCGTCCTGACTACAGTTCAGCAGGCATCGTTTGCGACTGGGGTTGCGGTCATCGGCACAGTCTTCTTCAGCGCGCTGGGCCAGATCACCACTGTTGAAGCATTTGTCCGAGCGCTGCGCATTGCGTTTTCGGTGAACATCGGTCTACTGCTCATCACGTTCATCCTCATCCTGCAGATCCCGCGATTCCCTGCGAGAGAGCAAAGTCGCTAAGGGAGCAATGGAGCGTTGTCTGCCTATTATTTCAGGGAAGCCAGGTGAGACGGAAGGCTTGAAAAGGGTTGCTATGACACGACAGCATTCATATGGCGCGGGGCCCGCATGGAATATCTTGTAGGCTTTCTGATCGCGTGTGCGGTCGGACTTACGGGGGTAGGCGCCGGCAGTGTTACTGCGCCCATTCTCATCCTGTTTTTCCATCTCAAGCCTGCCGTCGCGGTGGGTACGGCGCTGACGTTCGCAGCCGTGATCAAGCTCTCCGTCCTCCCCATCTATCTGCGACGGCATCAGGTCGACTATCGAATCCTGTTATTGTTGTGCGCCGGCGGTATTCCCGGGGTTGTGATTGGCATCCAGGTGCTCAAGAAGTTGAGCGTGGAGGATCACGAGCATGGAATCTTTCTGCTGCTAGGGTTCACCATCATTACGCTTTCCTTGATCAACTTGTACCGATGGCTGCGGAAGCGGATTGCATCGGCTTCGACGGATCGCTCACGATGGCTTCCTCCTATCGCAGCCATCATCGGGGCGGAGGTCGGTATCTCGTCAGCTGGCGCCGGTGCATTGGGTGCTGTCGTGCTTCTTAGCCTGACGCAGCTTACGCCCGCGATGGTGGTTGGTACCGACATGGCTTTCGGTCTCACCGTCTCCACCATTGGGAGCGGGCTCCATTTGTTCATCGGACACTACGATGCCCACATTCTCACCAAACTATGCATTGGCGGAGTTTTGGGCGCTATCTGCGGGGCACTGCTGTCCTCTAAGGTTCCATCCCGCGCATTGCAACTGGTGCTGTTCATCTGCCTGATCGGTCTCGGTCTGCAGCTTTGCATCAAGGCCTTTGGTTGAGTGCGAATTCCGGAAAAGAAGTTGTCGACCGCTTTGGAAACCCTATGCTATGCTGCATCCCTGTGTCCCGACTACTTGCACTTCCCCTCCTGATGCTGGCCGTGTCTTTTGGCGCGGCTGAGAAGCCCATCACCGTCCATCTACAGGCGACGTTGCCTTCGCCTCAACCGGTGGGCACGCCCATCGGTCTCACTACCTTGATGGGGATGGATAGCTTCAGTAGGGACATGTTTGTCTTCCAGTACGCGGTCAGCGTGAATGGCGGACCCTTCCGGATTGTGCAGGACTACAGCCAGTCCTACTCCTTCGCGTGGGCTCCCGAACTCTACGAGCAGTCGGCGACGATTCGCGTGAGAGTTCGTAATAACGAGACGAAGGCCACTGGCGAAGCCACCCTGCCGTTCCAATTTATTTCACGGGTTAAGGGAGCAGCCCAGGCAGTCACGCCTACTGCGCACCCGCTCGTGGCTCTGTTCAGTGCCGCACCGTGCCCTGAGGGAAAGGAGTTCCGCGTGGCTTTCCACGCAGACGGTGAAGAGACAATGAGCCGCACTCCTGCTCAGCCGTGTAAAGGGTCAATCAGCAATAACGTCTACGTCGCTGGAATGCGTGCAGATACCGAGTACCGGCTCCGTTCTGAGGTCATCTCCGGAACCAGCGTCACGCCCGCTGCCTGGCTCCCGTTCCACACCGGCATGCTGGACGGTAACTTCCCCGTAGTATCGCTCGTAACACCCCGAGCCAGTGGAACTGTGACCGCCGAGCCTGTGATCATCTACAGTGCGCTCTCGTTGGGCGGCGGCGTGCGGCCATTCGCCACGGATCTTCAAGGCCGGGTGATCTGGTACTTGCGATCCGCCGACTCGGTCACCCGGGTCATTCCGGGGGGCCGATTCTTGGTGCTCGCTGATGGATCGAACTCGGTCAACAGCACCCATGAAGGTCAGGTCCTGCGAGAACTGGATCTGGCAGGCAATGTCATACGCGAAACAAACGTCGGCATTGTCGCAGAGCAACTCGAGTCACACGGCATTCACTCCGACTGCCACAAAGGCGGCAGAGAGTGCGTCTCCGGTTTTCATCATGAGGCGATTCGTTTGCCAAATGGACATACGCTCGCGGTCGCCGGCATCGAGCGCATGATGCCCACCGGCACTCAGGGGTCCAAACTGCCTGTTGATGTCCTCGGTGACCTGATAATCGACCTCGACGAAAACTTCCAGGTTGCCGCGGTCTGGAATACGTTCGATCACGAGGACCTGAAACGTAAATCGCTGAATGACGCCAAATGCCATACCGGGGAAGGCGGATGCCCTGCAGTGTTGCTCGCAGACGAAGCGAATGGCTGGCTGCATAGCAACTCCCTCAATTACATTCCGGCCACTGGAGACTTCCTCGTTTCACAGCCGGAACAGAACTGGGTGTTGAAGGTCGACTGGAAGAATGGAAAGGGCAGCGGCAATGTCCTTTGGCGGCTGGGCAAGGACGGCGACTTCAAGGTGGACTCGAAAGATCCGAATCCCTGGTTCTCATTCCAGCATGATGCTGGGTTTGAGCCGCTCGGTTCGGACCTCCTGACGCTGACCGATGATGGCGATGCAAGTGGGACCGCCCAGAAAGCCGGAGTTCGCGGGCAGGTTTGGAAACTCGACGAAGAAAAACATATCGCGACGCTGGTTTATAGCGCCCCCCTCGGAGTCGGCACCATTTGTTGTGGATCGATGCAACTCCTGAAGAATGGCGGATACACCGCGGTCGCGGGATGGTCACTTCCCCTGACAGGGCGGACCACGGAATTCGATAAGGACGGCAAAGTGGTCTTTGCAGTGGATATAGCAGGGGCGGTCGACTACCGAAGCTATCGCGTCGAAGACATGTACTCGGCCCCCATCAAGTAAGTTGGATCAGTAACTCTGCGGAGCGCATTTGATCGATCTCCATACACATACCGACCGCTCCGACGGCTCTACCGATGCCGGTGATCTCGTTCGCCTTGCGGTGCGGGAAGGGATTGAAGCACTGGGAATTGCAGATCACGATACGCTGGCGGGCTACGACGCAGCGGTGCCCATAGCTGCTGACGCAGGGCTTGAACTTGTCTGCGCGGTCGAACTGAGCACCCGGCCTAATGAAGCGAAGGCGGCAGGGAAGCGGCAACCGTCTGTTCATCTGCTTGGATATTGGCTTTTTTCCCCACCGTCAAACGAGTTTCGATGTTGGCTCGAGAGTCAGCAGGAAACTCGCCGTCGGCGAAACCTCGAACTGGTAGCCAAACTGGAGCAGCTCGGCGTGCCGGTCTCGCTGGACGAAGCTGCAGTCTATGGTCGAAATCAGGTAGGCCGCCCGCATTTTGCCAGAGTGCTGTGCGATAAGGGCTACGTCGCCAACATGCAGCAGGCCTTTGATCTCTACCTGGCCGATGAGGCCAAAGCCTCGGTTGAGCGTGATGAACCCACCCTTGAAGCAGGCATACAACGCATTGTCGAAAGCGGAGGTATGGCTGCACTGGCTCACCCTGTACGGCTTCCGCAGCGCGGACCTGAACTCGCCGGACTTCTTGAGCGCCTAATTGACGTCGGGCTGCAGGGGTTCGAGGTCTTCCACAGCGAACACTCCCCAGCAGATACCGCAGAGTACAGCGATCTGGCTCGCCGCCTCGATCTGATCCCCACTGGCGGATCGGACTTTCACGGCGAAAATAAGCCGCGCATTCGCCTCGGCACTGGCATCGATTCGAACATCTCCCTCAGATACAGCTTTCTCGAAAACATGCGCGAGATGTGCGCGGCCGGACAACATCGGACGAGCGGAAAGTTATGAGAGATAGCCTGACACTGACGCATCTGCGAATGCTCGAAGCTGAGAGCATTCATATACTGCGTGAGGTCGTCGCCGAATTCCAACGTCCCGTGATGCTGTACTCCATCGGCAAAGATTCTTCCGTCATGCTGCGCCTTGCGCAGAAAGCCTTCTACCCGGGAAAGATGCCGTTCCCGCTGCTGCACATCGACACAACATACAAATTTCGAGAGATGATCGAGTTTCGCGATCGATACTGCGCGGAGATCGGCGCAAAGCTCATCGTTCATACCAACCGGGCTGCAATCGATGCCGGCGCCAATCCTTTCGATCTGGGAACCCAGAAATGCTGCGGGCTTCTGAAGACGCGTGCTCTGCTTGATGGTTTGGCAGAAGGCGATTTCGACGCGGCGATTGGAGGTGCTCGCCGCGATGAAGAAAAGTCGCGTGCCAAGGAGCGCGTGTATTCGTTTCGCGACCCGCACGGTCAGTGGGATCCAAAGAATCAAAGGCCTGAGCTCTGGAACCTCTTCAACTCGCGCATCAATCCCGGCGAAACTATCCGTGTTTTCCCGCTTTCGAATTGGACCGAACTCGATATTTGGGAGTACATCAACCTGGAGCAGATCCCGATTGTGCCTCTCTATTTCGCGAAGGAACGCGAAATGGTGGTACGCCGCTCCAGTCTCATTCCAGTTGAAGCGAACGTTCCTCTCTTGCCCGGCGAGAAGGCGGAGATGGTGATGTGTCGCATGCGCTCGCTCGGATGTAGCCCCTGCACCGGTGCCATCCGTTCTGAGGCTGACTCGTTGCCCAAGATCATTGAAGAGATGATGCTCTTCCGCCGCTCCGAGCGAGAGAACCGCATCATCGACTTCGACCAGGAAGGCTCAATGGAAATCAAGAAACGAGAAGGGTATTTCTAACGTGCCTGTAGGCAGCAAAGATCTGACCGGAATCGACGCCTTCTTGCGGCGGGAGGAGGAGAACGACCTTCTCCGCTTTATTACGTGCGGGAGCGTGGATGACGGGAAGTCAACTCTGATCGGCCGCCTTCTCTTCGATTCAAAAGGCGTCTACGAGGATCAACTCAGCGCGATCAAGAAAGCCACCGTGAACCAGTCCGCGGGGGCCGTAGATTTTGCTCTGCTGACGGATGGGTTGCGCGCGGAGCGCGAACAGGGCATCACGATCGACGTTGCTTATCGATACTTTTCGACTCCTAAACGGAAGTTCATCATTGCCGATACCCCTGGCCACGAACAATACACAAGGAACATGGCCACGGGAGCGTCTACCGCAAACCTTGCGATCGTTCTGATCGATGCGAGGAACGGAGTTTTGCCCCAATCCCGCCGCCACGCGTTCATTGCTTCGCTTGTAGGCATACAGCATTTGGTCGTCGCCGTGAACAAGATGGATCTGGTCGGGTTCAGCGAAGAGGTGTTCGACAGAATCTGTGCCGACTTCAACAGCTTCGCCGCTCCGCTTCAGATGGCTGATCTCTACTTCATCCCGGTCAGCGCGCTCAACGGTGACAACATCGTGACCAAGAGCGAAAACATGCCCTGGTTCGACGGCCCGAGCTTGCTGCACCATCTCGAGACCGTCCACATTGGCAGTGATCGAAACCTCTCCGAGATGCGTTTTCCGGTTCAGCTCGTTTCCCGGCCAACCCAGGACTTCCGCGGCTTCTCGGGCCAGATTGCCTCTGGCGTCCTCAAGCCCGGTGATCCTGTGATGGTGCTTCCTTCCGGGCGCACATCCCGCGTGAAGTCGATCATCACCTACGACGGCGAGTTACCGCGCGCATTTCCTCCAATGTCCGTCACCGTGTGCCTTGATGATGAAGTGGATGTGAGCCGCGGCAACATGCTTGTGCCGCCGTCGCATCCGCCGCATGTCACGCGATGCATCGATGCTCGGCTCGTCTGGATGGATCACCAGCCGCTCGATCTCCGCCGCCAATACCTCGTGAAGCACACGTCGCAGTGGGTTAAAGCGCAGGTTCGATACGTGCGATATCGAGTCGATGTGAACAGCTTCCAGCGGCATCCAGCTTCCGAGCTGAAACTCAATGAGATCGGAACGGTAGTCATCGACCTGCACTCTCCGCTGTTTGTCGATCAGTATCGCCGCAATCGCGCCACAGGTAGTTTTGTTCTGGTCGACCCCATCTCGAATGCTACCGTCGCAGCGGGAATGGTAACCGGCCGCGACCCGAAAATGGCGGATTCAGCCATTCAAGAGGTGCAGGCTGTCGAGACAAGGCGCATCTCCAGCAGCGAACGGCAGGAGCGTGTCGGTCATGCTCCGGTTCTCATCTGGCTCAATGGCGGCGTGCAACTCGCGTTCGATATCGAAAGCGAACTCTTCAACCGCGGCTATCTCACACACGTCATTGCAGCGCAGGCAGACGGTAGCGTAATGCTCGAACTGGCTCAGAATCTCACCGCAGCCGGCCTTCTCACAATTTGCGCAGCTGATTTTCTATATGAAGTGGAGCGCGATCGTGCAAAGGCAATCATCGATCCTGCGCGCTTCATCGATCTGGATGCATCTGTTTTCAGCAGCTCTGAAGAAGCTGTGGCCAAAATTTCAGAAGTGCTCGCCGAACGGCAGATCCTGCCTTCGCCGCGGTGAGTCGGAACGTTTCATGAGGAGCGGGTTATGAACTCCGGTTGTACCTTGTGGTTTACGGGCCTCTCGGGCAGCGGCAAAAGCACGCTCTCACAGCTTGTCGCCTCCCGCCTGCGCGCACTCGGCGCCAGGGTCGAAGTCCTCGACGGAGATATCACCAGGACTTTGTTGTGTCAAGGGCTTGGCTTTTCCAGAGAAGATCGAGAGGAAAATATTCGCCGTATCGGCTTCGTTTGTGAACTGCTGTCTCGGAACGGAGTGATCGCAATTGCGGCGGCCATCTCCCCATACCGTTCGTCGCGTGATGAACTCAGAAAGCGGATACCGAACTTTATCGAGATTCATATGAACTGCCCTGTCGAGGTTCTGATTGAGCGCGACGTGAAGGGGCTCTACAAGAAGGCTCTGGCAGGAGAGATCAAGCAGTTCACCGGCATCTCCGATCCCTACGAATCACCCATGGCACCGGAGTTGACGATCGATTCATCCTCAGAATCAATCGAGTCTAGCTTAGCGAAGATACTTAAGCACCTTGAAGATCTCAAGATCATCCCGCAGACAGCTGTCGAACTTCCATCGGGCGAACCGCATGTGAAGTCGATACCAACATTCAGTTGATTCGCGCGCGGAACTGCGCGTCAGAGCAACCAGAAAAGAGAGGTCCCACTATGAGCACGACTGTTGCATGGCCCCAGAAGACGAAGGAGATGCACAACCAGCACATTGATTCCACGTTCTGGAATGACTTCAAGTTCAGAGATGACGACATTATCATCTCAACCTACGCGAAGTCTGGCACAACGTGGATGCAGCAGATCATCTCGCAGATGCTGTTCAATGGCCAAACCGATCTCGATACCCAGGCGATGTCGCCGTGGATCGACTTCCGCGTTCCACCCAAAGAGATCAAGCTGCCAGCAGTTGAAGCGCAGACGCACCGCCGCTTCGTGAAGACCCATCTTCCTGTTGAAGCCCTCGTGTATTCGCCCAAAGCGAAGTACCTCTATATCGGGCGCGACGGGCGCGATGTGCTGTGGAGTCTCTACAATCACCACCTGAATGGCAACGAAGCGATGTACGACGCGTTGAACAAGACGCCGGGCCTTGTCGGTCCACCGCTCGAGCCCCCGCCAGATGACATTCGCGAGTATTGGCACACATGGTTGGCGAAGGATGGCTTTCCCTACTGGTCTTTCTGGGAAAACGTGCGCAGTTGGTGGGCGATTCGCGATTTGCCCAACCTCATGCTCATTCACTTTGATAAGTTGAAGCGCGACATGCCTGGCGAGATGCGCCGCATCGCCGCGTTTCTCGACATTTCGATAGACGAGAGCAAGTGGGACACGATCGTGGAACACTGCACCTTCGACTGGATGAAGAACAACGGCGAGAAGATCGTTCCGCTCGGCGGTGCGGTATGGAAGGGCGGCGTGAAGACCTTTATCAATAAAGGTACGAACGGGCGTTGGAAAGAGACGCTTACACCCGCTGAATCCGCCGAATACGAGGCTAAAGCTCTCGCGGAGCTTGGCCCCGAGTGTGCCCACTGGCTTGCTACCGGCGAATTGCTCTAGCGTGCACCTGACGATCAAGCCGCGGCCACCACGAGCCGCGGCTTTTCTTTTCGCGCCTCTTTCCTCAATATCAAAAGAACTCAGGATTTTCATGAGTACGGCTGGCGCCTTCCGTGCGACCACATTCATGTGGCGAGTCCTGCGTTCCATCAATCAACATCATGGAGATACCCCGATGATGCGGAGAATAGCTGTGTTCATGGCCATTCTTTTCCTGACCGGATACCTGGGAATCGAAGCACGCGCCTCCGGCAGTTCGCTGGATGGATCCGACGACAGCACGGCCACGAAATCATCACGCAACGACTCGGCGGCACTCGACGAGATCAAAGCGCTTCTCCGCGAGCAGGCCGTACTTCTCCAGGCTCAACAGCATCAGCTCGAACGCCAACAGGCTGAGATTGAAGAATTGCGCCGCCAAGTCGCCCCGCAAAGACGCGCAGAGGCCTCGACCATCGATCAGGAACATGGCGCTGCTTACGATGCGGCGTTGCTCCGCAACGCATCGTTGAACTTCGCGAAACCTATCCTTGAGACGAGTGTCTCTCCACCCTTAACTGCTGAGAGCGTGCAAACCGGAAAGGGAACGGAGACCGGAGATTCGCCGCTCTCCATTCATTTCGGGAAAGCCCGTTTAACGCCGGGTGGATGGGTCGACTTCACTTCCTATTACCGCTCTGCCGACGTAGGCAGCGGACTCGGTACCTCATTCTCGACCATCCCGTATAGCAACACGGTTCTCGGAGGATTGAGCGAAACGCGCTTCACCGCGCAGGGCTCGCGCCTGAGTCTCCGCGCGGACGAGACCTTCGGATCCGTCAAAGTGTTCGGGTATGCCGAGGCCGACTTCAACGGCTACTTGCCGCCGAACGGCTACGTGAGCACGAATTCTGACTCGCTGCGTCTCCGCGTCTACTTCACCGATCTGAAGCGTGGCCGCTGGGAATTGCTTGCCGGCCAGAGTTGGTCGATGCTCACGCCGAACCGCGTGGGCGTCTCGCCGTTTCTCTCTGAAATTTACAACACGCTTCACCTGGACTCGAATTACCAGGTCGGGCTGACATATGCCCGCCAGACACAGATCCGCGCTGTCTATCACTTCACCGACGACCTGGCACTTGGCCTTTCCGCCGAGAATCCGCAGCAGTTCAGCGGCGGCGCCGCAACGTTTCCGGCACTCTTTAATACGACGCAGACCGATTTAGGTTCGAGTGCCGGGCTTGGAGGCGGCACGGCAACGCCCAACGTGCATCCGGATCTCATCGCGAAGCTCTCGCTCGACCCACAATGGGGCAGCCGCGCATGGCACCTCGAGACAGCCGGGTTGCTGACAGCCGTTAGTGTTCTCACTCCCGCATCGATTACCAAATCGGCTACCACGACAGACACTCGAGAGGGCGGCGGAATCTCAGCCGCGGCCAACATTGAAGTGGCGAAGAATGTGCATATTATTGCGACTGGCTTCTGGAGTGACGGTGGCGGGAGATACATCGGCGGACTCGGGCCTGCATTCGTGGTGGCCCAGAATGGCGACACAACTTCGCCCTTCTCGGCGCAGATGGTCCACTCTGGCTCGATGATCGCGGGCGCGGAATGGCGAGCTTCGAAAAGCAATGTGATTGCATTCACGTATAGTGGAGCGTACTTCGCGCGCTCATTCTCGTTCGATTCGAGTACGCGGGCTCTCGTTGGCTACGGCTTTCCCGGAAGCGCCAACTCTAACAATCGTGCGCTGCAGGAGGGAACGCTGGCGAC
>Ga0207695_10009987_pt1 | contig 11662 bp, 12 predicted proteins | sample KBSC54metaG_FD_184354 | JGI IMG/M metagenome (GOLD analysis project Ga0207695, IMG submission 184354) | Corn rhizosphere microbial communities from Kellogg Biological Station, Michigan, USA - KBS C5-4 metaG (SPAdes) (version 2) | ecosystem: Host-associated > Plants > Roots > Rhizosphere > Soil... | reverse complement strand
GATCGCCGGGGTCGAGTCGCCGGCCAACGAAAGCACGCCGGCGTACACCGCGTCGGAGTTGGAGGTGGCGTCGGCGGGAATCATCGCGTCGGTCGAGCTGTATCGGGTGACGCAGCGCGAGGAATTCGCGCGAAAGGCTTGGGAACTGGCGCGGATCGTGGAGGCATCGCAGCAGAAGACGTACGTGGGGACGTCGTTCCCGCTGGCCGGCTTCTTCTATGCGGGGCCGGATCGCGGGCAGATCTTCCACCAATTCCACCGGGCCAATGACGGCGCGCCGGCGAGTGCGATGGCGATGCTGTGCGACGCGTTCCCGGATCATGCCGACTGGATGCGCTGGTACGCCGTGGCGGCGCGCTATTCCGAATACCAGAAGCAGTCGGCGGCGGCGACCGCGCCGTATGGTGTGCTGCCGGCCTATGTGTATCGCGACGACGAGTGGCAGCATATCGCGGAGGGCGACCGGTACGGTTCGAGTCGCGAGGACTTCCGGCAGCAGGTGTTGGCGGGTATGCCGATGGGCGGCGGCTATTATCTGCGGAATTTTCCGGTCTGGTTTACACGACGAGGAAATTACGGCGTGCTGCTCTCGCAGACCGAGGGCTTGTCAGCGGCCGGCCGGCTGCGACGCGATGCGCGGGCGGCGGAGGTGGTGCAGTCGCAATTGCAGTGGGTGGTGGGGCGGAATCCTTTCGCGCAAAGCACCATGTGGGGCGAGGGGTACGATTGCGCGCCGCTGTATACGGTGTCGGTGGGCGACATCGTGGGCGCGCTGCCGGTGGGGATGATGACGCGCGACAACAGGGACGCTCCGTACTGGCCGGCGACGAATACATACGTGTTTAAGGAGGTCTGGGTGCACTCGTCGGCGCGGTGGCTGTCGATCATGAAAGATGTGGTGGCCGGGGCGGGGCGTGAGCCGGCGTTTACCGTGGCGCAACGAGCGGCGGGCAATGGCGAGATCGAGATCACGGCCAAGGGCGGCGGCCCGTTCTCGTTGCGCACGGAGAATCTGCAAGTGCTCAGCGGGGCCGGTGGCGTGTGGCGGGTGCGGCCGGAGTCGCAGGAGGCGCCGTGGTTCGCGGTGGTGGTTGGAGCTGCCGGACAGCGGAGAGAGTTGATGGGGTACCGGGGGGCGGGGCAGTAAGGCGAAGCGAAGAAGGCGAAAGCCTATCCTACGGTACCGATGACGAAGGCAATGGCCACAGATGAACACAGTTAGGCCGAAACGCAAGATCCGGTGAGGCGCGGCGCTCGTATACTGAGTGATGGCTTTGCGGGCACATGCGGTGGTGATCGGGGGCAGCATGGCGGGACTGCTGGCCGCGCGTGTGTTGTCCGACCGGTTCGAGCGGGTCACGCTGATCGAGCGCGATGTACCGCCGGACGGGCCGGATACGCGCAAGGGGGTGCCGCAGGGCCGGCATGCGCACGTGCTGCTGGCGCGCGGCGAGCAGATTCTGTCGTCGCTGTTTCCCGGGTTGACGGCTGAACTCGTGGCCGGCGGAGCGTTCGCCGGGGACATGGCCGCGAGCATGCGCTGGTTCCAGTTCGGCGGCTACAAACGCCAGCATCATTGGGGACACAACACCTTTATTCAGACGAGGCCGTATCTGGAGTGGCACGTGCGCCGCCGGGTGGTGGCGCTGCCGAATGTGAAGTTGCTGGGCGGCTGTTCCGTCACGGGACTCTCGCGCGACGGAGCGCGGGTGACGGGCGTCGAGGTGCAGCGCGGCGGCGAGAGCGAATCGATTGCCGGTGAGCTCACGGTGGACTGCGGCGGGCGCGGATCGGCAGCGCCGCGATGGCTGCAGGAGATGGCCTTCGACGCTCCGCCGGAGAGCGCCATCGAAGTGAACGTGGGCTACGCAAGCAGATATTACCGGCGCGTGCCGGGGCAGCTTCGTGGGGCTGAGTTCGTGGTGATCCATCCCAAGCCGCCGGGAGAGCGCCGGTCGGCCACGCTGTTCCCGATCGAAGGCGATCGCTGGATTTGCACGCTGGCGGGGTGGCTGGGCGATCATCCGCCGACCGATTCGGCGGGCTTCCTGGAGTTCGCGCGCAATCTGCCCGCGCCGGATGTGCATCAGGTGATCTCGCAGGCGGAACCGCTCAGCGATCCGGTGCCGCATCGGTTTCCCGCCAACCTGCGGCGGCATTACGAACGGCTGGCGCGGTTCCCCGAAGGCTACCTGGTGATGGGTGACGCCGTGTGCAGTTTCAATCCCGTGTACGGCCAGGGGATGACGTCGGCGGCGCTGCAGGCCGACTTGCTGGCGCGGCATCTGGCCGGCGCGGATCACGGCGATCTGGCGCGGCGGCACTTCCGCGAGGTTGCGCGCGCGGTGGACGTGATCTGGAAATTGGCGGCGGGCGAGGACTTCCGCTATCCCGAGGTGCGCGGTCCCAAGATGGCGGGCACGGACCTGGGCAATCGGTACGTGAGCATGATTCATCGCGCGGTGATGCGCGACGAGCGGGTGTACGATGCATTCCTGAGCGTGCTGAATCTGCTGGAGCCGCCGGAGATTCTGTTCCGTCCGTCGACGGTGGTGCGGGTGTTGCGAGCCGCGCTGTGAAACTCCTCGTTGCGATGTGCTGCGCGCTCAGCGCATGCGTGCTGATTCCGGCGCCGATGATGGCGCTGCTGCCTTTCACGATCGCGGCGGCGGAACTGGCGCACTGGCTGGTGGCTTTCCAGGTGTTGGTGCTGCTGCTGGTGTGGAGATCGCGGCGGCGATGGGTGCGGGTGGTGGCGGTGTCGCTGGCGATCTGCGCGCTGCCGCTGATGCAGTTTCGAGGCTTCGCACCGGGCGCGGGTTCCGTACGCGATCGGAGAGTGGCGGTGGTCGATATCTATGGCGGGGCGTGGCAGCGCGGATCGCCGAAGGACAATGCGGCGTTCCACAAGTTTCTCGAGTCGCGAGGGTACGCCGTTTACGCAATCGATTACCGGCATGCCCCGGCGGTACATTTTCCGGCGCAGTTGGACGATGTGCGGGCCGCGATCGAGCGGGTGCGGTCGCAGCCGGGAGGGCGGCGGCTGGTCCTGTGCGGCCGGTCGTCGGGCGCGGAACTGGCGCTGCTGGCGGGGTACAAATGGACCGACGGGATCGCGGGGGTCATCAGCTTCTACGGTCCGACCGACCTCACGGCCGGATATGCGGACGTGCCGTTTCCCGACCCGATCGACGAGCGCGGCGTGCTGCGGACCTATCTGGGAGGGACGCCGCGGGAGTTGCCGGAACTCTATCGGGCGGCGTCGCCGATCACGTACGTGCGGCCTGGGCTCCCGCCGACGCTGCTGATTCACGGACTGCGCGATCACATCGTCAAGCCGAGATTCTCACGGGAACTGCAGCGGGCGCTGGCGGGGTCGGGGAACCGTGTCGAGCTTGTGGAACTGCCGTGGTCGGAACACGCTTTCGACTTCGCGCCCGGCGGGATCGGGCGGTGGCGGTCGTGGAAGGCGGTGGCGGAGTTTTTGGAGAGGGTGGAGTAGCCACCCTATCGCTTCTCGACGACGACTTGGCCGGCCTTCATGACCCAGCGAACCTTTTGGATCGCGACCTGGATGTCGGCGAGGGGATCGCCTTCGACTGCCACGAGGTCGGCGAAGTAGCCGGGTAGAAGTCTGCCGAGACTCTTTTCCATGCCCAGGAGGGCGGCGCCGTTGGCAGTGCCGGCGACGAGGGCCTGTTCGGGCGTCATGCCGGCTTTGACGAGCCAGGCCAACTCGCGGGTGTTTTCGCCGAACATGGTGTACACGGCGTCGGAGCCCATGGCGAAGGTCGCGCCCGCGGAAAAGGCCTTGCGGGCGGTCGCGAGATTGCGCTGGATATAGTCGTTGAGGCGGCCGGGCGCTTCGGGAGGATAGCGGAGCAACTGCGCGTTATCGACGTAATAGCGGTTGTGATCGATGGTGGGAACGTAGACGATCTTCCGGCGGACGATTTCGGCGATGGTGGCATCGTCCATATCGGTGGCGTGCTCGAGGGAATCGACACCGGCGCGGACGGCATCGCGCGCTCCGTCGGGTCCATAGCTGTGGACGGCGATGCGCTTGCCGAGCGCGTGGGCGGCGTCGGCGGCCGCTTTGATTTCGTCGAAACTGTAGGTCTGGGCGCCGGTGACGTCCTGGCCGCTGCCGGTGGAGGCGTACATCTTGACCCAGTCGGCACCGGCGGCGATCTGCGCGCGCGCCACCTTGTCGGTTTCGACGGGGCCGTGCGCGGTGTTCGGCGTGACGGTGTCGCCGCGCGTGTTTTGGAGGCCGTAGCCGGCGACGAACATGCGGGGTCCGGCCATTTTGCCGGCGGCGATAAGGTCGCGCATGGCGATATCGGCGTAGCCCGAGGCGCCGAGGTCGCGGACGGTGGTGACGCCGGTTTCGAGGGTCTTGCGGGCATTGTCCTGGGAGAGGAAGACGGTGGCGGCGGAGCGCGCGGAACGGGCGACGGGATTCGCCAGCACGTACGTCATGTGCGTGTGGACGTCGATCAGGCCGGGGATGGCGGTGTAACGGGTGAGATCGGTGGAGGGTCCGGTGCAGGGTCCGACGGATTGGATTTTGTCGCCTTCGACCGCGATGCAGGCGTCGCGCCAGAGCTTGGCTCCGTCCCACACGGCGGCGAAATGGTACGACGCCGCGTGCGCGACGAACGCGAGGGCCAATGCGGGGAGAATTCGAAGAGACATTGGCAAATGATATCAGGCGCCGGGGGCGTCAAAGGTTTTCGGTAGGGGAGCGCTCGGCGCGTTCGACGACGAGCACTTCCATGGGGGCTTTGCGCGGTTCCAGGCGTAGGCCCAACTGCTGCTGGAGGGCGGTGTAGATGTCGGGTCCGTTTTCCGAGGCGGCTGTTTGATCGGGCGCCCATTCGAGCGTGAGATCGTAGATGGCAGTGAGTCCGGTCATGTCGATGACGGGGCGGTCGACCTGACCCGACAGCGTCTCTGCCAAACGCGCCATATTGATCTTCGTCGCCGTCAGCTTGCCGCGGTTGAGCGAGGTTCCACCGGGGCCGATTTCAGTTTCCCTGGCGTTCTTCAAGCCGCCTTTGCCGAGGACCAGGGCGTACACGGGCATCTCTTTCGTGTCGCGGCGGATGGTTAGTTTGAAGCGGTCGGCGAGCAGGTTCTGCAGCATGACGACGATCTGATCGACTCCATACTTAGCCGGGAACTTGGCGCTGATCTCGTAACGGTCGGTGTTGATCCAGTCGGGGCCGGAGATCTGATAGTTCTTCACATCGTAGGCGCGCCGGATGAGCGCCTGCAGGGTGGCGCCGGTAAAGGTCACGTGTCCGGGATCGAGCTTGCTCTGCGATCCTTGTTGGGCGTCGGGGGGAGAGCGTTTCACGGAGGCGACTTCGAAGGCGAGTGTTTGGCCGGAGGCGAGTGCTTCCGCCCGTTCCAGGATTACGGGACTTGGTGTGCCGCCCAGGTTGGCCTGGCCGCGGATCACCTTGCCGTCGATGTGCAGGTCGAAGGAGAATGTGCCGATGCGGAAGGTGACGTGGTCGCCGTCGATGACCGCGTCCTGCAGCGGGAACTGCTGGCTCGAGTTCGGTCCGGCGGTGCCGGTCAGTTTGGCGCCGTCCTGTTTGAAGGTGATGGTGAACTGGCTGCCGGTCCACTTACCGGAGATATCGGTTTGCGCGAGTACGGGCAAACTCATCAGGATACCCAGAAGGAGTCGCTTCATTGTCAGGTTGTACGCAGATGCGGCGGAAAAGTTCCCTCGCTCCCTTACGGTCGCGGCTCCGTGTGAGTGGCGTACGAGACTTGCCGAGATAGAACATACAAGACGGACGCGTCATGGCGTAGTGTTGTGGATGCGACCCTTCCACTTGCCGCCGGCGCCGCGCCAGTACGCCAGGGCGGAGCGGACGGTGGCGCCGAGGTAGAACATCGCGACCAGCGGGAGGAAGGGCGCCCATACGACCGACCACAGCACGGAGCCGCGGTAGAAGCGCAGGGCCGGGAAGTAGGAGGCGGACATAAGGAGGCAGGCGAGGCTGCCGAATCCGGCGGTCTGCACGTTCGTGGAGAGCGATGCGGCGACGGGCACGAAGTAAGTCAGGACCATGCCCACGACGGTCCCGACCAGCAAGAGCACCGAGTGGTGGAGCTGGGTGAAGGCGGTGCGCGAGATCATATCGCCGATCTCGCCGAAGGTGCGGTACGAGCGGATGCTGCGCGTGTCGTGGTTCAGGGAGAGCCAGACCTGCGCGCCGTGGCGTTTGGCTGCGCGGGCGAGTGCGCAATCGTCGATCAATTCGCCGTGAATGGCCGCGATGCCGCCGATCTTCTCGAGCAGCGCGCGGCGAATCAGGATGCATCCGCCCGCGGCTCCGGCCGCCCGGCTGCGCGGGTTGATCACCCAGGCGGGCGGGTAGAGCATGAAAAAGAAGTAGACGAAGGCCGGAATCAGGAGCTGTTCGGCGAGCGTGCGGCACTCGAGGGTCGCCATGTAGGAGGCGAGTCCGTAGCCCGATTCGACGCGGGAGGCGAGCTGCTCGACGGTGCCGGGTCCGTGGACGATGTCGGCGTCCGTGAGCAACAGGAGGTCGGGGGAGAAGGGGGCGGAGCGGCGCACACCTTCGGCGACGGCCCACATTTTGCCGGTCCAGCCGGCGGGCGGAGGCTCCGCCGCGACGATGGTTAAGATGCTCTCGGGCGCGGCGGCGCGGGCGATTGCGGCAGTGCCGTCGTCGCTGCCATCGTCGACGAGGATGATGTGGAAATCGCCGGGATAGTTCTGTGTGCAGAGCGAGTGGATGGCTTGCGCGAGGACGTGCGCCTCGTTGCGCGCGGGGATGACGGCGACGATGGAGGGCGGCCGGATGAGGGGGCCGGGCGCGGGAGAGCGGCGGACGAATTCCAACCAGAACCGGCCGCGCGCGAAGACGAGGTACAACCAGATTCCGAGGGCGGCCGCGGCTGCCAGTTCCAGGGTCATGGCGTCAAGGCGCCGAAGACCTGCATCATATCGCGATGGGCGAGTACCGCATTGGCATCGCGCTGCATGATTTCGTAATACTTACCGGCGAACCCGGCGCGGCCTTCGCTGGGCGAGAGGAGAGCACGCGCCTGCGCGATGAGGCGGTCAGCGTCGGTCTTGGTGGCGGGCTCTTCGAGGTCGAGTGTTTCGTCGACCATGACGATGAACTGTGATAATTCACGCAGCCAGGCGAACCAGGGATCTTCCATGACGAGTCCCAGGAAATGACCGGGGCCGGTGATGCGCTGCACATCCCGTTCATACAGAGCACGTTCGGAATCCAGCAGCGATTTGTGCAGCCGCAGCATCCCATTGCGTAAGGCGGTCAGCCGTTCCCGAGTTTGTTCGGCCATCGGCTCCATCGTATCGTGAACTTGCGGCAAACTGGAAAGACATGAGTTTTTTGGATAACCTTGAGAACAATTTAAAGAGCCTCGAATCACAAGAGGACGGAAAAGAATCGGCGGAGCGGCAGCATCGGGAGCGCGAAAGTCAGAAGGCCAGCGCACAGGCCGTGGCGCCATTCGCGGAGGAATTGAAAAAGGGACCGTACACGGCGGAGTTGTTGAAGCAGGCGTCGCGGGTGGGCCATTCGCTGCGCGTGATGGTGCGGGTCACGTGGATTGGCTCGAGCCTGCGGTTGGAAGTGCGGGACCGGAAATTGGAATTGCGGCCGACGCCTACGGGAATCCAGGCCGTGTATCTGGAAGAGAATCGCGAAGTGCGCAGCGAACCGCTGAATCTGAAGGGCAATCCCGAGCAACTGCTGCGTACCTGGCTGGAGTAAATATGCGCAAACCCACATTCGATCCGGGCCTGACGCAGCAATTCACATCGCCCTTTCGCCGCGTCATCAATCCAGACGGCAGTTTCAACGTACACCGGCGCGGCACTACATGGCGCGACGTCCATCCTTATCTGCACCTGATCAACATGGGCTGGGTCCGGTTCTTCGCGGTGGTGTTGTGCTGCTATTTCGTGGTGAACGTAGCGTTCGCGGAGATCTACTATCTGCTGGGTCCGAATCAACTGGCGGGGCTGGACAACTCCGACCCGGTGCGCCATATGATGAACTGTTTCTTCTTCAGTTCGCACACGCTGAGCACAGTGGGGTACGGCAACCTTTACCCGAAAGGGATTGAGGCGAACTTCGTGGCGTCGATCGAATCGTTGGTCGGGGTGCTGGGATTTGCGGTGGCGACGGGGCTGCTGTTCGGGCGGGTGTCGCGGCCGTCGGCACGGATCGGATTCAGCGAACAGATGCTGCTGGCGCCGTATCAGGATCTGACCAGCCTGCAATTTCGGGTGGTCAACCGGCGCACGAACGATCTGATGGACATCGAAGCGCGCATGATGCTGATGAGTGTCACGCTGCAGGACGGCAAACCGGTCCGCAATTACGACAATTTGAAACTGGAACGCGAGACGGTCGTGTTTCTGCCGCTGACGTGGACGATCGTGCATCCGATCGACAACGAGAGTCCGCTGTTTGGGAAGACGGCGGCGGAGCTGAAGGAGCAGCAGGCGGAACTGCTGATCGTGATCAAGGCTTACGACGACACGTTCAGCCAGACGGTGATCGCGCGGCACTCGTACCGGTACGACGAGATCCTGTGGGGCCGTCGATTTGCGCCGGCGTTTTATGTCGATGGCCAGGGCGACATTGTGCTGGAGTTGCCGAAGCTGGGGGAAATGGCGGGGTAGCGAAGCGGGCAGTCGAAAGCGCCTGCCCCACAACACTACTTGCTCGCGGGGGGGATGACGTTGTTCATGCGGGCGTAGACGACCATCTGGCCGTAGTGGTCGAAGCTGTGCCAGGTGACGCATGAGACGGCGTAGACGCGCGATATCTGGCCATCGCCGAAGGGCGACTTCACCTGGTCCATCTCGTTCCTGGCGGTCAGCGACTGGGCGGCCTTATGGGAGTAGGCGAAGGAATCCTTCAGGTATTTGACGATCTGGTCCTTGGTGGCCAGTTCGTTGGAGCCGTTTTCGTCCTTGCCTTTGTCGACGGGGCAGGCCTCGCCGAGGGCGGCGGCGGCCACTTCGTAGTTCACGGTCGCGATGTGCCGCACCTGCAGGGCGAAGGTCCGCACGCCTTTGAACGATCCGGCGGTGGGAGCAAAGTTGTACTTGTCGGCGGGCATGGCTTCGGCGAGGGAGACGATCTCGCCCTCCGCACTCTTAATCTGTCCGTCGTACATTTTGGCGATCGTGGGCGCGCCAGCCTGGGCAAACGCCGCACCCGCCATCGCACATATCATGAATACCGTTTTCATCACTCACCCCTTTCGCGCGACTATGCGCAGGCGCCGGTAGTCCGCGACCCACCCCGATTCGGTCCGCAGATCGTCCGACGCGTATTGTTCTACCAATCGATAATAGTCGGGATGGCTCGCCGGGGCTAGTGGTTCGATCAATTTTCCGCAGAACATTTTGAACCAGCCGGTCAGGCCGTCGTCGAGGGGCGTGGGGCGATCGAAGAGCACGGCGAAGCGGACCTCGAGGCCGCAGCGTTCGAGGATGCCGGCGTACTCGGCGATGCTCGGGTAATACCAGGGATGGTACCGCTCCGGGTCGGCGATGCCGAGTTCGCGGAGGGCCTGGTCGGAGGCGGCGAGGAGTTGGCGCACGTTGCCGCGGCCGCCCATTTCGAGCACCAGGCGGCCTCCGGGTTTGAGGGCTCGCGACATGGCAGCGGCCGCGTCTTCGGCGCGCGTCACCCAGTGGAGCACGGCGTTGGAGAAGACGGCGTCGAACTCCTCGCGGTAGGGGAGAGCGCAGATGTCCTGAACTTCGAAGCGCAGGCCGAACGCGTTCTGGCGGGCCTGATCGAGCATGGCCGGGGAACTGTCGATGCCGGTCACATCGGCGCCCGTCGCGGCGATCTGGGCGGTGAGGTGTCCGGTGCCGCAGCCGGCGTCGAGGATCCGCTCGCCGGGTTGAGGCGCGAGGAGTTTCACCAGATCGCGGCCGTACTCCCAGACGAAAGAGTATCCTGCCTCGTATTGTTCCGCATTCCACGCCATCTTCTTAGGTTAGGACACCAAATGAAATCCGCAACATCTGCCGATAAGAAGAGAGCAGGGCACATGCGGCAGCTCGTGACGCTCGGCGGCGGGAGTCTGCGCGAGGGGGGCGCGGCACAGGAGGGCGAGGAGCAGGGCCTTCATAGTGGTCCATTCTCGCATGCGTGTAGAATGGTCCCCATACCTCATGAAATCCGTTTTCGTTTTTGCATCCATTGCCGGCGTTCTGCTGGCGCAACCTCCGATTAACAATCCACCGGCGATCGTGCCCAGGCCAGCGGGGGCACAGATCAAAGTTCCGGCCGGCTTTTCGGTGGATCAGTACGCCGCCGGGTTTGCGCGGCCCCGCTTCATGGTGGAAGCGCCGGGCGGCGAGGTGCTGGTCAGCGATTCGATTGCGAACGGCTCCGTGATCGCGGTTCGCGACGGAGTGAACAAGGTCGTGGTGTCCGGCCTCGACCGGCCGTACGGGCTGGCCCTTTGGAAGGAATACTTGTACGTCGGCGAGCCGGAATCGCTCAAGCGTTACAAGTACGATTCGAAAGCGATGACGGCCGGGCCGGGCGAAGAAGTGGTGTCGCTGAAGGGATTCTCGAAGGGACACGTCACGCGGACGATCCTGTTCGACGAGCGGGCGGGCAAGATGTATCTGACGGTCGGGTCGTCGGCGGACCTGGTCACGGGCGATCCGGAAATGCGCGCGGCGGTGCATCGCTTCAATCCCGACGGCACGGGGCATGAGACGATCGCGACGGGGCTGCGCAACACGGTGGGGTTGCGCTTTTATCCGGGCACGACCCAGTTGTGGGCGACGGTGGAAGAGCGCAACGATGCGCCGGATGTGGTGGTCGCGGACTTCTTCACGAGCCTCAAGCCGGGCGGATTCTACGGCTGGCCGTACGCATATATCGGGCAGCATGCCGATCCGCGAATCCCGGAGAAGGAGCGCAGGCCGGATCTGGTGGCGAAGAGTATCGCGCCCGAGATGGTGCTGCAGCCGCATTGCGCGGTGCTGGATTTCCTGTTCTACACGGGCGCGCAGTTCCCGGCGCAATATCGGAACGGCGCGTTTCTGGCGAACCACGGGTCGTCGCAACTGGAGCAGCGGCTGGGGTACTCGGTGAGCTTTGTGCCATTTAAGAATGGGAAGCCCGCGGGTCCGGTGCGCGACTTCGCGACGGGCTGGATGCTGGGGGCGGATAAGAAAGAAGTTTGGGGCCGGCCGGTGGCGCTGCTGCAATTGCGCGATGGCAGCGTGCTGCTGTCCGACGACGGCGGCAAGGTGATCTGGCGGATCACGTATAAGAAGAGTTGATGTCGGATGGTCGGGATTTTGGTGCACGGCGACAATCACTTGATCCTGCGAGGGCCGCTGCCGGAGCGGGATGTTGCGCTGGCGCTGGTGCGGCGATGGTCGCTGGTTCAGGTAGGCGCGGCGGATCAGCTTGGTGAGTGGCAGGTGGTCACGCGGGAGTTCCGGGAGAATCTGGAGTGGGCGGTGGTGGTCGGTGAGATGGCGTCGTCTCCCGCGGTGACGGTGTTGTTGGAGGAGTTGTCGGGTCGGGGGATTGCGGTCCAGAGGTGGTAAGGGCGGGTTCACGCAAAGGCGGGGAGGCGGGAAGAGCGC
>Ga0207695_10009986_pt1 | contig 11663 bp, 10 predicted proteins | sample KBSC54metaG_FD_184354 | JGI IMG/M metagenome (GOLD analysis project Ga0207695, IMG submission 184354) | Corn rhizosphere microbial communities from Kellogg Biological Station, Michigan, USA - KBS C5-4 metaG (SPAdes) (version 2) | ecosystem: Host-associated > Plants > Roots > Rhizosphere > Soil... | reverse complement strand
AAACCTGGCTCGAGATGCAGCGCGATGGACGCCAATTGTTGCGAGGCGCCGGCGGGAAAATCGGGGTGGAAGCCGTGGTCGACCATTTCCTGCCTCGCGGCGGCGGCCAGATTGAAGTCGGGGTGCGTCATGAAATAACGAGGTTAGCAAAGTAGGACGGAGGATCGCGTAATGGCGGCCCGGCGTCATCGCCAGAATTCACCCAGTACCATTTTTGATCTTGGGGCCGCCGACTGTGCGCCGGTTCACGCTTTCTCGTGGTAAGATCGCCCCAAATGGCACTGAATGAGAATCGTAGTTGGGGCGAAGTCGGCGCGATCAGCACCGGTGGAGGGAAGACCGTAAGCGACGCCTTCAAAGGCGGTAAAGCGGAAAAGGTGATGCTTCCGCCGGGCTTCATCCTTTACAAATTCAACGATTTCAACACGCCAACGGCGCCGGGACAGAAGTGGCTCAGCCCTTGGTGGAGTCCTTTTGAGGATTACCGTCACGACGGTGGCTGGGAACAGCGCAAGAAACTGGCCGGCCACCTGGGCGTTACCGTTCGTGAATTTGGCCGCGTGACGTCCGCCGTGAAGGAGAACTGGAATTCGCTGCAGTATCTGCTGGTGATCACTCTTTCGGCGGAAGTTTGGGCGTATTTCGGCGGCTTCGCGCAGATGGCGCGCATCGACGAGGGCGGCACATCAAAGATGAAGACGGGCGAAGGGCGCGGGCAGACCAAGAATCTGCCGGGCGGAGGCACTCAGTTTTACATTCCTGATTTGACGACGGACCAGGTATCCAGCTGGCGCGTCGAAGATTTGGTGTAGCGCGCCTTCGACGCGTTGGCCGAGCTAAGCGCCTGCCCCACGAGCGGCCGAGCTGGCGCTCGGCAACCGGCGACAAGATCGCCGGTGTTACGAAGAGGCGTATCCAAAGCGAGCGAGCGCCGCCTACGCTACAGCGGGCGGCGGAGATACCAGGCGAGCATCGCCCATCCGACGATGAAGCAGACGCCGCCGATGGGGGTGACCGCGCCGAGCATGCGATTGCCGGTCACGGCGAGCAGGTACAGGCTGCCCGAGAAGATCACGATTCCCGCCAGCAGGAAGGCGCAGACGGTGGTGGCGCTGCTCTGCGGAAATGTTCCGGTCTTCGGCAGGATGCCCACGATCAGTATCCCCAGCGAATGGATGAACTGGTAGAACACGGCCTTCTGGTAGACCTCCATGTGGTAAGCGTCCAGCCGGTCGCGCAGGCCGTGCGCGCCGAACGCTCCCAGGACGACGGAGAGCGCCATAAGGATCGCTCCGATTTGGCTCCAGTTCATGCAGCTCCTTAATGAGTCATGGAATACACGATATAGTTCACGCCAAGGCGAATGCCGAGGTCGGAAAATCGTGCGGGATATTCGGGATTATCGGCGTGCTCCCAGGAATCGCCGAGGTCCATGTTGTGGCACATGGCTACCATGACGCGGCCGCGGTCGTCGTAGATCGCGCGCCAGTGGGGCGTTTTGCCGGACTCGCCCTTTTCGTACGTCTTGCCGGTTTCCAGATAGAGGGCGCCGGGCACCTGGAAGCGTTGATCGAGGTCGTACATGGTGTGGAAGATGGGGTCGGCGTCCGCGATCTCGACAATGGGACGATCGGGAAAGACCTTGCGCATGCTCGCTGTGAACGTGTTCCACTCGACTTCGCCGTGGAAATCGTCGCACATGAAAAATCCGCCTCGCAGCAGGTATTCGCGCATGGTCTTGGCCTGCTCGTCGGTCAGGCTCCAGTGGCCCACTTCGACGCCGTAAAGCCAGGGCCAGTCGTACACATCTTTGTCGTCGAGGTCGATCGGCTCTTCCACGGAGCGCGTGGAAATTCGGGTGAGACGGCGGACGGCCTGCGCGAGGTGGCGGTCGCTGCGGGGATAATCCATGGTCCAGTTGGAGCCGCCTTCCTTCCACGTGCCATTGAATTCGACGCCGCCGTAATAAGGTCCGACCGGCGGATACATGAGGCGGGCGAAGACCCACTCAGTCTTTTCCTGAAAATCCGGCGGAAGTTTGTACTTTGTGTATTCCAGGCCGGGGTATTCCTTGAACGGCTTCTGGAAAGCGTACACCGCGGTTATCAGGAGAAGCGTGCAGGCGGCCAAAGCGCCGGCGCGACGAAATGGAGTTGCTCGAATCACCCTCTGAACTCAGGATACCAATGCTTTGTTGTACGATGGTCTCGCCATGTCGACCATTGAGAATCTCTCGCGGCGTTCGTTCCTGGCCTTATCGGCCGCGGCCCCGCTGGCTTTCGCCTCCCCCGCTGGAAAGGACGTGCCGATCGGATTAGAACTGTATTCCGTTCGCGACGACCTTGCCAAAGACCTTCCCGGCACCGTGCGCGGCGTGGGCAAAATGGGGTACCAGGTGGTGGAGTTCTTCTCGCCCTACTTCAAGTGGACGCCGGACTACACGAAAGAGGTACGCAAGATCATGGACGATGCCGGGGTGCGCTGCAATTCGACGCATAACGGGACCGAGTCGTTCACGGCCGACGGATTGAAGAAGGCTATCGAGCTCAATCAGATTCTGGGCGCCAAGTATATCGTGATGGCCAGCGCGGGCCGCATCAATGGTTTGGACGGCTGGAAGAAATTGTCGGAGAGCTTGACCAGCGCTTCGGACACGCTGCGGCCGCTCGGTATGCGCTCGGGATATCACAATCACCAGCTCGAGTTCACGCCGATCGACGGCAAGCGGCCGATCGAGGTGATCGCCGCCAATACGCCGAAAGATTTCATGCTGCAGTTGGATGTCGGGACGTGCGTGGAGATGGGCGGGGATCCGGTGAAATGGATCGAGTCGAACCCCGGGCGGATCAACTCGCTGCACCTGAAGGATTGGGCTCCGGGGGAAGGCTACAAGGTGCTGTTCGGCGAGGGCGTGGTCCCGTGGAAGAACGTCTTCGCCGCCGCGGAGAAGGTCGGAGGAGTCGAGTATTACCTGATCGAACAGGAAGGCAGTCGCTTCCCGGCGATGGAGACAGCGGAGAAGTGCCTGGCGGAGTGGAAGAAGATCCACGGGTAGGCAATCATCGCTCCCTAACAGTCGCGGCCCTGATATCGGATATCATCTATAGACGCCATGCGCACCGTCAGCCATTACGAGATGATCGAGAAATTGGGCGAGGGTGGAATGGGCGTCGTCTGGAAGGCCCGCGACACGCGACTGGACCGCTTCGTCGCCATCAAGTTCCTACCGCCGGACAAAATCAGCGATCCGGAACGCAAGCGGCGATTCGCGCAGGAGGCGCGGGCAGCTTCGGCGCTCAATCACCCGCGCATCATCACCATCTACGACATCGATCATGCTGACGGGGCCGACTTCATCGTGATGGAGTTCGTGGCCGGCAAGACGCTCGAGCAACTGATTCCGGCGAAGGGCATGAAGGTCGCCGACGCCGTGCGGTACGCCATGCAGATCGCCGACGCCCTGGCGGCCGCTCACGCCGCGGGAATCGTGCACCGCGACCTCAAGCCGGCCAACGTGATCGTTTCCGACTCGGGCCAGGTGAAGGTGCTCGATTTCGGGCTGGCCAAACTGCAGGAAGAAACCGGCACCAGCGAGATCGAGCACACCCGTACGATCGCGCAGGAAGCCAGGACGGAAGCCGGCACTATCGTCGGCACCACCTGTTACATGTCGCCGGAACAGGCCGAAGGCAAGAAGGTGGACGCCCGCAGCGACATCTTTTCGTTCGGGTCGGTGCTCTACGAGATGCTGACCGGCAAGCGGGCATTCCGCGGCGACTCCAAGATGTCCACCCTGGCCGCCATCCTGCGCGCCGACCCCGAGTCGCTCGAAAAGCAGGTGGAGGGCGCGCCTCGCGACCTGATCCGCATCGTACAGCGCTGCCTGCGGAAAGATCCTGACGACCGCGCGCAGAGCATGGCTGACCTGCGCATCGCCTTGAAGGACATTAAGGAAGAGTCCGAGTCGGGCCTGCTCGCCGCGCCGGCTGGGGCGCCGCGCAAGAAAGGGAGTAAGGGCTTGTGGATCGCCGCGGGCATCGCCGCAATCGCTATCGTTGCGGGAGCAGCTTATTTCTGGCCGGCGAAATCGGCACCCGAAGCGCCTCTGGTGGCAACACTGCTGACATCCTATCCCGGCATCGAAAAGCAGCCGAGCTTTTCGCCGGACGGCAATCAAGTCGCGTTCGCCTGGACCGGCGAACAGGGGGACAACGCCGACATTTACGTCAAGCTCCTGGGGTCTGGCAAACCTCTTCGGCTGACCACCGATCCGGCGGCCGATTACAGCCCGGCGTGGTCTCCGGACGGCCGATGGATCGCGTTCGTGCGCAACAATTCGATCCTCCTCATTCCTCCGATCGGCGGCACCGAACGCGAACTGACGCAAGGCGTTTTCCGGACCGGCCCTCGCGGATTCGGCTCGTCGTTCAGGGTGCTTACCTGGTCGCCGGACAGCCGATGGCTCATAGTCCGCATGCAGGAAGCGCCTGGGACGCCGTCGGCGCTTTACCTGGTCTCGGTGGAGACGGGAGAAAAGCGGCGCCTCACTACGGCGCCCAAGGGTATCAACGGCGATTACTCGGGCACAATCTCGCCGGATGGAAAAAACCTGGCCTACTACAGGGTGATGGTGCAGGGCAGCGCTGCAATGACAGAGAGCGATATCTATGTGCTGACTCTGGGGAGCGACTTCGCGCCCAAAGGTGAGGCCCGGCGGATTACCTTTGAAAACGTCGACGTTGAGGGCCTAGCCTGGACATCCGATAGCCGCGAACTCATTTTCACGTGGTACAAGGGTGGGGCGCCGGCCTTGTGGAGAGCGGCCGTGGATGGGTCGCGGAAGCCCGTCAAGCTGGGGATCGGCGAAAGCGGCTTCGAGCCCGCCATTTCGCACTCGGGCCAGCGCCTGGCCTTCGAGTACAGATCGGCCAGCGATTTGAATATCTGGAGGATCGACACTGCCGATCCTGCCCAACCCGCGGTTTCGGTCATCAATTCCACCCGGCCCGATCAGTCGGCACAATATTCGCCCGACGGAAAGAAAATCGTTTTCCAGTCGGAAAGATCGGGTCCCGCATGCATCTGGGTAAGCGATGCCGATGGCGGCAACGCGGTGCAACTGACCACATTCAATGCTTCGGGATCGCCTACCTGGTCACCAGACGGACAGCGGATCGCGTTCGATAACGTGACAGACAGTAAGTGGCAGATCTTCACCGTGAACGCTCGCGGAGGGAAGCCACAGCAACTGACTTCCGGCGCGATCGCGCACTACCGGCCTTCCTGGTCGCACGATGGCCAATGGATCTACGCCTCTGGCGGCGGAGGCATTCGCAAGATTCCAATAGGCGGTGGAACTCCCATTCAACTGACGACCGCCGGCGGAACCAACGCGACGGAGTCCGTGGATGGCAAGACTGTGTACTACCAGAGGGACGGCACGATCCGGGCCGTCGGCGTGGATGGCAGCGGCGATCGCGCGGTAATCGAAGGGCCGTCGACGCTGCAAGGGATTGCGGTGACGCGCGACGGTATTTACTACACGACTCAGGCTCCCGATCGGGCCATCCAGTTTTTCAGCTTTGCCACCGGCCATTCCCGCATCATCCGAAAGTTGGACAGGCCTGCGAGTCTGGGCATCAGTGTCACGGCCGATGGGAAATCGCTCATCTACTGCCAGGTCGACACGAACGGCAGCGCCGATCTAATGCTGGTGGATCCCTTCCGCTGACCAAATTCCTATAATGAAAGGAGTGTCCGAACTCCGTTTGAACCAGCCGCTGCCGGGAACTCCGCGCTGGATCATCTCAGGTGCGTTCTTGGGGCTCCTGGGGATCATGTTGATTTCGGGCATGACCGCCCTCCAGGACCTCACCGAAATGCACCGCGGCGAACAGGAAGCCCGCCACGAGTTCCTCATCCGAACGCAGGCGCTGAGCGGACTCTGGGTGTCTATTCAGATCTACGGCGAGACTGTGCAGCACTACGTGGCGGCCAGCGACGCCGCGCGCGACGCCGAGATCCGCGCCGCCCTCGAACGGTTGAAAAACGACATCGCTACGGAGTTCGAACGCTACCCGGCCGAATCCAACCAGCAGGAACTGACTGCACTGCACAATATCGAGACTCTCTTCGTACGGCAATGCGAACTGGTGGACGGCATGCTCGGCTGGCCTGCCGACGAACGCCGGCGACGCGCGGCCCTGGTGATCGATCGCGAGATCGAGCCGATTCAAATGGAGATCCTGCAGCGGTCGGACCAATTGCGGCTGGCCAACGATCAGGCGCTGCATGAGGCCGACCAGGCGCTGCTGGCGCAATTCTCGCTGTTGCAGGGCAACCTCACGCGGTCGATCGTGCTGGCGCTGGGCAGCGGTCTCGTCCTGATTCTCGCCAGCCTGGTGTACATCCTGCGACTGGAAAGCCAGACGCGGACGCGATATAACGAGCTGGTGCGCAGCCGCGGTGAATTGGAGCGGCTTTCGGCGCGCCTGGTGGACGCGCAGGAGACGGAGCGTCGCAATATTTCGCGCGAATTGCACGACGAGGTCGGGCAGACTCTGGGCGCGCTCCTGGTGGATTTCGGACGCCTATCCGCCACCGCCCCGCCCGAACTCCGCGACCAAGTGGAGCACATGAAGAGCGTCGCCGAACGCAGCGTGAAAGCCGTTCGCAATCTGGCGCTGCTGCTGCGACCTTCGATGCTGGACGACCTTGGCCTGGCCGCCGCGCTGGAATGGCAGGGTCGGGAAGTCTCGCGAAATAGCCAGATGGAGGTCGATGTACAGTCCGAGACCGTTTCTGACGATCTTCCTGATGAGGTCAAAGTCGCGGTCTATCGTCTGGTGCAGGAGGCGCTGAACAACGCCGTTCGCCACTCCGGCGCGCGCAATGCGAAGGTGTGCGTCGAGCAGGCGGGCGATCGCATTCGGGTAGTGGTGACGGACGACGGTCATGGGTTCAATCCCGACCGGATGCGAGGCATGGGAATTCTCGGAATGGAAGAGCGAGTCAAGCGGTTGGGCGGCAGTCTGGCCATCGAATCGAAGCCCGGGCAGGGGACGACATTGACGGCCGAATTGCCGGCGCACCAGCTCCAGGAAACCGGAGCATGAAGACGATCCAGGTGCTGCTGGCCGACGATCACAATCTGATCCGCGCGGGCCTGAGGCTGGTGGTGGCGCAACAGCCCGATTTCGTGGTCGCCGGCGAGGCGGAGAACGGCCGCCAGGCGGTGGCGCTGGCCGAGCAACTGAAGCCCGACGTGGTGGTGATGGATATCAAGATGCCGGACCTGAACGGGATCGAGGCGTGCCAGCAGATCCGAGAGGCGCTCCCGGATACGCAGGTGGTGATGCTGAGTATGCACTCGGACGAAGCGTACGTCCTGCGAGCGCTGAAGGCGGGAGCCCGGGCATACCTGCTGAAGGATTCGGCGGAGGCCGATCTGGCGCGCGCGATTCGGGCGGCGGCGGAGGGCAAGAGCTTCTTCAGTCCTGCTGTGGGTAAAGTGTTGCTTGAAGATTACATGCGTAAGTTGCAGCGTACAGGGGCAGAAGACTCGTATGAGCTGCTCTCGCCGCGGGAGCGCGAGATCCTGCAACTGGTGGCCGAGGGCAAATCGAGCAAGGAGATCGCGAATCTGCTGAATTTGAGTGTCTACACGGTGGAGACTCACCGGGCTAAGTTGATGGAAAAATTGAGTTTACGGAACGTGCCCGAGCTCATCCTGTATGCCGTCCGTAAAGGCATCATTGTTTAAGCGTCCGCCATACCGACTCTTCCAGTCCATATATACCGACTTGTCGTGACAAACGAGCAACCGCCTTCGCTCATCTCTATAAGTGGAGCCACTTGAAGTGACGACTCGGTGGTGATCCAACGAGATTTTCTGGAGGCTACATGAAAATGAATGCACTTTTGAGGCGCCCCAAGACAGCGGCTGTAACGATGGTTATGGCGCTCGGTCTGGGCGGCCTCGCGGTTGCGGCTGCGGATCATCTGATAAATCCGCCCGCTACATTTAAGTTCGCAAACGCCGATGAGCCGGCGAGCCGGAACAGCTTCGCACCGGTGGTGAAGCGCGTGTTGCCGTCGGTCGTGACGATCACATCCTCGCGCATGGTAAAGACGGGTTTCCAGCCCGGACAAGACGGCGGAGACGACCAACTCCCGCCGATCTTCCGACAGTTTTTCGGGGATGACTTCGGCCAAGGCCAGGGGCAAGGCAACGGACGCCAGTTCCGCATGATGCCGCGGCAGCAGAAGGAAACCGGGCTCGGCTCGGGCGTCATCGTGAGCCCGAACGGCTACATTCTGACCAATAACCACGTGGTAGATCACGCCAGCACCGTGACCGTGATCATGCCCGACAAGCACGAATACAAAGCTCGCGTCGTCGGCGCCGATCCGAAGACCGACATCGCGGTGGTGAAAGTGGACGACGCCCGTAATATGGAGCCGGTCACGATCGGTGACTCGGACAAGGTGCAGGTGGGCGACTATGTTCTCGCCGTCGGCAATCCTTTCGGTATCGGCAAGACGGTCACGATGGGTATCGTGAGCGCGACTGGCCGTGCGAACCTGGGCATCGAAGACTATGAAGACTTCATCCAGACCGACGCGGCGATCAACCACGGAAATTCGGGCGGCGCTCTGGTGAACGACCGCGGCGAATTGATCGGTATCAATACGGCCATCCTCGCCAATGGTTCGGAAGGGAACCAGGGGATCGGTTTTGCCGTACCTGTAACTGTAGCGCGCAATGTGATGGATCAGATCATCAAGAACGGCAAGGTGACGCGGGCGTACCTGGGCGTGATGGCTCAGGAAGTGACTCCGGCCATTGCTCGCGCGTTTAAGGAATCGGAAGTGCGCGGCGCGCTGGTAGGCGACGTGACCCCGAACAGCCCGGCGGAAAAGGCCGGTCTGCAGAAGGGCGACATCATTCTGGACGTGAACGGCAAGCCGGTGAACGGCAGCGCCGAACTGCGGATGCATATATCGCTGATGGCTCCGGGTACGAAGGTGCAGGTGACTGTGTTCCGCGATGGCGCGCAGAGGACTCTGCCCGTGACTCTGGCCGAAATGCCCACCGAGACCGCGAAGGCTGACCAGCCCGAAGGCGGCAACAGCGAAGATTCGCTGCAGGGCATCCAGGTGGAGAACGTCAACGCTCGCACGGCGCGTCAACTGGGACTCTCGGCGACCGCGACTGGTGTGGTGGTGACGAACGTGGACCCGAATAGCAAGGCCGCGGAATCCGGTCTGAAGCGGGGCGACGTGATCCAGGAAGTGAATCACCGCGCCGTCCGCAACACGCAGGACTTTGAATCTGCAATGCGTTCCGCGAAGGACGCAACTCTCCTGCTGGTGAACCGGCAGGGCAGCACGATGTACCTGGCTGTCTAACGGGTAGTTTCACTTATACAGGAAAGGCCGGTCCCAACCCCCCGGGCGGGACCGGCCTTATTTTCTTATGGGGGCATCTCTGATACGTTAGGACTGAGAGGTGACCATGCTCCTCGGTTTACGGCTCCTGCTCTTGTCAGCCGTGCCTGTCGGGTCAGCTCAGCAGACTGTCCCCGCATCGGACAGTCACTCGCCGACTGGGCCGTAATGGACAGGCTGTTCTTCGTTAGAGGATTGTCGAGACAATGGCTCGCCAACCCGGAAGGCCGACTGTCTAATTCTGTTCGCGGGTGGAGTTTCGGCCGTCTGCTGTTCGAAGCCGAGAATGCCGCGGCAGGAAATTGAATTGCCGGCCTACTGGCGTGTCAGTATCCTTTGGAGCTGCTGGGTGCCGATGGGGTGATTGCCGGCGCAGGGCACGTTCCATCGGTCGTTCTGCAAGGGACAGGGTCACCGTGTTAGTGCCGGGATGATCGTAATTATAGCCATGTCCGGTAGGCCGGAGGCAATGGCGCCGGGGATCAGAACAGCCGCGATCACGAACGCCGCTAACTCTCGCATGTGGAGAGTATACAGCTAACTGGATTACTGAATCAGGTTCGATGTTAAATGGTCCAGCCCGTCGAAGTATTTGCCTTGACCCTCTCGTGCCAACTTTCCCGCGAGGGCGGCGAGGAAGTACCACAAATCGCCGACATCTTCGGGTGTCTTCTTGTATTGTGTCGCAACGCTGATTCCCAATTGACAGCTTACGAACGCCGCGCAGATTCTCCGCGCGAGTTCCCGGTCCAGTTCAGTCTTTTCCAACACGATTCGAAACCTCCCAGCTTTAGTCGTAACACGTGGCAACATGGAGAAATGCGACTTCTGGCCAGCCTGTTCGCGTGCTCCTGCTGCTTCGCCCAAACTTACTACAGCGTACCGCCGGCCGATGCGCCGGAGTTGGCTGCGCGCGGACCGTGGGGCGTGGGGGTCCGCACGGTCGAGCTCGTGAATCCGCAACAACCGGACATTCTCCGCTTCGACAAAGAGACAGGCAAGGCGCCCTTGTCCGATCGCCACCTGACGGTCGAGATCTGGTATCCCGCCACGATTCCGGCCGGAACGGAAGAGCGCGTCGTTTATGAAAGCGCCATGCCGGGGACGCCGGCGGTGGGTGCTCCTACCGGCTTTCGCTTTGCAGGCAAGGCACTCCGCGATGCGCCGCCGGTGAGCGGTCACGCCTTTCCGCTGGTGGTGGTTTCGCATGGATATCCCGGCTCTCGGACGTTCATGACGTGGATTACCGAGAACCTGGCGTCCAAGGGATACGTGGTTGCGGCCATCGACCACACGGATTCTGTCTTCGGCCAGCAACGGGCGTTTGTCAGCACGCTGCTGAATCGGGCCGCCGATCAGACTTTCACGATCGACGCGCTGAGTGAGCGGTCGCGGGATCGCGGTGATTTTCTGCACGACGTGGTCGACGCTTCTCGTGTGGCGATCGTGGGTTATTCGATGGGCGGCCACGGCGCGCTCGCCACGGCCGGCGCCGGTTACAGCCGGCAGGGCGCGTCGGCCAAGGCAATCCCGGGTACTTATTTCGATCGCTGGCTCGCCGATAGCAAGGGGTTTCAGACGCGCCGGCGCGATCAGATCAAGGCGGTGGTCGCGATCGCGCCGTGGGGCAATCAGCCGCCGCAGAATAACTGGGATGCCGAGGGGCTGGCGGGCATCCGCATTCCTTCGCTATTCATTGCGGGAGATCAGGACGACGTTTCGGGGTTCGAGCAGGGGACGCGCAAGGCCTTCGATGGGGCGGTGAATTCGGAGCGGTACCTGTTGGTGTTCGAGAATGCGCACCACAATGTGGGAGGCAATCCGCCGCCGCCCGAAGCTTTAGGCACGTTCGAGGGGCGCGCGTTTTTCGACGAGCCGGTCTGGCGCAAGGATCGAATCGCGGCGATCAATCAGCACTTCATCACGGCGTTTCTGGATCTCTATGTGAAAGGCGACGCGTCCCGCCGCGAGTATCTGACGGTGCCGGTGAAATCGGGCGCCGGGACGCAGGTGTGGAAGGGCTTTCAACCACGCTGGGCGCTGGGAGTGGAACTGCACCGCTCCAATCCGCGATAAGTACTCTAGTCGAAGCTGACTTCCACGGTGGTCTGCACCTCGACTGGAAAGCCGTTCAGTAACAAAGGCCGGTACTTCCAGTGCCGCACTGCCTCGACCGCGGCGTCGAGAAGCGATGGCTCTCCGGTCAGAGGCTT
>Ga0207695_10009978_pt1 | contig 11667 bp, 8 predicted proteins | sample KBSC54metaG_FD_184354 | JGI IMG/M metagenome (GOLD analysis project Ga0207695, IMG submission 184354) | Corn rhizosphere microbial communities from Kellogg Biological Station, Michigan, USA - KBS C5-4 metaG (SPAdes) (version 2) | ecosystem: Host-associated > Plants > Roots > Rhizosphere > Soil... | reverse complement strand
CACCAGACCCACGCTGCGCACATCGCCTTCGACGACGCCGTCGATCTGCATGTCACCCGTGGTGTTGAGCGAACCCGTCACGCAGAGATCGCCGCTGACGATCGACGGTACGGCCCCGGTGCGGCCGGTGCGCTTGGCCGGAGCCGCGGCTTGACCGTTATTCGCGGGGACGAAGGTGCTTTCCTTGCCTTTGCTAGAGAACATGACGGCCGGCCTCTATGAAGTTGGTTGGATTACGCACCTGGTCCTCGTACCAGATTTCGTAATGGACATGCGGTCCGGTGCTGCGGCCGGTGGACTTTATACGTCCAATCGCCGCGCCCCGTTCGACCTGCATGCCGGCCCTTACAGTGATGCTGGAAAGGTGACCATAACGTGTATGAATCCCCAGGCCGTTGTCGATTTCGACCATATTTCCGTAACCGCCCCGGTTTCCGGCAAATGTGACAAGGCCTGTCGCGGTAGCATGGACCGGCGCGCCCCAAGGGCCCGCGAAATCCACACCGGGATGGAATGCATAACGACCCGTAAACGGATCAAGCCGGGCGCCGAAGCCGCTGGTGCGCCCGATGCCAGCGCCTTCGACTGGAACGCTGAGCGGAATATGGCGCACTTCGAAAGACAGATCGCTCAACTGACCCAAAACGGCACTGGCCTTCAGATAAGTATCGTTGAAAGCGGGATCATGGATGCCATTGACTTGAATACGATCCAGCGGAATTTCGGGACCGCCCACGCCACCATTTGCCGTCAGCCGGTTCTGGAAGTGATCGGGATTAAGGCCGGTGCGGCGAACCAAATCCTTCAGCGCTAGCACATCGTAAGAGAGCGCCTCGTGCGCTTTCGTCATCAGCGAGCTTTCCGAATTTCCAATCGCTGACAGCCGGCGCGTCTGTTCCGCCAAGATCCGCAATCCCGGATGCTGGGCGTAGGCAACAGCCAGCGAGCCCGCCTTTTTGGGCGCACGCACGAACAGCGCGGACGCCATCTGGCGCAATTTCTCGAAAGCGCCTTCGAACAAGGCGGCATGGGCCGGCTTGGCGGTGCGCGGTTGCGGCTGGGCGGGACCAGGCATGATGGACAGCGTGCTGCCGGTGTCGGTATCGGTACCGAACGTCGCGCCAGGTGCTGGAACCTCGAGACTGTCGCTTGCCGGGCCGTCATCCATGCTGGCTGCGCCGGGCGGGCTCTGTATCGGGGCGATCATCGCGCCGGAGGCCGGCAGTGCCGATGCTTCGATCGCAGTTTTGCGATTGAGGAAGCTGGCGATGGTGTTTTGCTTGGTCTGAAGATCGTCGGCGGTTGCCTTGAACCTGTCTTCGGCGCCCACCAGCGCGCCGTTCAATTCGTCATAGGAAATCTGAAGATCGGCCAGCCGGTTCTCGTACGCGGTCTGCATTTCCTGAAAGCGATGGTCCTTGGCAGTGATAATGCGGTCCTTGAAGACGACATTGACGGTGGCGAATGCCACCCAGCCCAGGAAGATCAGTGCCAGACCCGCCAGCGTCGCCTGCAGGGAAGGTCCAAACGTGAAGAACTGCACCCGGCCGTTGCTGCGGATATATATCTGTCGTTCGGGGAAGGTGTCGTGCAGCCAGACCCAGGCGCGCTCGATCAGACTCGCCGCCATTTGAGAATTGCTCACGGAAACTTCCTTGGCGGGAGCGGCTTCGGGCGATGTCTCGCCTGCCGCGTCCTTGCCGATCAAGCCGCGTTGCCAGAAAAAGGATCTTGCGGTTAACCGCGGGCCAAACCGCCAGTTAAACTTCATAGCTTTTTGGCCGCATCCAGCACGGCCTCCACATGCCCGGGGACTTTGACCTTGTGCCAGGCTTGCGCGATAGCACCTTTGGCGTCGATCAGGAACGTGGCGCGTTCCATGCCCATATATTTGCGGCCGTAAAGGCTCTTCTCGACCCACACGCCCCAATCATTGGCGACCTTGAGTTCCGGATCGGAGGCCAGCGTGAGTTTCAGTTTGTGTTTTTTGCGGAACTTGCCGTGTGACTCCAGACTATCCTTGGAGATGCCGATCACCGGGACGCCCAGTTTCTGGAATTTCGCGACCGCGGCGGTGAAATCAATTGCTTCGCGCGTGCAGCCCGATGTGTCGTCCTTGGGATAGAAGTAAAGGACATAAGCCTGACCTTTCAGGCTGGCGCGCGAAACCTCGCCGCCATCATCGGTCGCAAGCTTGAAATTCGGGGCCTTATCGCCCGCGTTCAGCGCCATTCCGCCATCAGCCCAATTTCGTCCGTGGGCGCACCATAGGGGGGTGCCGGAGCCCGGCGCAACCCGTAAATATTGTTTACAAGATGCTGGGTTGTCTGCCCTTTTTAGGCCCAACACTTGCCATACTATGTCCTTGAGAAGTTCCGGACGGTCCCGTTGCGATTGCCTTTCACACGCTACATCAAGGCGCACCATATTGGGGGCGCCGCCGTTTGCGTGGGCGGTCTGGTGGCGGCGCTCTTCTTCTTCATTGCGGGTGCCGGCATAAGATTGTTGCTGGGCCCGGTCTCGCTAGGCCCCTTGGCGAGCACCCTGGCGGGTGCGATTCAGCAGGCGCTTCCTGGGATTTCCTTGAAATATGACCAGGCGGCGATCGAATGGAGCCGTGACGAGGGCCGCATCAATCTGGTGGTGTTGGGCGCCCAGATTTTGGACGCCAATAATCGCGTGGTGGCGGAGGCCCCCAAGGCCGATATCGATTTGGCGGCGCGGCCCTTCTTGTCTGGCCAGATTCACGTACAGCGCATCACGCTGGTCGGCGTGCAACTTTCGCTTGTGCACATGAAGGAAGGCGGCATCCGCCTGGGCGCGGAAGGCGACAAGGGCAGCAATGATGTTCTGGCCCGTCTTAACGATGTTATCGAGGCTAAGGGGTCGTCCACCTCTTCGCTCAAAAGCTTCGCGATCCGCAACGCCCATCTGAAATTGTTTGACGAGACCACGGGCCTCAGCATGACGGCGCCCAAGGCCAGCTTGATGCTGTCAGCCAAGGATCAGGCGATAGCCGTGCACTTCGATGCCGGCGTGGTGATGTCCGGAAGCCCAGCGAATATCAAAGCAGATCTGACGTTGCCGCCCAGCACGGGGCCAATTCAGGGCAATGCCTTGATCACGGGACTGGATCTGCGTGCGCTGGCCCAAAACGCGCCCATGTTCGCGCCTCTGAAAAATATCGCGCTCTCCGTCAATCTGGCGACGCGTTTCACCGTCGCGCCGGGCGCCCATGTCACGCAAGCCAATTTCGATCTCACCGCCGCGGGCCGTGCGCCGCTGGCGGGATTGAAGGACGGCACGCTGCACGTCCGGCAACTGCATCTCAACGGCGCCTACGATGGCGTCAAAAATCACCTCGCGCTCAATCAAGCTTTCTTCGACACAAGGGAAGCTATTTTCAGGCTGAAGGGCGGTGCAGATTTTCACTACGACCAGGACAAGCTTGCCAGCATCAGCGGCGGTTTGAGTTCGTCGCGTATCGCGCTCGATATGCCCGGCATCTTCGCTCAAGCGGTGGGCTTTCAATCCTTGCAATTGGAAGGCGATTATCAATTGGCCTCGCGCACCGCCACCATCGCGCGGGCCAGTTTGGCCGCGCCGGGCTTTGCTCTGTCCACCAGCGGCACGATTACCTTCGGCGAGAATGGTGAGGCGCCGGGGATTGCCATGACCGGCAAGCTTGCGCCTCTGCCGATCAAGACCTTGCTGCATTACTGGCCTTTGCCTGTGGTGGAAGGGGCGCGCACTTGGATCGAGGCCAACATCTTTGCCGGCTCGTTGGGCCCGATGACATTCGAGACTCATTTCCCGATGGGTCTTCTGGACCAGGACACGCTCCCCGACGAATCCATGAAGTTGACCTTCCCGATGACGGGCGTGGAAGGAAATTATGTGGCCGGCCTCACGCATCTGACCGGCGTGTCGGGCACTGCGACCTTGCTGGGAGATACCTTCACGGCAGATTTCGATGGCGGCCACGTCGGTCCTCTGGCGGTGCGCGGCGGGCATGCGGTCATTCCCAGCTTGCATGTGCACGGTACCGCGGGACACTTCACCGCCCATGTCGATGGCCAGATGACCGACATCATGACCCTGATCGACATGAAGCCGTTGGGCTATCCCACCCGCTTCGGCATCGATCCCAAACTCACCAAAGGCACGGCCAGCACCGATCTCGCATTCGACGTTCCCATGCTGCAGGATCTTGCGGTCGACGATGTGGGGATTTCCGTCAAGGCGCAGGTCAATGATTTCGCCGTGACATTGGGGCGGCTGAAGCTCACCAACGGCGCGGTCGCGTTCGATATTGACAATTCTCATCTGCACCAAAGCGGCATGGTGCAGCTGGCGGACACGCGCCTCGCCATGGATTGGGTGGAGGATTTCAAGGCCACGCAACCCGCCACCACCAAGATCATCGCCAAAGGGGTGATGACCGACGCTGCCCGTCAGGCGCTGAATGTGGGATTGCAGACCATCCTCTCCGGTCCGGTGCCGATGAGCGCTGATATCCAAGGCCGGCGTGGCCAGCTCACCACGGCCGATGTCAGCCTGGATCTGACCAACACGGTCTTGGCCATTCCAATCCTGCATTTGGGCAAGCAAGCAGGGCAGGCGGCGGCGGGCCGTGTCACGGTCAATTTCGCGGCCGGCGATCTCATTCACGACGAAGTCATCCACGTCACGGGACCGAATCTCTCGGCCACCGGCACCGCCAATTTCGACCGCAACGGCGCCTTGGCGGTATTGAATTTCACATCGGTCAAGATGGGTTCTTTGAACGATCTCGCTTTCACGCTCACGCGTACGCCACAAGGTAACGATTACGTGCTGCGGGGGCATTCGCTCGATGGCTCTTTGATTGGCCGCAATGTCGGCGAGACCAATGGCAATCCCGTCACGGCGCAACCCGCGCGGGACGAGACGCCGGTAGGGCCTTTCCATATCGACGCCAAGCTCGAAAGATTGGCGATGCGCAACGGTGTTGTGATCGCGCCTTTCAATCTCGATCTTGCCGGCGTTGGCAATCGGCCATCAGCGCTGACGCTTTCCGGCGGAATCGGTAAGGGTTCAATCACCGGCGGCATCGACTCCGTGTTGCCCGGACGCAAACTCACCATCGATGCCGGCGATGCCGGTCAACTGATCGAAGGCCTGTTCAATTTCCAAAGTATCAAGGGCGGCAAGCTGCATCTCACAGCCAATCTCCCCGGCAAGGCGGGCGACGCGGAAGTGGGCGCCGGCGTGGCCGACTATCAGGGCACGCTCGATATCGATGATTTCCAGGTGGTCAATCAACCATTTCTGGCCCGGCTGTTTTCGGCCGGTTCGCTGACCGGCATCGGCGATTTGATGGGCGGCGACGGTATTTCCATCGAGAACATGAATGTGCCGTTCTCCTCCAAGAACAATGTCATCAGCGTGCACGATTCACGCGCCCGCGGCCGCGCCATCGGCGCCACCGCCGACGGTTATATCGACCGGCCCAAAAGCCAGGTGGCGTTGAAAGGCTCGCTGGTGCCGGCGTATGGATTGAATTCCGTCTTGGGCAATATTCCGCTTCTGGGCGATGTGCTGGTGTCGAAGAAGGGCGAAGGCGTATTCGGCGTGACCTATTCGGCGACCGGCAGTGCCGAGCAGCCCAAGATCGACGTCAATCCGCTGTCGGTACTGACGCCCGGCATTCTTCGCCGCATTTTCGAAGGCCATATGCCCACGGCCGCCAACGCGCCATCGAACGCGCCAGCCCAGTCACCGCCTAAACCGCAGCCGAATTAGAGCGGCTTGATAAGGACGTGGCGTTTTTTGCCGCTGGACAGTTTCAGCACGCCATCTTTCGCAGCAGATGCATCCACCACCAATTTCGGATCACTCACTGCCTCGCCGTTGAGCTTGAGGCCATTGTTGGCGATCAACTTGCGCGCCTCGGAATTGGATGTGGCCAGCCCAGCAGCGACGGCGAGATTGAGAATCCCGTCCGGCAGTTTGGCCTGGATGGTGGGCAACCCTTCCGCGGAAGCGCCTTCCTCGAAGGCCCGCCGCGCCGTTTCGGCGGCCTGCTCGGCGGCTGCGCGGCCATGCAGAATGGCCGTGGCTTCGGTTGCGAGCCTCTTTTTAGCGTCGTTCAACTCCGGGCCTTCAAGGCTTTCCAGACGGGCGATCTCCGCCTCAGGCAAATCGGTGAAGAGGCGCAGGAAGCGGCCGACATCGCCGTCCTCCGTGTTGCGCCAGAATTGCCAATAGTCATAGACGCTGAACATGTCCTGGTTCAGCCACACCGCGCCCGCGGCGGTCTTGCCCATCTTGGCGCCCGAGGCGGTGGTGATCAAAGGCGTGGTGAGGCCGAACAATTGCGGCCGCGCCATGCGCCGTCCCAGCTCGATGCCGGAAATGATGTTGCCCCATTGATCGGAGCCGGCCGACTGCAGCCGGCAGCCGAACCGCTTGTTGAGTTCGACGAAGTCGTAGGCCTGCATGATGGAATAATTGAATTCCAGGAAGGAAAGCGCCTGGTCGCGTTCCAGCCTGAGTCTGACACTGTCCATGGTCAGCATGCGGTTGACGGAGAAATGGCGGCCGACTTCGCGCAGGAAGGGGATATATTCCAACCTGTCCAGCCATTCCGCATTGTCCACCATGATGGCATCGGACGGACCGTCGCCGAATTTCAGCAGATGGCGCACGCCGCCGAGCATGCTCTGTTTATTTTCTTCGATCTGCTGCGGCGTCAGGATCAACCGTGTTTCATCCTTGCCGGAGGGATCGCCCGCTTTGGTGGTCCCGCCGCCCATCAGTAGGATCGGTCTGTGGCCGGCCTGTTGCAGTCGGCGCAGGGTCATCAATTGCACCAGATTGCCGATATGCATGGATTTGGCGGTGCAGTCGAAACCGATATAGGCGGTGACGCGCTCTTGGGCGAACAGCGCATCCAGTTCGGCGGCGGGTTCGGAGCAGGCGTAGAAGGCCCCGCGCGCCACAAAGGTGCGGAGAAATTCGGACTGGAATTGCGGGGCGGCTGGCATGATACAGAACTCTAGCTTTCTTCTCCCGCATAGCGGAGCTATTAGCGGGGGAAGGTGTCGCAGCGAGGTGGCGGCGAGCCGCCCCGAACTGTGACAGTTGGGGGGTTAATAAGCGGGCATTAGCACAAATGGCGGAAATTTCGAAAGTCATCGGCCTGATGAGCGGCACCTCGCTGGATGGGGTGGATGCTGCCCTGATCGAGACCGATGGTGCGGATGTCGCCCGCCCCATCGCCAGCCTGACCATTCCCTACAGCCCTGAAACGCGGGCCCTGCTCAGGGCGGCGCTGGAGGAGGCCCGCAATGTGGAGCAGGGGGCGCCGGTGCCCTATGCCATCCGCGATGCCGAGCGACTTTTGACCGAAGCCCATGCCGAGGCGGTCAAGGCATTGCTTCAGAAGACCGGGCTTCAGCCGGACCAGGTGGCGCTGGTCGGTTTCCATGGCCAGACCATCCTGCATCGGCCGGAAAAGCATTGGACCTGGCAGATTGGTGACGGTGCGGCGCTTGCGCGGATGACCGGGATCGATGTGGTCAATGATTTTCGCTCCGCCGATCTGAAGGCAGGCGGGCAGGGCGCTCCCCTTATGCCGCTTTACCATGCAGGTCTGGCGCGGAAATCGGGGCTCACCCAGCCCATCGCGCTGGTCAATATCGGTGGTGTGGCGCAGGTCACTTATATAGCGGGCGATACCGTGATCGCGTACGACACCGGCCCCGGCAATGCCCCGATCGACGATTGGATGCAGCGTCACAGCGGCAAGCCGGTGGACCAGGATGGCGACTTCGCCCGCAGCGGCAAGGTGAATGATGCCGCGCTGACCAAGATGCTGGCCAACCCCTTTTTCGATCGTCCGCCGCCCAAATCACTGGACCGGCAAGATTTCGACAGCGCTGCGGTGGAAGGGCTTTCGCCGGAAGATGGTGCCGCCACTTTGACGGCCTTTACCGCCGCGTCTCTGGCCCGGGCCCGTGAGCATTTTCCCGAGCCCGCCGCCACCTGGATCGTGTCGGGCGGGGGGCGACACAACAAATTTCTGATGGACCAACTCAGGACGCGCGTGAACGCGCCAGTCTTGTCGGCGGAAGATGCCGGCTGGAACGGCGACGCCATGGAGGCGGATGGCTTCGCCTATCTGGCGATGCGCTCCAAACGCGGTTTACCGCTATCTCTTCCGACCACCACCGGGGTTCAGCAACCCATGACCGGCGGGAAGTATCATCGCAAGGCCTAGCCTCGCGCGATTTGAGCGCGAGGAATTTTGCGGACTGCGCAGGAGCGGCGCACGGAGCGTGCGTAAGCACGTGAGTACGCGCGACGAACGCAGGGCGCAAAAGGCCCGCGCGTTACCTTCCCTCTCGGGGCTTGCTCATCATGTTGGAGACATATTCTTTGACCGTCTCCACCACATCGACTTCATGCTTGTCGAAGAAGTGATTGGCGCCTTCGATTTTGTTGTAGGTGATCTTGATGCCCTTCTGGGCGGTCAAGCGGTCCACCAGCTTCTGCACATCGGCTTCCGGCACCACATTGTCCTTGGTGCCATGCACGATCAGGCCCGAGGCCGGGCAGGGCGCCAGGAAAGCGAAGTCATACATGCTGGCGGGCGGGGCGATGGAGACGAAGCCGGTGATCTCGGGCCGGCGCATCAAAAGCTGCATGCCGATCCAGGCGCCGAAGGAGATGCCGCAAACCCAGACATTCGAGGGGTTGGGATAAAGCGTGTTCATCCAGTCGAGAATTGCGGCCGCGTCCGACAACTCGCCCGAGCCATTGTCGAAAGTTCCTTGGCTGCGCCCCACGCCCCGGAAATTGAAGCGCACCGTGGTGCAGCCCAGGCCGTGGAACATGTGGAACAGGTCGTAGACCAGGGGATTGTTCATGGTCCCGCCGAATTGCGGGTGGGGGTGCAGCACCAGCGCCATCGGGGCGCCGGGGGCCTTCTGCCGTTGATACCGGGCCTCGATTCGGCCCGCGGAGCCGGGAAGAATAATGTCAGGCATGGTCTTTTCCGGCCGGGCAGGTTTGCGGCTTTAGCATAGCGAATAACTCGGATTTGGCTGTCTCAAGATCACTGAAAAACCGTTTATTTCCAAGCGGTTGAAAAACAGCTGACGGAAGGGCGGCGAATACTTGACCATGGTGGTCGGGAAATCTATATCCCTCTCACTGGAATCCAGGCTTTTTTCCAGGGCGGGCCGCGCTTCTTACACCAAGCCGTCCTCGAGACCCAAGAAAAAACGCCGCTATTTGAAGGAGATCGGTCCATGCGGCTGAGCACCAAGGGTCGTTATGCGGTGATGGCGATGGCCGATCTGGCCGGGCACGCGCCGGAGTCCAACGAAAAGGCAAAGTCCAACGAAAAGGCGAAGCCGGTGGCACTGGCCGACATTGCCGAGCGCCAGGACATTTCTCTGTCTTATCTGGAGCAGCTTTTCGCCAAGCTTCGCCGAGGCGGGCTGGTGACCAGCGTGCGCGGCCCGGGCGGCGGCTACCGTCTGGCGCGGCCGTCCTCGGAATTGCGCATCGCCGACATTATCGTGGCGGTGGACGAGCCGATCGCCGCCACCCGCTGCCGGCCGAACGGGTCCAAGGGCTGCACCAAAACCGGCGCGCGCTGCGTCACGCACGATCTTTGGGAAGAGCTGGGGCAGCAGATCCATATCTTCCTCTCGTCGGTTTCGCTGGCCGATGTGGTGGAGAAGCGGGTGCTGGGCCGCTCGCGCCCCTGTAATGATTTCGATCCTGCTGAAAGTACAGAAGGTGCGGCCGCGGATTTCGAGGCGGCCTGATCTTGCTCATGACCTATTGCGATCACAATGCCACCGCGCCACTGCGTCCCGCTTCCCGGGACGCGATGGTGCATGCGTTCACCGTGACGGGCAATCCGTCGTCGGTGCATGCGCATGGCCGCGCCGCCCGCGCCATCGTGGAAGAGGCGCGCGACCAGGTGGCGAAGCTGGTCAAGGCGAAAGCCGATCAGGTGATTTTCACCAGCGGCGCCACCGAGGCCAACAATCTGGCGCTGTGGGGCGCGGTGGAAGGCGCGATCGATCAGAGCGAAGCGGATAAGGCCGCTCGCATCACGCGGCTGTTCGTCAGTGCCATCGAGCACAGTGCGGTGCTGAAAACCGCGGAAGCGGTGGCGGAGCGCGTCGCGGGTGTCCGGCTAGAACGTCTGCCGGTGACGGCGGATAGCGTGTTGGATCTAGAAGCGCTGCGCGTGGCGCTGCGCGAAGGCAAGGGCCGCGCCTTGGTGGCCGTGATGGCCGCGAACAATGAGACCGGCGTGATCCAACCGATCATGGAGGTTTCGCGCCTTTGCCGCGAAGCTGGCGCATTGTTGCTGGTGGATGCGGTGACAGCGGCCGGCAAGATCGATCTCGATGGGGGATACAGCGACTATCTCACGCTATCGGCGCACAAGCTGGGCGGACCGCAGGGCGTTGGCGCGTTGGTGGTGAATGAAGACGCCCCCTTTGCGCCCCAGATTACGGGCGGCGGGCAGCAAAAGGGTTTGCGGGCCGGTACGGAAAATCTCTCGGGCATTGCCGGTTTTGGTGCGGCCGTGAAAGCCGTTCTGGCGGACAAGGATGAGCGCTCGCGTGTGGAAGCCATCCGCGATCATTTTGAATTGGTGCTGAAGCAATTATTGCCGGATGCGGTGATTTTCGGCGTGCGCGCGCCGCGACTGGCCAACACTGCGAATGTGGCGCTGCCGGGCATGGCGGCCGAGAATATCGTGATCGCATTGGACCTGGACGGCGTGATGGTGAGTTCCGGCTCTTCCTGCTCCTCCGGCAAGATCACGCCGTCGCATGTCTTGGCCGCGATGGGCGTGGAGGACGCACTGGCTGGCGCTGCTATCCGCGTCAGTTTCGGCTGGAATTCCACCGTCGAAGACGCCGACGCGGTGGTCGCGTCCTTGACCAAACTGATGGCGCGCGTGCGCGCCCGAAAGGCTGCCTGATGTCATCCGCCGCACAACAGACCAAACAGCAAGTCGCCGAACTGGGCGAGAAGTACAAATATGGCTTCGTCACCGACATCGAGATGGAGCGAGCGCCCAAGGGGCTGAACGAGGAGACTGTCCGCTACATCTCCGCCAAGAAAGGCGAGCCGGAATGGATGCTGGAATGGCGTCTCGGTGCGTTCCGCCGCTGGCTGACCATGAAAGAGCCGAAATGGGCGCGGGTGCATTATCCCGCCATCGATTATCAAGACGCCTATTATTACGCCGCGCCCAAGAACACGCCCCTGAAACAGTCGCTGGACGAAGTCGATCCCAAGCTGCTGGAGACTTACAACAAGCTGGGCATTCCCCTGTCGGAGCAAATGGCGCTGGCCGGTGTGGCGGTGGACGCGGTGTTCGACTCGGTTTCCGTCGCCACCACCTTCAAGGAAAAGCTCAACGAAGCGGGCGTGATCTTCTGCCCGATTTCGGAAGCGATCCGTGACTATCCCGATCTGGTGAAGAAGTATCTGGGCACGGTGGTGCCGGTGACGGACAATTTCTTCGCCACCTTGAATTCCGCGGTCTTCTCCGACGGCACTTTCGTCTATGTGCCCAAGGGCGTGCGCTGCCCGATGGAGCTTTCCACCTATTTCCGCATCAATGCCAGCGAGACCGGTCAGTTC
>Ga0207695_10009975_pt1 | contig 11668 bp, 9 predicted proteins | sample KBSC54metaG_FD_184354 | JGI IMG/M metagenome (GOLD analysis project Ga0207695, IMG submission 184354) | Corn rhizosphere microbial communities from Kellogg Biological Station, Michigan, USA - KBS C5-4 metaG (SPAdes) (version 2) | ecosystem: Host-associated > Plants > Roots > Rhizosphere > Soil... | reverse complement strand
CCGCAAGAACCTGCTCAAGTACGACGACGTCGTGAACGATCAGCGCAAGGCGGTCTTCGAACAGCGTGCGGAGTTCATGAACGCCGCCGACGTCTCCGACGTGGTCGTGGAGATGCGTCGCGACACCATCAGCGATCTGGTCACCCTGCACCTGCCGCCGAAGGCCTACGCCGAGCAGTGGGACGTCGAGGGGCTGGATGAGCACCTGCGGGAAATCCTCGGCCTCGAGCTGCCGATCCGCGAATGGGCCGCCGAGGACGGCATCGCGAACGAGGAGATCGAGGAGCGGGTGAACGCCGCCGCGGACGCCCGCGCCGCCGAGCGCGAGGCGCTGGTGGGCGAGCACATGCGGATGATCGAGAAGAGCTTCCTGCTGCAGATGATCGATCACGAGTGGCGCGAGCACCTGATGCACCTCGACCACCTGAGGAACGTCATCGGGCTGCGCGGCTATGGCCAGCGCGATCCGCTCAACGAGTACAAGACCGAAGCCTTCACCCTGTTCGAGAAGCTGCTGGTGGACCTGCGCCAGAGCGTGACCCGTTGGCTGATGACGGTGGAGTTCCAGTTCGAGCAGCCGCCGCCCCCGCCGGCCGGCCAGATGTTCGAGGTGCACATGAACCCGCTGACCGGCGAGAACGAGGTCGAGCGAGGGTTCCTGCCGGACAATGTGCCGAACGCGGAGCGCGCCGCCCTGCCGGTGAGCGCCCTGCCGACCGACTGGGAGCGGACCGGCCGCAACGCCCCCTGCCCCTGCGGCTCGGGCAAGAAGTTCAAGCACTGCCACGGCGCGCTGGTCTGAGCCGCTCGTCTGATCCGCCGAAAGCGGTTCGGCAACCGTCTTGAATTCAGGCCGTTCGGTAGGCTTCGCTGGCGGAGCTTCTCAAGATGCCGACGTATCGCGCCTATCGTGTGGACCGTAGTCGCCACATCCGCGGGGCCGCCTGGATTCAGGCGGATGACGACCAGAGCGCCCGCGCCGAAGCCGAGGAGCTCTGCCAGGAGGGCGCGCCGACCGTCGAACTGTGGCAGGGCGCCCGGTTGGTGGATGACATCGACTGTGACGAGAGCTCCGATCCGGTCTGACGCCGCCGAGTGAAAAGACTTACGTTGTAAGTACATCCTGTACGGTTTAGCTCTGGCGCCACTTTTGTCCGAGCGCCGAGGTCCGATGCCGCGCGTCCTGTCCGAGACCGATGTCGCCGAGTTCCGGGACCGGCTGTGCGAGGCGGCGGAACGGCTGTTCGCCGAGAAGGGGCCCGACGCGGTGACCATGCGCCAGCTGGCTGCCGAGCTCGGCGTCTCGCCGATGACGCCCTATCGCTACTTTCGCGACAAGGACGACATCCTGGCGGCTGTGCGGACCAACGGCTTCAACCGTTTCGCCGAGGCCCTGGAAAAAGCCCGCGCGCGGACCGGCAGCGCGCGGGCGAGAGGGGCGGCGGTGGGCCAGGCCTACATCGATTTCGCCTTGGGCCACCCGCACACCTACAAGCTGATGTTCGACCTCAACCAGCCGCGCGAGGCGGACTATCCGGACCTGGTGGCGGCCGCCAGGCGCGCACGCGAGACGATGAGCGCCTACGTGAAGGACCTGGTCGCAGACGGCGTGCTGGTGGGCGATCCGGAACAGGTGGGGATGATGTTCTGGGCCGCCGCCCACGGCGCGATCGTGCTCGAGCTTGCCGGGAAGCTGCCGCCGGGCGCTGCGCGCGGCCTGCAACAGGCGTTGACCGCCGCGCTCGCCAAGGGCCTGAGGCCGGGCTGAGCGACCGATTCTGCGGCCGAGCTTGACCGCCGCGGCGTCACACGTCGAGGGTCTCGTCCGAAGGAGCGTCCCATGCCCAAGCCCGAGCCGTTCGAGGTCCACTGGAAAAAGTCGAAAGTGCGCCGGGTGCTCGACCAGGTGCGCGATTATCCGTGGCCGCTCGCTCCGCAGGCGCCCGACGGCTGGGCCTATGGCTGTGACGCAAAGTATCTCCGGAGCCTCTGCGAGTACTGGACCGAGGACTACGACTGGCGCGCGGCGCAGGACGAGCTCAATCGGTATCCGCAGTTGATCGCCCGGGTGGAGGACTTCGACATCCACTTCGTCCATGTGGTGGGCGAAGCCGGCGGCCGGCGGCCGCTGATCATGACCCACGGCTGGCCGGGATCGCACTACGAGTTCTGGGGCGTGATCGAAAAGCTCGCGTTTCCCTCGCGCTCGGGCGGCCGGGCCTCCGACGCCTTCGACCTCGTCATCCCGACGCTTCCCGGGTTCGGCTACTCCTCCAAGCCGAAGCGGCCGGTCGGACAGCGCACGACGGCGCGGTTGTTCGACACGCTGATGACCGAGGTGCTGGGCTATTCGACCTACCTTGCCCAAGGCGGCGACTGGGGCGCGCTGGTCACCTCCTGGCTCGGCCACGACCATGGCGCACACGCCAAGGCGATCCACCTCAACATGATGGGTTTCCGGCCACAGGGCGGGCCGAAGTCGGAGGACGAGACCGCCTGGCTCCAGCGCCAGCAGGGTGCGATGGAGGTGATGGGCGCCTATTTCCGCCTGCAGGCCTCGAAGCCCCAATCCCTCGCCTGGCTCGCGGCCGGCAATCCCGTGGGCCAGGCGGCCTGGATCGCCGAGCGCTTCCACGACTGGTCGGATCTGCGAACCAAGCCGTTCGACGAGGCGCATCCGAAAGACCGGCTGCTCACCAACATCATGCTCTACGTGATGACCGACAGCTTCACGACCGGCGCCTGGTATTACAGGGGTCTGCTCGAGGAAGGCGGCGTCGCCTTCAAGGAGGGCGAGCGCTGCGAGACGCCGACCGCCTTCGCCAACTTCCCCGGCGAGCCGCTCTACACCGCCCCGCCGCGCAGCTACGCCGAGCGCGCCTACAACATCCAGCGCTGGACCGAGATGCCGCGCGGCGGCCACTTCGCGGCCATGGAGGAGCCCGAGCTGTTCGCCGACGACGTCAGGGCCTGGGCGACGGGCCTCTGAGGCCTCTCCGGGCTTGCCCTGAGCCGACGGCTCGCCGAAAAGCCTCGCCATGGCCCGCTACGACTTCGCCTCCGACAACACCGCCCCGGCGACGCCCGAAGCCATGGAGGCGGTGGTCGCCGCGAACCAGGGCTTCACCTCGGGGTACGGCACGGACCCGATCACTTCACGGGCCGCCGACCTGGTGCGCGAGCTGCTGGACGCCGACGCCGAGGTGCGGTTCGTGGCCTCCGGCACCGCCGCCAACGCCCTCTCGCTGGCCGCGCTCTGCCGGCCCTTCGAGGCGGTGCTGGCGCACGAGCACGCCCACGTCTGCACCGACGAGACCGGCGCGCCGGGGTTCTTCGGCCAGGGCCTGGGGCTGATCCGGCTGCCCGGGGCGTCGGGCAAGATGGACCCGGCGGCGCTCGTCGAGCCGCTGGCGGCGCCGGACGTCTCCTATCGCCAGCCGCCAGCCGCCCTGTCGCTGACCAACGCCACCGAGTACGGCACGGTCTATTCCGCGGCCGAGCTCAGGACGCTGATCGCGCCGGCCAAGGCCAAGGGGTACGGCGTGCACCTGGACGGCGCGCGGCTCGCCAACGCCGCGGCCGCAGGGTTCGACCTGAAGGCGATCAAGGGCCTGGGCGTGGACCTCCTGGTGGTCGGCGGCACCAAGGCCGGCATGCCGCCTTCCGAGGCGGTGGTGATCTTCGATCGGGCGATCGCCCGTCGGTTCGACGCGAGGCTGAAGCAGGCGGGCCAACTGCCCTCGAAGGGCCGGTTCTACGCCGCGCCGTTCATCGGCATGCTGCAGGACGGGGCGCTGTTGCGCCATGCGGCTCACGCCAACGCCATGGCCAAGAAGCTGGCGGCGCTGACGCCGTTCCCGGCCCGCCACCCGGTCGAGGCGAACGGCCTGTTCGTCGAGATGGATGAGCCCACGCTGAAACGGCTGCACGACAGCGGCTGGTTCGCCTATCGCTTCCTCGACGGCACGGTGCGCTTCATGTGCTCCTGGGCGACCACCGCCGAAAGCGTCGAGGCGCTGGGCGAGGCGCTCAAATCCATTGCCTAACGGTGCTATACGAAGGGGTTCGACTTTGCGCGCCTCCGCGGACCTGTGGCAGCAAAAGCGCACCTAGCTCGAAATTCGAGGGCAAATCCGCCCGCCGGTCGGCGATTGAGGCGCGATCGTGTTGCGACCTTGACGATAGCATGACAGCGTGACGCCCTCGTCAGGATGCGCAGCCGCGAGCTGGGGGACTGGTCTCATCAGAGCTGTGCGCCGACGGGCCGCGCCGAGGCATCGGCGCGCGCAAACAAAACAGGCTTGGGGACCTCTAAAATGAAGATCATGACCAGGGCCATGCTGCGCCCGGCGCTTCTCGCGTCGGCCGCCATCGCCAGCTTGGCTGCGCCGCACCTCGCCTACGCACAGCAGGCGGCGGCCAATCCGGCGCCGGGCGGCGTCGACGTCTCGGAAATCGTGGTCACCGGCTCGCGCATCCCACGTCCCGACCTGACATCCGACAAGCCTGTGGCGATGGTGACCAGCCAGTACCTGCAGGACAAAGGCATCACCAACATCGCCAACGCGGTGAACGACCTGCCGGCGGTCCAAGGCAGCATCACGCCGGCCGGCGCTCAGGGCTCCTTCGGCACGGGCCGCAACTTCATCGACCTGTTCAATCTCGGCTCCCAGCGCACGCTCACCCTGGTCAATGGCCGCCGCTTCGTTTCCTCCCAAGCCGCTTCGCTGTTCAGCGGCTCGAGTCCCGGCAACCAGGTCGACCTCAACGAGCTGCCGACCGCGTTCCTCGATCGCGTGGAGGAGGTGCCGGCCACCGGCGCCGCGGTGTATGGCTCCGACGCCATCGCCGGGGTCGTGAACCTGATCTACAAGGAGAAGTTCGAAGGCATCCTGCTCGACGCGCAGTATGGCGCATCCTCGCGTCACGACTATCCGAGCAGCCACATCACAGCGGCTGTGGGTCACGATTTCCTGGACGGCCGGCTGAACCTGGCGCTCGATTTCGAGCTCGACAGGACCGGCTCGCTGAACCAGACGCAGCGGCCGGAAACCGCCGCGCAATTCAGCTTTGCCGCCAACCCTCTCAACAAGACCTCGAGCGACGGAATCCCGGCCTCCATCCTCATCAGAGACCGTCGGGTGCCCGAGGTGACCGAGGGCGGCGTCGCGTTCATCAAGAACACCTTCACCCTGGGCTCGCTGGTGACGGTGCCGGATCCCAACAACCCGGGCCAGCGCGTGCCCGCCCAGTTCGCGCCTGACGGCACGCTGGTGCCCTACAATACGGGGACCTTCTTCCAGCCCTCGATCGCCTCTGGCGGCCAGGGCCTGAACCTCGCGCCGCTGACCTCGCTCGAGACGCCGGTGCACCGCAAGCTCGGCCAGTTCATCGCCCGCTACGAGATCACGCCGCACATCCGGCTGCACGCGACGGTGTTCTACTCGGACGACAAATCGACGGCGCCGGCAAACCAGCCGATCTTCCAGTCGGCGCTGTTCGGCGGCACGTCAGGCAACCTGCCGATCAGCATCGACAATCCGTTCCTGACCGCCCAGGCGCGTCAGAACATCGTCGCCTCGCTGCCCACCGGGACCACGACCTTCTTCCTGGCCCGGGCTTCGACCGACATCGTCGGCCTGTCGTCGGTGGTTTCCGAGACCAAGGCCTATGACGCCTCGGCGACGCTCGAGGGCGATTTCAACACCCTCGACCGGGACTTCACCTGGAACATCACCGCCAGCCACGGCCAGACCAAGGCGTTCTTCATCAGCCCGGGGATCAACCAGGCGAACTTCGCGCTCGCCGTGGACGCGGTGACCAATCCGGCCAATGGACAGATCGTCTGCCGCTCGACGCTGACCAACCCGACCAACGGCTGCCAGCCGCTCGACCTGTTCGGCAAGGGCGCGCCCAGCGCGGCGGCGCTGAAGTTCATCGATGCCCAGTTCCGCAGCGACGACAAGGACACGCAGTCCGACATCGAAGCCAACCTCACCGGCACGATCTGGAAGCTGCCCGCGGGCAACTGGGGCTTCAACATGGGCTACGAGCACCGCAAGGAGGAGGCGACGTTCACGCCGAACGACAACGCGCGGCTCGGCGTCGGCCGCTCGGTGCCGATCTCGGCCGCGGCCGGCTCCTACAACACCAACGAGTACTATGTCGAAAGCCTGCTGCCGGTCTTCGGCGGGGATTTCAGCCCGCTATGGGCCGGCCAGAAGCTGGAGTTCGAAGGCGCCTACCGGAAGGTGGACAACTCGCTGGCCGGCAAGAATGAAGCCTGGTCGTATGGCGGCCGCTATTCGCCGATCGAGGACATCACCTTCCGGGCGAGCCGCTCCAAGACCTTCCGCGCGCCGGCGATCACCGAGTTGTTCCTGCCGCCCGCGACGGCGTTCAGCTTCGCGACCGACCCCTGCGACGCAGCCAACATCAACGCCGGCCCCAACCCGGCCACGCGGGCGGCAAACTGCGCGGCTGACTTCGCCAAGCTCGGCGCGACGCTCACCGGCTTCAAGTCCACCATCCAGGTGGCCTCGCAGCCGATCACCACCAGCGGCAATCCGAACCTCAAGAACGAGGAGGGCAAGTCCTGGACCTACGGCATCGTGATCCAGCCGCGTTTCGCGCCGGGCCTGGCGCTTGCCTGGGACTACGTCCACATCGACATCACGAACGCGATCGTGAACTTCAACGCCACGGCGATCCTGTCGACCTGTTTCGACTCGCCCAGCCACCCGGCCGACGTCTGCAGCCGCTTCGTCCGTGACGCCACCGGCCAGATCACCACCGTCAACGCGGGCTTCGTGAACGCAGGCTTCACCAACTTCGCGGGCGACACCTACGAGGTCTCCTACACCCGCGACCTGAACGATCTGCCGTTCGTGCATATGGACCGGCCGCTCGGGAACCTAGGCATCGATTGGAATGTGTTCCACACGCGGCGGCAGAAGACCTCGGTCTCCGGTACAGGCTTCGACCTGAGCGACACCGAAGGGACGATCGGCAACGCCCGGTGGAAGTACCTGCTTCACGTGCGCTACACCTACGACAACCTGCGGGTCACCTGGACCACCCACTTCATCCAGCACTCGCTGTTCGACCGCACCTTCACGATCGAGAACCGCGACATCCTGCAGGTCGGCGACTACTACACCCACGACCTGACGATGCAGTACAAGTTCCCGCACGACCTAACTGTACGGGCGGGCGTGGACAACATCCTGGACAAGCAGCCGCCCTTCCCGACCGTCGGGATCGGCACCTATGACCAGGTGGGTCGCTACTTCTTCGTCGGCGTCAACTGGCGCCGCTGACGGGGGCATCCGCAGCGGACCTCGTCCGCTGCGGGCACGGGGGGAGCAAGGCGAAGGGCCGCCGGCGAGACCGGCGGCCCTTGGTCTTGGGCGCTCGACGGGGCGCCGCTTCAGGCGGGCGTCAGGCTCGCGACTTTGCGGGCGTTCTTCTCGATGACGCTCTCGGCCTGGCGCATGATGTTCTTCACCAGCTCCGCGCAGCTCGGGATGTCGTGGATCAGGCCTTGGCTCTGACCGACGGTCCAGATGCCGCCGTCCGTGTCGCCGGCGCCCATCACATTGGTGCGGCCGCGCACGCCGGCCACCAGATGGCGGACATCGTCGATGGTCTTGGTCGGGTCCTGCTGGATCCGGACCACCTCCTCGGAGACGGCGTTGCGCGCCACGCGGCTGGTGTTGCGCAGGGTCCGGTTGGTGAGCAGGGTGTCGCGTTCGGTGTTCTCGACGATCTTGCGCTTCACGTTCTCATGGATCGCGCACTCCTTGGTGGCCATGAAGCGGGTGCCCATGTTGACGCCGTCGGCGCCCAGCATCAGGGCCGCCGCGACGCTGCGGCCGTCGGCCATGCCGCCCGAGGCGATCACCGGCACGTCCACGGCGTCCACCGTGGCCGGCAGCAGCACGATGAGGCCGACGTCGTCCTCGCCGGGGTGGCCGGCGCACTCGAAGCCGTCGATGGAGACGACGTCGACGCCGTGCTTCACGGCCGAGACCGAGTGGCGGACCGAGGTGCACTTGTGGATCACCTTGACGCCGTTGGCCTTGAAGTCGGGCAGGTGGTCGGTGGGCGCGCGGCCGGCCGTCTCGACGATCTTGATGCCGCTCTCGATGATCGCGCGACGGTATTCGTCGTAGGGAATCGGGTTCAGCGACGGCAGCAGGGTCAGGTTGACCCCGAACGGCTTGTCGGTGAGGTCGCGGCAGCGCTGGATCTCCTTCTCCAGCTCCTCCGCCGATTGCGAGTGGTGCGCGGTGATGAAGCCGAGCGCGCCGGCGTTGGCCACCGCGGCGACCAGCGGCGCGTAGCCGACGCCGGTCATGCCGCCCATGACGACCGGGGTCTCGACGCCGAACATCTCGGTGATGCGGGTCCTTATCATCAGCTCTGTCTCCTCCGAGGCGCGCTCACACCGGCGAGGTCACGCCGCTGACGAACGGTTGTTTGAAGTCAGTTGAAACGGAGGACGCAACGTCAGGCAACCCGCGATTTACGACAAGCCCTCGCGGCCGATGGCGTAGAAGCGCTCCGCCCGCTGCTTGCGGAGCTCGTCCGGCGAGAGGCGATCGAGGGCGTTGAGCTCCTCCTCCACGGCGTCGGCCACGGCGGACATGGCGGCGGCGGGATCGGTGTGCGCGCCGCCGGGCGGCTCGGGGATGATCCGGTCGACGATCTTCATGGCGAGCAGGTCCTCGGCGGAGATCTTCATCGCCCGCGCCGCGTCCGCCGGGGTGCGCGAACCGCGCCAGATGATCGAATTGGCTCCTTCCGGGGTGATCACCGAATAGATCGCGTGCTCGAGGATCAGCACCCGGTTGGCTGCGGCGATGGCGATGGCGCCGCCGGAGCCGCCCTCGCCGGTGATCACCGCCACGTTGGGCACCCCCAGCATCAGGCACATCTCGGTCGAGCGGGCGATCGCCTCGGCGACGCCGCGCTCCTCCGAGGCGACGCCGGGATAGGCGCCGGCGATATCGACCAGGCTGATCACCGGCAGGTGGAAGCGCTCGGCGAGCTCCATCAGCCGCACCGCCTTGCGGTAGGCCTCCGGCCGCGCATAGCCGAAGTTGTGCTTCACGCGGGTGACGGTGTCGTGCCCCTTCTCGTTGCCGATCACCACGACGGGCCGGCCGCGAAGGCGGCCGAGGCCGCCGATCAGCGCCTGGTCATCGGCGAACTTGCGGTCGCCCTTCAGCTCGACGAAGGCCTCGATCAGCGCCGCGCAGTAATCGACGAAGTGCGGCCGGTCGGGGTGGCGGGCGACCTGGGTCTTCTGCCAGGCGTCGAGCTTGGAATAGGCTTCGCGACGCATGTCCTGGGCGCGGGCGCGCAGGGCCTCGATCTCGGCGTCGAAGGTCCCCGGGCTCGCCGTCTCGGAAAGTTTCGAGAGCTCCTCGATCTTGGCCTCGAGGTCGGCGATGGGACGCTCGAAATCGAGGTAGTGGACCGCCATCGAAACCGCCTGCACCGTTCGCGAAGCGGCGGACGTTAGGCGGGATGCCTTCGCCTCACAACCCCGGCGCGCGGCGCTTGGCTTCGCTTTTTGCAACTCTGGTACGGCCGGGGAGTTTCTAAGCCCGAGGTCGACTCCGGACCCGCCCGTCATGCCTGGGGGCCAGGACGGACGGGTTGGCGCGCCCTTTGAGATCTGCGCGGCCATGCCCCGACACCGCCAACCGCGCTCGAGGAGAATTGGAGCAAAGCAATGCACGCAACACTGAAGGTCGCGATGGCCTCTGCGCTGGCGCTCGCCGCGGCGGCCCCGGCCATGGCTCAGAGCTATCAGGACTACCCGCGCGACGAGGGCTACCAGTCGCAGCCGCCGCAGTATCAGCCCACGCCGCAATACCAGGAAGACCAGCAGCGCTATCAGGAACAGCAACGGGCCTATGAGGCGCGGCGGTCCGACTACGACGCGCACCGCGCCGACTACGCGGCCGCGCGTCGCGAATATGACCGCCGGCTGGCCGAGTACAACCGGGCCCGCGCCGACTACGACGCCCGCTACGGCTACGGCGCCTATGCGCGCATCTATGGCCCGGCTCCCGTGTGGGACGAGCGGGCTTACGGCTACGCGACCCCGGCCGCCCCCTACTATGGCGCAAACACCGCCTACGCCGGACCGGCGGTCCATTGCGACAACTCCGGCACGGTGACCGGCGGCGCCATCGGCGCCCTGGCCGGCGCGATCCTGGGCTCGCAGCTCTCCGCGCCCGGGCGGCACACCGAGAACTCGGTGCTGGGCGCCGTGGTCGGCGGCGGCGTCGGCGCGGCGGTGGGCCATGCCCACGATCGTTATAAGTGCGACCAGCGCGGGCCGTACTTCAGCTACAACGAGACCATCCCCTATCGGGAAAGCCGCGACTACCGCTCCAGCCGCTATGCAGACTACGAGCGGATGGGCTGCCGGCTTGCGCCCGCGCCCGTGGACTCCTACGGCCGCGACTACCGCTATGTGCGGGTGTGCCCCGACGCCGAAGGCCGCTACCGCATCGTCGGCTAGCGGGTCCGACCGCATCCCGACTTCAGAGGCCGCTCCCCCGGCGGGCGGCCTCGTCTTTGCGTCAACGCTTCTTGGCCAGCGGATGCTTGGTCGCCACCACTTCGCGCAGGCGATCGCCCGCCACGTGGGTGTAGATCTGGGTGGTCGCGATGTCGGCGTGGCCCAGCAGCGTCTGGACAACGCGTAGGTCCGCGCCGCCTTCGAGGAGGTGCGTGGCGAAGGCGTGGCGCAGCACGTGCGGGCTGACCCGGGCCGGATCGATGCCCGCGGCGGCGGCGGCCTCGTCGAGCAGCTGGGCGAAACGGCGGGGGGTGAGCCGGCCGGTCTTGCCGCGGGAGGGGAACAGCCAGGCGCTCGCCTTGCCGTTCGGCAGGAACGCGGCGCGCACCTGGAGATAGGCCTTCACCGCCGAGCGGGCGGCGTCGTTCAACGGGGCGAGGCGCTCCTTTCCGCCCTTTCCCTTGACGATCAGGTAGGCGGGGTCGCGCGCCAGGGCGGCCAGGGTCAGGCCGGTGAGCTCCGAGATCCGCAAGCCCGAGGCGTAGGCGAGCTCGACCATGCAGGCCAGCCTCACGCCGCGGGCGGCCTCGCGCGCGCCGGCGGCGGCGATCAGCCGGTCCATCTCCTCGCGCGAAAGCACTTTCGGAAGCGTCCGGCCCTTCTTCGGCGCGTCGACCCGGCGGGAGGGATCGTCGTTCCGCCAGCCTTCGCCCAGCACGAAGCGGTAGAACTGACGCACGGCCGAGCGGCGCCGTGCGGCGGTGGCGGCCGAGAGCCCTCGCGCGCCAAGCGCCGCGAAGTAGGCCTCGATGTCTTCGGCGGCGGCCTGGCTGAGATCGCGACCGCGGGCGGCGAGGAAGCCCGCGGCGTCTTCGAGGTCGCGGGCATAGGCGACCAGGGTGTTCTTCGCGGCCGCGCGCTCGGCGGCCATCATCTCCAAGAAGGCCTCCGCCCAGGCCGCGCCCTGACCCCGCTTACCGCTCATTTGAGCGCCAGCAGTCCTTCGAGGGCGAAGGCGCGGGCGTCGCGCTCGAATCCCGCGCGGCGCAGAGCGCGCACGACCTGGGCCCGCTCGCCGGGGCTCAGGCCCGCAGGACCCGCTTCGGCTGTCAGCCAAAGCGCCACCAG
>Ga0207695_10009973_pt1 | contig 11668 bp, 9 predicted proteins | sample KBSC54metaG_FD_184354 | JGI IMG/M metagenome (GOLD analysis project Ga0207695, IMG submission 184354) | Corn rhizosphere microbial communities from Kellogg Biological Station, Michigan, USA - KBS C5-4 metaG (SPAdes) (version 2) | ecosystem: Host-associated > Plants > Roots > Rhizosphere > Soil... | reverse complement strand
CCACTTCTCCGGACTCCAGGCAAGCTCCTCTTCGACGCCGTCTATCCGGACGTCTCCGGCATTTCGGGTAATTCCCACCGGCTCCGAGGCTGTTGCGCCAAATAACTGATAGTTGGTGTAATCTGAATGGAACACGGCCAAGTTCAGCAGCAGGTGCTGCTCCTGAAACTGGGTCTTCACTCCGCCTTCGTACGTCCAAACTTGTTCCGGACCGAACGTCGGCTGATTCAGCGCGTTAAAGCCCCCGCTGCGGAAGCCCTTGGACGCGCTGGCATACAAGTTTATGGAATCAGAGGCTTTATAATCCAGGTAGGCCCGCGGGTCCGTCGAATTGAAGTTACCCTCCTGAAAGGAGTTGGCGGCTAGATCTGAGTAGTTTTGATGGTCCCAGAACACTCGCGCTCCCGCGCCCAAGGTCAATCTTTCGAACAACAGGTAGTCGACATCGGCGAATACCGATTCAGCTCTCGAGCCGTTCTTTACATGGTAAGGATACCCAGCGCCGGGTAAGGGGTCTCCGGCTGGGACCGTCGGTCCGTAGTAAAAGCCGGTTGCATACTCATCGTGCAGATGAAAGTCTCTATAGAAGGCCCCGATCGTCCATTTGAATGGGCCGGTGCCACTCGATGCTGCTCTTATCTCCTCGGAGGTCGTTTGTGTCCCGTACAGATGGTCCGGAGTGTAGAAGTCCGCGATGTAGTTCCCAAAGCTGGTAACGCTAACTCCCTCATCCAGTAATCTGATGCGCTGATCAAGATAAGTGGTGGAGCTGATCAAGTTTACTCCGGGAAGGTCGTACGCAATCTTTGCGTTGTAAACCTCATAGTCATCGTGCAAGCGTGGTGTCGTAGCTCGATTGAAGACCTGACTAAATGTTCCATCCGCGCCGTCGACTTCATTCGGCGTATAGTTGTTTCGGTTGACAATCGCCATCGTGGCTATCGACAGACCGGGCGCGGGCTGCCACAAGGCCTTTAGCCTGAGGTTGGCGAAATCACCGTCGTTAATGTTTTGCGCACCGGTCGCCGGCTGATCAACCCACCCGCCATCGTGGCGGAAGGTCCCCGCAACTCGGATACCGAACTGGTCCGACACCAGCGGGGCATTGAGGACGCTCGAGACCCGTTCACTCGGCGCTCCATCTTGGGTAAATAGCTGTGCAGCGTCGGCGGTCAAATCGAAGCGCGTAAGATCCGGGCTATTGGTGATGTAGCGGATGGTTCCGCCGACGGAGCCTTGACCGTAAAGTGTCCCTTGCGGGCCCCGTAGCACTTCTATGCGTTTGAGATCGCTCATGGTTGGATCAATTTGAAAGAAGGAGGCGACATCCAACGGCGCCTCGTCCAGATACTGTCCAACCAGCGGGAAATTTCCAGCGTTATTGCCAATCCCACGAATGTAGATGTTGCGACTCTCGCCGTTGTCTTCCACAACGACACCCGGAGCGATCGCAGTGAGGTCGTCAACACTGGTGATGTTGCGAGCCCGCAGTTCGTCGCCCGACAAGGCCAGAATGCTGATCGGAACATCTTGCAGCCGTTCTTCGCGCTTTTGCGCGGTAACGATGACTTCTTCGAGAGTCGCCTGCGAGGCATCCGCAGTGGCACCCTCTTGAGCATGCGCCGCCAACGGCGTCATTAATACATTTGCAAGCACCACCGCTGCCCGAATCGGCAGGCCGCACTTCGGAGCGGTGGGCGCCCGGGTGCAGTTATCAGAGCGATATTTCATACTTATTGGTCCTTATTTGGTTCTAGCCAAATGTTGGTTTCATTGAGGCCGTGATCCCCAGTCACTTGGATCGCGCACTTGTGCGGCCGATCTCTATTTACGGACCGTAGTCACCCTGTGTGACAGGGGTATGAAGATATCTCAGTTTTTTCTTGCACGCTACTGAAATATTCTCTACGCTCCCCTATAGCGGACCTTGGGGTGTGAATAGACGTGCAAACCGATTTAGCCGAGATGGCCGATACCGCGCGATTCATCGTCGATTTGGACGGGACTCTGATCCGCGGTGGACAGTTGGTTCCGGGCGCCTCAGAAATGCTGCGGGTTATTGACGAGCGCTTTGTAATTGTGTCCAACAATTCGACCGACACCGCCGCCAGCCTCGCGCGCAGTTTGGGTCATCTTGGACTCGCCATTGAGCAAGACAGGCTCATTCTTGCTGGAGAACACACGGTTCGGTTTATGGCCGAGCAATACCCTATGGCGCGAATTCTGCTGATAGGCAGCCGAGTGATCCGGCACTACGCAAAACATCGCCTAAAATTGACGCTGGTGCGCGACGGCGCGGATTTTGTCGTATTAGCGCGCGATACGAATTTCGACTACGCCGCACTCACTTTAGTCGTGAATGAACTGCGGCGCGGTGCACGCTTGGTAGTGACCAACCCGGATTTGAGCCATCCCGCGGACGAGGGGCAAGTCGTACCCGAAACCGGTACCCTGATGAAGGCGATCACCGCCTGCGCCGGCGTCGAACCCACGCACCTCATAGGTAAACCCGCGGAAACTTTGTTTGTAGAAGGGTTGAAACGGCTGCGCGCGCAGCCGGCCGATGCCGTGGTCATTGGTGACAATCTCGCCACCGATGCCGCGGGCGCCTCGAAATTGGGCATGAGATTTATTCTGGCGGGAACAGTCGAACCGCTCTGCCGTATGTCTACAGGGGTCAATACTGTGGCGGGGCCCATCGGGGCGAGCGCGCGGTCACTCGCCAAATGAATTTGAAATCAGTACCGTTTGAGCGACAAAACATCAAAGGTCTTGCGCAAGGTTTGCACAGATTTCCCATAGTCGGTCAGCGCAAGGCACGCGATGAGGACGTCGATGATGGCGAGTTGGCCGAGTCGGCTGGTCATGGCCTCCGTGCGAAAGAGCGTCTCGCGGGCCATGGTGAACAACAAAACATCGACATAAGCTTGAATTGGCGATTTGCCGAAATTGGTCACGCAGATGGTCTTTGCACCGGCCTCCTTGGCCAATTTAGTGGCGGCGACCGTTTCGTGGGTGCTGCCAGAATGGGAGATGGTAATGGTGGCGACACTCGGCCCGGTCAATGATGCACTAATGGCCTGCGCATGCGAATCGACAACGACTTTGACGTCCAAGCCGATGCGCATCATTCTGTATTGAGCATCCTCGGCGATGGGCGCGGCGCTACCGATACCATAGACCTCGATGCGTTTTGCGCTCTTGATGATCTGCACGGCGCGATGCAGAGCCTTGGCGTCAAGCGTGGAGCGCGTATCGGTGAGAGTTTGGATATTGCTCTGAAATATTTTTTGGATGACGGTGGCCTCAGTGTCACCCGCCTCGAGGTCCTCATGAATGAACTGAACCGGCTTGACGATTTCCTGGGCAAGCGCAATTTTGAGCTGTTGAAATCCAGTGGCCCCCAACTTCTGGCATAAGGCCACGACGCTTCCTTCGCTGGCACCGGCTTTCTCGGCGACGTCCGTCACCGACATATGCACGACCTCCTGGGCGTTCTCAGCGATAAAGTCTGCGATGCGCTGTGCGGCCGATCCGAGCGATGGCCTCAGGTTTTGCAGTCGCGTGATGACGGCCGCGACCGGCAGTGAGGCCGATTCTGCCGTTGAACTGGCGGGGACCTTGCGGCGCTTTTCCATATATTTATTCCCAGACGACCTTCGCTTTACTCTGACTCGTAGGGCCGCACGAGTTTTTTGTGGCGTCGTCGCGATTTATGGTGGCAGCAGCGGCACCCTCTAGCAACCGGGGGGCGTATGCCAGAGCGAGCACACTCTGCTGAACGGTGTCGGGTCGCGATGTTACCGCCTCTCGAGCTGCTGTCAAATTTGGCAATTGCGATGGACAGGGGTTTGAGCGCTCGAATAGAGGGGAGGTGCGGCGAGGCCAACTGCTTCTCATCGCCTGCCTGGGTCCTCGTCAGACGTTTCCACCTGCAGGTGAGTTTGCTGGTCGGGCGAGTCTGACGGATCGACTCTCGCAAGTTGCAATTGCCAGGATTTGTTGTGGAGTCAACGGCGAAAATGTCTGGCACTCTGGTCCTCCTCGAGCTCGCCGGCCAGGTGGGTCTCTTGCTATGGGGCAGCCACATGGTGAGCACCGGCATGCAGCGCGGTTTCGGTACGGAGCTACGCTGCGCGCTGGAAAGGACCCTTGTCCATCGGTGGCAGGCCTTCCTTATGGGTCTGGGGATTACGACCCTCCTGCAGAGCAGCACTGCCACCGGACTCATGGCGACCTCGTTCACGGCCGCCGGAGTCATCGCCCTTGCACCCGCACTTGCTGTCATGTTGGGCGCAAATGTTGGTACGGCATTAGTTGCACAGGTACTGGCCTTCAACGTCGGCCTCATCGCTGCGCCCTTGGTGCTGATCGGCGTCTTGTCGTTCCGTTGGTCTTCGGGAAGCCGAATAAAGAACCTCGGCCGTGTCGCCATCGGACTCGGTCTCATGCTGATGGCGCTTGCGGGTCTTCAGCACATGCTCGGGACAGTGGAGAACACACCCTTGCTGCGTTCAATCCTACAAGCTCTCGGCGCTGAGCCATTCCTCGCGATCTTGGTAGCGTCACTGCTTACATGGGGTTGCCATTCGAGCGTCGCGATCGTCCTGTTGGTAGCCTCTTTGGAGGCAACGCACGTAGTTGGCGCAACGGAGTCACTCGCACTTGTGCTCGGAGCGAATATCGGCGGCGCACTGCCTGCCCTGTTTCATGCGTCGACCCCAGCCGCGCGACGTCTACCGTTCGGCAACCTATTAGTGCGCATCGCCGGTGCGATCGTGGTGGTCCCGTGGCTACCAGAGGTGCAGCGCGCGCTGCGATACCTGACAACGGCCGACGGTGAGTTGGCTGTCAGTTTCCATCTCACTTTCAACCTACTTCTCGCCATAGCGTTCCTACCGAGCGTTAATAAGATGGCAGAACTCCTGCTTCGCTGGCTTCCAGATCTCCCTCAGGTGAGCGACCCAGGCCGCCCTCTCTACCTTGAATCGGCGGCTCTGGACTCGGCGACTGTGGCACTGGCGAATGCGACCCGCGAAACGCTGCGCATGGCGGACATGGCTGAGAGCATGCTGAGAAGCACACTTGAGCTGTTTCGCTCGAGCGACCGCGGACGCGCTGCAGAGATTCCAACCGTTAAGCGCGCCATACGGCAGCTCGGTAGCGCCATCCGAGGGTATCTCGTTGCAATCAGCAGCGAGCAGACGCTCGACGATGCGCGCGAAGGAGCCCGGCTGCAGGAGATCCTATCCGCCGTAGTCAATATCGAGCACGCCAGCGACATCGTTGCGAACGGCCTAGTGGAATTCGCTGTCAAACAGATTAAACGCGGGCAAGTGCTATCGGCGCCGGAATTAGGCGCCATCACTGCGATGCACACCGAAGTCCTCGAAAGCCTAAAGCTCGCGATGGCGGTTTTTCTGCACGGCGATCAGGCTGACGCCAGGCGGCTAGTGAAGCGCAAAGTGCGCCTGCGACAAATGGAAGCGGAGGCCACTGCACTTAGCGTGCAACTGTTGCGGGAAGCGATGCTGGCGGGTCGCTTCACTGGCAACGAGGCGGCCGCTGCCGAGGAAAGCGGCGCACTCCTCAGGATCGTCCGCGATCTGCGCCGAGTGCATTCGTACATGGCGAGTTTCGCCTATCCGATCACGCAGCGCCGTCGATTTCGATCGCGCACTCGTGTTAACTCCGAACGCTCGCCAGAGACGGCCGGATCCTCGATCCGGCCGCCCTCGCCGGGGAACCCTCCAGACATGCCTGGAGATAACACAGAGCATCGTGATTGAGCGCCTATCGCTCCGCCGCTGCGCGCAGTTCGCCGGAAGCAGCCACTCGCATCGTTAATTCCAGGCGTGATCTGCGACCGCGTTCGAATGCGCCTAGGAAGAGGCTCCCCAACACCATCAACGACCGCTTCGATGCCTAGTGGGCGAAACTCGGCTCCCCACTGCGCGACTTGCCGCATCGTCAATTCCCACAACTGCTCGAGCGCGTAGGTTCGGCGCTTCAGAATCTCTGGAACGAGGCCCTCGATGCCGCCCGTGAAGCACTCGGAGCATCGGCAGAGCTCCGCGAAGTAAAGTGGCGCGAGAAGGGGGTGAACCATTTTCGATACCGTCGTAAAATAGTCCGAACCATTTTAAGAAGCCATGGATCGACCGTTCATAAAAGCAGACTGCTTTACGCGCAGCGAACCCGTTGTAGTGCCCGCACGCACTTTTCTGAGCCAACTTCTGTGACCTTGCCGACCCCAGACCAGGGAATTTGCAGTCACCTCCCGCACATCGGCCCCCGCAGTCCCAGCTCCTCCATCATCGCCGCATACCCGTTAGAATCCAACACCACAGCCGCGCCATACTTCTCAATCAACTCGGCCCGTCTGTCAGCATCTTCCGTCGCATCCACAGCCTTCCAAAAGGCAACCAGGCGCTCGCTCAACCCGCGCAACCGAGCCGCCTGAGTGTGATCCATTGCGACCGTGCGCAGTCGATCTGCGCTCACGCTCCCAACTCCGCTCACCGTGTGAGCTCCCAAGTTGCTGTAACCCTCGGGGAGGTCGCCTTTCAAGTTGATGACTTCTCGATAGCGGATGGCGCGAATAATTTGATCCACCGCCTGTTTAGCCCCCTCAACCCGAGACAGATGGTCCGTATCCGCCGCCACGTGAGGCAACAGCTCCAGCGCGCCAGGAAACTCTTTACTCAAGCCGATGTAAGGCACCATCGGCCCACTCAACTTTCCGCTGCCGTCGTTGAACACATCCGCATCCACACCCACGCGCCGAACCCTGCCCTCAGCCAGCGCATCGCGAAGAGCACTTGTGTCGATCACCTCGCCGCGGTCGTAGTTCACGATCACCGCGCCCTTCTTCAACTGCGACAACACCTCACGCCCGACGAGTCCCTGGTTCGCATAGCGTCCATTCTCAGCCGCGCCCAGCCCCGTATGAATGCTGAGGAAGTCAGCCCCACGCGCCGCCTCCACGGCTGTCGCTGCGTAGCGGAATCCCTCTGACTCACACCACTGCTGGTACCTCGGTCGGGCAAACACCACCACGTCCAAGCCCAAGGCTTGGCCGATCTTGGCGACCTCACGCCCGATGTTGCCGAATCCGAGCACCGCAAGGCGCTTACCTTCGAGTTTTTCGGTCGGATAGTTCTTCAGATCTCGACCCGTATCGAAATCACCCGCCACAACTCGCGCGTGGAGTTCAGCGACCGGGACATCCGGCGCCGCGCGGAGCAAGGCTTGGACGACCCGCTGGGCCGTAACTCGACTATTGAAGCTGGGCGTGTTCATTAAAGGAGCCAAGCCGCCTTGGCCACTGCCGCCACCCCAAGATCGACTCCCCATGTTGCCGGTACCCGCGCCGATACGGACGCCTCCCTCGGCGAAAACCGCCCCGCTTGGAATAAACGTAGCCGCCGCAATGAGCGCGTCGTACTGCCCTTGGGCCGTCAACGCCAGAATCTCATCCTCACGACTTAAGTCAGGCTGATAGAAGAAGTGAATCACCCCCGGCGTCAACGACACCCCTGGCGATGCCAGTCCGAGGTGAAACTGCCCGCCTTGGGCCTCAATGTGGGCCCGAACCGCTGAGATATCCGGCCGCCCATCCACCCCAGGCTGCAACCCCACCGGATCGGCAATCAACACCTTGTAAGCCTTCGATGAGTCATCCTTGCGCACCCTTTCGCGTACAACCGCCCGGGGCTCAAAGTTCACGCCCTGTTTGGCCAGCTCCTCCTCAATCACTACAACTTTCGCGCGATGGCAGGCGTATTCGATGTTGTCCAGCAAAGCCTCAACATCACTGCGCGGTCGGATACCTCCGATCCACGCCCGGAAATCACCGGGGGTTCCGGGAAAAGCGTTGACATAACGTGCCACGTCTAGCCCAGACTCGTGATCGCCGTTTGGGTGAGTCAGTCCCTCGTAACTCAACAGCTGCTTAGCCTTCGCGATTACGCGGCCATGCAACGCCACATTTGCGGTACCGGGATCCGTGAATTTCAGAAGCGTAACTGCAGTTCCCCGGCGGGTTTTGTCCTCCACCCCCAGCTCGAACAGGGGATGTCGGGCCACCCATGCTTCGATGGCGTCGCGGTTGGCGGTCGAACGCTGGTTAAGGCTGTGGACGTTCCCCACCCGCTTCTGCATCGACTGAATGCCGAAAGCCGTTTCCGCAAAGGCCACGTTACTGAAGGTGTTAATGATCCCGCCAAGCATTTTGTCTTCCACAGGATCGTAGAACGGCCCCAATGCCGTCGTTTTTTCACCCGTCAGGGGGCGCTTCGCATCCTTCGGAACTGCGAGCTTCAGATGTCGAGGAATGGCCCAAGAGGGATTGCGCACATTGCTCTCAATCAACGCCACCGCCTCCGGTGTGAAGGTCGCGGCGAAGTAGCCCGGAACCCCACCCACTGCCTTCTGGAACGGCATGAAAAAGCACGCTTTATCCAGCAACGCCTGGGTGAGCTCCTGGGGCCAGGGCATCGCGCCCAACAGCGAAGTCCCATCGATCAAAGCGTGATGCGACTGCGGATTGCGGTCGAGCCACTCCACCAAGTGGCGAATGTCGCTCTCACTATAGGTGGTGGCGCCGGTCGTCTCGTGACCGACACCCACGAAGAGCTTCACCTTTAAATCCTGCAGCTCGCTCGCCGTCGGAATGACGCCTTCCTGTGCAGCGAAGTGCACCCGATCCAGGGCGCCCTGCCGTGAAAACTGCTGCAGCTCGAGTACCTGGGCGCCCCAGGACTGCCGGAAAAAGCCTCCCGTCCCCGCCGCCTCTGTCTCTGCCCGCGGCGTGTCGACAAACACCCCTTGAGTCGAATCGCTGGGATTCATCAAGTGCAGCAGCGCCACCGTAAAACCGTTATGACCGCCACCAAGGCCCACCGCCATGCGATTGCGCTTCGGGAAGCCGAAATACCGGTGAATCTCGCGCATCATGTCCAGCACAATCTTGTCGGCCGGATACCCCCGATGCATGCTCCGCTCGAGCTCACCCACCGTGAACGGACCTAAATCCCGCCCCCGGTCATCCAGCTTCCGATAATTCGCCTCCAGCCAGCGCTCAAACTCAAAACGCAGTGCGTTTCGCTGCAGCTCATCCACCGCCATATTGGTAATCGGACCCACCCCGAAGAACGGATTCAGCGTTCGAGCCGGCGGTCCCTTGGCGGTGACTCGAAGGGACTCCTCACGTTGTGCCTTCAAGGCCTCCACGGTCGGGGGGGTCTTTGCAGCGTCGGCAGAGCGGGTCATGGTCATTTACAAAGTTAGAGGTTGGAGGGTTAAAGAAAGACCCACCCGACCCTGCCGGGTGGTGCTGTAGGTCGCTAGCGGCGACGATGTCCAAAAGGCGTTATTCTCTACCGAAAATGGCGCCCAGAAACAAGCACTTTGCCTCTTGTCTTAATCGACAAATATGAACTCGACAGCAGATGTTCCGGTAGCGAACACCCCACTTCAGTCGCTGTTCGCTACCGGATGAGGGTGGGCTAAATGCGCTCGTCCCACGTGTGTTTTCCAATCCGCCCGGCGTTGCTCGATGACCCGCGGATCGAGTCGCAGCTGCTACGCTTACATAGCTGCACTGAATTGCAGCGGTTTTGGGAAGCAACGCGCGCCCTGCTAAACAGGCTCATTCCCAGCGATGCGCTTCTCCTGTATGTCGGTTTCGAAGACTTCGCCAAGACCTGGGGTGCATCGAGCGTCTTCGCGACACCGAGTGCGGTCAAACCGGCCGGCTGGATGAGTCAGCGACGCGCCGTGGACGTCATGCCTCCTTACATCCTCACGCGCCCCAACGTGCCCGTCTGCCGGCTGTCAGATGCCATGCCCAACAGTCGCCAACTCCGGCGCACCGAATTCTTCAGACGCTACATGGAACCCGAAGGCTGGCATCACATCGCCTGCTCTCTGTTTTGGGAAAGCGGTGGGGTACGGTCTGAAATCGCCATCCGACGTACAGGGGAGGAGGGCGACTTCACCGACACAGAGATGAACCTGCTGCAACGTCTGCATCCACATTTTAAAACGGTGCTCAATCGGCTTTCTTATGACGGCCGGTGCCCCACGCCCTCGAACGAGGGTGGCGCAAATCATCTGCTTCCCCCAACAGACCGTCTCACACCCGCCGAGCGCCAACTGTTGCGGTTTATCCAACAAGGCCACAGTGACAAAGAGATCGCTATCGAGTTGGGCAAAAGCTTTCGAACTGTTAAAACACAGCTCGCGGCGATTTATCGGAAACTCCACGTCTCCGGGCGCAACCGACTCCAGGCACTTCTGCGTTAACCAACGCGCGGCTTTAGCGTCTCTTGCACACCGGTCCGCTGCGGCCGTGGCCGCTGCCGGCACCTGCCGACGTAGCACTTACATCCTTTGACCGATAGCGCCTCCCAAGCACCGCGCGGTAACCTCGCTCCCATGAAAATCACCCGCATCCGTGCCTACCAGGTGGATCTCCCTCTCGTCGAAGGAAGCTACAAGTGGTCCGGCGGCAACGCGGTCACCACATTCGACTCCACCGTCGTCGAGATCCAAACCGACGCTGGATTGAGCGGCTATGGGGAAATTTGCCCGCTCGGGCCCGCGTATCTGCCTGCTTATGCCGCCGGCGCACGAACCGGCATTGCCACACTTGCCGGCCAACTAATCGGCGCAGATCCTCTGCAGCTCACAGGCCTCAATCGCACAATGGATGCCGCCCTGCGGGGTCATCCCTACGTGAAGTCTGCGATCGATATGGCTTGTTGGGATCTTTTGGGTAAGGCCACCTCATTGCCCGTATGTACCCTGTTGGGTGGTCGCTTCGGCGAGAGCTTCCCGCTCTATCGCGCCATCTCCCAAGAATCCCCGGACGAGATGGCGCGTCGCGTGGCGGCCTACATCGATGAGGGCTACACCAAATTCCAACTCAAAGTCGGCGGGAATCCGGATACTGACATCGAGCGTGTGCAAGCAGTGCGCGCCCAGTTAAAGAGCACGGATGTCTTGATCGCCGATGCGAACACCGGTTGGCGTCAGCACGAAGCGGTTCGGGTCTGCCAAGCCCTGCGCGAGGTAGACGTCTACATCGAACAACCCTGCATGAGCTATGAGGAATGTCTCGCAGTGCGCCGTCAGTGTCAGCGGCCCTTCATTCTGGATGAGGTCGTTGACTCCGTTGGCATGGTAGCGCGCGGTCATGCCGATCAAGCAATGGACGTCATCAATCTAAAAATCTCCAAGGTGGGCGGCCTTACCAAGGCGCGGCAAATCCGCGACTTGTGCGTAGCCCTTGGAATCGCCATGACGATCGAAGATACGTGGGGAGGAGACATCGTCACGGCGGCGATCGCGCACCTCGCGCACAGCACCCCGCCCGAGTTCTTATTCTCGGCCACCGACTTCAACAGTTATGTCACGAAAGAGATCACGGGCGATGCCCCTCGCCGGCACCAAGGTCGCCTGAGCGCGCCCAATCGCCCAGGCCTCGGCGTCACACCGAAATCAACTATTCTGGGCAAACCGGTGATCGACGTTGGCAAAACCTAACATCACTGACCCCACCTCACAAACCTACATCCAGCAACGCCATACCTGACGGGCAATGCAAAGCGGCAGGGTTGAGCCACATGCACGGGCTGCGGCATCGCTATGCGCAAGCCCGATA